>Ga0209573_1000458_pt1 | contig 88093 bp, 65 predicted proteins | sample TNRBio252014_DNA_FD_185870 | JGI IMG/M metagenome (GOLD analysis project Ga0209573, IMG submission 185870) | Wastewater treatment Type I Accumulibacter community from EBPR Bioreactor in Madison, WI, USA - TNR Reactor_6/25/2014_ DNA (SPAdes)... | ecosystem: Engineered > Bioreactor > EBPR >... | reverse complement strand
CCCGCATGCCGGTGCCTGCGGAGACGCGTCGGAACACGATTGGCTTCCGCGTGGTGCTGGTGCGCGGGAAGTGAGAGTCGCCAAGCGGTCAAGGCTGCGCCCGTCAAGGTGGCCAAGCAGGTCCGCTGATGCCCCTTGACCGTTCCTTGACGAATTCTTGACCTTCCCTGCATCTTCCCGAATTTGTGTCCAGAATCACCGCCGCGAAGCGTTTTCATTTTACCCCCATGCAAACCACACTCGAAAAACCAGCCGAGGAAAAGAAGGTCGAGCAGACCGAGGCTGGAAATTATTTTGTCTCCAACTACCCGCCGTTTTCCTTCTGGAAGCCGGACCAGGTTCCTCTTGTCGAGGAAGTGCTTCAGCGCCCCGCGCCTGCTGACATCCCGCTCGGCGTTTACTTTCACATCCCGTTCTGCCGGAAGCGCTGCCACTTCTGCTATTTCAAGGTGTACACCGACAAGAACGCCCAGGAAGTGAAGGCCTACATCGACGCAGGCATGCGCGAGATGGCGAGCTTTGCCAGCCAGCCGTATTTGCAGGGGCGCAAGGCGCACTTCGTGTACTTTGGCGGCGGCACACCGAGCTATCTCTCCGTGCCGCAGCTCAAAGACCTCACCAACCGCATGAAAGACCTCGTCTCATGGGATGGCGCGGCGGAGGTGGCCTTCGAGGCCGAGCCTGGCACGCTGAACGAGGTCAAACTCACCGGCATTCGCGACATCGGCGTCACGCGCCTGAGCCTCGGCGTGGAGAATTTCGATGATCATATCCTCGAAACGAACGGGCGCGCGCATCGCAGCGGCGAGATCGACAAGGCCTATCGCTTTGCCCGCACGCTCGGCTTTGAGCACATCAACATCGACCTCATCGCCGGGATGATGAACGAGACCGCGGAGAACTGGAAGGACACCGTGGCCAAGGCTGTCGCCATGCAGCCGGACGCGGTCACGATTTATCAGATGGAGGTGCCGTTCAACACCACGATGTACCAGCAGATGAAGGCCGAGGGCAAGGTCACCGCCCCCGTGGCCGACTGGCAGACCAAGCGCGACTGGGTCAGCTACGCCTTCGATGAGTTCCAAAAGTCCGGCTACACCGTCACCAGCGCCTACACCGTGGTGAAAGACCCGCAGCGCATCAAATTCGTCTATCGCGATGCCTTGTGGGAAGGCGCCGATCTGCTGAGCTGCGGCGTCGCATCGTTCGGCCATCTCGGCGGCGTGCATTATCAAAACCAGTCCGACGTCGGTCCCTACATGCAGGCGGTGGATGCCGGTCAGCGGCCGATTTACCGCGCCTATCAAACCACGCCCGAAGACCGCTTCGTGCGCGAGTTCATCCTCAAGCTCAAGCTCGGCCGCAGCGAGTTCGCCTACTACATCCAGAAGTTTGGCGAAGACCCACGCAAGCACTTCGGCCCGCAGCTCGACTACCTCGCGAACGAAGGCTTCGCCACGCTCGACGCGGCTGGCATCACGCTCACGCGCGATGGACTGCTCCAGGTGGACCGCCTGCTGCATGACTTCTTCCTGCCGCAACACCGCCAGTACGCCCGCTACACCTGAGCGGGAATGACGAAACTCGAATGACGAATGCGATGAACGAGGCACCGCGACAGGATGAGGACATCCTGGCACCCATCATTTTCTTTTACGGCATCGGCAGCACGCGTCCGCGCGTGACCTTTGTCGAGCCGGATCTCCTCGCCGAGCAGGAACGCAGCCTGCTGGTGCATGACAAGGACATGACGCCCCGTCTGCGCGAGTTTCATGGCTGCGAGATTGATCTCGATGTCGCCGCACGGGCGCGCATTGGCAACTACCTCGTGCGCGCCTCCGTGCTGCATCGTCGCAGCGATGGCATGCCGGTGGAGTTCGGCGCGATCGGAATTCACCTTGATCTGCTGCCCGAAGAAGCGCAAAAACTCGTCCTCGAAGGCCGCGTGCCCTTCGGAGCCATCCTGGAGCAATACGCCGTGCCCCATTCGAGCCATCCACGCGGCTATTTCCGCGTCTCGGTCGATCAACGCCTCGCCGACCTCCTCGGCGCCACCAGCGGCCAGATGCTCTTCGGCCGCTGCAACGAACTCCGCCACGGCTCCGGCCGCGTCCTCGCCGACGTCGTCGAAGTCCTGCCACGTCTGGCTTGAGGAAAAACGACCTCGCTGATTGAAACCCACACCGCAGCTCTGGAGCGCAGCGCAAGCAGCCGAAGGCAATTTGGAACGCCGCAGAGGATTGATTCACCCTGCTTTTCTCTCGAATCACTTCAAAAGACTGCGAAACCCAGAACGGGTAAAATGATGACAGGTAGAATGATGACAGGTAGAATGATGGGAGATCAATCCAACGATCCGTCCCCATCATTTTACCAGCGGACTGCGCATGGTAATTTCCACCCTCAAGCCGCCTTGAGTTCAGGAACTCTGCGGGGTCAATCCGTGTTTTCGGAGAGCTTGGTTGGCGTCCTGGCCGACGGAACACACCGAAGGCACGGAAGGCTCATGGCCAAGACACTCCGGTTTCCGTTCATCCAGGAAGGGCATGTATTCACGGGAGGCATTCAACATCTGCAACCGCCTGAATCACGCCCGGTCCCATGGACTGCGGCAGCCTGCTGCCGCTTTCCCGAGGCAGCCCTGCTGCCGCCGAAGTCTCCGGGTCACCGTGGTGGCCCCTCCGCTGGCGCAAACGCGGCAGCGCCCCGGCGTGGCATCACCTATGAAACGCTCGACGGCCAGCAGGCTGGCCTGCCGAAAGCGGCAGCAGGCTACCGCAGTCCAGGGCACTCCCGCCGGTTTGAGAATCTCCCAGCATCGAGCATAGAGCATCCAGCCTCGTCTCGGTCAGGGGGGGAATCCCTCACCACGTCCGCTGAATCCGCGGCCAGTCGCCTTGGAGGCCCTGTCAGGCTGCTTGGAGCCTCCGCCAGCCGCTTTGTAACCTCTGTCAGCGCCTTTGTACTCGCTGTGAGATGCCTTGTGCCCGCTATCAGCCGCCACGCAGGAGTCGCCAAACGTCACAAAATCAATGACTTACGTCCCCAGGCATTCCGAGCAGCTTGGCCGAAAAAGGAAAAGGAAGGAAAAGGAAGGAAAAGGTTCCCATCCCGCTCCGACCTCTTCACTTTTAGGTCCTCGTTCCATTGTTTCGGCTGAATCCTCCGCCTTCGGCATTCTGCATTCGACATTCCTCAAGCTTGCCCTCCTCATCCTCCCCGGCTCTCATAAGCAAATCCCCGCATACACGCCCTTCCGGAACAGCAAGCCCGCCAGACCATCGACGCCATGCTGGCGGCGGCAGGTTGGGCTGTTCAGGACTACAAGGCCTTCGATCCCTCCGCGTCCACCGGCATCGCCTTGCGTGAGTTGCCGCTGAAGTCCGGTCGCTGTGACTACCTACTCTTGGTGAACCGCAAGTCCGTCGGTGTCGTCGAGGCCAAAAAAGAAGACTTCAAGCTGTCGATCATCGCCGAACAAACCCGCATCGTGGAGGAAGTGGAGCGGCGGTTGAGCGTGGTGGAGAAACTGGAAGCCGTGGTCACCACCAACCTCCAACGCGCCACCCGCCTGCGTCAGTCCGTCCTTCAACAAGCTTTCACCGGAGAACTTTAGTGCCCCGCTTATGTTGTTTTCCTGGAAGTGGGCTATTTTCCATTGCGGGAAAACGACGATTAACGAGAAAATATTGGTATTTTCCCAAATAATGTTATTTTCCCGCAACGGTAAATGGCAGATAACTCGCAATTAACTGAATCAACGATGCTCTCCCGCTTTCAAGTGGGGGAGGTTTTGCTGTCACCGCTTGTGATCAAATCCTGCGTGATCCTTGGTGGGCCAAAAGACAAGATCGATGCACGACTGACTGTGGCTATGCCAAGCGGAGCCGATGTATTTGCCTTTGTCGTGGAAACGAAGGCACGGGGAACTCCGCAAGCTATCCAACTGGCTGTGGCGCAGGCAAGAGCCGCAACGCAGGATGGCGAGTGGCCAATGATTCAAGTGCCGTATTTGTCTCCCGAACGAATCTTGGAACTCGAAAAAGAGGGAGTCAGTGGCGTGGATCTCTGCGGAAACGGCGTGGTCGTGGTGCCTGGCCGCGTGTGGGTGGTGCGTGTGGGATCACCGAACCGGTATCGTGACTCACGGCCGCTGAGCAATCCTTACCGGGGGCGGTCAGCATTGGTGGCCAGGATGTTATTGAGGCACCCCCAATGGCCATCTTTGTCGGAGCTGGCGGCTGCGATCACCAGCGCAGGGGGGGGGCTTTCTCTTCCTCAGGTATCCAAGGCCATTCAGGCAATGACCGAGGAGTTGATTGTATCCAAAGAGTCGGGGGGCATCAAACTTTGTGACCCACTGCGCCTGCTCGACAAGCTTGGCGGCGAGTGGAAAAAGCTGCGTCAGTTCATGATGATAACTAGTGGGGGGCGGTCCACCAAGCTTGAAGTGAATAGACTGTATCATTCACGGCATTCATTGCGCCTGCCGAAAGGAACGGATTGGGCTCAGGCCCTTTCGTCTGCTCCCGAGCTGCGCTGGACCGTCAGCGGCGAGTCTTCCGTCAATCGTTACGCGATGTTTGCCCAAGGCGGACCGTGGCGGATCTTTGTGTCCGACATAAGGCTGGCCTTGGCGAGGCTCGGCGGCACACCCGAACCTGTCCCCAGCTTTGCCGACATTGAATTGCTGCAAACCGAGGACCCTGCGGCGTTCTTCGATCAAGAAACGGACGCTAACGGAGTCCGCTGGGCAGGCAAACTGCAAACCTGGCTGGAACTCCAGGCTGGCGATGCCCGACAGCAAGAGGCGGCGAAGGAGATTCACGAGCAAATCCTCAAGGAGGTGAAGGATTGAGCATTCTACCCATTCACGATGAGATGAGGCCCCTTTTCGGCCCACTGTTGGCAGAACTAAATCAGGGGCGGGATGGTGGCATTTTAGTTGCCGGAGGATATGGACTCTTTTTGAAGCAAAGCTGGCTGTTGCAACATCCCGAGGTGCCGATTGTCGTGCCGATCGACCAGTGGCTCGACAACACCCCGAGGGTCACGAAAGATCTCGATTTGGTGATCGGGCTGGATTTGATTTCAGATGCTACAGCCCATGAGCAGGTCCTGGAAACCATCGAGAAACATGGCTTCAAGGTCAGCGAGAAGAACCCGAGGTGGCAATTCATCAAAGAGCTGTCGCAGACGCGCAATGTGATCGTGGAACTGCATGCACCGTTTCCACACCAGCACGAGTCTGGCTTGGTTGCGGATCGGATTCGGGTCAAACGCAAGCCCTCGCTCGGAGAACGTGGTTTTCATGCACGGACGAACCCTGAGGCCATTGGCAGCGGGCTGAATCCATTCCGACTCGAGGTAGATGGAACGGCGATTCTGGTGCCGAATCCGATCACATGGTCGATCATGAAGCTCACCGCGGCGGATGACCGTTGGAAGACCGCGAACCATCCAGACAAGCCCGAGGAATTTCGTTCATTCTCCCGTGTCCAGGCCATCAAGCACGCGCAAGACGTGTGCAGAATGGTGGCCATGGTGAGCCGCGATGAAAGCGATGCGACTCCTTCGATCATTGAAGCACTCAGAACGACGGTAGAATTTCAGCGGGCTGCCATGATCGTTGCCGAGTCCTTTGCGAACGATGACCAGTGGGTTTCACAGGTGGTATCTGAATATTGGAGCAACGATAGTTTCTCGATTATCCGCAGCACGCTGGGCGCATGGTTTGCCAACATGGCCTGAACAAACAACTTCATGACCAACCCCACCGCCCTCGTCTCCAAGCTCTGGAACTACTGTAGCATCCTGCGCGATGATGGCCTGTCGTATGGTGACTACGTCTAGCAACTGACCGTTGGCTCCGGTGCCCCCGCTCCTTTGGGCTTCGCCCTGCGCTTTGCGCAGCCTGTCTCGCTCGCCTCCCGGCGGCTCGGCTCAGCTCTTCCTGAAGATGGCGGATGAGCAGGCGAAATCTCCCTATCTGAGCGAAGATAAGCGGCGGACACCGCTTCCACTATCCCGAATGGCAAGGACTGGCCTCCGCTGCTCGCAAGGATGGCGCTGCATTGGAGGATCATTACCGTCACACGCTGAAGGATCTGGGCAAGTGCTCCGGGTCTTCGACCGCAAGCCCGCCTAGGAGAAGCCGTGGACGCAGAAGCTCTGAATCTACGAGCTGCGCACCAACATGCACTTCACGCTCAAGGAGAATCCCCTCAAACGCGAGCATCTGGATGACTTTGTGGCCTGTTATCAGGGGAGGGCGGGCAGTCCCTTGCCCGCCGCTGACGGCGCTTCGAGGACGAAGCGCCCTACCTCACGTCACGACCGCCAGGAAACCGAGCGCTTCAAGTCCTTCGACTACGTCGACCTGATCAAGCGCGACAAGATCAACCTCGACATCTTCTGGCTCAAAGACGACGCCCTCGAAGAGTCAGCGAATCTTCCTGCGCCCGGTATCATTGCCCTCGACATCATGGAAGACCTGCAAGCCGCCCTGGAGCAGTTCGCCACCATCGCGGAGGACTTGAAGGTCTTATGGCGATGCGGCAGTCAGTTGCCGGCTGTGCTAGACTCCTGTCCTCACCACCCGCCGCCATGGCAGCGGCGTTTCCTTTTTTAGCCCATGACTCTGACCTTCTCCTACCGCAAGACGACGCAGGCGCTGAACTATCTGGCGCGTCAGGCGGGCGGACGCATCAACAAGATGGAGGCGCTGAAGCTGGTGTATTTCGCGGATCGCTACCACCTGCGGAAGTTTGGGCGGCCCATCACCAACGATGAGTACTTTGCCATGAATTTCGGCCCGGTGGCCTCGGCGACGAAGGACTTGGCGGAGGGCAGTGATTTCCGCCCGGATGTGGAGAAGCAGTATGCCAGCCAGTATCTCGATGCGGTGAGCCGCTTTGAATACAGCTCGCTGGCCCCGGTGGAGGAGAAGGTGTTTTCCCAAACGGATCTGGAGTCGCTGGCCTTTACCTGGAGGGAGTTTGGCGGCAGTGACCAGTTCCAACTGGCGGAGCTGACGCACGCCTATCCCGAATGGAAGCGGCATGAGGCCGCGCTGTCCTCCGGGGTGAACTCGCTCCTGAAGATGCACTTCGACGACTTCCTGGAAGACCCGCCCGCAGGCATTAATCCCTGCCATGCGCTGGATGCGCGGGAGCGCGTGGCACGGCGGGATGAGATCGCTGACCTGCGTGAGATTCACAACCTGTGGAACTAGCCGAGGTGGTATCTCGTGGACTCTGCCCCACTGCCTTTTGAACTGCGGCTGAGCCTGCGGCGTGGCACGGTGTATTACTTTCAGCACCGGGGACTGCACAGCGAGGCCTCGCACTAATTCGTGGTGATGAACACGGACCCTCAGCGGGACACCGTGCTTCTGCTGGCGGTGGCCTCCTCCCAGGTGGATAAAATCCGCGAGCGCCGTCGGAATCTGCCCCCCGAGACGCTCGTCGAGGTGGTCCCCAGCGAATACGCGGGCTTCACCAAGCCCACGCTGATCGACTGCAACCAGGTCTTTGAGCTGGACCGGGCGGAATTGGTGTCACGCTACCAAGCGAAGAGCATCCGCTCTCACCTCGATCTGCCGGTGGATATTCTCAACCGAGTGCGTGACGGCATCCTCGCCAGTCCTCGCGTGGATGAGGCCTACAAGGAACTCATTCGTCCGTGAACCATCCCACGGCATTCGTCTTCAAGTCCTGGAACTCCTAAAAACCGCATCATTTCCTCCCATGCCAGACAGCCCAGACCAATCACCAACTCGTGGAAAAATGGAATCAATGGACCTCATGAACACCCAACCCACTGACATCACGCATCTGTTTGAAGCCAAGGAAGCCCGCAGGCGGCGATTGGCGGGCATGTCCTTTCCCGACAAGGTGAAGGCACTGGTGCGGCTCCAGGAGATGGCGGCTCCGGTGCTGCGCCAGCGCGGGCGCAACGTCCAGGTCTGGCGTATCGGCGGTTTTCATGAGCCACCATGAGCAAGCCGACCGACACAAACTGTCCAAGGTGAACGCGAATCTAAGGAAACACTGATTTACACCGCAAGTCTGGAACGCCGCAGAGAACGCATTGTGAATCAGGCCTCTGCGGCGTTCCAATCTTGCGGTGTAGCTTTAATCAGCGGTTCCATAATCCGAATGGACCGCGAATGACCACGAATAGGGTGGAGAAGCCGGATTTGCGTGGGCCTCTACAACGCGCTGATCAAGCTGCAGCCTGAATGGGAGGACCGGCGTCATGTAGCTCGCCTTTCCAAAGGCGAGACTCAAGGTGGCGGCGGAGGTTCAGAACTCGGCTCTGGAGAGCCGAGCTACGGTCGGTGGTCAAACCAGTTGCGACTTGGCCCTTCTGCGGCTTGATTCAACACGCATCAAACCCGCTCCATCATCCATGACTCACCTCGTTTTTTCGTCCGTTTTCGCCGGACTGCTCATCGGAACCCTCAACCTCGCGGCCGCGCCGCAGGGCACGAAAGGCGTGGAGGAGTTCGATCCGCTGGCCTTCCCGGGCAAGGTGGTCGGAGATGTGGTCGTGCCGGTGCCGAGCGAGGTGTTTTCCGTGCTCGACAAGCTGGGCGAGCCGAACTGGCGCGCTGAGCTGCGCAAAGCCGATCTGCCCCCCTCCAGCGACCGCACGAAGCTCTCCCTGCTGTTTGGTTACACCGTGGCGGAAGGTTTTGTGGCCGTGCAGGCGGAAGACAAGGAGGCGGTGAAGGATCTGGGCCGCGACATCATCGACCTCGCCAAGAGCCTCGGCCTCAGCAAGTCCGTGCTGCCGCACGCGCAGAGCATCCTCGACGCCGCCGACAAGTCGAACTGGAGCGCCATCCGCAAGGAATTCGACCAGACGCAGAAAACCGTGCGCGACACGATGGAGCAGATGAAGGACATCGACCTTTCGCATTGCGTCAGCCTCGGTGGCTGGCTGCGCGGCACCTCCTCGGTGACTTCCGTGGTGAAAAAGAGCTTTTCCGCCGACCGCGCCGAGCTTTTGAACCAGCCGATGCTGGTGGAGCATTTTGTCAGCTCGATTGAAAAAATGCCCGCAGGCACCCGCGATCACGATGTGGTCAAATCCATCCGCAAAGGACTGACCATCGTGCTGCAGCAGATGGAAGGCGCGGTGGACGGCTTCTCCAAAGACGCCGTGCAGGAGATCAGCAAGACCTGCGACGGCCTGCTGACGGAAATCCTCGCCAAGAAGTAATTTGTGCCCTCACCGAACATGAAAGCCCCCTTTGAAGGACGCAAAATGATGAATGTCTCCAGATCCAGCTTGGTGAAAGTCGCCTGCGCCGCCCTGGCGCTGTCTGTGGCATCGCTCGTCTATGCCACGGTTGACGAGGCGCATGATTTCACGATGGAGGCCGCGATGCCCTTCGTGGAGCAGGGTTTCATCGTCCGTGAGGACTACTGGAACGGCGAGGTCAAGAGCGGTCAGAAGCTCATGATCACGCACCAGCTTTTCAAGGGCAACGAGTACGCCTTCTGGCTCGGCACCAGCCAGGAAGGCGTGACGCTGGACATGAAGGTCTTCGATGAAAAAAACCAGCCGGTTCAGATCAAGGCGACCTCGGACAAGTTCTTCATGAGCGTGCGTGTGAATCCGCCCAAGACCGGCACCTACCGCATTGTCTTCGATTTGAAGTCGAAGAAGGATGCGGGTGTGCTCTGGGCGCTGTCGTATGGTTACCGCTGATGCCCGTCGCCACGCTCACTTACGAGACGCCGCAGTTTCTGCACAAGCTGATTGGCAATGACCTCGGCAGCCTGCGCCTGGTGGGGGAGACTTTTGGCGTGAATGTGACCAGCCGCGAGGGCTGGGTGCGTCTGGAAGGCGAGGACGCGCAAATCGCCTCGGCGCGTGAGGTTTTCATGCAGCTCGAAAAAGTGCGCCGCCAGGGCGGTGAAATTTCCACCGGCATGGTGCGCCTCGTCACCGAAAGCGTGCAGCGTGAGAGCGGTGACGCGCCTGCGGAGGCGATCATGCATTTGAAGCTGCATGGCTCCTCCAAACGTCCACCTGTCCTCGCGAAAACCCGCAGCCAGATCGCCTATGTGCAGGCCATGCGTGAGTGTGAGGTCGTATTCGGCGTGGGACCGGCCGGCACGGGCAAGACTTATCTCGCGATGGCCCAAGGGCTGCATTGCCTCAAAGAAAAGTCCGTGCAACGCCTCGTTCTGACCCGCCCCGCCGTCGAGGCGGGCGAGGCGCTGGGCTTTCTGCCGGGGGATTTGAAGGAAAAAATCTTTCCCTACCTGCGGCCGCTGTATGACGCGCTTTACGACATGCTGGAGCCGGAGGAGGCGGAGCGCCTCATCGAGCGCGGCAGCATTGAGATCGCCCCGCTGGCCTACATGCGTGGCCGGACGCTGAAAAACGCCTTCATCATCCTCGACGAGGCGCAGAACACCACGACGGAGCAGATGCTCATGTTTCTGACCCGTTTGGGCGACGGGGCGCGTTGTGTGGTCACCGGCGATCCTTCCCAGGTGGACCTGCGGCGGCATGTGAAGTCCGGTTTGAAGGAGGCGGTGGAGCTGCTTCAGGATGTGGAGGGGGTCAAATTTGTGGCCTTTGCCCCCAAGGACATCGTCCGCCTGCCGGTCGTGCAGCGTATCATTGAAGCCTATCAGACGGGTCGAACTCGGAAAAGTGAGCCACAAAGGCTCTCCGAGATGGAAGGACAGGGGAAAGATTCTTGTCCGACCTCCGATGTATGATAGCTTCGATCCCAGTTCCCCCTCCCCAACATGTTTGAGTCCATTCGTCGTGCCCGCTTGCAACGCGAAGGCCTTTCCTGCGGTAAAACCCGCCGGAAACACCAAGAAGGTGATCTGTTTGATGAGATGCGCACCCATCCGGCGGGAACGGTGGTGACCTATGTGCTGTTCTTCATCGGTGTGGCGCTGCTGATGCGCTTGGGCACCCGGGTCGAAGACGGCCTGCCCGCCCTGACTTGGCTGCACGCGCTTTACGCCGCCGCGATTGGTTTTGCCATGGTCTCGCACGAGCGGGTGGCCTTGCGCGAGCAGATTTGTGACAACGGCGTGCTGCTGCTCGTTTTGGGCACCATCCTGATGCATCTGGCTCTCATCGTCTTCACGCTGGACATGTCCGCCGGTCAGAGCTGGGGGAAGGCGCTGAAAGCCGTGGTGCTGCCGCATGCGTTTGGCCCGCTGGTGCTCTCGGTCATCCTGGGACGCCGCATCGGCCTGTTTGGAGCCATTTACGCCACGCTCTTCGGCGTGCTGGTCTGTGTGTCCGTGTCCGCGCCCACCTTTATGGCCACTTCGGCGCTGATCGGCTTCACTGGTGTGCTGCTGACCAAGCGTGTCCGCCGCCGCAACCGTCTGTTCATGGCCGGGCTTTATGTCGGCCTGGTGGCGATGGCTTTTTCCCTCCTGCTGCATGAGGCCGCAGGGGTGATCATGGAGGAAAAGCTCGGGCGCATGGTCGGTCTGCCGCTGGCGGTGGGCATCCTGACCGGCATGGCGATTGGCGGTTTTCTGCCGGTGCTGGAAAGTGTGTTTGGCGTGACCACCGAGGTGTCCTGGCTGGAACTGGCCGACTTGAACCACCCGCTGATGCGTCGTCTGAGCATCGAGGCCCCCGGCACCTACCATCACAGCCTCGTCGTGGCGAATTTGTCCGAGGCCGCCGCCGAACGCATCGGTGCCAGCGCCAGCATGTGCCGGGTGAGCGCGTATTTTCATGACATCGGGAAGCTCAGCAAGCCGGAGTACTTCATCGAAAACATGGACCCCGAGGCCAATCCGCACGATGACCTCACCCCGCGCATGAGCGCCCTGGTCATCATCGCGCACGTCAAAGACGGCGTCGATCTCGCGATCAAGAACAACCTCAACTCGCGCATGATCGATGTGATTGAGCAGCATCACGGCACCTCGCTCGCCTATTACTTCTACCGTCAGGCGCTCGATCAGAAGGCCGAGGTGGAACGCCTCGTGAAGCTCGGCAAGGCCAAGGAGGACGATGTGCCGCAGGTCAGCGAGGAAACCTTCCGCTATCCCGGCCCGAAGCCGCAGTTCAAGGAGTCCGCCATCATCTCCCTCGCAGACGCCGTCGAAAGCGCCTCACGCACGCTCGAAAAACCCAATGCCTCGCGCATTGAGACGATGATCGACGAGATCGTCCAAGGCCGCATGATGGACGGCCAGCTCGATGAATGCGATTTGACTATCTCCGAACTCGCCCGCATCAAGGCCAGCTTCGCCAAGACCCTGCTCAGCATGATGCATGGCCGTATCAAGTATCAAAAAGCGGTGGAATCCAAGCCTGCGCCTGTGCGCGATGAACCCAAGCCGCTTCTGGCGGGTGACGACGAACTTGTCACTGCCAGCTCCGGGAACATCGTCGAGGCCTCGTTCACCGGTCCACAACCCGAGCCAGTGGTCAAAAAGCCTCGCGGGCGCAAACCGTCCGCCGCCTGATGCCGCTGCCGAAGCTTCGCATCTTCAGTCGTCAGAAGGCGCATCCCATCCCGTTGCCCTGGCTGCGCCGCATTGGCAAAGCCGCGCTTCCTGCTTGTCTCGCGGCTGCGAAATCACCCGAGGTGCCGCTCGTCTCATTGCCGGAGATCGAGATCACCCTGGTGGATGACTCTGACATTGCCCGTGTGCATGGCGATTTCCTCGACGATCCAACCCCCACCGACGTCATCACCTTCCATCACGGTGAGATCCTCATCAGCGCCGAAACCGCGCTGCGCCAGGGCAGGGAGCATGGCCAGTCTCTCGACCACGAAACAGCCCTCTATCTCGTGCATGGCCTGCTTCATCTCGCCGGATGGGACGATCACGAGGAAAGCGAGGCGTGTGCGATGGCCCAGCTTCAAGAAGGCATCCTGCGCGAGGCGCTGGCCTCACTTGCCTGAGACGTTCTTCAACGCTGCCAGTCCTTGCAGCACCCGGACTTTGCCGCTGCGGGCGCGCTGGGCGATGTTTTCAAAGTGCTCCAACTGCGGCACCTTGTCCTTGTCCTGATCTTTGCCGATGAAAATGACAAAGTTGATCTGCGGCTTAGGTTTGCCCTTGGCCTGGTAGTGCAGGCGGACGGCGTTTTTCACCTGGTCCTCGCGTTGTTCGGCGGTGATCTGGATGTCACCCGGTGGGTTGCGCGGAGGGCGCAGTCCCATGTCGCGCCAGACCTCGCCGATGTTCACGATCACGCGCTGGGGGATGCCCTTGGCCTTGCGGGCGGCGTTTTCCTTCGCCAGCCAGTCCTGGCCTTTCTTGATCGCGTCCCGCCATGCCAGGGAGTCTTTTTCCGTCCAGCGCATCTTTTTGAGCAGCTCTTCACGATCTTCCTTCGTGCGCGGGATCGTCATGCTGCGGTAGCCGCTGCAAATGATGAAAACGGCATCCACATCGGTCTCCAGGGCAAACTGGATCGCCCGCAGGTAGCCGCTCAAATGCCGCGCCTCCACCGGCTCCACCTCGCTGCTGACCGTCTGCACGGGATAGCCGATTGGGCGCAGTCCCAGCTTCTCAAAGTCGCGGTTCACCGGGTAGAGCCAGTCGCGGATCTTGTCTTTGTTGGCGGTCGTGGCGGGCAGCAGCTTGTCTGAGTAGGCGGAGACCGCGCTGCCCTCATACAAGATCACATTGAAGTAGGTCTCCAGGCCGAGTTTGCCAATCATGCCCGCAATTTCGTTCTTCACGATTTCATAAGCCGGGTAGCCGCCGCGCGGATCGGTCAGCATGTAGCGCTCCACGTCGATCAGGAAGGCCACACGGCGGCCCTGGGACTTGATGCCGAAGAAATTCACCTGCGACGTGCCCTTGGGTGAAAAAGGCATCGCAAAACTCGCACCCAGGTCCGTCGTGGCGATGTCCATCGCGATGGGGCCGTCGGATTTCGACTCAAAGTCCGGCAGCGAGATGGAGGAGATGCCCGCGGCGGTGATCGCCCGCGAAGGCGCGGCGGCCACAGCGGTCGGCGTGGGCATCGCGGTCGGCGTGATCTGCTTGGTCTCTGGCTTCTCTTGCTCCGCCTCTGGAGCCAAGATGCCCACCAACTCCGCCACGGGCGGTTCCGGCACGATCACCACCAGCAGGCCCAGCAGCAAGACCAAGATGGCATGGATCACCAGCGCCAAGGTGATCGCGGATGCTTTGTGAATCGTGTGCGCGTTGCTCTTGGGCGTGATGACAGGCGGTAGAGCCTCGGCTTCAGCCACAGGCACAGCTTGGGCTTCCTCAGTCTTGGGTGCAAGCACGACGGCGACCGGGGCCTCCACGGCCTTGCTGGGGTGCGGCTCTGCTTTTCGGGGCTCCTCCACCGTCGCAGGCTGCAAAACAGACTCTTCAACAGGAGCCGCAACCTCAGGCGTGTCCTCTTCGGCGATCATCGCCAGCACGGGTTCAGCCTCTTCTTCCATCACCACCGCTGCGAATGCTTCTTCTTCCAGTTCTTCCTCAAGGGCCACTGGACTGGCTTCTTCGGGCTCGGGTTCTGCCAGATTGGGGTTTGAGGAATCAGCATGGGCATCAATCCCCAGTCCTTCGCGAGCCAGCCAGCTCATTAGCGCTGTTTCACGCGCGCAACGCACCGGATCAAGCGCGGCGGCCACCGTGGCAAAGCGGTGCGCCTCCTCCGGCTCATTGCGGTGCTGGTGAATGCGCGCCCGCACCAGCGCCGCCTCCACATTGAACTCATCCTGCGCCAGCGCACGGTCGGTGAAGCGCATCGCGAGTTTCGGGTCCAGCTTCATCACTAACAGCGCGGCCCGCAGCACCGAATCAACGTCCGGTGGGTCTTTCGGCGCGGTGGAGATCAGCACCGCCGCCTGCTGCCCGCTGCCCTCGCGCACCAGCGCCTCCGCCAGTTCAAGACGAACACCCCAATCCGCCGGGTTACGGCGCAACTGGGCACGAAGCTGGTCGATGCTGGCTGCCATGGGAGGATTTCAGCGAAAGGCGGCTGCCAAGGCAAGATTAATCTTTGGGGAGCGGTCAAGAAGGTCATTCACCGGAGTGCGGATGCCCTCATCCGCAGAGCAGTTCGGTGCGGGGGGGGGGCACCCGCGCTCCGCAAAAACGCCAGCAGGTCGCTCATCTGCTCTTTCTTGATCGCGCCTTCGAGGCCGGAGCGCGGGCGCCCTCGTCCGCCCTTCCTCAAAGATTCAGTGCGATGAATTACAAAGGTAGTCGGACGCGGAAGCACGGAACTCCGGCCTCCACCGCCTTTTCCCTTGCCAGCACTTCCACTTGCGCTGCATCGTGGGCCTCTTCTCCCGCATGCCTGCCCCGTCCAAGTTCACTGTCGCCCAATGGGCCGCGTATTTGCTGCCAGTCGCCAAGGCCGTGTTCCTCGGCCAGCTAGATTTGAAGGACGGTCTTCTCAAAGACATCCTCGATTCCGGCATCGACCTGCTGAGTGATGATGCCAAAGACAAACTCACCGCTTTCCTCAAAACCAAGCCCGATGCCGTCCGCGACGTGCTCGACCAGCATCTCCTCCGCCACACCGGGGCCGTGCTCGGGCGCATGGTGCGACGCTACGCGGAGGAGCAGACAATGGAAAAATATCGCCCGCTGCTCATTGAGGTGGCCGAGGAGGTTCCCGCCGCGTGGAGCAAGTATCACGCCTCAGAGGAGGCAGGCATCCAGACCTTGCGGGGCGATCTTTTCACGCAGCTCGCCCTCGGTGCCTTGGTGCCCGGTGCGCTTGCGCCGCAGCATGACACCTCCGCCATCATCGCCTTCTTCCGCTGGGCGGCGGTGGAGCAGAACATGCTCGGCCCGCTCATGCCCGGCCTCACCCCGCCCATGGCCGACTGGATCGCGCAAAACGTCAGCCGCCAGCTCCTCATCGACCTCTGCCAGGACACCAAGGAAGGAAACGCCGCGTGGAAGGAATCCATGCTTCGTCTCGGTGCCGAGACACACGTCAAACTGATCGCCACGCATGCCGAGGCATCTGCTGCGCGGTCCGCCGCCGAAGTCGCGGCCCAAAACACCCAAAGGCTGCTCGAAAACGACATCACGCTCCTCGGTCCCCTCGTCGAGATGATGAAAGGCAAAACCAAGGAAGACCGCCTCAGGCAGTATAAAAGCTCCCTCCTCAACGCCTTCTCCGCTTACCAGGAACTCGCGCTCGGCAACTACGCGGCGGCGGATCAGACCTGCTCGGACATCTGGGACATCTTTGTCCATCCTGCCTGCTCCCAGCAGCACCTGCGACCGGAGGACATGGACGCCGCACAGATGGAAGCGCCACCGCGCCTGCCTGCCGCCGACCTACTGCCGCTGCTGGCGCAGGATGACCACCTCCGTACCGTCCTGCTGGCCGATCCCGGCATGGGCAAAAGTACGCTCATCCAGTCCCTCATCGCCCACCTCGCCAGCGGGCGTCCACTGGCCGGGGCACCCGCGCTCAATGGCCTGCTGCCCATTCCGCTCATCTTGCGGGACCTCGTGCCGCTGCTGCCGCAGGATCAGGTGGAAAGCTGGACCTGGGACAGCCTCCTCACCGTCCTGCTGGAGCACTATAAGCGCGATGAAACCTCCTCACCACTTTGCGAGGCCTATAAGGGCCACGAAGCCGAGTTCCGCCAGCTCATCCACCGCAGCGCCCACATCTTCTTCCTCATCGACGGCCTCGACGAAATAGGTGACCTCGTGAAACGACGAAAAATCGTCCAGTGCATCCAAGACGGCATCCGTGCGGTGAGCAAGGAGGCGCGGTGGCTGATCACCTCGCGGGTGATTGGGTATGAGGATGCGGTGATGGAACTGCTGGAAGGGCGTGCCTATTACGACCCTGCCAAAGAACGCAAACTCGGAACGAAAGACGAGGACAACGTGTATGCCTACCCGCCGGAACTGGAGCAACTAGTAACCACCTGGGAGCCGTACAAGCTCGGCAAACAGATAATTGCCCTGGATGACAAGGATAAGTTCTGGAGCGCAGCCGCCCCTGAGGATGACAAGCGTGACGCAGAGTCCAAAATCCGCTTCGTTGACTCGCTGACTCTGCCCGTAGTAAATGGCTACTTCTACCGCTACATCATCGCCCAGCGCCTCTACCTCGCGCCGTTCGACAACAGCCGCCAAGACGCCTTCACCAGTCGCTGGTTCCGGCAGCGGCACAGCACAGATCACTCACGGGAGCTGATGCGGGAGGTTCGGGCGCATCACCATGACGGCGTGCGCATCATCTCCCGCGTGCCAAACCTGCTGTGCATGATGAACATGCTCAAACGCAGCGGCAAACCGCTACCCGATGGCCGCGCGGCGTTGTATGACGAGATCGTGAAGGCGTACTTGGGCGGCATCGACTCGACCTACCGTCTCAACTCATCCCACGGGCACACATGCCCGTTTGAAGTGTCGGAACGACGTTTCCTTTTGTCCTACCTGGGGGCGCACATGCAGATGATCCGCACGGCGGTTGATGGATTGGATTCGGAAGACGAGGAGGACAAGTTTGACGGCAACATCTTGATTCCAGGACCGAAGCTCCTAGAGCTGTTTCGTCCTACGGTGGAGAAAATGCTTCAAGACGGCAGGGTGAAAAGTCCTCTCACAGCGACAGTCTTGATTGATGAATTGCTGCGCCACATCGCGAAGCGCAGCGGCCTGCTCATCCCGCGCAGCACGGATGCGGAGGGAAACACCGTCTATGGCTTCACCCACCTATCCTTCCTGGAGTTCTTTGCCGCCGAGTGGTTAGGGAAGGAGTTCGAGCGCCTGCAAAAGCGTCTGGCTCGCCGGGCGGAGGCCTTGGCTGACGGACTCGAACTCACTGACGCAGCTCTCGACCGCGAATTCCCCGCTCCGCAGAGCATCGAGCACAAGCGCGCCGAATTTTCCCTCCTCGCCGCCACACCCGCCTGGCACGAGCCCCTCATCTTCCTGCTCGAATCCCGCAAGAACGACGCCTCCACCCTCCTCCGCTGGCTCTTCCCCGTCCTCCACGCCCCCGCGCTGAAACATGCAACTTTAAACGTGGAACCTGAAACTCCGCTTCTACCCGTAGAGGCCGTCAAACTAGCCATCCAGCTCGCACACGACCAAGAACTCGCCCTCAGCCCCGCCACCCGCCAGTCCTGGCTGCGCATCCTCTGGAGCGCTTATCTAGAATGGCGTCACCCACCGTGGGGAAGAGAGGAAAATCAGGGCTGGCCCATCGCTCCACTACTTTTGGAACATTCGGCGGACCGGGAGCAGGCAATCCGTGCTCTTGTTGAAGTTTATGGAAAGCGCCAAGCGCGCTACCTTTACCTGTATAAGTGTTACCAACTGACATCCGACGAACTGAGCGCCCTCAACGAGTTGAATGTCTTGAATCACTTGTTTCTTGATGATTGCACCGGATTGCAGAGCGTGCCGAATCTAGACGGACTGAAGGAACTCATGACCCTCTCTTTGCGCGGGTGTACAGGACTACAAGGCACCGACGCCTTCCATGGGCTCACTCAATTATCCTCTTTGTGCCAGCTCTACCTTGATCAATGCACCGGACTGGAAAGCCTTCCTGACCTCAGTGCCCTTCAGCGCCTCCATATGATCTCTCTGTGGGACTGCGTTGGCATCAGGTCAGCGGTGGCCCTGAGCGGCCTTACTGGATTGGCAGGGCTGAGAAACCTCATGCTCGCAGGCTGTAAAAGGCTGGAGAGCCTGCCTGACCTTCGTGCCTTGCGTGGCCTACGGTGGCTCAATTTGCAGGGCTGCACGGGCCTGAAGGAGCTGGGGAATCTGAAGTCGCAACTCCACCCGGACTGCGAGATCATCGGGCCGGATGGGAAGAGGCTGTGAGGCAGGAGGCGGAAATGCCGAAAGATGAAGGTTGGCGTCGCACAGGCCCAAGGCAGGCTCCCGAGCCTCCAGAAAACTCATTTCCAGGGCAAGGGGCGGCTGCCGATTCTGGAGAAAATAGTTTTCTGGACCGAAGGGAATGTCCCCCGACCTCGGAAAAGAGTTTTCCAAGGGCCGTCCAGTTTACCCACACCTCGGCAAAGAGTTCACTGCGTGTTACCAGTCTGGACTCCTCGCGGAAAAGAGTTTTCCAGCGTGCCGCCACACGGGGAACCCTTCGGAAAAGAGTTTTCCGGTGTGTCGGCACATGGTGCATCCCTTAGAAAAGAGTTTTCCGGCGTGTTGCCACTTGGACCACCCCTCGCAAAAGAGTTTTCCAGCATGTCTGCACTTGGGCCAGCTTCTGGAAAAGAGTTTTCCAAGCCTGGGGGACATTCCCTTCCTGCCAGAAAACTATTGGCTCTAGAATGAAGAGACGTTCGAGGGCGTGTTCGACAGTGGCCGCAAAGGGGCAGAGGAGCCGAGGGCGCAGAGATTTTATCTTCAAACTCTGCCTCCTCCGCCTCCCTGCTCCTTTGCGGCAAAAACCGAGCGTCCCCAAGCTTGCTTGCCTGACGGCTAGGAGGCGTGGAACGAGTTGGAAAACTCGTTTTACTTCCCCAGCAAAAACGCCAGCAGGTCGCTCATCTGCTCTTTGCTGATCGCCGCTTCCAAGCCATCCGGCATGAGGGTGCGGTCGAGGGACTTCATGTCTTTGATCGCTGAGCGTGAAATCGTTTCCTTCGCGCCACCCATCATCGCCAGCACGACGGCGTCAGGCGTTTCGCTCTGGATGAGGCCGCTGAGGGTGCGTCTGTCGTTGGTTTCGATGGTGTAGGCGCTCCAGCGGGCCTCGAACATGCGGTTGGGGTCGAGGATGTCCGTGAGAAGACCTTCCGGTGGTTTCACTTTCACGTCGGAGAGCGGCGGGCCGACATCGACACCCATGTCGCCGTGCTTGTGGCAGGTGATGCAGATGGTGGCGAAGATTTGCTGGCCTTTTTTGGCGTCGCCGGGCTTTTTGGCGGCGTCGAGGTAGCTGGTGACGACCTTGGCGCGATCGCTGTTGGCCTCACCGAAGAGCTTTTTCGCGAGTTCGGCCATCTCGCCTTTGCCGCGCTGGTAAGCCCAGCGTTTTTCGACATCGACCCAGGCGGTGGGGAACTCGCCTTTTTCCATGCGCTTGAAGAGTTCGAGCGCGGTGGTGCCGTTGGCGGTGAGGATGGTCACGAGGTCGCGTTTCAGCGCGGGACCAGCTTTCGGAAGCAGTTCGTAAATGAGCGGTGCTGTGCTGGTGGCGGAGAATTTCTTCAACAGCGCGACTGAGGCTGTGGTCATCTCGGCAGGCTGGTTGCTGGTGAGCAAGTTTTTCATCACCGGCTCGACGGCGGCCCATTTGCGTGAGGAAAGCAGCGGCAGCACGGCGAGGCGCTGATCGAGCGGTGATTTGGAATCAGCGACGATGGCGTCGATCTTGGATTGGAGGGCCGCGATCTCTTTCGCGGCGTCTTCGTGACCTTTGGGGAGTTTGGCGAGACCTTGGAGCAAGGCGGGTTTCCACCAGAGGAGTTCGCCGGGTTGTTTTTGAAGCAGCGTGAGAAGCGCTTTCATATCTTCGGCCTCGGCATCGGCGAGAGAGCCTGCGGCGAAGGTGCGGAGGGTGGTGCTGCGGTTTTCGGAGAAGGTGGCGAAGAAGGTGTCGCCGAGCAGGCTGAGCACGCGGCCCATTTGCTTGCTGGAGACGCTGGCGACCATTTTGGCCATCCAGGGATCGTCGGCGTGCTTCGTGAGGATGGCGGCGAGTTCCTTCACATCGGTGATCGTGGGAACTTTGAGGAAGAGGGCACGTTCTGCGTGATCAGCAGGCGCTTTGCCCCCACCCACTTCAGGAATGGCGTGGTATTGGCCCGGCGTCTTGGTGGCGAGTTGCTTCGTGCCTTTCGGCACCACACGCCAGATGCGGCCATGATTTTCGCCTTGGCGCATGTCGTTGGCTTTGACGAACTCCTCGGGGAAGAAGCGGGCGTGGTCGATCCAGCGGCGGTAGATGTCGCAGATGTAGATCGCGCCGTCGGGGCCGGTGGTGAAGTTCACGGGGCGGCTCCATTCGTCGCTGCTGCGGAAGAATTCCGTTCTGTCGCCGACGCGGGCGGCTTTCAAGGATGCGCCGTTCGGCGCGACCTTGTAGCGGGTGACGAGCTGGCCGGTGGGATCGGGCACGAAGACGTTGTTTTTGAGTTCAGGCATCAAGTGGCCGCGATAGACGCCCAAGCCGGAACAAGCGGTGTTTGTGCCGGCGTGGGCGTCTGCCGTGGTGTGCGTGATCTGGAGCGGATAAACACGGGTCTCCGCGCCGGGCGTGGCGATGTCTTCATGCACCTGCGTGATGCCGGCGTGCGGATTCCGCAGCATGGCCTCGTAAGGCATGACGGTGAACATGAGCGGGTTGCGGTTCGAGCAGTAGAAGTGGTGGCCCCAGTCGTCGAAAGCGCCGCCGTATTGGCCCTTGCCGCCGGTGGGCGTGATCTCACCGGTCTTGGGGTTCCATTTGAAATTCGAGCCGGGGACGCCGACGACTTTCGTGGGCGCATCGGCCGGATAGATTTCCTTTGCGTCGAGGCCGTTGTTGAAATGCACGCAACCATCGGGACCCCAGCGCGGGGCGCTGACCTGGAGCTGGCTGTGTTTGGGATTGAAGCCGCGGATGAGGGGCTTGATGATATCGGCTTTGTTGTCGCCGTCGGTGTCTTTGAGGAAGAGAATCTGGCTGCGTGTGGTGGCGATGAGGCCGCCGTCGTAAGGCAGCAGGCCCTGCACGTTGTCCATGTGATCTGCAAAGGTCACGGCCTTGTCCATGCGGCCATCACCGTCTTCATCGGTGAGGAGTTGGATGCGGGAAAGCCAGGGATCACCGGGATTCGGCGGGCCGAGCGGGTAGTCGCGCATGTCGGCGACGAACATGCGGCCTTTTTCGTCCCAGGTACATTCGACGGGATCGAGCACGAGCGGTTCGGCTGCGACGAGCTGCACTTCGTAATCGCCATCGAGCTGGATGCGCTTCATGCTTTCTTCGGGCGAAAGGGCTTCACTTTGACCATCGCGCACTGCGCCGATGTCGCTGCCGCCGCTGGCCTGGATGGCGGACCATTTCTCTTTGAACTCGCCAAGAGGATACAGCTCGTAGCGGCGCACGATCATCTCCGCGCCTTCGGTTTGCAGGAGTATTTTGCCTTCGCTCGGTTTGCAGTCGAAGGCTTCATTGATGAGCGCTCCATTGACGAAGTATTGCAGCGTGTCGCCCTTGGCGATGACTTCGAGGCGGTTCCACTCGCCGCTGGGGCTTTCGACATCGTTTTTGCCACGGAAGCCGACTTTGTCCGCCCAATCTTCATCGCGGCCCTTCCAGTTGATGCGGCCTTTGGTCACGACCTGACGAGGCTCGCCCTTCTTCCAGATTTTTTCCTTGTCGCGGTCGAGTGTGAACTCGGCGGAGAGCGAAGTGGTCAGCTCGGTGCCATCGGCGAGCTTTGGGCTGAGCACCAAAATGTCACCGACGCCGCCTTCGATGATCTGCGCCTCGATGCTGGCCATCCAGGTGTCGCCGTAGGCTCCGTGCGGGCCGTAAGAGTGAAGGAGGATGCCGTTGTCCTTTGCGGCCTTCTCGCGCTTGCCCCAGGTCTTCGTGCCCCATTTGAATTCGATGACGAGGTGGTAGTCGCGGTAGTTTTCCTTGGTGGCGACGTAGCCGTAGCCGCGACCGCTGATGTTGAAGGTGCCGTCTTTGGCAAAGGTCCAGATGTCTTTGGGATCATCGTGGAAGTCGGCCTTGGGATTGACGTGGTGTTCAACGTTGCCGGATTTGATGACTTCGAGGAGGTCGATCTTTTTCGTCACCGGTTGGGCCGATGCAACCAATGGGATGGATATGAGTAATGCTAGGAGTGTGCGCATGATGAGCATACGAGAGGTACGGCCTTGAATTTGCCCGGTCAGACACGAATGCGGCCAAACTTGATGCTTTTGTGATGAAGCACTGCCGGGCGGGCGATCTTGGCGCTTAGCAGGCTGTTGAAAAAAAGCCGAGTGAGACGTTAAAAGTCAGAAGTCAGAAGTGGTTTTACCGCAGGCGACACTTCTCACTTTTCACCTCTGACTTCTCACGCCGTTCGCTAATGATCAGGCGATGAGTTGCCTGACGGTGGAAGCCACGGGGCAGATCCAGAGAATCTCGTCGCGGTTGAGATTGATGGGCGGGGCGACGGGATTGGGGCTGGTGAGCAGCACGCCGCGACCGTGATCGGTGCTGGTGTAGATGCGAAACAGCACCGCGCCGCCGATGTCGTCATGCACACGAACCATGACACGATCTCCTGTGCGAGGCTGGGACTGGGGATAAACGATGGCGATCTCGCCATCGACATGCAGCGGCTGCATGGAGTCGCCGTTGATCCGCACGGCGAAGGCCTCGGGGTCCGTGACGCCAAAGGCGAAGTGCTCACGCGCAAAGCGGGCGCTGTGAAGCGGGCTGGAGAGCAGCAGGGCATCCCGCATGGAAATGAGAGGAAGGGCGGCGAGACGCGGTGAGATGAGCGTCACGCCTGGGGCCATCGGTTGCAGCAACGGCGGGTGTTCCGGGGCAGGCGGCGGTGGCGCGGTGATCTTTGGAGGAAGAGGCGGCTCGATCTCGTCTGCGGGTGGCTGTTGTTGGACGCGGAGTTCAGCCTCGAATTTTTCCACCAGCTTGATGATGGGCTTGGAGGCACCTTTGCCGTTTTCGATCTTGGTGATGTACTGGCGGCACACGCCCATCATGGCGGCGAGTTTGGGGCGCGTGACGCCAAGCTGGTCACGAATGGCTTTGACGCGCTGGGCGAGTGTCGGCACGGGGGCTAGGGGGAGGGTGTTTGCCACGGGAGGTTGGGCTGGAGCGGGTTTTTCCTGCTGCTTGAGCTGATCCAGCACGGCGAGAGCTTCAGGCGGGAGTCCTATCGCGATGGGTGCGGGTTCAGATGTGACGGGTTCATGCATCACGAGTCGATGATGGGTGGTTTCTTCCTCAAGTTTTTCAAAAAGGTGGAACAGAGGCGCGGAGGGCACCTGACGGCCGTGCTCAAGCTGGTTGACGTGGTCGGCGCTGACGCCAAGCCAGCGGGCCAGTTCTTTTTTGGGCATGCCGAGGCGTGAGCGTAGCTTGGTGAAGCGGGTGGGGAATTCAGCGAGTTGACGAAGATCGACAGCAGAGGATGACATGGGGGTGGGTTTAAAATTTCGAGATGTGACGTGAGCGTCGCAGGAACACTGCCAAGCATGCGATCAACATGAGGGCGGCGCGTGAAGGTTCTGGCACCAGAACGATCGAGATGGTGCCCTGGTTGATGAAGTTGCTGATGTCCCAGTAATAATCCGAACCAGAAATATCTGGCAGGTCGAAACCTGCCGCTTCGTCGCCATTGCCAAAGAGCCTGCCGGTGTAGGTGTAGCGGCTGTCGAAGGTGGGCGTGGCTGAGAGGCCGGACCAGTCGAGGAGATTGAAAGTCTCTTCTGCCAACGGCGTGAGCGAAACGGGGCCTACGGTGAGGTTGCCGCTGAAAAGCAGGGTGTTTGTGCCGGTGCCTACAAAATTCAGCAGGTCGGAGGTGCCTCCAGGATTGATGCCGAGGACGATGGTGCTGCCAGACTGAAAATCGAAAGCGCCGGAGCCGGATGTCGGCATGAAAGTCAGAGTGCCGTAGTTTGCTTGAGCGGTGCCGTCTCCCGCGTGAATCGTGGCTCCACTGGCGGCGGTAAAGCTGATGCCTTGGACGAAGCCGGTGCCTAGAAGGGTGCTGCCGCTTGTCACCATAGTCGCACCGATGCCGCTCTGGCCGATTCCACCGATGCCGACTTGCAAAGTGCCGCCTTGAATCGTGGTCGCGCCGGAATATGAGTTCGATCCGCCGAGTGCGCTGACGCCCGTGCCCACCTTGGTGAGTGCCACCGTGCCGGTGCCGGATGCGTTGTCGGCGATGCGGCCCAGATAAACACCGCCCGTGGCATCGCCAGTGCCGAGGGTCAGGGTGACGTTGGTGCCGCTGGCGTTGTTCTGAATCGTGCCGCTGTCAGTGCCGTTCAGATTGCCCACGCTTTGATTGAAGCCGTTGAGGTCGAGCGTCGCGCCGGTGTTCATGGTGAGCGTCGCTGTCGTGAGGATCTGATCATTGCCTTCAAGACGAACGGTGGCCGTGCCAGCAGCGGTGCCAGTGGCATCAATCGTGAGGCTGGTCGAGATGGCGGTCGCCCCGCCTGTTTTGGCAAGCACCAGCGTGCCGCCGGTGACGACGGTGCCAGCAGGGCCTGAGTTGGTGTTGGAGGCTGCTCCTCCGAGCGTCAGAGTGCCTTGCCCGGCTTTGATCACCGAGAGGTTCGTGCCGGTCAACACACCGTTGAAGATGGAATTGCTGATGGTCGGGCTGAGGATGTTCCCAATCGTCATGACGGCTGCGGTGCTGGCGGTGACGGTGCCCGTGCCGTTCAATGCCGTGAAGGTTTGTGCCGCACCGAGTGAGAGAGTATTGCCACCGGCCACGGTCATCTGGGCAAAAGTGCCGAGCGCGTTGGCATTGTTCACGTTCAGTGTGACCGCGCCGCCGGTGCTGGCGATGTTCACCATGGTGCCGTTCACGAGACTGGTCGCCGCTGTTGCCAGTGTCACGGTGCTGGCCGCCGTGCCGCTGTTTTGGAAGGTGAGGGTGCGTGGGGCGATGGCTTGATCTGAGATGGCGCCGAGCGTGAGCGTCGTGGAGGCGTTGGCGGTGCTTTGCACATCGAAGACCGGATTGCCGGGCGCCAAGGACGGTCCGCCGATGCTGGTGGCACCCAGGGTCAGGCTGATCGTGCCGCTGGTCACGTTGTCACCGGCCTTCACCGTGAGGGTGTTGCCGCTGATGATGAGCGCTCCGAGGTTGAAGGCGATGCCACCCGCGCCTGCGCTGGCGCGATCCAGGATGATTGTCGAATCCGACAAGAGGTTCACAGCATTGGTCAGGGGATTGCTGACATCAAAGCCGAGGCTCAGCGTGCCGCCGTTCAGCGCGTAGGCCCCGACGCCGATAGACGAGATGGCGGTGGCGGCCTGCACTCTCAGCGTGCCTTCATCGATCTGGTTCGTTCCTGAGCGGGCGCTGGTGTTCACGCTGGTGACGGTGAGCATGCCGCCGCCTGCTTTGGTCAGCAGGGCGTTGCCGGTGATGCCGCCCAGGTTATTGATGAGGATGTCGCCTGAGCCGCCGATTTTTGCGACAGCTACCTGAACCACGGTGCCGGTGATCGTGGCGGAGGTGCTGCTGCTGTTGATGATCGCCCCGATGCTGCTGATTCCTGTGCCATTGATCGAGATGAAGTTTCGGTCGGTGCTCTGCCCATTCAGATCCACCGTGGCACCCGCGCCGATCGTGACGCCGGTGGTCGCGCCGAGCGCGCTGGCGTTGTTCAGCTTCAAAATGCCGCCGCTGACGAGGGTCGCGCCCGTGTAGGCGTTCGCTCCGCTCAGTGTTAGAGTGCCGAGGCCGTTTTTGGTGAGCCCGGTGGCCACGCCGCCGAAGCCGAGTACGCCTGAGAAGTCACTGCTGAGGGCAGGGGTGTTGAGGGAATTGCCCACGGTCAGGACAAAGGCTCCGGTGACATTGCCGTTGCCGGACAATGAGCCAAACGTCTGCGCAATGCCGAGATTGAGCACGCTGCTGCCATTCACATTGACCTGCGCCAGCGTGCCTAGAACCGAACTGGACGTGTTCATGTTCAAGGTCACCCCGGCATTCGCGCCGCTGTTGACGTTCACGATCGTGCCGTCTGAGAGGACGCTTGCCAATGTCAGTGTCACGATGCTGTTGGTGGTTCCCGCGCCGGTGTTGGTGAAGTTGATGGTTCGCGGCGCGATGGCGAGATCGGTGAACGCTCCCAGGGTCAGGCGTGTGGTGGCCGTGGCGGAGTTTTGCACGTCAAAGGTCGCGCTGCCATTGAGCGTGACCGTGCTGAAGGTCATGCCCTGCGTGCCGCCAGCCACGACGTTGGAACCTGTCCGCACCGTGAGCGTGCTGTTGTTGTTCATCGTCACCAGGCCCATCGTATGCGTCACCGCCGCGTTGTTCAGGGTCGCGACATCGGTGATGACTGTGCTGTTGCCATTGACCGTGACCGCGCCGGTCATTAGGGCATTCGTCGTGTCGTAGCCTAGGCTCAGTATGCCGCCGTTGAAGATCCATGCGCCGGATGTGCCCGTTGCGCTGACTGCCGTGAGGGCGGCTGATTCGAGCCGCAGCGTGCCTGCATCAATCTGGTTGGCTCCGGTGCGCGCACTGGTCGTCGTGCTGTTGATGATGGTCAAAGTGCCCGCTCCCACCTTGGTGAGCTGAAGATTGCCCGTGATGCCCGTGCTGTTGTTGATGGTGATGTCGCCTGCTCCGCCGATGCTGGAGTGTCCGATCAACGCGACTGTTCCCATGATGATTCCGGTCGTGGCGCTGCTGTTGATGATCGCGCCTCCGCTGTTCACTCCGGTGCCGTTGATGCCGATGAAGTTTTGGTTCGTGGTCTGGCCGTTGAGATCGACAGCGCCGACGGTGTTGATCGTCACACCGCTCGTCGCTCCGAGCGCACTGGTGTTGTTCAGCTTCAAAATGCCGCCGCTCACGAGGGTGGCGCCTGTGTAGGTGTTTGCGCCGCTCAGTGTCAGCGTGCCGAGACCGTTCTTGGTCAAGCCTGTGCCAACACCGCCGAAGCCGAGCACGCCTGAGAACTCGGTGTTTTGGACCGTGGCACTGTTGGCATTCCCGATGGTGAGAACAAAAGCTCCGGTGACGTTGCCATCGCCGGACAAGGAGCCAAGCGTCTGCGCCGCGCCGAGGTTGAGCACGCTGCCGCTGCTTAAGTTGACCTGCGTCAGCGTGCCGAGCGCCGCGGCGGCATTGAGGTTCAAGGTCACTCCGGCATTCGTGCCGCTGGTGATGTTCACGACTGTGCCATCAATGAGGCTGCCCATCGCGGCGGACAGTGTGACGACGCTGTTGGTGGTCGCGGCTCCAGTGTTCACGAAGTTGATCGTCTTGGCCACGCCTTGATCGTTCAAGGCTCCCAGCGTCAGGGTGGTCGTGCCGCCGGTCGCGGTGGTCGGGCTTTGCACATCAAAGGTCGGGCTGCCGAGCAGTGTGGTGGCTCCAAAAGTGATGCCCGCATTGGTGCTCGCGGTGATGACATTGCTTCCGGCTGAGACGGTCAAAGTATGACCGCCGATGGCAAGCACGCCGAGCGTGTGCGTGAGTCCAGGCCCTGCCGTGAAGACATCGGAAACGATGGCGGAGCTGGCGGTCACCGAAGTCGGATAAGCCACGATCGAGGCCGTGCTGCCGAGGCTCAGGACTCCGCCGTTGAGGATCACGGCTGAAGTCGCCACTCCCAGGGCGGAGGTGGAGTTGCTGACGCGCAAAGTGCCTGCGTCGATGCGGATCAGGCCGTTGCGTGTGCTGGAAAGAGCGTTGCCCCCATCGTCACCGAGGGTCAAGGTGCCCGCACCCGTTTTGACGAGCATGCTGTTTCCCTCAAGGACTCCCGTGGAAGTGATATTGCCCGTGCCACCGATGCTGGCCCCGATCCCGCCGGTGCCATTGCCAAAACCGATGGTCAAAGCGCCAATCGAAGCGGCGGTGGTGCTGTTATTGATCAAGGCACCCCCATTGTTGATGCCTGCGCCGTGCAGAGTGACTGCGTTGAGGATGGTCACGCCGTTGAGATCGAGCACTCCGCCGACTTGCACTGTGACCGCAGAGGCGCTCAGAGCCGCCGCGTTGCCCAGCACCAGTGTGCCGGCGTTGATGAAGGTGGCGCCGCTGTAGGCATTCGCGGCGGAGAGGATCAGCGTGCCGAGGCCGTTTTTCGTCAGGCCGCCGGTGGTGGTGGTGATGGGAACCTGGATGTCCAGGCTGTCTCCTGCGGCATCGGTGCGAATGACCAAGTCGCCGCTGCCTTCCGTGGTCAGGCCGGTGGCTGTGCCTTCATTCGCGATGATAACAGACACCGCACCCGCGACCAAAAGACCACCGGCTGTGTTCGCTCCGTTGTTGATCGTGAGAAGGACGCCGTTGTTGAGGGTGAAGCTCTGGCTGGTGGCGAATTTCAGGCCAGCATTGGCGATGATGGAGCCGGTTTGCGAAAAAGAGCCATTGATCAGGTAAGGAGTGCTGTTTCCTCCGAGCAGGCTGCTGGTGGCCGTGGTAGTGGCCGCCGCGCCGATGACTCCGGCGGTGGAAGACGCGAAGTCCGCGCCGTTGTAGGTCAGACGGGCATCGACGATGCCATGGGTGTCCGCTGCGCCGGTGACGGTCACGCTGGTGTTGGCCGGTGAGGCGATGTTCAGTCCAGTGCCAAGAGCTGGTGCAGCAAAAGAGGCAAAAGTCACGCCGTTCGTTCCAGTGCCAGGCGCGTTCACCTTGAGGATGCCGCCACCCGAAGTGAGCGTGAGAACATCGAAGGTTTGAGTGCTGGCATTGGTGGAGCCGCCGAATTCAAACGTGCCGCTGCCTGTGTAAATCAGGCTGGGAGAGGTGCTGTAGCGACCGGTGGTGCCATCGCCGAGCCTCAAGATGCCCGCATTGATGCTAATGGGGCCGGTGCTGGCATTGACGCCCTTCAGCGTCCATGTGCCGGTGCCGTTCTTGGTGAGGCCAGTCACCGCCGCGCCGATGATGCTGGAGATGCTTCCATCTCCCGCACCCGCTAGGATGAGCGACTGCACGCCACCGATCGTGCCCGTGTGGGTGAAATTCAAAGTGCCGCTGTCGGAGGATAGCGTGGCGACGACGGTGCTGAGCGTGATCAGACCCGCGTAGTTGTTGGTGCCGCTGACGTTGACCACCGCACCGGTCTGGTAGCCGATCCCATTCACACCAGCGAAGCCGCTGCCAATGGGAACGAGAGCCTCGGCGGAGGTGGTGATGTCTCCTTGAATCTGCAAGGTGCCGCCGCTGGCGACGACCGTGTTTCCCGCCGTGGTGCCCAGCGCGTTGGCATGACGGATGTTGATCATGCCCCCGGTGATCGTGGTGACTCCCGTATGGCTGTTGTCCCCGCTCATGATCAGCGTGCCGTTGCCGGTTTTGTTGAAAGTGCCGGTGAATCCCGCCGCCTGAATCACCGAGCCGCCAAAGGTGATCTGGTCCGTTGCATTGACGACGGAAATGGTGCGTGTGGCATTGCCGCTGTTGGCCGTGGTGATCTGCAAGGTGCTGCCGATGAAGTTGACACCGCCGAAGCCGATGGTGCCTCCCGTGCGGTTGATCACCAGGGTTCCGGGGCCGGTGATCGTGGACCCGAAGAAGCTGGAGAGTGTGTTCACCGTGAGCGTGTGGCCGTTCATGTCCAGCGTGCCACCTGCGTTGATGGTGAGGTTGTTCGTGTCGCTGGTGAGGACGCTCATCTGCCCGTTTCCCTCCAGCCGCACGGTGGCATTGCCTGCTGTGCTGGCGGCCACAGCGCCGATGGTCAAGGCTCCACCCAAAGCTGTTGCTCCTCCTGTTTTAGCCAGGACTAGGGAGCCTGCGCTGACTGTCGTCAGGCCCGTTTGGGTGTTGGAGGTGCTGCCATCCAAAGTCAGCGTGCCGAGTCCGGCCTTCATCAGCGCCAGCGTGCCGGCACCGTTCGTCAGCACGCCGCTGAAGCTGGTGTTGCGCGGCGTGCTGCTGTTGGAATTGCCTATAACGAGTGTGAAGGCTCCGCTGGCATTCACCGTGCCGTTTCCTGAGAGTGATCCCAACACGATGCTCGTGATGCCCGCCGTCAGCGTGCTGTTGCCGTTCACCGTCACCTGCGCCAGCGCTCCCAGCGCAGTTGCGCTCGTGACATTCAAAGTCACACCGGCGTTGGTGCCGTTGTTCAGGTTCACCACCGTGCCATCCGCCAGTGTGCCTGCTGTCCCCAGTGTCACAAGACTGTTGGTGGCGGCATCACCGGTGTTGGTGAAAGTGATCGTGCGCGGGGCGACGGCGTAGTCGGTCAAAGAGCCCAGCGTCAGGCGTGTGGTGGCCGAGGCCGAGTTTTGCACGTCAAAGGTCGCGCCACTGTTGAGCACGACCGTGCCGAAGGTCATCCCCTGCGTGCCACCGGCAATGACGTTGGCTCCAGTCTTCACCGTGAGCGTGCTGTTGTTGTTGAACGTCAGGGAACTCATCGTGTGAGTCACCGCCGCGTTGTTCAGGGTCGCCACATCCGTGACGACAGCCGTGCTGCCGAGGAGCGTCACCGCGCCGGTCATCAGGGCGTTCGCCGTGTCATAGCCCAGGCTCAGCGTGCCGCCGTTGAAGGTCCACACGCCGGAAGTGCCGATTGCGCTGACCGCTGAGAGGGCCGCTGATTCCAGCCGCAGCGTGCCGCCCTCAATCCGGTTGGCACCGGTGCGCGCGCTCGTGGTGGTGGAGTTGTTGATCGTCAAAGTGCCCGCGCCGACTTTGGTCAGTTGCTGGTTGCCGGTGAGCCCGGTGGCGTTGCTGATGGTGATGTCTCCAGCGCCACCCATGCTTGTCACCGCCCCCAGCACCACCGTGCCGGTGATCGTTCCCGTCGTGCCGCTGCTGTTGATGATGGCTCCGCCGCTGCTGATACCAGTGCCGCTGATCGAGGTGAAGTTGCGATCCGTCGTGAAACCGTTCAGATCCAGCGTGCCCCCTGCGCTGATCGTCACCCCGCTGGTGGCTCCTAGGGCGCTGTTGCTGCCGAGCTTCAAAATGCCCCCGCTCACGATGGTCGCGCCGGTATAGGCATTGGTGCCGCTTAGGGTTAGCGTCCCGAGGCCGTTTTTGGTCAAAGCCGTGGCCGTGCCACCGAATCCGAGCACTCCTGAGAAGTTGGTGTTCAACGCCGGTGTGTTGAGGACGTTGCCAACCGTCAGCACAAAGGCACCGGTCACATTGCCACTGCCTGCGAGCGAGCCGAGGGTCTGCGCCGCGCCGAGATTGAGCGTGTTTCCAATGCCCACGGTCACCTGAGCCAGGGTTCCCAAAGCGGAGGCAATGTTCAGGTTCAAAGTGAGCGCTCCGCCCGTGCTGCCGAGGTTCACCAGGGTGCCATTCACCAGACTGGACGCCGCTGTGCCCAGCGTCACCGTGCTGGCGGCGGTGCCGCTGTTTTGAAAGGTGATCGTGCGGGGGGCGATGCCCTGGTCGCTCAACGCGCCAAGCGTCAGCGTCATGGCCGCGTTCGCGGTGCTTTGCACGTCAAACGTCGGATTGCCCGGCTTCATGGACACGCCGCCGATGACTGTCGCGCCCAGGGTCAGTCCGATGGTGCCGCTGGTCACATTATCGCCCGCCTTCACCGTCAAAGTGCCGCCGCCGACGGTCAGGGTGCTCAAGGTGAGCACGGTGCCGCCTGCGCCAGCGCTGGCACGATCCGCGATGATGGTGCCGCTGCTGATCAGGTTCACCACATTGGTCATGGTGTTCGTCACATCAAAGCCCAGGCTCACCGTGCCACCGTTTAGCGCATAAGCTCCCGCTCCCACCGGCGCGATGGCCAGCGGTGACTGCACTCTCAGCGTGCCCTCATCAATCTGGCTCACTCCGGTGCGCGCGCTCGTGGTGGTGGAGTCGATTACCGTCAGCGTGCCGCCGCCCGTTTTGGTCAGCAGAAAGCTGCCGACGAGTCCCGTGGTGTTGGTGATGGTGATATTGCCCGGGCCGCCAATGTGGGTGGCTGACCCCAGCGTCACGGTGCCGGTGGTGGAACTCGTGCCGGTGAGGATGGCGGTGGTGAGGCTGCTGTTGATGAGAGCGCCGCCGCTGCCGACTCCCGTGCCATGGAGCGTGTAGTTTCGGTTCGCGATGGACTGGCCGTTGAGGTCCAGCGTGCCTCCGGCGCTGACCGTCACGATGGGCGTGGTGGTGGTCGCCACGCCGAGCGCCGTGGCGCTGCCGAGCATGAGCGTGCCCGCGCTGATCGTCGTCGCACCGGTGAAAGTGTTGTCACCGCTGAGCGTGACCATGCCCGTGCCGGTCTTGGTAAGCGTGCCGGTGGTGATTGCGATGCGCCCGGTCACATTGATCGTTCCAGCCCCGCCCAAGGTCAGGCCGTAGGCTCCGGCAATCGAGTTGGTCGCCGCTGTGGCGGCGGTGATGTTGAGCGTGGCTCCGGCATCTGCCGCGAGCATGGAGGCGGAAAACTGGGTGATCAGGGCCGAGATGGCATTGGTGCCGCTCAGGCTGCGGATAGCACCGTTGTTGCCCTCTCCCAGGCCGCCGACACTCGCCAACACACGGTTGAGTGTGATGCCGCCGGAGAGGCCCAATGTCGCTCCCGAATTCTCCACCAAGGTGACGGTGCCCGTCGTGCCGAGCGCACCGGCGCTGCGAATCTCCAGCATGCCGCCATTAATCTGCGTGCCGCCTGTGTGGGTGTTGGTTCCGGTCAGAATCGTGCGTGAGCCGGGCGCTCCATTCACCAGCAGCGTCACCACGCCCGCGCCATTGTTGATGATGTTCGCGTCCACCGTGAGCTGGGCTGTGGTCGATTGATTGCTGAGAAACAACTGGCCCGCGGTGCCGGTGACCGTTCCACCGGCGGAGAGAGAGCCGGTGGCTTCTCCCACGGTCAGATGACGTCCGCCGCTCAAGATTTGAACGCCCCCCTGGATGCCCAGACGCAAGGTCTGCCCTGCGCTGATCTGTACCAGCCGGTCAGACAAGAGATCCACCATGGAAAGCGTGTTCAGATGGGTCACGCCCGCGTCCAAGGTCAAAGAGCCGCTCGAAAGCTGGTTGATGCCAGGATTTGAAGCCGCTGCATAAGGTGCCGCGCTGAGGCTCTGTCCCGTGGCATAAAGAATGTCTCCTGCAAAGCGGCTGGTGATCATCCCTTCGCTGACTTTGGCCCAACTGCGGCTGCCGTTCCCGTCCGTGTAGCTCAGCCATGGTCCGAGAAAACCAGGGGCTTGCGTCGTGGTGATGGCTCCTGAAACCGGGCCGGTGATGGAGAGCGTGGAGGTGATGTCGGTGCGGCTGAAACTGCCCAGACTGACATTGATCGTGCCACCCGCGCCCGCCTGCAGCTCCAGCGCGTTGGCGGTGCCGTTGACAGACACGTCTCCGAACCACTGGCGGTGGGTCTCCCCGGCTTTCCCGGTGAGACGCAGCAGGCTGGCCGAGGTTCCGCCGATGAAGCTCAAGTCTCCTGGCGCAAGCAGCCCGTGGTACAAAATGTTGTCTTGGGGGGCGGTGATCGCGGTGAAGTCGAGAATGGTGACGCTGCCCGAGTAGCCGGACAGCGCTCTTCCAAGTACCGTGGCGCCGCTGTAGGTGTTCGCGGCGGAAAGCGCGAGCGTGCCGTTTCCACGGAAGGAAAAGCGGTGAAAGTCGAAAGAGCCACCGTCCTCGGTGATCGGCGCGCTGATGACGATGCCCGTTGAGTTGGTGCCGCTGCTGGAGGTGTTGATGCCGGCGTGTCCGGTGAGCGTGATGCCGCCGGTGAAGGTCTGATTGCTCCCAATGATGCGGATCGCGCCATACGAGGTGCCGAGGGCAAGGTTGGCATTGCCAAAGCCCGATAGGGAGATCGGCTGGAAGTAGTTGGCCCCTGCGCCGTTTGTCACCAGTGAGCCTCCTGTTTCCACGATAATACGGCTCACGTTCTGGAGCGTGCCGGGTCCGGTGATGTTCGCGTAGATGCTGGGGCCGATTTCAAAGGTGCCGGTGAGCTCCAGGTTTTGCGACATGCCAAACGTGAGAAACATGAAGGTGGTGCCTGAACCAAACTTCTGAAGTCTCAGGTTGTTGCCTTTCAAGCGCAGATTGGCCCCCAGCGTGGTGAATTGTGATCCCCCTGAGGAGCGATCCTCCATTTGGATCAATCCATCCTCACCAAAGTCCAGCACGCGTCCCGCCACATCGCCATTCAACGTGTACTGCTGCCCGGAGGCGATGGAGCCAGTGGTCACCGCACGAAAGACCAGTTCCTTCAGCGTGATGTTTTCCGTGATGCTGACGGCATTGGCGTTGGCAGGAGTCGGAATGTTTGTTCCAAATTGCGCGACGGACGTGGTCGAACTGACCCAGTTCGTGTTCGCCGTGCCATCCCACCAGTTGGTGTTAGAGCTGTTCCAGATCAGCGCGCCGAGCGGAGTGATGCCATTCGTGTTTTGCGGCCCGGTGATGCCTGAGTTGGCATCCCACGTCAAAGTTTGTGAGGAGGCCGTGCTTGCGGACAACAGCAGCGCCGTGGCAAACAGCCTGCATGGAGATTTTGATGCTGTGATGAGCTTTGAGCAAAGCCAAGAGAAGGAATTTCTGCGACAGACAAACGAGGGGGATTTCATAGCGGGGGCTGACGTCAGCCTCCATTGTCTAAGCATGTGCGGGACCATCAGCCGGTCTGCCTAGACCCCGAATCGCGCAAAAAAGACGCTGTTTGTGCATCTCATGATAGAACACGCATTTTGCGGACGCGTCTGACGGTCAGCAGGCCCAGGAAGAGGCCGAGCAGGCACAGGCGTGAAGGCTCAGGCACAACGACAACAAGCGCGATGCTGCCGTTGGTGATGAAGCTGCTGATGTCCCAGCCATAGCCGGTGCCGAAGACGTCCGGAAGATCAAAGCCCGCGGCTTCGTCGCCATTGCCAAACAGGATGCCCGTGTGGTTATAGCGGCTGGCAAATGTCGGCGCACTGCCAAGGCCGGACCAGTCGAGGAGATTGAACACTTCTTCCGCGATGGGGGTGAATGCGGAGGCAGTGACGGTGAGATTGCCATTAAACAGCAGGGTGTTCGTGCCCGTGCCCACGAAGTTGAGAAGATCGGAGGTGCCGCCGGGATTGATGCCGAGGACAACGGTGCTGCCAGACTGGAAATCGAAAGAGCCTGAGCCGGAGGCGGGCGTGAAGGTGAGCGTGCCGTAGTTTTCTTGGGCGATGCTGTCGCCCGCATGAATCGTGGCTCCGCTGGCGGCGGTGAAACTTGAACCCTGAATGACACCCGTGCCTGAAAGCGTGCCGCCGTTTAACACGCTGACCGCGCCCGTGCCGGTGGTGCCGCCCGCGCTGATGTGCAGCAGACCTTCGCTGATAGTTGTCACGCCCGAGTAAGTATTGGCACCGCTGAGCACCTGCGTGCCCGCGCCTGTCTTCGTGAGAGCCAGCGTGCCGTCGGTCCCTATGCCATCGCCGTTGCGCAGGACGCCGCTGAAGATCTGCGTGCCGGAGGCGACGTTGACGGTGAGCGTGCTCGTGGCGGCGCTGCTGGATTCGTTTTCCACGATGCCCGCGCCACCGGTGCTGCCGAGGCCGCCGACGGTTTCATTGCGGTTGTTGAGCTGAAAGACACCTGCGTTGGCACCGCTGCCGTTGAAGGTGATGACACTGCTGTCAGCGATCTGGTCGCTGTTGATGAGTCTGACGACTGCGCTGGCGCTGCCATCGCCAATCGTAAGATGACCGGCGATGGCATCCACTCCCGCCGTTTTGGACAAGGCCAACTGCCCGGCGGTGACGTGAGACATGCCGGTGAAGGTGTTTGCGGTGGTGCCGGAGAGCGTGAGGATGCCCGCGCCGGATTTCGTCAGGCCGCCGGAGGTGTTGGCCGCCGTGGTCACCGCTCCGATCTCCGCCCCCGTGCCGCCGCCGCCAATCAGCGTGATCGTTGGTGCGGTGGTGTAGCCATTGCCGGGATTGCTGACGACGATGCCGGTGAGCTGCCCATAGGTAGCGCTGGCGGGATCGAGATCGACGACGGCATAAGCGGTGGCGCCTGATCCGCCGCCGCTGATCTCGACATAGGGGGCACCGATGTAGCCGCTGCCGCTGGCGTTGACAGCGATGCTGGAGACGCCGTCCCCCGTGGGGGCCAGCAAAGCAATGCCGAGGGTGCTGTTGAGGCCGTTGGTGTCGATCACTGCGCCACCATTGAAGGTTCCGAAGGCTCCGTTGACATAAGCGGTGAGAGAACCCGTGCCGCCAGCGCCACTGGTGCTGATCAACGTGGTCGTGGCATTGGAGGTGCGCAGCGTGCCACCGTTGAAGTTCACGAAAGAATGGGTGGCCGCGCCTGTGCTGTTGGAATGCACGATCTGATTGTTGATCAGAAGGCCGGCATTGAGGTTGAGATGGGTGGTGCCGAGCGCGGTATTGTTGTTCTGCTGGCCCAGGGTGATGTTCAATAAAGAGTTGTTGATGACGCCGCCCGCCACGGTCATCGCGCCTGCGGCCGTGGTGGTGGCCGTGAGCGCGGAGCCGCCGCTGCGGAAGCCGAGCGCGATGGCGTCCCCGGTGCGGTTGACCTCACCGCCGGTGATGGTGAACTCCCAGTGCTCGTTGCGCAGCATGATGAAGTTCGCCGTGTTGAGCACGCCGCCAGTGACGCGCAGCATGGCCACGGAACTAGCGGCGCTGCCGTCCCATGAATCAACGCGCCGGGTGTTGATCGTACCACCGGACAGGAACAGGCCGCCGTAGCCGTTGCGTCCGAGTTCGATGCCCGCCTGCGTACTGGGAGGGTTGAGTGTCACAGTGCCGCCGGCCATGATCATCACGCCGCTGGCGTTGGCAGATGTGCCGGTGGAGATGGTGGCGGTCGAAAAATCAGCGCCGTCGATGATGCGCAAGATGCCAGGCGTGGCGACGGAGCCGACCGTGGTGCTGGCCGCGCCGGTGGCGGTCGTGCCCGCGATCTCAAGCACGCCATTGCTGACGCTGAGAGTGCTGCCGAGCGTGACCGTGCCTGCCAGCTGCAGCGTGCCCGTGCCTGCTTTGATGATCCCGAAATTGCCTGCGCTCGTGGTGATATTCGAGTTGATGGTCAAATCGACGAGCGCGTTGCTGCTGTCGGCGATGGTGAAGGTGCGCGTCGCCGTGCCGAGATCAAGCGTGCCGCCGTTGATCTGCGCGCCGAGCGGATTGTTGTCGGCGTTCAGCGTGAAGGTGCTGCTGCTGAGAGTGAGCAAGCCACCTGTGCCGATGTTGAGGATGCCCTGGCTGGTGGCTGTGGAGCTTGCGTCGTAAAAGGTGATGGCCCCGGCGGTCCAAGCCTGGCCGTTGAGGTCCAGCGTGGCCGTGCCCGCTCCAGCGGCGGCGATGACGAGGGCGCTGCTGGCACTGATGACGTTGTCCGCGCCAAATTGCAGCGTGCCCGCGTTGATGGTCGTTGTGCCAGTGTAGGTGCTGGCACCGCTGAGAATTTGCGTGCCAGCGCCGTTCTTGATGAGCGCCAAGACACCCGCCAGCGTGCCGTTGCGCAGGATGCCGCTGAACGTCTGAGTGCCCGCGTTGTTCAGCGTGAGCGCGATGCTGGTGGCGCTTTCGTTTTCCACAAAACCCGCCCCGCCTGTGCTGCTGAGACCGCCGATGGTTTCTGTCCTGCCATTGAGGCGGAAGATCCCGGCGTTAGCCTCGGTGCCAAGAAAGGTGATGACGCTTGTGTCGGCGATCTGGTCGCTGTTGACGAGCCTGAGCACGACGGCGGCGCTGCCGTCGCCGAGGGTGATGTCACCGGCGATGGCGCTGACTCCGGTGGTTTTGGACAGCGCCAGCTCCCCCGCATGGACGCGAGTGAGCCCGGTGTAAGTGTTGGCGTCCGTGCCAGTAAAGGTGAGCACGCCCGCGCCGATCTTGGTGATGCCGCCGTCGATGGCGTTGTCCCCCTCGATGATCGAATGCGTGAGGCTTTTGGCGATGCTGATGTTGAAGCTGTTGGTGTCGATGATGCCGCCGCCATCGCGGACATTGACGGTGGTGAGGCTCGTGGCCAGGGTGGCGATGGTGCCGTTGGCCTTCAACGTGCCACCGTTGAAATTGAAGAACGATGATGCGGCCGTGCCGCCTGTGATCGTGCGGTTGGTCGCGAGCGTGCCGCCATTGAGGTTGAGCGTGCCGGTGCTGGTTGCGTTGCCCGCCAGATTGGAGCCGAGCAGGATGATGCCGCTTGTGAGGCCAGTCTCAAACAAACCTGTGCCAGACAGGGTCATGACACTGGCACCGCTGGTTTCCGCGTTCGAATAACCCGCGCCGATGCGCACCAAGGTGGCACTGGCGGTGACGATGACCTGGCCGCCGGAGATGTTCATGAAGCCCTGCGCGGCGGCATTGCTGCGACCGAGGACCAGTCCCGCCGACGATGTGCCCAGGGTCATCGTGCCAGCAGTCACATTGAAAGTGGCGTTGCTGCCCTCGCCGATGCGAAAGGTGGAGCTCGCACCGCTGAAGAAACCGATGCCCGAAAAGTTCGTCACGCTGTTGCCGGAGAAGCCCGACTGGCCGGTCGCAATCAAGGCGGAGGTGCCCAGCGTTCCGGTGATGTTCAGCGTGCCGCCGGTGACGTTGAATCCGGCTGTGCTGAGGTAGGTGTCGCGAGTCATGCTGCCGGACAGCGTGAGCACTCCGCCGCTGACAGTCAGCACTCCGGCGTTGGTGACCGTTGCTCCCAGTGTCGTCGTGCCTGCGCCGCTCTTCGAGATGGCAAAGCCCGCGCCGTTGATGCTGCTGGTGGTTTCGAGCGTCAGGTTGCCCGCGCCGCCGAAGCTCGTGGACGCGGACAGGGTGATCGCGGAGTCAATTACCACCGTGTTGTCAACATTGGTCACAGTGATAGGACCGCCGATGGTCAACATATGACCGTTGCCTTCCAAGGCATAGCCGGTGGTGTTAAAAGTCATTCCCACGACCGTGACCGGGCTTCCCAGGGTCACCGTCCCGCCCGTGCCGGCAAAGAGCGCGATGTCGTTCGCGGCATTGTTCCATGCCTGCATCGTTCCCGCGTTGTTCCAAAGCAGGGCGCTCGTGCTCCATTCACCCGTCCCGCCCGTCGCGCCTCCGGCTGTGCCATCCGCATCCCAGGTCAAGGTGGCGGCGCTCAGCGGGAGGAATGGCAGCAGTACCAGCATCACCAGTGTGGCGCGGGAAACAGCGCCATGTGACCCTTGGAGGGATGGGCGGGGACGTTTCATGGAGGGTGACTCTTGTAAAGCACCCCGGAGGCCATTCATTGCGTTCAGATGAACCCCAAATCGCGCAAAGGAGACGCTTTTTGTGCGGTGCCGTCTTTTGGCGCGCCCTCAGGACGCCTGGCGCACTCTGTTTCGGTAGGCCAGGGGAGCACACTGTTGGTGAGTCCTGAACTGCCGCTGAAAATGCGCTGGTGACACAAAACCGCACTCAAAAGCAATCTGCCCCACGGTCAGATCGGACTCGGCCAGCAACTGGCAGGCGCGCACGATGCGCAGCTCGTTCACATACTGCGGCACGGTGCGCCCGGTGCCGTTTTTGAAAAGGCGGCTGAAGGCGCTCCTTCCCAGCCCCACCAGCCCGGCCAGCTCCTCCACATAGATCGGCTCCGTCAGATGTGCCTTGATGTGCTCACAGGCGATTCCCACGCGGTCTGGAGCATCGCTAGGTGCCGGGGCGGGCAGCACCGCCGGGCAGATTTCTCGCAAGTCCTCTGAGTTCGCGAGCAGATCGAGCAGTTGCAGCAGCAAAATGACGCGCTTCATGCCCTGCGCCTCCGGCATGTCTTTCATCATCCGCGTGGCCGTCAGGCGTGTGATCCCTGTTACCTCCAAACCTTGGCTGGCGCGTTGAAACAGCCGCCGCGTGGTCTGCATGGACGTGCGGTGCAGCCAGTCCTCCAGCCCGGGAAGCTGCGGCATGAACTGCACGACGATGGCCTCAACCTCGCCGCCGGGTGCGCCCGGTGCCGGTTGATTGCGAAAATCGTGCGGCACATTCGACCCGAGGAACACCAGGTCTCCTGGCTGGAGGGGCGTGATTTTGTCGCCCACGACCCGCTCCGTGCCCCCTCTCGTGACCAGGGTGATCTCGTACTCGGGGTGGTAATGCCACACGCAGCCGAAATCCTTCCCCCGCACCACATCGCACACCACAGGCTCTGCGGCTGCGGCTGGGGAGGGCTTTTCAACGATCGGCTTCATCGGCTTCGGTTTTGAGAACAGCCATGCATGCCTGTGCGCATAGAAGTCAGAGTGTTCAGGCTGTTCGATGTACTGATACGGATCAAAGAGGTGTTCAGAAGTGCTTTTCTGGGTCGGCGACATGGGAGCCTGGGCCGGTTTTTGGCACGGGTTGGTTATTGGAATGACAAGGGGGCGTCGTCACGTTAGGGCGCTGATCTTAGCGCGTTATTCGCAGCATGTGTGCCACTCCCGGGCCTTGCGACCCGCTCCGCACATCGGCATGTTCATCTGCGATTTTCGTATCAACTATGCGCGCAATCAAAAAGATCGCCTCATTCACGAACTCGAAAGGGCTCGGTGACGAAGGTCATTGCCCCCAGGCCTTCAATCCCGTCACCGGCAGCAGCGCGTCTGCCGCCGTGCGCCATTCCCGTGTTCCAGCTTTCTTGAAGAGATCGTAAATCAGCTTCTTGCTGTGCGGATCAGTGACGGAGTGCGGAGCATTGCGCCACAAGCCGAGACGCAAGCCGCCCTCGTGGGCGTGATCGACGTGACGGTGGTAAATGAAGGCATCGACGCTGGGCAGCGTCTGGATTTTTTCCCAAGCGTAGGCGTAGGCGGCGGCCTGGAGCTTTTCACCCTCCGGCGTGAGCAGCGTTTGGAAGCCCTGCTCGCTGAGGATGATCCGGCGCGGCTTGCCTTGAAAGAGGAGTTCCGGCTTGGAGAGATGCTGAGCGAGGACTTGCAGGTTCTTGAAAGTAACCTTGTTGCTGTTGTCGTCGGTGCTGATGCTTTTGTCTGCCCAGGCACGCGGATTGCCCAGGTCTTCGGGGTAGGGATGCCACGCCACGTTCCAATCGAAGTCGCCACGCTCATGCACCAGACGCGCGAAGGTGTCGAGGAAATCGCGTCCTGGCGTGGCTTCCTGCGCACTGACGTTGTGCATGCTGCTGGCCCAGTGATGATCAAACGAAACATAAGTGCGTGCATACTGCGAATGCCTGCGCAGCGCCGTATGGACGATGCGAAACGCCTTCTCGTACTCGCTGGCGGCCGCTTCGAGTGAAACAAGGCCCATGTTGTTCCAAAGGAAGTGCGAATTGACCTCATTGCCAACAATCCAGCCCCAAACGCGCCCATGCTCAGGGTGCGCACCGCTCCAGCGCTCCGCCAGCAGGCTGATGACGGCATCCAGGAAGCGATTCGTGGTGTTGACGGCCCCGACGCTGAACTTGTGATCCTTCCGATGCCCTGGATGCAGCACAATGCCATCGAGTGCCGGGTCTTTGGATGGATAAGCGATAAGGATGGTGTAAACGAGCACGCCCTGGTCCGAGAGCGGCTTGATCTGGCGGTCCAGGGACTTGAGGTAGTTCTGATTGAAGACGAACTCGCCCGTTTCGGGCTTCGATTTCATGTCCAGCAGCGCCGTGAGGTTGATGTTGATGCCCGCATGATGAATGCCGAGCGCCAGGGCATCATCGACCATCTGCACCTGAAGCCCCTTTTGATTCGGCGGCGTGGGAAAGGGATCGGTGTTTTGGGCGCTGGCAAAATGAGCGAAAACGAGGCAAAGAAGCAGGAGATGACGCATGAGTGAAGCCCCACCCCATCCACCCACGCCCGCTGCGGATCAACCACAACCTGCCTGCGACCGCTGCGGCAGGCTCAATGCGTCGAAATTCGGGGATGAGTTCATCTGTGATGACTGCTACGTAGCCTGCGGGTCGTGTTGTGCGGGTGATGAGGAGTGAAGTGCTGGCTCCACAGAATGAGAACTGAAGCCCGCAACATGCGCTGAGACGCAACTCATTCGCCGCGTAGGTTGAATGATGTCCCTCGAAGCCTTCTTCCACCCCCGCAGCATCGCCTTGATCGGAGCCACGGAGCGCGTGGGCAGTGTGGGGCGGGCGATTTGGGAGAATTTACGTGGGTTTGGTGGCGCGGTGTTTCCGGTGAATGCGAAACGGGCGGAGATTCTTGGCGTGAAGGCGTTTTCAAGCATCGCGGCGCTACCAGAGGTGCCGGAGTTGGTGATCATCGTGACTCCAGCGGCAACGGTGCCGCAGATCGTCGAGGAAGCCGGTGCGGCGGGTGTGAAGGCGGTGGCGGTGATTTCAGCGGGGTTCAAGGAGACGGGGGCGGAAGGCGCGGAACTGGAGAAACGCGTGCTCGAAACGGCGAAACGGCATGGAGTGCGCCTGATTGGGCCCAACTGCCTTGGCCTGATGAATCCGCATGCGGGATTAAACGCGACCTTTGCCAGCAGCATGGCACGGCCGGGCCGTGTGGCCTTCCTGAGCCAGAGCGGGGCGCTGTGTACGGCGATTCTCGATTGGAGCCACGATCAGCATGTGGGCTTCAGCGCGTTTGTTTCGACCGGGGCGATGACAGATGTGGGCTGGGGCGATCTGATCCGGCATTTTGGCAATGATCCGCACACGGAGAGCATCGTGATTTACATGGAGTCGGTGGGCGGCGATGCGACGGCATTTCTGGAAGCCGCGCGTGAGGTCGCGGCGCACAAACCCATCGTGGTGATCAAAGTCGGTCGCACGGCGGAGGCATCCAAAGCAGCCGCATCGCACACCGGGGCGATGACCGGCAGCGACGCGGTGCTGGATGCCGCGCTGCGTCAAAGCGGCGTGCTGCGTGTGGACACGGTGGAGGCGCTGTTCGACATGGCAGAGGTGCTTTCCAAGCAGCCTCTGCCCGCAGGGCCACGCCTGGCCATCGTGACGAACGCGGGTGGTCCTGGCGCGTTGGCGACGGATGCCCTGGTGCTCGGCGGCGGCGAGGTGGCAGAGCTTTCGGACGACACGCTGGAGGCGCTGAATGAGGTGCTGCCCGCGCATTGGAGCCATCACAATCCCGTGGATGTGCTGGGCGATGCGGATGCCGACCGTTTTGCCATAGCGCTTCGTGTCGTGAAAAATGACGCGAACGTGGACGGTGTGCTGGCCGTTTTGACGCCGCAGGCGATGACGAATCCGACCGCCATCGCCCGCGAAGTGGTGAAGATCGCGCAGGAGAACGGCAAGCCGCTGCTGACGAGCTGGATGGGCGCGCAGAGCGTGAATGAAGGTCGCGCCATCCTGAACGCGGCGGGCATTCCGACGTATGATTATCCTGATGAAGCCGCGCTGGCCTTTGTGCGTATGCGGGAGCGGCGCTTGCGGCTGTTCTGGCTCAACGAGTCGCTCGCCGCGCATGCGGCGGATGTGGAAGAGCTGCCTTCGGTGATCGGCGACATGATCGACGCCGTGCTGAAAAGCGGACGCAAGCTGCTGACCGAGTTGGAGGCCAAGCAGGTGCTCTTTGCCGCCGGGATTCCGATTGTAGAGACGCGTGCGGCTTATGATGAAGACGCGGCCGTAGCTGCGGCAGAGGCACTGGGTTTTCCCGTGGTGGCGAAGCTGCTCTCTCCCACGATCACGCACAAAAGTGACTGCGGCGGCGTGCAGCTCAATCTGATGAACGCTGACGCGGTGCGGCGTGCCTGGCGCTTGATACGCGACAATGTGACGAACCTGCATGGCGCTGAGGCCTTTGAAGGTGTGACCGTGCAACGCATGGTGACACGCAAGGGCACCGAATTGATCCTGGGCGCGAGCACGGACGTGCAGTTTGGCCCCGTGCTGCTCTTCGGAGCCGGTGGCACGCTGGTGGAGGTGTTTCAAGATCGTGCGCTGCTCCTGCCGCCGCTGAATCATGCGCTGGCACGGCGCTGGATGGAGCAGACGAAGATCGCCAAGGTGCTGCGCGGGGTGCGCGGCCAGCCTGCGGTGGATCTGGAGGCGCTGGACGACGTGCTGGTCAAATTCGCCCGCCTCGTGCAGCATGAGCGCCGCATCGTGGAGCTGGACATCAATCCGCTGCTGGCTTCGCCGGAGGGCATCGTTGCCCTGGATGCGCGGATCGTGGTGCGGGCCTGACAATTGCCATTTGCGCGAGGGGCTTCGGGCGATAGGATGGCGGACCCAATTCCCCATGAAAACCGCCTCGATCCTCCTCTGCGCCGCTGCCATTCTCTGTGCCTCCACTTCCTGCGACAAGCACTCGTGGAAAGACACCCAGGTACTGCATGAAGGCATGAACAAGACGCACGGAGATGTGCATGCGAAGGAAGCTCCGCACGGCGAGAAGAAAGAGGCGGCGAAGCACTAAGGAATCACTGATTTAACACCGCAGAGGCAGGAAAGCCGCAGAGACAACCATTGTAAATCATTCCTCTGCGGCGTTCCAATCTGCGGTGTGGCCTTCATCAGCGTCTCCCTCTACTTCTGCCATGCGTCGCTGGTCGGTCATCGGTTTGTTCGTTCTGGTGATCGCGGCGACGGGCTGTGTGATGTTGAAGACCTGCTGGGCGCGTTTTTCGCCCTCGATTGCCTCCACTGGCGGGAAATCGTTGAGTATCCATCTGCCTGACGGCGGCATGACGCTGCTGCAAAAGGACAAGCGCTGGGCGGCGGATCAACTCGGCCCCTCCGACTGCACGCTGGGCAGTCATGGCTGCCTCGTGACCAGCGTGGCGATGGCCTGCTCAAATCTGGGCGTGAAACTGACGCCGCAGGAGCTGAACGAGCGCTTGAAGAAGGCCGATGGCTTTCTGCCGCAAGGCTGGGTGGTGTGGAATGCGATGCCGAAAGTGACCGAGGGCAAGCTCACGGCGGATTACCATCAGAAGCCGAGCCATGCGGTGATGGATGAGGCGTTGGAATCAGTAGCCTATCCCGTGGTGAAGTATTTCCTCCTCGGCGGCATCCAGCACTGGTGCGTCATCGTGGGGAAGGACGATGAAGAGTATCTGGCGCGTGATCCGCTGCGGGATGACAAGGGGCCGGTGAAGCTCAGCGAACTGACGGCTAAGATCTACGCGGTGCGGGTGCTGAAGAAGGTGGAGTGACCGTTCTTTGAACGACCGTCGCCCCCAGGCTCGGCGACTGGCGACACGGAATGTAAAGAGCGAATTCGGAAATGGCGTGAATAGCCGAGTTGGCTCGCTTCATTGCTGGGTTAGCCTCATCGCGACTGATAAAATGTGATCTGGTAATCAATCGGGTCAGCACAGCAGGTCTCGTCGAACACGATCTCGAATTTTCGGTCAGGAAATTGCAACTTAAGCTTCGCCTCCCAGCACTGCTTCAACGAGCACCCAAGTGAAATCAGCCACTCATGGGGTTCGTGTGAACCAGCGTCGTGGAATAAATCTAAGATGTGGCGATGATTGAGCATCGCTTCAATATCGGACTTCGCGGGTAGGCGCTCCTTCCATGCGTCATAACCGTCAAGATCAAGGGCGAGCAAGACGCAATCTTCGTGAACGACAAAGTGGGGCCAGAAAAGCTGTGCATACGCGAGGGCCTGCTCAATGGAGCCCGTTGCATATAGCCACTCGCGTGCAGGCTGTTCGCTGCTCGACCAAGGTTCAGGAACAAACAGGCAGGGCTGAGTCATGAAGGCTAACAGTACGCTGGGAAACAAGCATGTGGGTTTTGTGTCACAGCACGTTCATATCAGACATTCTTGAGGGTTTCCCTTCGGCTGTCGAGATCAGAATGAAGCCGACGACTCGTCGGCGCTCCACATCAAACCGCCAATCCCGCAGCCGCGACCAGCGTCTCTTCGTTCACGATCTTCCCGGCGAGGTCGGGTTTGCAGTCGCCTTTGAGTTCGTCGCGGAATTTTTTGATGAAGCTCTGGGTGGGCCAGGAGGCGGCTTCGCCGAAGGCGCAGATGGTTTTGCCTTCGATCTGATTAGCGACGGTCTCCAGGGTGTCCACATCGTCGGGGCTGGCATCACCAGCGACGATGCGGTCGCTGATCTTCTTCATCCACAGGCTGCCTTCGCGGCAGGGCGTGCATTGGCCGCAGCTTTCGTGGGCGTAGAAGGCGTTCAGGTTGTTGATGACCCAAGTCATGCTGCGGCTGTCGTCCATGATGATGACGCCGCCGGAGCCGGCCATGGTGCCGCACTGCGCCATGGTGTCGAAGTCCATCGGGATGTCCATGATGCCGATCTCGCGACCGTCCTTGAGCTTGTACTTCTCATCGGCACGCAGGACTTTGGACGAACTGCCGCCGGGGATGATGGCTTTCAGTTTGCGGCCGGGTTTGAGGCCGCCGCAGAGGGTGTCGATGACCTCGCCCATGGTGACCTTGCCGACTTCGACTTCGTAGTAGCCGGGCTTCTGCACGTCGCCGCTGACGCAGAGGATGCGGGTGCCGGTGTTGTTCGGCGTGCCGAGCTTGGCGTATTCCGCGCCGCCCATCTCGAGGATGTGCTTCACGTGGCAGAGGGACTCGACGTTGTTCACGATGGTCGGGCTCATGTAGAGGCCGAGAGCGGCGGGGAAATAAGGCGGCTTGATGCGCGGGTAGGGGCGCTTGCCTTCGAGAGACTCGATCAAACCGGTTTCTTCACCGCAGATGTAGGCACCGGCACCGCGATGCACGTAGATTTCGCAGTCGAAGCCGGAGCCGAGGATGTTCTTGCCGAGGAAGCCCTTCGCATGCGCTTCTGCGATGGCCTTTTCGAGGATCTTGGCGGCTTCGGGGAACTCCTCGCGGATGTAGATGTAGGACAGCTTCGCGCCCACGGCGAAGCAGGAGATCGTCATGCCCTCGATCAACTGATGAGGATCCTGATGCATGATGTAGCGGTCCTTGAAGGTGCCGGGCTCGGATTCGTCAGCATTGCAGATGAGATAGACCGGCTTGGTGTTCGTCGGTGGGATGAAGCCCCACTTCACGCCCGTCGGGAATCCCGCACCGCCACGACCGCGGAGTCCGCTGGCTTTGACCTCGTTGGTGATGGCGCTGCGCTCCATCTTGAGCGCCTTCTTGAGCTGCTCGTAGCCGCCGTCCTTCAGGTAGCACTCGATGGACGGATCGTAGCCGACGCGGTCGATGTTTTTGAAGATCAGGCGCTTCTCGCGCGCATGCGGTTCTTTACCGGGGAGATACTGGACGGGGGAGGCCATGGGCGTCAGTATTCCAGTGCGAAAAGGCGCGGCAACCGGGATTTGTGAAAAAATTCACAAGGCTGAAGACCGGAGCCGTGAAAGCATGGCGCTGCCAAGCCAGTAGGTGTGTCATGCCTGTGTGCCGAACGACCAAGCTGACCCTTTGCTCCCTGATGCTTCTGGCATCGGCGGGGATGGTGCTGGCGAAGAAAGATGAAGGCCCGAAGCCGCTGCCGTGGTCGTTTGCGCCGTTGAAGCGCGTGGCGCTGCCGAAGGTGAAAGACGCGGCCTGGCCGAAGACGCGGATCGATTACTTCATCCTCGCGAAGATGGAGGCGGCTGGGATGAAACCGGCTCCGAGGGCGGAAGACCGCGTGTTGCAGCGTCGTCTGGCCTTTGATCTGACTGGGCTGCCGCCGTCGGACATGCCGGGGCAGTCAAACTGGTCGGACGAAGTGCGCGGCATGCTGGCGAATCCCCATTACGGCGAGCGCTGGGCGCGGCACTGGCTGGATCTGGCGCGTTATGTGGATCAGACGCCGGACTGGCTGGATTCGACAAAGTACTCCTACCTCTACCGCGACTGGGTGGTGCAGGCATTGAACGAGGACATGCCGTATGACCGCTTCGTGGTGCGGCAACTCGCGACGGACTTCCTGCCGGAATGCGGGCCGAAGGACCGCGTGGCGCTGGGCTTCATCGGCCTGAGTCCGACGTATTTCAAAGAGCTGCAACTGCCGCCGGAGATCATCAAGACGACCGTGGCGGATGAATGGGAGGAGCACGTCGATGCCATCGGCCGCACCTTCCTCGGCCTCACGCTGGCCTGCGCCCGCTGCCATGATCACAAGTCGGACCCCATCACGGCGCAGGATTATTATGCGCTGGCCGGAGTCTTCGCCTCGGTGAAGCTCTCCGAGCTGCCGACGATGAGCGACGAGTTCTGGAAGCCGGTGGAGAAGGCGCGGGCGGCGGTGGCCTCGCTCGAAAAACAGATCAAGGAGCTGGCGAAGAAGAAGCCTAACGATTTGAAGGAACAAACCGCCGCGATGCAGGCGAAGATCGACGCGATCAAGACGGGCACGCCGCACTACAACATGCAGATGGCGAACGCCGTTGAGGAAGCGGCGCTGTTTGTCGTGAACAAGGAGAAGGAGCACGGCACGAAGCTCGACTACAAGATGGGCATGGCGCGTGATCTTGAACTCATGAAACGCGGCAATCCGAACGACCTCGGCGAGAGCGTGCCACGTCGATTCCTGTCCGCTTTCCCGTCGAAGACCGGCCTGCCACGCAAGTTCAACACCGGCAGCGGTCGTCTCGAACTCGCGCAGGCCATCGTGGAAGACGCCGCGCCACTCAGTGCTCGTGTGATTGTCAATCGTGTGTGGAAACACCACTTCGGTCGCGGTTTGGTCGATACGCCGAGCGAGTTCGGCAATCTCGGCGAAGCACCAACGCATCCTGAGCTGCTCGACGATCTTGCCGGGCGCTTCATGGAGCACGGTTGGTCGTTGAAGTGGCTGCATCGTGAGATTTTGAACTCCGCGACATGGCAGCAGAGCAGCGTGTTCGCTGAATCCGAGAAGCTCGATCCTGAGAACAAGCTCTATGGGCGCATGCTGCGCCGTCGGCTTGACTGGGAGGCTTGGCGCGATGCCATTCTTACCACCACCGGGCAGATCGATCTCAAGATGGGCGGTCCCGCCGCGTCGATCAGCGACGCGAAGAACCTCCGCCGCTCACTCTACGGTGCGTCAGATCGTCAGGACATGGACCCCATGCTGCGCATCCACGACGTGCCCGATCCCGGCGCGCACAATCCCTGGCGCACCGAGACGATCACGCCCTTGCAGGGCTTGTTTGCGCTGAATTCGCCCTTCATGCTGGAGCAGGGGGCCATCTTGGGGCGCTGGGCCATGAATCGCAGCAGCGACGAGGTCTATGCGCGTTTGTTTGGCCGCCAGCCGACGTCGCGCGAGGCCGAGGTGGCGAAAGCGTTTGTCAGTGGACGCGAAAATGACGCCGCGGTGTGGTCGCAATACGCGCAGGCCCTGCTGGCAGGGAATGAGATGCTGTTTGTGGATTGAGAGGGGCGGAGCAGCAGAGGTCAAGACTCGTCAAGATGGTCAAGATGGTCAAGATGGTCAAGATGGTCAAGATGGTCAAGATGGTCAAGATGGTCAAGATGGTCAAGATGGTCAAGCGTCGAGCCTTAACCCTCTTGACCACCCTTTGACGATTCCTTGACGACTCTTAACCTCCCCCCTTTACACCAGCGCATCTCTGACCATTCATCCCCGCCCGTTTCCCGACCATCGCAATGACCACCAAGCTCGATCCCAAATTCCTCGCCCTTCTTGCCGACACCGCCCAGAAACTCCAAGCGCTCGAGATCGAGCCCCGCGTGCTCGAAGAGGCCGCGCCCGCGCTGACCGCCGCCTCCGCTGAGCTCAGCGAGCGGTTGATTGACCACGTCACGCTGCTCACCGCCGCCATGGAGGCGAAGAACGCCGCCGACATCGCGGCCCGGGAGGCCGCCAAGGCCCAGGCCCTCGCGGAAAAAGAAGCGGCACGCATCGCCGCGCTGGAAGCCAAGGAGGCCGCTCGCATTGCCAAGGAAGAAGCCGCCGCGGCCGCCAAGGCGCAGGCATTGCTGGAACTTGAGGCCATGAAGGCCGCCGCCGCTGCCATCAAGGCCAAGGAACTCGCTGAAAAAGAGGCAGCCAAAGCCCGGGCTCTTGCCGAGAAGGAGGAGGCCCGACTTGCCAAGGAGCGTGAGGCTGCCGAGAAGGCTGCTGCCAAGGAACGCGCCATCGCCGAGCGTCTGGCCGCCGTGCTCGCTGCCGCCGAGGCCAAGGCGCAGGCATTGGCGGAAAAAGAGGCTGCGAAGGTCGCTGCGGCAGAAGCCAAGGAAGCCCAGCGCCTCGCCAAAGAACAAGCCGCTGCCGAGAAAGCCGCTGCCAAGGCTCAGGAGCAGGCCGAACGCGAGGCAGCGAAGATCGCCGCCGCTGAGGCCAAAGAACAGGCTGCCGCCGAGAAAGCGGCCGCCAAGGCTCAAGAGCTGGCCGAACGCGAGGCTGCCAAGGAAGCCGCACGACTTGCCAAGGAACAGGAAGCCGCCGAGAAGGCCGCCGCCAAGGAAAAAGCCCTCGCTGAGCGCATGGCCGCCATGGTCGCCGCTGCGGAAGCCAAGGAGGCTGCGCGTCTCGCGAAGGAGCAGGCCGATGCCGAGAAGGCTGCGATCAAGGCCCAGGAACTCGCAGAAAAGGAAGCGGCCCGTCTGGCCAAAGAACAGGCCGAAGCGGAGAAAGCCGCTGCCAAGGCCCAGGCTCTGGCCGAGAAAGAGGCCGCTCGTCTTGCCAAGGAACAGACGGAGGCTGAAAAGGCCGCCCTCAAAGCCCAGGCACAGGCCGAAAAAGACAAGCGTGCCGCCGAACTCGCCGCCGCCAAGGCGCAGCAAGATGCCGAGCGTCAAAAAGCCAGCGCTGCCGACGAAGAAGGCAAGGCCCGCCGCGCCGCCGCCCGCGCCCAGGCCATCGCCGAATACGAAGCCAAGCAAAAAGCCCGTCTCGCTGCCGCCGCCGCCCAGCTCGCCGCTGAAAAGGCGGCTCTCAAGGCGGAGAAGCTGGCTAAGGCTTGAGGCCGGGCGCTGGCTCTGCCAAGGCCGCCCAGGCGCACTCCGTTTCAGCAAAGGGCCTCATTCGCGGATATTCGCGGCCATACATGTTGGGATTTGAAGGAATGAGCAGTTTTTCCAACGCGAATGGCTGCCAATGAGCGCGAATAAACGCGAATTTGCGGTCCAGGGCAGGGGGCGGTAGATGACCCAATCAGCCTGGTGGGTGGTTTTGGAAGCTCCAGTAGGACAGCAGAATGGGGACAGCAGAATAAAACCATTCTGCTGTCCCCATTCTGCTGTCCTGTGCTTTTCCGCCGGTTGGATTCAAAAAAACGCGCCGGATGAACCTCCCGGCTCACAGCCAGGCTCTGCGCAAAGGTGGGGTAAGGCCCCATGGAAGGCCGTCGCAGCCGCGCCTAGGCTGCTACGTTCCATCCTCGCCTTCCCTCATGAAAAAATCCACGCGCCTCCTCTTCATCACGCTCGCCATCCCGGCCCTCGCGATTTCGCAAACCGTTCCGAATCCCTCACTCGACCCGACTCTTGGCGGACAAAAGCCCGTGCTCCCAGGCGATCCCGTCCCGGTTCCAGGCGTGCCGCCCGTCCCGGTGCCTGTTGTGCCACCCGTCCCGCTTCCTGAAGTGCAACCTGTGCCTGTCCCGGTCATGCCCACGCCCGTCCCACCCGCAGATACGCCAAAGCCCGGGGAAGCCGTCCCTGTGCCGCTTCCGAAGCCGGAAGACGTGCGCGAGCGAGGCAAAGGGAAGGGCAAGGGCAAGCCGGAAGATGAAGACAAGGACAAGGACAAGGACAAGGGTGGCCGTCAAAGGCCCGCGCCGACGGACCCACTGACCCCTCAGCCAGTCCCAGAAGCCCCACCCGCCCCCGGCGCAACGCCACCCGTGCCAGCCGAAAGGATGGAGCGCCCTTCTCAACGTCCCTCGAAAGGCGATGTCAGCGCCCCGCCTCCAGCGGCACCGGTCATCCCCGCACCCGCTCCCGGACTTGAACCAGAGAAAATCCCCGGCGTTCCAGGAACCCCGCCTGATCGCGCTCCCCCCATGCCAGCGCAGCCCCCAGGCACGCCGGCTCCCGGTGCGACACCACCGCCCGTGGGAACTGCCGACCGGAGAGACGGGGCACCGCGCACCCGCCCGGAGCGGCCCATCGCTCAGAAACCTCCATCCCAGGAAACGACCCAAGTGCTTGAAGACCAAGGCAAGCGCGATCGCAGAGCCGATGCGCAACAAGCGGAGAAAATCGAAGACAAGGACGATGCCAAGCGCCTCCTCCTGAACATCCTCGGCGTCGGTGCCGCCACCAATGATCGCTCTAACCAGCCCCGTCCAGGTGACCGTGCCGGAGATCGTCCTGGAGATCGCCCAGGTGATCGCTCCAGGCACGGCTATCGTCCCTCGGTCGAGGAAGTGGGCAGAACCCAGCAGGACCGCGAACGCAACGTCGGTATCATGGTGCAGCGATTCCAAGGCCGCGCCCCGCAGGCCGCGCCTCCCGGCAGCCCCCGCCGCGATCCAAGAAGCTTTGATACCAACCAGGCCCAGCGAAGCTTTGAACTCAGCCAGGGCCAGCGGCACACCCAGTTTTATGATGGGAACCGCCGCGTGGTGCGCTACTCCTCCATGCAGGAAATCCCCCCTGTCATCGTCGCCTCACAGCGTCTGAACCGCGTGCAGGTCATGCCCTTGGCACAAAGTACCTACAATGTCCGTCCTCAAGACGTGCCCCAAGGACAATACTACAATGAGGTTCCTCAGTCCTATACCGCCAACGACGCCTACGCCGTCTCCTACAGCGTCGATCCCGAGTCCGCCATCAGCCGGGATGACATCCTCTTCCGTCAGGGTTCCACGGACTTCGCTGACGCCTACTCCTACGATTTGGTCATCGACGTCGCCGAAGCCCTGAATGCTCCTGCGCTGCTCAAAGAAACCTTCGTCATCGAAGGCCATGCCTCAGCCGAAGGCGACTACGGCCAGAACCTCCTCCTCTCCCAAGAACGGGCCGAGCGCATCTCGCGTGAGCTCGTCCGCCACGGCGTGAGTGCTGAGCGCCTCATGCCCGTGGGTTATGGTGAAACAGAAGCCGCCCATCCAGCCAATGCCGGGGACGCCGAGCGCAGTCTCGACCGCCGCGTCATGGTCTTCCGCATGCGCTGAAAAGCCCACGACCAGCAGCGCCGCCTTGAAACGCTACCCCCAGCAGCGGCCCGGCGGCTAGTGCGCGTGATTGGAACCCGGCGGTTGGCACCTCCGACTGTCTCGCCCCCATCCCTCACCGCGTCAGCTTCACATCCGGTCGGGCCTTTTTGAAGGCTTCGATCCCGGCGGTGGTGAGTTTGGCGCAATTGGTCACCTCCAGGCGCTGGAGAGGCTTCAGCTTCGCCAGACTCACCAACCCGGCGTCGGTGATGTCGGGCGCGTCGTTGCAGACAATCAATTGAAGGCTCTTGTGCGCCGCCAGGGCGGAAAGCCCGGCATCGGTGATCTTCACACTGATTTTCATCGACAGCACTTCGAGCGCGAGCAGGCGCAGCACGCCCTGCACGGCAGCGTCATTGGCGCCCGGACCGACGAGTCCCAGGTAGGTCAGTCTCCGGCAGGCGGAGAAGGCGGCGATGTCCTCGGCGGAGAAAGGCAGACTGGTCGTATCCAGGCCAGCGAGATCGGGAAAAACACGGGCAATCACGGCCGCCTCCTCTGGCATGCGCCCAGGAGTGAAAGTCCAGCCCAACCTGGACAGCTTCTTCAGGGACTTCAGTTTGTCCAAGCCCTCCAGCGTGACTTTCATCACGCCGGAGCCGCCGCCGCTAGTCATGAACTTCAAATAGGTCAGCTCCCGCAATTCGTTGAGCGAAGGCAACACCGCGTCCGTGATCGGCAGGTTGGTCAGATGCAGTTCCGTGAGATGCTTGAACCTCGGCAGAAGTGCCAGCGAAGCATCAGTGACAACACTATCGCTCAAAGAGATCGACTGGAGGCTTTCCGGTGACAGGCTCTCCAGTCCCGTTCCAGTGAAGCTCCTGCATTTGAACAAAGTCAGGCGTTCTAGTGTTTTTGTCCCGATCAGATGACGGCAGAAGTCGTCTGTGAGCATGGCGTCCATGACGCTGAGGATCGTTAGCCTGGGCAGCGAGGCCAGGATGGGCATGTGCCGGTCCTCCAGCGGGACATATCGGGTCTCTAGCCGCTCCAGCTCCTGCAAGCCAGCCAAAGGGTCCAAGTTTTCAAAGGGAGCTTTGAGCTGGTTCGGCGCATTGAACGACAGAGACACCACCACCAGGTCAAATTTGCCTTTGGGCAGGCTTTCCACTTTGGAAACATTGGTTTCCTTGCCGTCTTCACGGATGGTTACGGTGCCCCCCAACGTCAATGCCCACTCAGCGGCTTTGCGGTCGTCGCCCTTAGGGTATTTGGAAACGGGGAGCGCGGTGTTGGTCGTGCCTGTTGGCGTGGGGGTAGGAGGTGGTGTGATCGGGGGCTTTGCCTCGGCAACCAGCCCCTCGCGATACTCCCGCACGGTCTTGGCATGGGCGATGCGGTCCTGCTGGGTCAGCGTGGCCTCCATCTGCTGGAGGCGGGCGTCCAGCGGGTCGGTGAGGGCTTTCAAGTTCTCGGCACGAGTGGCCTCGATCTTCGCGTAGGCGGCGCGGTAGATGTCGCGCAGCTTCTTGAGCGCTGCCGTGGTTTGGACGTCATCTGGAGTGCGGGTGCCCTCACCCGCATCCCCACCGACCACGGCGGACGAGGGCGTCCGCGCTCCTTTGACCTGCTTCTTCTCCGCCTCCAGGGCGATGACACCATCCAGATGCCCGGCCTTCTTCTCACTGGCGATCTCCCGGTCGATGCCGCCGACGTAGCCCGCGTTCAGCTTCGCCACCTCGGCCTCGAAGGGCGCAGTGACGCGTTCAGCCTGGAGTTTCACAAACTGCTCATGCAGCGCCTTCAGCTCCGGGATGGCCGCCAGCGCATCTGCCGCCTTCGCCTGCTCCATCTGCTGCTGCTCCTGCTTAGCGGCGAGGGCGCGCAGGTCGTTGCCTTTTTCGTCCACGCCGAGGATGCGTAGCGCTTCGGCTTCGGAGAGTCCGTCGAGGTTGATGACTTCGAGGTCGGACACCTTGTTCACCTCGTTGTGAAGTGAGCCATACCCCTCTCTAAGACGGTCGTCCGTTGCAAAGCCAATCAAACGTCCGTTGAGACGAGCAACGAGTTGTTTCCCGACTGTTGCAAACTCCATCTCAACCTCATCGCCTGGCACGACCTTGATGTCAGGATCAGGCTTCTTTCCCAAGGCGCTGATTTCCCCTCCCGAAGCCGCAGTTAGATGTCGCAACGAGAGCGTGCCTCCCTTGAGCAACCCGAGAGAATACATGCCAGTTTTTCGGCGCAGTCTGATGTGGGTCTGTCCTGCGGAATCGACGATCTGCACCCTGAGCTTGACGCCAAAATTTCGCACGTCTGATTTGGTGAAATTGAGGGCGACTGGCGCTGCGCCGTTGCTAACCAAACGACCGCTCTTAAACATCCATCCTTCTGGCAAATCCTCAGGCTTGGTGAACATCTTCACCCACTGACCGGGAGGGGGCTTGTCGGAAGACGCGGAGACAGGGAGAGGAGACTTGGACCCGCCCGCATCGCTACGCGAAGCGTTGCGGGCGGGGACAGACGGTGTCGGAGAGGTGGAAACGACGGCGGCAGGCTGGCGCAGGTCATGGCCCTTCTCATCCACCCCGATGATCCTGAGCGCCTCCGCCTCGGAGAGTCCGTCGAGATTGATGACTTCAATGTCGCGGACGGCCATGTCGTTCACATAGAGACCCGCGACACCAGATGAATGCGTGGTATCCGTCCCGGCGCAAAGCAGCCGGGAATCGAGGCGACCGAAGAACTTGGATCCCAGCGCGGCGAATTCGAGGGTGAACTCATCCGCTGCCACCTTTGCAGATGCAGCCGTCCCCGAGGACACCAGGTGATAACGCTCCCTCTCCCGTCTTTGGCAGGAAAGCGTGTTCTCACTGAGCCGAAGCTGGTACAGCCCAGAGTTATCGCCGGGCTGACGGCGGAAAAAGATGCCATGAAGATTGTTCGCACCCTGACGGAAACGTGCCCGCAGCGCGTAGTTTCCGCTTAGCGTGGAAGGCATGGCAAGGTTCAGCTGAACGCCTGGCAAGGCTGACTGAATCCAGCCAGCATCCCACTTGGCCCGGCGCTTGCTTTTGGGATCACGCAGTTCGTCCGGCAAGTCCTCGAACTTGCCAAACACCTTCACCCACTGGCCCGGCGGGAACTGCTGCTCTGAAGGCCTGGGCTGTTGTGCAGTGGAAGTGACGGCTTTGGCGGAGGGGGCGGTGCTGGCGGTGACCGAGGGACGTGCGGCGGAAGTCTCACGACTTCCGCTGCTGGCCGGCGCGGGAGCCTTGCTGCCGCTCATCGTAGCGGAACTCGTCAGAGTTCCGGCGGGCGCGGAAGAGCTGACGGTGGCCGGGGGACGCTCGGCGGAAGTCTCACGACTTCCACTACGCAGCATCACGAATGCGCCGATACCGATGGCGGCAGCAACCACGAGGCCGAGGAAGAGCGGGGTTTTGGATTTCGGCGGCGTTTCAGGAGCGCGGGTGCCCTCACCCGCTTTGATGCTTGGCTGGCGGGTGGGGGCACCCGCACTCCTTTGCTGCGGCTTCTGCGCCGCGCTACGCTTCCCGGGGGCCTCCGCCACTTGCGCGACGGGTATGGCCGCGCTCACCGGCGCGTCATTTCTCACCAAGGGCACTGTCAAAATGACATCCAGCTCGCGCCGCAGTTCGGCGGCGTTTTGATGACGCTCCTCGCGATCATGCTGCATGGCCTTCATGATGATGGGGTCAAAACGCGGATCGAGTCCCGGCACGAGCGCGGAGGCCGGCTTGAACGCGCCACGCGGGATGTTTCCCGTGAGCATCTGGTAGAGCATGACACCCACGGCATACAAATCCGCGCGGCCATCGATCCCCGTACCGAGCGTCAATGCCTCGGGCGCGACGAAGTCCGGCGTGCCCATGGCATAACCGGTCTTCGTGAGGCCGTGCTGGCCGGGTTCCTCGACCTTCGCCAGCCCGAAGTCGGCCACCTTGACCTGCCCCTTCATGTTGAGCAGCACGTTGGCAGGCTTGATGTCGCGATGGACGATGCCCAGCTCGTGCGCGGCACTCAGCGCATCGCACACATGCGCGGTGATGGCCAGCGCATGCTCTGGCGGCAGTTTCCCCTGCGCGGCGATCATCTGCGAGACATCGCTGCCGTCCACATACTCCATGGCGAAGTACAACTGGCCGGCGGAGGTGTTGCCGAAGTCATAGACGGCGACGACAGCGGGATGATTGAGTTTCGCCATCAGGCGCGCCTCGCTCTTGAAGCGCTCGGCAAAGCTGGGGTCTTCCTTCTCCACGCCGGGCGGCAGAATCTTGATGGCGACGGGCCGGTCGAGATTCGTCTGCACGCCGCGATACACCGCGCCCATGCCGCCACGACCGAGCAGCTTTTCAATCGTGTAACCCGGCATCATTGCCTGGAGTTCCTCCGCTGTCGGCGGCTCCCAGCGAAAATTGCCGCCTGTGGTACGCGGCGGCGGGGTTTCGGACTTAGGTGAGGAGGGAGGAAGTTCGTCAGCCATGGCAAAATTGTTTTACAAAACGCCAAGGAATGAGGCAAGCGGAGAATGCCAGGTGGCTGGTCTAAGGATCCGGGCTGTGCCGTCAAGGTGGTCAAGCGGGTGACTTTGGACACCTTGACCAACGGCTTGCCCCCTGGACGATCCCTTGACCTCCCCGCCTATACGAGCGGCACCTCAAAGTATTCCAGCGCCCACTCACGCATGTAGCGCACTCGATTGGGAACGAAGCGGTAGATGATCAGCTCGGGGTTGTCGAGACTGCCGAGGTAGGCGCGCAACAGGGGACTGGCGGCCCAGATTTCTTCCAGCAGCGGCCGATCCGTGACGATCTCGGCCTGCGCAGTGATGCGCACCTGATTGTCCTGATCGTCCTTGTAGCAGAGTTCGGCTTTCGGATTCGCCTCCAGCTCGTGTGTTTTGCCGTAGCGACGCAGATTGGCGACATAGACGACGAATCCATCCGTGCGCACGGGGGAGACTGGGCGCAGGCGCGGCTGGTCGCCATCCACGGTGGCGAGCATGGGGAACTTCGCGGCTTTCATCGTGGCCTGGGCGAGCTGCGGAACTTCGGCAGGATCGACGGGCTGGGGCTGGGGTGGCTGCGGCATGGCGGACTATACGCGGTGAGACGTGTGAGTCTAATTTGCCCGCATCTTTGGAGTTCCCAAACCGGTGCAAGCCGCTACGATGCGCGGCTTTCCCCTCCCGATGAAAAATCTGCCCACTGTTTTTCAGCGCAACGCGCTGTGGACCGCCGTGACTGCCCTGTCGATCACGGCCATCGGCGCACTGGCCATCGGCTTGATCTACCTGCTGACGCAGGTGATCGCCTTTCTACAGCCGATTCTCGTGCCCTTTGCCGTGGCAGGAGTACTGGCCTATCTGCTGGAACCCGGCGTGGAATGGCTGGAGCGTCGCGGCCTGAATCGTCAGCGCTCGGTGCTCATGACGTTTGCCGTGTTCACGTTCGCCATCTTCGGCCTGGGCTGGTGGATGGTGGTGAAGCTCGATGATCCAACACGGCATCTCGCGGAGCGTGTGCCGGTTTACTACACGAAGGCGCGGCAGGCCGTGCTCGACTTCTCGGCCAAGATCGAAAAAGACTATGGCATCACGCTTCCCGTCCACGCGGCGGCTGCCGAATCCGTCGCCACGCCTGCGGTGCCCGCTGCCAATGCCAAGACAGGCACTGATGACTTTGATTTCGATTTGCAGGCCTTTTTGAGTGGCGACTGGGTGAAGACGACGCTGCCCAAGCTGCCAGGCATGGCGTGGGCCTTCGTCCGCTCAAGCGTGGGGGGATTCCTCGGCGTCTTCGGCTTCATGCTCTCGTTCATCATCGTGCCGCTCTACTTGTACTATTTCCTGATCGAGAGCGCCAAGATCCAGCAATCGTGGTCGGACTACCTGCCGCTGCGTGCTTCCGCTTTCAAAGACGAGGTGGTGAGCTGCCTGAACGAGATCAACACCTACCTCGTGGCCTTCTTCCGCGGCCAGCTTTTCGTCAGTGTCATCAATGGCATCGCCACCGGCATCGGTCTGGTCGTGGTCGGTCTGGATTTTGGCCTGCTCATCGGCCTGGCGCTCTGCGTGGCAGGCATCATCCCCTATCTGGGCATCGCTCTGTGCTGGATTCCGGCCGTGGTCATCGCGGCGGTGCAGGGAGGCAGCGCCTTGATCCCGGGAGATCCATGGTGGGTCATGCCGCTCGTGGTGACGGGTGTGTTTGCCCTCGTGCAACAGATCGACGCGCTCTTCATCACTCCGCGTATCGTGGGCGAGGCCGTGGGCCTGCATCCAATGACGGTGATCGCCTCCGTGCTGGTCTGGGCGCTGCTGCTCGGCGGCCTGCTCGGTGCTATCCTCGCCGTGCCACTCACCGCCTCGGTGAAGGTGCTGTTTCAGCGTTACATCTGGCGCGCGCGCATCGCGCCGCAGACTATTGGTGGTGCCCGGCGTGGCGAGCTGGCTGCCTGAGCAGCGGCATTCCGCTCGGTGTCACTGCCTTTGTGCCGGTCCTGGAAGTGACAGCCCCTATTCGGCATTCGCCATTCCGGCTTCGTCACTCGGCGAAGCCGCCGCTTCTGCGTCTTCTTCGCGGGCCGATCCTACTTTGAGGGAAATCTTAATCCCGTGCTTCGCCGCCGCTGTGTTCAGCAGGGAGCGGATCGCACTGATGGTCATGCCATTCTTGCCGATCACATGGCGCACATCTTCCTGCGCAAGCTGCACCTTGTAGGTGACAGCTCCATTCACATTGGTGCCGATGGCGATGGTCGCCTGCTGCGGGTGGTCGATCAAATTCGCCACCACATACGAAAGGAACTCGCGGAGGGCTTCCGGCGCGTCCATGGCGTTTTTAGGCCGAGAGTGCGGCGCTCTTGATAATGCTGGCCACCGTTTCTGAGGGCTTGGCACCCTGGGAGATCCAGGCATTCACGCGGTCGAGCTTCACGGTCGCGCCCTTGAGTCCCTTTTGAGGATCGTAGGTGCCGAGAATCTCAAGGAAACGGCCTTCTTTTGGGAAGCGCTTGTCAGCCGCAACGATACGGAAAATGGGGCGGTGCTTGGCACCTTCTTTACGGAGACGGATAACTACGGCCATGGTGATGGAACAGGAATGGGGTCAGGTTTTGGGGACGCGCATGGTGGAGACTCTGAGGAGGAAATCAAACGGTATTTCCTCCTCTTTCTCTGCCAGCGGTCAAAACGGCAGGGCAGGGGGATCATGCCAGCACGTCCTTGATGACATGCCCATGCACGTCCGTCAGCCGCCGTTCGATGCCGTTGTTGTAGTAGCTCAGGCGCTCGTGGTCGATGCCCAGCAGGTGCAAAATCGTGGCATGCAGGTCGTAAATCGTGCTCACACGCTCCGCCGCCTGGTAGCCAAATTCGTCCGTGGCCCCGTAGCTGAATCCCTTTTTCACCCCAGCTCCGGCCAGCCAGACGGTAAAACCCTTCGGATTGTGATCCCGACCGTTCGCGCCCTTCTGGAAGGTCGGCATGCGGCCAAACTCGGTCACAAAGGCCACCAGCGTGTCCTGGAGCAGCCCCCGGGCCTTCAAATCCTTCAGCAGCCCCGCCACCGGCTGGTCGAGGATCGGCCCATGCACCGAGTACTGCTTCTCGATGGTCTTGTGCCCGTCCCAGTTCCCCACGCCCTCGCCCATCGCGTAGGAGCCGTTGAAAAGCTGCACAAAGCGCACGCCGCGCTCGATCAAGCGCCGCGCCAGCAGGCAGTTCTTTGCAAAACCCGCCTTGTTCTCGTTGCTGTCGTTCACGCCGTACAAATCCAATGTCGCCTTGCTCTCGCCCGCCATGTTGCCGACCTCCGAAGCCGCGATCTGCATCCGCGCCGCGAGTTCATACGACGAAATACGCGCCGCCAGGTCACTGTCCGCCTGATGCTCTGCCGCCTGCCGACGATTGAGCAGGTTTACCAAATCACGCGTGCCGCGATCCGCCGACTCGCTCACACTCGTGGGCCGCAGCAGATTTGGGATCGGCTTGCTCGCGTTGAAGGCCGTGCCCTGAAACATCGCGGGCAAAAACGCCGAGTTCCAATGCCGCGAGCCAATTTGAGGCACGCCACGCGGATCAGGGATCGCCACAAAGGCTGGCATGTCATCACACTCGGAGCCCAGCGCATACGTCACCCACGAGCCGATGCCGGGGAAGCCGTCGAGGATGTAACCCGTGCTCATCTGGTTCTCCGCCGGGCCATGCGTGTTCGACTTCGCCGTCATCGAGTGAATGAAGCACATGTCGTCCGCCATCTCGGCAATGTGAGGCACCAATTCGCTGATCATCTTCCCGCTCTGCCCGCGCGGCTTGAATTCCCACAGCGGCTTCACCAGATTTCCCTGCGCTCCTTGAAACGTGATCAAATCTGCCGCGCCCGGCAGTGGCATGCCGTGGCGCTTCATCAGCTCCGGCTTGTAATCAAAGGTGTCCACATGGCTGATCGCGCCCGAGCAGAACACCATGAGCACGTTCTTCGCCCTCGGCTCGAAATGCGGTGCCCTCGGTGCGTAGGGACGCGAGGGGTCGATCAGCGGACGGATCGGATCATTCGCCAGCAAGCCCTTCTGGGCCAGTAGAGAGGTCAAAGCGATGCTACCCAGCCCGCTGACGCTTTGATTCAGGAAGTTGCGACGTGAGAGAAGATGATTTTGCATGGCTGGAATCAATAAAGGGTCATGAACTCGCTCGTGTTGAACAACGCCCGGCAAAACATCGCCAGTCCGTGCTCGGAAATTAGTTTTGTGGATGCGCTCAGCTCGTCTGCTCGTGGATCACGCTGGTAGGCCAGTTGAAACGCTCGCTTCACCTGCGCATCGGCTGCTTTGCCTGCGTCTTTTTCGAGCCGTGTGGCGAACAAACCGGCCTGCTGCATCGCAAACGTGCTGTTGAGGAAATTCAGCGCCTGCAACGGCGTCGTGCTCGACGTGCGTCGTGGCGCGATCTGGCCCGCGTCGGGCACATCAAACGCGCCAAACGTGTCATCGAGCTGCACGCGTGGCTTGCTCTGGTAAATCATGCGCCGGAAGGTGTCGGCACCGAACTCCTTCTTCGATTGATACACCTTCACATAGTTGTCATTCGCGTCGAACAGATCGAATCCTGGCCCGCCCATCGTGAGATCCAGCACACCGCTCACCGCCAGGATCGTGTCCCGCAACGGCTCCGCCTCGATGCGCCGCGTTGGAAAGCGCCACAGCAGCCGCGCACCGGAGTCCGCGAGCATTCCCGCATCATGCGCCGCGCTCGACTGCCGATATGCCGCCGAGTTCATGATCAGGCGATGCATCTCCTTCAAACTCCAGCCACGCTTCATGAACTCCGTCGCCAGCCAGTCCAGCAACTCAGGGTGAGAAGGCTTGCCGCCGTTGAAGCCCAGATCGCTCGGCGTATCGACGATGCCGGTGCCGAAATGGTAGTGCCAGATGCGGTTCACCATCACGCGTGCGGTGAGCGGATTCTGTGGATCGGTCAGCCACTTCGCCAATGCCATTCGTCTCTCTGATTCCGGCGTGTCTTTGGCGAGATCGAGCTTTGCGCCGAGCTGCGAGAGCGCTCCTGGCGCGATCTCTTCCTTCGGCGTCATCGGATCGCCGCGATGCAGTCGGAAAGTTGGCCCAGGCTGTTCAAACTTGCCGAGGTAGGCCATCGGGAAGCTCGTGAGCGTCTTCAACTCGCGTTGCAGCGCCGCACGCCGCTCGCTGTGCTTTTTCACCTCCGCCGCATTCTCACCTGACACACCGCTCAAGGTTGGAATGTCGCGAATGCGATCCCGATAATCCGCCGCCAGCCGGTCTGCCGATGACGCCACCGCCTTCCACGCTTTTCCATCGAGCGAAACTTCGATCACATAATCCGTCGCGAGGCGATCCTGATAAACTTTGCCTTTTTCCACGCGATCCCGGCTCCACACCACGCTGCTGATGCTCTCCTCACGCGGCAGCTCGATTTGCAGCCAGCCCTTGCCCGCGTTTTTCGAAATCCAGCTCTTCGCGTTGCCATACAAACCGTCATTCGCGTGGGCGATCTGGTGAATCGGGTTCGTGCCATCACTGAACACATCCGAAGCCGTCACCTTGGACCCGTTCTTCGCCAAGGCCACATTCTTGCCGCCCGCAAAGACCTCCAGTTCATCAATACAAGGCTGCCCGCCAATCGTCGCGTGGATCGTGAAGCGCACGAACTTCGCTTTCACCGAATTGAAGCTCTCGCGATTCGCCAGATGCGTCACCGGTGCGCGCAAATGCGGATGTGTGGCCGGTTTGGCATCGTCCGCCGTCTCAAACAACACCGCATCCGCCACCGTTGGCCCGCCGAGCTTGCCACTGCGCAGAAGGAGAATCGAATCCTTCGTCAGCGCATGCGTTCCGGCAAATTTGAAGCCGCTCCAACGCTTCTGCTCAGGAATCGCCCCGCTGCCGTCGGCGAATCTGCTTTGGTCCACCACGGCGATCTCCTTTTGATCGTCCTTCGTGTTCGCATCACCATCCAGATCGAGAATGTAGCGTGCATCCTTCGCATGTGTCGTCCACGCGCCCCAGGACAGCCAGACGCGTTGTTTGCCCGTCACTCGCGGATTCCACGAAAAGAAATCTTTCCCGGCTTCATTCTTCTCAGCCTTCCAGTAGCGATAGCTCTCGCCGAGATTCGGCAATCGCGTCGAATCACCCGGATCGGACAACTGACCGAACTCCGTGCCTGGCGAATACTCAATCGGCTTCCCATTCGTCGGCTGCTCGATTTGCACACAGCCGATGGCCTCCGGCTTCGTCGGTGGCGGCAGATCATCGTCCACCAGCACGCGTTTCGTCAGTTGCGCGCGTGGTTGGAAGCGTGACAGCGTCGAATCAATCGCAGCGATCTCCAATCGCACGCTCTCTGCCTTCTTCTGCCGCTGTTCTGAATCCGCCGGCCGCAACTCGCGCTCCGCATGCTGCACGCCCTCAAAGATGGCCCGCACCCGGAAGTAATCCACCTGGCTCACCGGATCGAACTTGTGATCATGGCAGCGCGCACAACCAACTGTAAGTCCCAGGAAAGTGCTGCCCGTCGTGCTCACGAGGTCATGCATTTCATCCGCCCGTTGATTCGCCCGCAGCACCGGGTCCTGGCCCTTCACCTGGTCCCAGGCACCCGCCACAAGGAATCCTGTGCCCTCATCCGCGCCAAGCTGATCTCCGGCAATCTGCTCCCGCACGAACTGGTCATACGGCTTGTCGTCATTGAGCGAGCGAATGATGTAATCCCGATAAGGCCACGCATTCGGCCGCACGCGGTTCATCTCAAATCCGTGGCTCTCCGCAAAGCGCACCACATCCAGCCAGTGCCGTGCCCAGCGTTCACCATAGCGTGGAGAGGCGAGGAGGCGGTCGATTAGATGCTGGATGCTGGATGCTTGATCCTGGATGAACTCTTTCTCGAAGGTGGCCACTTCTTCGGGTGTCGGTGGCAGTCCGATCAAATCAAAGCTCGCACGGCGGATGAAGGTGCGGGCATCCGCAGGCGGATTCATCGTCAGTCCCTTCTCCTTCAGCTTCTCCGTGATGAAAGCATCCATGGAGGCGTGCTTTGTGGGTTTCAGCGGCAGAAAAGACCAGTGCGTCACATCGCCCTTCGGCTTCTCCTTCAGCACGATCTCCTGCGGCCAAGTGGCGCCCATGTCGATCCAGCGTTTGATCAAATCAGTCTCCGCAGACGAGAGCGCGGGCTTCTTCTTCGGCATCTCGGCTTTGTCGCCGGGCGACTCGGGAACGATCATCGTGTAGAGCAGCGACTCCGACGCCTTGCCGGGAACAATGGCCGGCCCTTCATCGCCGCCTTTCAGCGTCGTTTCGAGCGTCTCCATGTTCAGCCCGCCTTTGGTCGTCACGTCGTTGTGGCACTCGACGCAGTTTTTCACCAGGATCGGAGCCACCTGTTCATGAAACAGCTTCGCGACATCGGATTCGACGGCAAACGCGTTGGTTGCGAGCAGAAGTGAGGAGAGAAGAAACGCTTTCGATCTTAGATCGCGGCTGAGGAGTGACCCCTCACCCAACCTCTCCCCGAAGTTCATCTTCCCAGCAAACTCACTTAGGGCGGGGAGAGGAGTTTTGCTTTGCGGCGGCTCGAATGTGATCTCCCTCTCCCCGACGTAACGATTCGCTATCAGCTTGGCTCCCATTCGGGGAGAGGGCTGGGGTGAGGGGCCGACGGAAGGGCTGTGATGGAACGTCTTCATGCTCAGTGGGATTTTTTCGGCTTCGGCAGGGCTAGATCGGCCTCGGCGGTGATCAAATGCTCGCGCATGGCCTTCGCGGCGGCGGCGGGATCGCGTTTTTCGATGGCATCAAGCACGGCGGCATGTTGGCGCACCGCGTTCGCGGTTGAGGTGCGGCTGTAGCCTCGGCTGAGGCTCGTTTGGATCAATTCGGAGAGCGAATGCAGCAGCAGCGTGACGATTTGATTGCCCGAGGCCGCTGCCAGCTCGCGATGAAACGTCATGTCGGCCACCACGGCGGTGTCGAAGTCCTTCGCGTCCTCAAGCTGCTTCAAAGCCGTGCGAAGCTTGCGAATTTGCGCCGCGCTGGCGTTTTCAGCGGCGAGCCGGGCGTTCTCCGGCTCCAGCATGAAACGCACCTGGATGAGCTGACGCAGCCGCTCCTTGTCATCGGGAATCAGCAGCGCCAGCGAGCCATTCAGCGGCTTGTGCAGCTTGTCCACGACCTTGGTGCCCACACCGTGCTTCACTTCGAGCAGGCCTTGCAGTTCCAGCCGTTTCGTCGCTTCGCGAATGACGGGGCGGCTCACACCTAGTTTGAGCGCCAGATCGCGCTCCGGCGGCAGCCAGCCATCGCCCACGGTGATCTCATCACGGATTTCCGCCGCAATGCGGGCGCACACCTCCTCGACAAGGCTGCGCTGCGGTTTGATGGTTGAGAAAGTCATGTGGTTAGAGGTCTTACCACTGGCTCAAACGGGCGGTTTGAGTGGCTTTTATCGTTTCAGGCGGGAGAAAGGTGAAATTGCTTATGAGGGCGGTGGGAGGCCAGAATGACGAATGAAGCCTGAATGCCTCCCCCCGGATTCGCCTTCCTTCGGCATTCATCATTCTGGTTTCGTCATTTGCCAGCGCCGAAGGGCTGGGGGAATCGCAAATACGGCACAGCGCCCGGCCTTGTGTTCCTGGCGCAGGCCGCTAAAGGTGGCGCTCCCCCGACCCTGCCAACCATGTCCGACGTTTCCCTTCCCATCGAGCACACCGACCCCGTCAACGCGCAAATCCTCTCCGTGAGCGAGGATCGTGTGAAGGGCTTCCATCAGCATCCGTTCCAGTTCATCGCCGAGCAGAGCGGCCTGCCGTTTGACACCGTGGTGGAGCGCATCCGCGCCATGCTGAAGGGCGGCGTGATTCGTCGCGTGCGGCAGACCTTGCTGGCGAACAAGCTCGCCGAAGGCGCATTGGTGGCCTGGAAGGTGCCCACGGAGAAGCTGGAAGGCGCGTTCGAGTTCCTCTTCAAACAAGACCCCTTCAGCGGCCACGTCGTGCTGCGCAGCACCGACCGCGAGGTCAGCGGCAGTGATTTCCGCCTGTGGACGACGCTCAAGGTGCCGCAGGACCGCGCCATCAACGACCATTGCGACGTGCTGAAGCGCCTCATCGGCGCGGAGGACTACTACACCATGCAGGCGCACGGCATCTTCGCCCTCGGCGTCGGTCATGTGCGCCGCAAGACCATGGAGCCCGGCGAAAAGGCCGACGAGCCCGCCGTGATGATGACCACCAACATCGCCGACCTCGACGAGGAGGAGTGGAACGTGCTGCTGCATCTCAAAGGCGATCTCACTTCCGAGGAAATCGGCCCCGAGCCGTGGAAAGGCCGTGCCGAGGCCGCCGGGGTGAGCCTGGAGAAATTCTGCGAGGTCGCGAAGCGTCTCGATGCCAAAGGCGTCATCGGCCGCTTCTCGACCTTCCTGGAGCACGTCAAGCCCAGCGCCTCAGGCCAGCGTGTCACGCGCTTCAACGCTCTCTTCCACTGGAAGGTGCCGAAGGGCATGGAAGAACGCGCCGGTGGCGAAGTCGGCCGTCATCCCATCATGACGCATGCCTACTGGCGCGAGGGCGGCGAGCGCTTCGCCAACGTGAACATCATGGGCGTCATCCACGGCACCGACAAAGACACCGTGCTCGCCCACAAGGCCGCGATTGATAAACATCTCGTCGAGACCGGCATCCCGGTCGAATACACCAACGTCTTCTGGGGCGGTCGCAGTGAGATCAAGCCCAGCGAGATCTCACCGATCGTCTTCAAGGAATGGCACGCCAACTGGGCAGATGTGCCGGGTCCGGTGGTGTGAGGTGGGAGTCCTTTTGTTGAACGACCCGAGCTCAGCGACGGCGGAGCGCGAGACGCCACGATTGCAACATGGGTGCGATGCCGGGTTCGCCGCGGCGAAGGGTCAGGCCACGGTGCTTTCAGGTTCGCCCATCAAGCCACCGTCTGGACTCATGATGAAGCTGTCGGTCACGTCCGGTGTGTAGATGGGAATGAAACCCCAAAGCGGCCGCTGGGGGATGCCGAAAAATCTCCGAGGACCATGACCGCGCCACCGGGCTTGTCATTCCACAACACACTGGCAGCGCCGCAGACAGCAGACACGAGAGGGCTGGCACCTCGGCCGCCCACCCGGCCAGCCCGTTGCACTCCTCCGACTCCAGCTCCGTCAGTTGGATCGCGTCGCGCGGCCCGCCTACATCCGGGAACCTGAGGCAGCAGGACACACGGGCCAGCGCATCGTCAGGCCGTTCAGGCATCGTCATAAACCAGTCGCGCCAGGTAGTTCCCGCTCTCCTCGCGGGTCAGCATCTCGGCTGACACGCCATGTGCCTGCGCGAGAGTTCTCAGGCTGTCGAAATCCAAGTGCAGCCAGTCGAATGCCTCCCCACGTTGGCCGCGATACTCGATCCAGAAGCGCATCTGCCCTGCGGGACGGCCTTGGCACAGGTTCGTTTTCTGGTAGGCAAGGTGCACGGGATTCACGGTCTGCCGCACGTCGAGCGAGTCACACAGAATCTGCCCCTGCGGCGTGAGAAGATGCCTTGCGTGCTCGAAAAAGGCCGCCGCCCCGACGGGCGTGCCGACCAGTCCGAAACCGTTCATGAGCATCAGCATGCTGTCGAACTGCCTGCCGACCAGGGAAAAGACACTCCCCTCCACGGCTTCGGTGACACCACGCTCGGACATGACGCCGACGAGTTCCGGCTCCACTTCCAGCGCGGTGACTGCGCGGCCGCGCTCCTGCAAGGCAAGAGAATGGCGGCCCACACCCGCGCCGACGTCCAGAATGCTGCCGCTGCAGCTCTCCAAGGCGAGCTGCTCCAGCGGGCTGAAGGGCGGCGTGGCGAAAGCCCCTGCCACCGGAACGGGACAGGCAAAGCCATCCTCACGGTGGATCGTGTAGGCTGCACTTGCGTCACCGTGCCAGTAGTCGAGCATGGCTTGCGAGTAGGGGCTGGCCGCCGGGGTCATCATGTGTGTGTGCAGAATGGTCTAACGGCAGAACTCAACGACCCGGTCCACGGGATGCGTGAATTGCAACCAGAGCGCGATGCCCGGGATGGACGCAGCGTATGGGTGGTCCTTGCTTCATATGCGTTTTAGGAACCTGTGTCGATTCACTTTCAAGTGTCCATCCAATCGGCAAAATCGAGTGTCACTTGGGGTAACGTCTCCTGCGAGACAATAATAGGAAAATCAGCGGCGCGCCCCCACCACTCGTTAATTGGAAGCTTCAACAAACCGAATCTGAAATGATAGCCGTCGGGAACGATCTGGCCTATATTAACAGGGGACATCACCGAAACAGCGAGGAGTCCGAATATCACCCGGTCGCTCAACTGAACTTTACCCTTTTCGATAAGCATCCTTGTCTGGCGAGGTGGCCCTGCTGCGTCCGGTAAGAGCGTGAATCCATCTGGAAGTTCGTCGCCGTGACTGTGGCTGCACCTATGTATTCCGTAGAGGACGTCAGCAGTGTCGGGCTTTCCTCCCGCAGCTTTCGGTCGCTCAACCTTCACCGGCCATCTCGTTGCAACCAAGTTTATGCCTGGAACCCCCATCGGTCCAAGAATGCCGTAGTTTTCGCGCAATAGGCGGGTGAACCGAGCATTGCTTGCAAGGCTAGGGTAAAGCTTCTTCGCGGTGCCGTCGACAGCGTTGCATGCGTGAAGCATAGAGGCATCGAGTTCACCATGCTCCCAGTCATCAATTGCTTTTCGGACAGAATTGCCAACGTTCATCGCCTATAAGTGAGTCTATCGGCCTAAGAGATGGTGAGGTTTGTCAGCAGCGTTATAGAGGAGAAAAAGGTGGGACTATTACGGCTTCTTGCGTTCATGGGTGTCGTTTTACGCTCCCATGTTGGAATACGGCAACAAAAAAATGTGGATTTGCCGCAGTCTGGGAGTCTCAAAAAGCACCTCACTCGCCGCAGCGGTCTCCATTCGGGTGGAGAAGAAGACGAGCCAGCACCTCGGCCAAACATGATATGCCGATTGGACATGGGAATAAACAAGCTGCCTCACCTGTCTGGCTTTCTGCTGACGACACGACCTGCTGCTTTTCGTGTCTTCCAGTGGGTCAGCGGTTCACGGAAGCAGGTGCCAGGCAGGTTCTCGGTTGCCCTGGTGAAATATTTCCGCGCGTCTTCGACTCCCTCGTTGTACGCGAAAGGGGCGATCTCGCTCATGAAATACTCCAGGAGAAAACCGCCTGCATCTCGCTCAGGTCGCTGTCCAGGTTTTCGGCGAGGTAGCGTTGTATCGACGAGACGATCTCTGCTTTCTGTTCTTTGGAAAATGAAGGTGGCATCGGATGGGGGAACGACTCAAACGATGCCCGTCGAGGGCGGCGGAATCAACCTCCAGGTCGTCAGAGGGCTGCAATGCTGCGCGAAGATCGACAGCAGGGGCGTCCTTGGATTGGAGGTTGATGGTCATTCTGTCCAGGTGGCTTCTTGAATGTCCGGGGGACGCCTCAATCAGGCGATAAAATCGTGCTCAACGAATGGTGAGCGAAGGTGGGACGGGGCCGGGGGGAGTCGTTGGAAAAGGCTGTTCCCAATTGCCGGGAGGGGGCTTTGCAGCAGGGCGAACTTACCCAAGCTGGCGTTCAAACACGCGGCGCGTTTCGATCATCTTTGCTGGCAGTTCGACAATTCCGTGGGCGAGTTCATCAATGATGTCTATCACGCGGCGTTTCTGTTCGGTCGTGCCACGCCTGGCATGAGCAATCATGCTGTCATATTCCTTCCGCAACTTGACGAGGTGCTTTAGACTCTTCCGGCAAGCCAGGCAATTGCTTGGATAGGCGTCGATCCAGAAGAAGTAATCTTCAAACCAGACTCTTTGCTCAGCGGCGCTCCAGGTGAATTGTTTTTTGCACCGGCGGCACTCGTATTCGGCATCGACATACCAATGACGCGGACAGACACTGAAGTTCTGTTTGGTGATGTCGGCGGGAACTGCTGTCGAGTGATCTATGCTGACGGCATCGCCAAAAAGGTGACATGGCATCCGGTGTGAGGCGGTATTGCCGAAGGAATCGTTGATGATCTCCTTTTTGCGTATGGCTTGAACTTCATTTGTGCAGTGAAACGCCTTCTCCCTGTGGGAAGAAGGCGTTCGGTGAATCGAGATGGAGCGGGGCGGCTTACGCGACGATGGGATGCAGGTTGGCCTTGCACCATTCGCCGTTCTGCTTGGTGACGCCATCGGGGTCGGTGACGGCGATGTGGGCCTCGTCTTCGCAGATGATCCAGCCGGAGTAGTTCCGCGCGGTGAGCCATTCGGTGATCTTGTGGAAGTCGAGCTTGCCGGTGCCCATCTGCGCCCAAGGCTCGGCGCCGTTGCCGGAGAAGTCCTTGTAGTGGATGTGGTTCACGAGGTGCTGCCATTTGTTGAGCGTGGCGATGACGTCCATGCCGCCGCGGATGATGTGGCCGACGTCGGGCGTCCAGCCGGTGACTTTGGGATCGAGGCTGCTGAGGACGACATCGTAGTCTTCCTGGGTGCGGACGAGGGAGGCGGGCGGGCTGTTCGGGTGGTAGGAGCAGACGAGGCCGGCGTCATGGGCGCGCTGGGAGACGGCGTTGACGTTCTTGGCGATGTTGAGGCGGCGCTTTTGCAGGTCGTTTTTGCGGCCGCTGGGAAGCGTGACGGTGCCAAGCATGGCACTGGGGAAGTGCTTCAAGTAGTTGATGGTGAAGTCGGCGGCCTCGCGCTCGTTGGGGGCCTCGGTTTCGCCATCCCAGGCGCAGACGAGGGCCAGACCGCAGAGCTTCATGTTGTACTGCTGAAGGGTGTCCTTCATCTTGATGGGGTCGATCTGCGGGCCGAGCCAGTATTTGGAGCAGCCGAGGGCGCTCTGGGAGATTTCGAGGACCATGGGCTCGATGCCGGTGAAGCCCGCCTCTGCGGCGACCTTGATCATGTGGTCGAGTTTGTTGTCGTAGCCTTTGCCGGTGCCCTGCATGAACCAGGTATAGACTTCGGAGCCGAATTGGATGTTGCCCATGGTGTGAGTGTGGTTGTGGAGTTTGAGAGAAAAATGCCCGCGCTGAGGCGATGCGGGCGCATTTGAGACGAACGGTGGAGGATTGTCGAGGGGCAAAAGAGGTGGGAGAGGAGCTGCGCCGGTCAAAGAGTGGTCAAGGGGGGCTGCGCCCGTCAAGAGGTGGTCAGGGGGCGGAGCACGACTCTTGACTCCTTGACCTTTGACGGCGCAGCCGCCTTGACTTCCCGCCCCCCCTCACTCCGCCGATTCGGGAGCTGGTGGCAGGGCCTCAATGACCGGGTCTTCCACGCCACAAATGTCCTGCCAGAGTTCGTTGAGCAGGAAGTGACTGTCCCGGCGCTTGGTCTTCGTCTGTTTCAGCGGGATGCGGAGGCTGCCGCGTGTCACACCGCCGCGCCGGGTGATTTCGATCCCGGCTTCGAGGATGAGTTCGCGGTCGCGGTGCTCATCCAGGCGAAACCACGGGCCGAGTAGCAGGCTGGCGCGGGTGCGGCCGGTGGTCTGGGTGGGTTTGAATTCGGCCCGGCCCTCGAAGCCGCGTGGCTCCATGGGCGCGTTGAAGTTTCCAGGGCTGGTGAGGGTGAAGCTGGTCACGCGGAAGGAGCGTTGGTCGCCGGGCCGACCGAAGGCGTGCAAGCGTACCTGATAGGGGCCGATTTCGGACACCGTGGCCCCGCCGATGACTCCGGCGCTGAGGGCGAGACCGGATTCCGCGCCCTTGGGGATGAATTCTGCCCGGAAGGCGCTGCCGCCGACCGCAGGGGCGGCAGCCGTGGCGGTGTAATCGACACGGGTGGTGAACAGGTGGACGCAGGAAGGCAGGAGCAGAAGAGTGGCTGCAAGGAGGGGACGCATGGGCGCAGCATGACTGAAATGAGCAGACAGACCAGACCGAACTGACGGTGATGGAACCTTTAGGAGACGAAATAAGTCAGCAAGATTGACAATGTGGCCTGTATTTATTATAATTACCGTAATGAGGTTGTTCCGACTCTTCCTGACCCTCCTGGCCGCTGTGACCTTGCCGTTTGGCGAGGCCAAGGCATTGAATTGGAATGAGTTGAACGACGGCGATCTGTCGGACGACGGGGATTTTCCCACCTTCATCACCTTCACCGAGGGGTCGAACCTGATCGAGGGCACGATGGGCAGCCTGAACGGCACGGGACCGTTGGATGCTGACATCTGGACCTTCACCATCGCGGCGGGGTATTACCTGACGGGGATCAACCTCGTGAGCTACGCGGCCCCGATAGGCAGCCCGACGATCAACTCGTTCATGGCGATGGATGACGTGGCCTCGATCAACACCACTGATCCCTCACAGCACCTCAGCAATGGCCTGTGGACCGAGGAGCTGGACGGCTTTGGCAACACGTTCACGGATTTGATGGCCATCCTGGACGCAGGCCCAGAATATGGCGGGGACGGCTTTGACGGTCCGCTCGGCGCCGGCACCTACACCTTCTGGGTGCAGGAAGGATCGGATCAGATCTCTTACTGTATCGACTTCGTGGTAACCCCGGTGCCAGAGCCGGGCAGCCTGGTGCTTCTGGGGCTGGCGGGGCTGCTGGCGTTGCGCCGCAGGCGATAGCAGTCTGTTGAACAACCCATGAACCTGCGGGTTAGAGGTTTAGGCGGCGCAGGGCACTTCTCACCACTCACCTCTGACTTCTCATGCCGGGAGATTTTTCACCGATTGCAGGGAGCGGCATCGTGGTTTGCAAACAGAGCTCGCTGCGGCTAATGCGACGGGCACATGATCCGCAATCTTCTTTTCGACTGGTCCGGCACGGTGGCAGACGACCTGCCGAGCGTTTTGCGCGCGGTGAACGGCATGCTGCGGGCGACCGGGCGCGAGGAACTGACGCGGGAGGAGTTCAAGGCGCGGTTTCGGCTACCGTACACCGATTTTTTCAAGGAAATGCTGCCGGGCACGTCGCTGGAGCGGCTGCAGCAGCTTTACATGGAGCATTTTCCGCACGCGCATGAGGGAGTGGCGCTGCTGCCGCATGCGGCGGAGTTTATCCGCTATGCCGCCGCCACTGGCAGGCGGATGGTGGTGCTGAGCAGCGCCCCGGCGCCGCATGTGGAGGCGCAGGCGGTGGCGCTGGGCGTGCGTGATGCGTTTGAGGTCATGCGCTGCGGGGTGATCGACAAGCGTGATGAAATCCACTCGCTCCTGGCCGGTCTGGACATGCGACCGGAGGAAACGGCCTTCATTGGCGACATGCGGCATGACATTGACGCGGGCAAGGCCGCTGGTGTCCTCAGCATCGCCACCTGCACGGGCTACGAGAGCGCGGAAACGCTGCTGACCTCCGAGCCGGATCTGCTGGTGCGTGATTTGTCAAGCTTGCCGGCTCTGCTGGGCGGCTGGCATGTCAAAGAGGCCGTGTTTCCCATCGCCACGGTGGGGGCGCTGATCCTGAACGGGGCAGGGGAGATGCTGCTCATCCGCACGCACAAGTGGAGCCATCGCTGGGGCATCCCAGGTGGCAAGATCAAACGCGGCGAGACCTGCGAAGAGGCGCTGATCCGCGAGATCACCGAGGAAACGGCGCTGACTCTGCGGGACATCGAATTTGTCATGGTGCAGGATTGCATCGAGCCGCCGGAGTTTCAGCGTTCCGCGCACTTCCTGTTGCTCAATTACATCGCGCAATGCTCGGAAGCGGAGCCTCAGGTCGTTTTGAACGAGGAGGCCCAGGAGTTCCAGTGGCTGCCGCTGGCGGAAGCGCTGAAAACCGACCTGAACATTCCCACGCGCGTCCTGATCGAGGAATGTGTTCGTCGTGGCCTGTTGGATTGAACTCTTTTCCCTTCGCCCTACGCTCTGAGCATGCCTCCCCTCGACGAAATCCGCCTCTCCTGCCTCAAGCTGAGCACTCACATCGGCGTCCCGGATGAGGAACGTGCAGGCAGCCAGATGCTCGAAGCCGATGTCATCATGCGTCTCACCGGTCGGTTTGAGGCGATGCAGGACGATATCAGCACGACCATCGACTACGCCGCCGTGGCCGCGAGGCTCCAGCAGATCGCCGCCGGAAAGCCGCGCTGTTTGATCGAAACGCTGGCCGCCGAGCTTGCGGAGTGCGTGCTGCGGGAGTTCGGGGCCGCTGGCGTCACCATTGATCTGCGCAAGCGCATCCTGCCGGACACAGATCATGTCGCAGTGCGGGTGGTGCGCGGGGTTTGAAAAAATCGGTTGCCCGTCACTGCGCCCTTCGATAAGCACGCCCTCTCCATGAGCATCGACCGCATCCACGAAAAAGTCCTCGAACTCCTCCTCGCCGAACCCGGCTGGCGTTCGTGGACGCGCTACCTCGACATCGGCGCGGGACGCGGCTCACTCATCGCCCGGGTGAAAGAAAAACTGAATGTCGAAGCCAGTGTGTGTGATTACACAGACGAGCTGATGCGGCTGCCGGGCCAGAAAGTGGATGTGGCAAACCTGAACCACGAGCCGCTGCCGTATCCTGATGCCAGCTTCGATGTCGTGACCGCCACGGAGGTGATCGAGCACCTGGAGGATTTCCGCCGCGTGGTGCGGGAGATTCACCGCGTGTTGAAGCCCGGCGGCGTCTGCATCCTGAGCACGCCGAACATCCTGAACCTGAACTCGCGCCTGCGCTTTCTCACCTTCGGCTTCTGGAATCTCTTTGGCCCGCTGCCGGTGAAGCACAGCGCGTTGTATTCCACCGGCGGTCACATCAACCCGGTGTCGTGGTTCTATGTGGCGCATGCGCTGCTGGACGCCGGCTTCCCGGATGTGACGCCTCACATCGACCGCAAGCAGCGCTCCGCCTTGCCGAAGCTGGTGCTGCTCTATCCCTTCATCAAACTCTTCGGCGCCTGGGCAATGCGGAAGGAGCGCGTGCGCTTCAAAACGCTTGATGATGCCAACGTCCCGCTCGTCCAGGCCATGAACACCACGGACATGCTGCTGGGGCGCACGATCATCACCAAATCAGTGAAGTCCGCGTGATCGCGGCTTAGGCGGGCTGCAGACGGTAAAAATCCAGCGTTTGCGCCAGTCCCGCTTTCCAGGAAACCGCAGGCGAGTAGCCGGTGGCCTCTTTCAGCGCTGAAACATCCGCCTGCGAGTGCCGGATGTCCCCCGCACGGGCGGGTTCAAAGCGTGGCTGGATGTCCTGCCCGGTGAGTTCATTGAGATCCGCAACGAGCTGCCGCAGCGAGATGCTGCCGCCGGTGCCGCCGTTGAAAACACGCCCGGCCACACGCTCCGCCGGAGCCTCCGCCGCGAGCAGGTTGGCCTGCACGATGTTGTCGATGAACACAAAGTCGCGTGACTGGGTGCCGTCGCCAAAGATCACCGGAGTCTCGCCGCGCAGTACTGCGGTGCAGAAACGGGCGATGACACCTGAATACGGCGAATTGAAGGACTGCCGCGGGCCGAAGACATTGAAGTAGCGCAGCGCCACGGTCGGCAGGCCGTAAAGCTGGTAAAAAAGCTGCCCGTAGCGCTCGCTGGCGTATTTTTGCAGGCCGTAGGGTGTGATTGGCTGCGGTGGCAGGCTTTCGTGTTTGAACTCCGCCTCGGACTCGCCGTAGATCGCCGAGGAGGAGGCAAACAGGAAGCGCTTCACCCCCGCGTCACGCGCTGCGATGAGGAGCTTCAGCGTCGAGTCCAGATTGTGTTGGTTTGTCTCCAGCGGCTGCGCCACGGATTGCGGCACCGAGGCCACCGCTGCCTCGTGAAACACCCAGTCGCACCCAGGCACGATCTTGGCGAGCAGCGCCGCATCATCCGCGCTGCCCTGGATGAGCTCCAAATCGTCGCCGCCTGTGCGCCAGGCGAGGTTTTCCTCGGAACCGGTGCTCAGATTGTCGAGAACGCGCACTTTGGCGCCTTTGCGGCAGAGGGCTTGGGCGATGTGGGAACCAATGAAACCGGCACCGCCGGTAATGAGAGCTTGCATGGGGAAGGACGTTTTTTGGGGTGTGAATCACCGCGAGAATCACCCGGCTGGCGAGCATTTTCTACACCGAGCGGCCAGACGTTTTCGTCTCAGACTTCGATCTTGCCAGCGGAAGCCGCAACGCCTAGTATCCAATCCTCCCAAGTATTCAATCCAGCCAGACAATGACTTCCACGCGCCTACGCATTCTATTTTTGATGGCCTTCTCCCTTGCCGGCCTGCTGTCCTGCAAATCGATGACTGATCGCATCGACTCCCGCACCCCCACGGTGTCGCAACAGGATGCCTATGACGTGAGCTGGGGGCTGCCGCCGCGCAAATCTCGCGGTAATCCCAAGCACTACTACCAGTATCGCAAAGACGCTTATGACGCGCCGCCGACCAGCTCCGCTCCTGCCGCGTCCGCCGCTCCAGCACCGGTTCCATCTGCTGCCCCGGCAGCGCCCGTCGCCCCGATCAGTCCTAACATCCCGGCCACGCTGCGCTGAGTCCGTTCAACTTTCATCCCTCTGTTGTTGACGTGAAGACCTCCCTTTTGACCAGCCTGTTTGTCCTCGGCTGCGGCGCTCTTTTGAACGCCCAGCAAGTCAAGGCACCCGAGATGCTCAGGCCCGGCATGGCTCCGGTCGTTCCCGAATCAACACCTTCCACCGCCACCGTGGACAAGCTGGCCGAGGAGGCGCAGAAATCCCTCTTCCAGGCCGCAGATCAATCTGGCGGCGCGGCTGCCACCACCTCCGGCCCCATGCGTCTGCCCTCTCCGGTGGCAGGCAATCCGGCGCTGTGGGAAAAAGACTCCAAGCACAAGCTCGCCGTCATGGACGTGGCCTTTGGCGGCAGGAAGGAAACGATCATGATCGAACTCTTTCCGAACGACGCCCCGCAGACCGTCGCGAACTTCATCGACCGCTGCGACAGCGGCTTCTACAACGGCCTCGCTTTCCACCGTGCCATTGAAGGTTTCATCGTCCAGACCGGTGATCCGCTTACCTCCGATGAGTCTGCCCGCGAAAACTGGGGCACCGGGGGCGAGGACAAGACGCTTCCTGCCGAGATCAAACGGCCGCATCGCATCGGCGCGGTCGCCATGGCGCGGCGCGCTGACGCAGTGAACCCGCAGCGTCGTTCCAACGGCTCGCAGTTTTACATCGCCCTCGGCAACTACGCCAGCATCGACATGAAGCACACCGTCTTCGGCCAGGTCGTGTCCGGCCTGGATGTGGTCAAAAACATTTCACTCATGCCGGTGGACAGCAATGACTGCCCGGTGGCCCGCATTGAGGTCAAATCCATCAAGATCGTTGACCACAAAGGCCCGCTTCAGGTGCAGGAGTTGGCGAATGACGGCACACGTTATTCGAAGCCGAACTCGGCGCGCAGCTTTGTCGGACGCTTCCTCCACCGCGTGTGGTGATTGAGTAGCTTCGATTGGCAATCGAAGCCTTATGGGACGCTCGGATTCGAGTGCCACTCGAATCTACACGGCCATCAATTCGCTGGAATCTCGTAGCATACCGCCTCGCGGTCATTGCGCATCAGCAGCCAGCGTCCGGCCAGCGTCGGCGGGTTCCAGGTCTTGGAACTCAGCGCCTCCAGGCGTGACACTTCTTCAAGCCGCTCAGGATTGGCCTTCACCAGCGCCACGAAGCCTTTTTCCGCCTGCACGAGCATCCACTGCTCTCCCACGCGGATTTGTTGACCAAAGCCGTAGCGCCCCTCGCGCCAGCCGCGTTCGCCTGTCGTTAAATCCACGCAGCAGAAGGTGCCTTCGTCAGAAGCATAGGCGTGCGTGCCAAACACGCTCGCGCTGCTGAATTTCGTGCGCGGGTGGCTGCTGCTCCAGATCGACGTGGCGGACAGCTTGCTCTCCGCTGCCGCCTTGATCTCAATCAGGTGGCCCTTCACGCCGTAACTCGACGTCACCAGAAAACGGTCGGATGTGACCTGCACGGGCTGCCCCACCTTGGGAAACGCGCCCGGCCAGTCAAAGCTCCACAGCACAGCGCCTGTGGCCGGATCATATCCGCTGACGGAGCCGTTGTTCACGTTCACGATCTGCTCGCGCCCAGCCAGCGTCATCAAAACGGGCGAACTGTAGCTCCCGCCATTATCACCCGCTCTCCAGGCGATCTCGCCCTTGTCCTGGCGATACGCGATCATAGACGTGCCGCCCTCGGCCCCACTGCAAATCACCACCTCACCGACCAGCAAGGGCGAGGAACTTTTTCCCCACTGCAAATTCGTTTTTGCGGCGGTCTCCTTGAGAGTCGCGCTCTTCCAGCGCAAGGCTCCGGTGGTCAGATCGAGACAGTTGAGCAAGCCTTTCGCTCCCACGGTGAAAACCACGCCCTTCGCCGCGTCAATCGTCGGCGTCGCCCGCGGTCCGATGCCGCCCATCGCCTCATCAAACCGTGTTTTATCTGCATGCGACCACAGCAGCTTGCCCGTGGCGATGTCATAACACGTCACACATTCTTCTTCACCGCGCTGCTCCTGTGTGATGGCACGATTTCCCGCCACCGCGAAGCCCGACCAGCCATCGCCCACCTCAATGCGCCACACTTCACGCGGCGGATGCGCCTTCCAATCCGTCTGCCACTCCGGTTCCGGCAGCACGCCATCGCCCTTCACGCCAAGAAAGCGGGGCATGTCCGCCACACCCGCCGGAGCGGCTGTGGGAGTCTCTGCCTTGCCCTCGATGTTATGCAGCTCCGGCAGTGATGTCTTTTTCTGCCAGCGCCAGGCCAGACTCGGAAACGCTGAGCCGTCCGCCGAGCCGTCGTAACGAAACAGACCGAAAAACACCGCGATGCACACGATCACCACCGCCAGCCGACTCAAACGCTTCCCCTTGAGCCGCAGCGCCCACCACAGTCCCATGAGCAGCAGCCATAGCGGCAGCAGGACCATCACCGAAAGGGCGCGCATCACATGATCATTGAGCCAGAGCCACGCGGAGAAGCCGCCGAGGATCAGCGTGAGGAAGAAAGGAAATTTGGGAATCATGGGCTGGAAAACGATGACAAAACTGGTGCCCGAAGACTACGTTTGTCATTGGGAGTTCGCCATTCGTCATTTCCACCGAAAACGCCTCGCCTTCTCCTGCGTACTCACCACCCTCAGCCATCATGAAGTCACTCCTCCTCTCTCTCCTCGCCGCGTCCAGCCTGCTCGCCGCCGATCACGTCGTCTATGAACCCGCAGGCGATGCCAAGGGCAAGCACATCGTCCTGCTATCCGGCGACGAGGAATACCGCAGCGAGGAGGCCATGCCCATGCTCGGCAAAATCCTCAGCCAGCGCCACGGCTTCAAATGCACCGTGCTCTTCAGCCTCGGAGCCGATGGCGCCATCGATCCCACGGCTGGCGGCAGTTTGAGCCATCCCGAAGCGCTCGATTCCGCCGACGCCATCGTCATGCTGCTGCGTTTCCGTCATTGGGATGACGCCACGAGCAAAAAATTTGCCGACGCGGTCAATCGCGGCGTCCCCATCATCGCCCTGCGCACCAGCACGCACGCTTTCAACGGCTATGCCAAGGACAGCCCCTTCGCCGCGTGGAACTGGAACAACCCGGACGGCGGCTGGGGCCGCAAAGTGCTCGGCGAGACCTGGGTCAGCCACTGGGGCAAGCACAAGGTCGAGGCCACCAAAGGCATCATCGAGACCGCCAACGCCAATCATCCCATCCTGCGCGGTGTGAGCGATCTTTTCGGCAACAGCGACGTCTATGAAGCCGCTCCGCCCGCTGATTCCGTCATCCTCGCCCGTGGTCAGATCCTTCAAGGCATGACAGCCGACACACCTCCCGCCGCCTACACCAAAAAAACCAAGGCGGGCACCGAGCAGGACGTGAACACGCCCATGATGCCGGTCGCCTGGGTGCGTGTGGTGAAAAACGATGCCGGTGGTGAAAACAAAGTCTTCTGCACCACCATGGGAGCCGCCACCGACCTCGCCACCGAAGGCACCCGCCGCCTCGTCGTGAACAGCGTCTTCTGGGGCCTCAGCCTCGAAGTGCCGGAGAAAGCCGAGGTCACCCCAATCGGCGACTACCAGCCCACGATGTACGGCTTCAAAGGCAACAAAACCGGTGTGACGCCCGACGCTCACGCTTTGGCAAAATAACCACCCCGTTCATTTTCGCCTCTTATGCCACGCAAAATCCGCCAGTTGATCAGTGATCTGAATCGGGCGGGTTTTGAGCTGGATCGGCAGAAAGGATCGCATCGGCAGTTCAAGCATCAGTCGTTTCCAGGCATCATCACCCTGAGTGGCGGGGAAGGCGATGATGCGCAGCGCTACCAGGAAAAGCAGATCGCCCAGGCCATTGCGCAAACCCTCAAGAAGTGATTAACTTGGAACCATGAAAGCCGAAGACCGTTATCACCGCTTCGTCCGCTGGTCGGAGGAGGATCAGCTTTATGTCGGCTATTGCCCAGATCTCTATTTCGGCGGCGTCTGCCACGGGCCGAATGACGAGCAAGTCTATGCCGAGCTTTGCGGCATCATTCGCGACGAGGTGGCACACCGCTTGTCACGCGGAGAAACGCTTCCCTCAGTCTCGGTGCGGGTCACGCGGGATGTGGAACTGGTGGCGGCCTGATACGTTCCGTCACTTCAGCTCAAACACGAACGGCAGCCCTTGCGCCGTCATCATCTCTTTCTCCTTCGCCATGAAGCGTTCGGCCAGCTTGCCAAAGCTGCCGTCGCCACGCATGCGGGCGAGGACATCGTTCACCTTCGCTTTCAGTTCGTCATCGCCCTGCTTCAGACCGACCGCCCAAACTTCCTCCCGCAGCGGGGCGAGCAACGCACGCGTTTTGTCAGCATGCTTGGAGTGGTAGTTCATGATCGAGAGCTGGTCGTAAACCCACGCATCCACGTTTGCGTTCACCACTTCCATCACGCACGACACATCCGCATCAAGGGCGATGATTTTGGCCTCCTTGAGATTCTCGCGCACCCAATGCTCCCCCGTGGTGCCGAGACGGACGACGATCTTGCGTCCCGGTGTCTTCAAATCGGCCGTGCTTTGCACGGTGGAGTCTTTGGCGGCCAAAATGGACAGTCCGGTCTTCACATACGGTTCGGAGAAATCAATCGACTGCCGCCGCTCCGGCGTGGCGGTCATGGAGGAGATCACGAGGTCGATGGAACCGGTGCGCAGCGCTGTGATGAGGCCGTCGAAGTTGATATTGCGAAATTCCACCTCGCGCCCGAGCGCCTTGGCAATCTCCCGCCCCACCTCGATGTCCACGCCGCTGATCTGGCCTTTTTCATCGACATACTCAAACGGCGGATACGTCGCATCCGTGCCGATGATGAGTTTGTTGCTGCGTGAACAAGCGCAAAGCAGGCAGAGGATGAAAGCAGAGAGAAGGTGTTTCATGTGATGCGGATTTTTGAACCACTAATCTTCACTAATTTCTGATCCCGATCCATGAGTGTCAGATGAGTGAGCATTAGTGGTTAGCAAGTCTGGTTTCACCCCAGCTCCCCGGCGAAATCACTCGGCATGCGCCAGTCACCACGCGGAGAAAGGGCCACGGAGCCGACTTTGGGGCCGTCCGGCACGCTGGAGCGCTTGAACTGGTTTTGGGCGAAGCGTTTGAAGAACAGCGCGAGCCACTTGGCGATGGTTTCGTCGTCGTATTTGCCCGCAAAGGCCTGCGCGGCCAGCCAGCGGATTTTTTCGGCGCTGCTGCCGTGGCGCACGAAGTGGAACAGGAAAAAATCATGCAACTCATACGGCCCGATGGTGTCCTCGGTCTTCTGTTGCAGCGATTCATCCGCCGCAAGCGGCAGCAGTTCGGGCGTGATCGGCGTGTCGGCGATGTCGCGCAGGATCGCGCCCGCTTTTTCCGCAAACGGACCTTCGGCGCACCATTCGATGAGATAGCGCACCAGCGTCTTCGGCACGCCGGAGTTCACATGATACATCGACATGTGGTCGCCATTGAAGGTACACCAGCCCAGCGCTGCTTCGGACAAATCACCCGTGCCGACGACGATGCCGCCGGTCTTGTTGGCGATGTCCATGAGGATCTGCGTGCGCTCACGCGCCTGCGAGTTCTCGTAAGTCGCGTCGTGCTGTGTTTCAGAATGACCGATGTCGGCAAAGTGCTGCCGCACCGCCTCATTGATCGAAATCGTGCGCAGTTCGATGTTCAGCGCCTCCGCGAGTTGCTCCGCATTGCCCTTCGTGCGCGTCGTCGTGCCGAATCCGGGCATGGTGATCGTCAAAGCGGCGCTCAGTGGCATTCCCGCGCGTTTCAGCGCCTCTAACATCACCAGCAAGGCCAGCGTTGAGTCAAGCCCACCGGACAAACCAAGCACCGCCGTCTTCGCACGAGCTTGTTTGAGCCTGCGGGCCAGTCCGGTCGCTTGGATTGCGAAAATCTCCTCGCACACGGCCGCACGATCCACTTTGGCCGAAGGCACGAAGGGATGCGCGGAAATCGTGCGCTGCAGCTTGTCATCGCCGCCCAAAGCGGGGCCGAGATCGAAGGTGATGCGATGCATCGGCATCGTGCTGGCTTCATCACGGAATGACGAGCTTTTCAGCCGGTCGTGCGCGAGATGCTGCACATCGACATCGGCGACGGTTTGCCGTGTCTCGAAGGAAAAGCGCTCGCTCTCTCCGAGGAGGATGCCGCTTTCAGCCACGAGGCAGTGTCCCGAATAAACCACGTCCGTGCTCGATTCACCCGCTCCAGCGCCCGCATAGACATACGCTGCCAGGCAGCGTGCCGCCTGCTGCGCCACGAGATGTCGTCGATACGGTGCCTTGCCCAAAACTTCCGTGCTGGCCGATGGATTCGCCAGGAGCGTGGCTCCGGCGAGTGCCAGGTGGCTTGACGGCGGAATCACCGTCCACAAATCCTCGCATATCTCGACGCCAAGCACGAATCCGGTCACATCGCGTGCTTCAAACAGCAGTTCCGCGCCGATGGGCACGTCTTCGCCATTCAGTCGCACCGTGGTCGCATTCAGTGTATGCGCGGGTGAGAACCAGCGGCGTTCATAAAACTCCGCTGAGTTCGGCAGGAACGATTTAGGCACCAGACCAAGCACACGGCCCTTCGCCAGCACTGCTGCCACGTTGTAGAGCCGGTCTTGAACCAGCAGCGGCAGTCCCACGACCAAAACCGTCGGCAGATCATGCGTCGCCTGCGCCAGTTCGCCCAAACCACTCACCGCAGCCGCTCGCAGCGCCTCGGTATGAAATAAATCCGCGCAGGAGTAGCCGGTGAGGCTCAGTTCCGGGAACACGACCAGTCTGCACCCGCGATGCGCCAGCGAACGGGCCTCTCGCGCGAGGATCGAGACATTCTTTGCCACATCCCCCAGCGCCAGTTCTGGCGACACTGCCGCCACCCGCACGAAACCAAGTCGTTCGCGGGTGGAAGTCGGGGAAGGGGATGCTTGCGGCATGCGAGAGCTTAGCACGCGGGGTTTGGGGTGCGCGAGGAGGAATTCACTCCGTCACCACCCGTGCCTTCAACTCCGCCGTCGGCATCATGCAGGTCTCGTCTTTGCCGAACCAGCGGTAGCGGTTGCGGGCGATGAGGTAGTAGGCGGCATCGCGCAGCACGGGTGGCAGCGGTTTGAAGATGAGGGCGAGCTTCCACCGACCGCCGAGCGTGCGGGCGACTTCGAGGGCGGCGTCGCTGGCTTTGAAGGCTCCGTGGGGGGTGAGAAAGAGGAAGGTGTTGGGTGCTTCGGGATCGAGGCCGTGGCGGGTGTAGAGTTCACGGCCCAGCGGGCTTTGAATCGGGGCGAACTTGATTTTGCCCGTCGGATCACGCCGCAGGATGAAACGCACACTGGCATCGCAGAGATGGCAGACGCCGTCAAAGAGCATCAGGTGGTCGTTACTGGGATCGTAGTGGGACACGGCTAATTGTTTTTAACCTCGGCGGGCTGCGGTGTCGTGGCTGAAATCCAAAACAGGTAGCCGAAGATGAGCAGGGTGCCGAATCCGAGCGTGAAGCCCCAGGTTTGAGCGTGCTGAACGGGGTCGAGAACACGTCCGGCGATGTCCTGGAGCAGCAATTGCGGACGATGCACGATGTCCCAACTGTTCCAGCGCGGAAAACGGCCGAGATAAACGCCGAAGCCGCTGAGGGCGAGCGTGCCGAGGGCCGCGCTCCATCCTGCCACGCGCGAATAGCGCCGCGCCAGCCAGTGCTGAACGATGCGCAGGGATTGGAAGCCGAACCACAGCGACACGAGGGCAAAGGACAGCAGCATGAGCAGGTCCAGCCACTGCGGCACCTGCCCACTGCGTCTGGCGTTGAGATGGATCAGATCGGTGAGGACATAAGGCGCGTTCGGGAAGAACAGCAGCCAGACCGCCAGCAGTGGCATCGCCAGGACGAGGCGGTTGACGCGTCCCAGTCCCAGACTGAGGCCGAGCGGGATGGCGGCCAGGAAGAGGTTCCACAGCAGAAAGATGTAATGATGATGGCCGGCGAGATGAAGACGCACATTGAGCACGGCGCAGCACCAAAAACAGGCAAGCAGGTTGAGCAGAAGAACACGACGGGGCATGCGATAAGATACGAGCGCTGGGACCGCTGCGGCAAGCGGGCTGTGATTTTGTGAAGATGAATTCACAATGGGTTCACGGGGTTTTCATGAAGGGCAGGGGAATGATCGGGCAGTGGAATGGTCCAGATCAGAAATTCCTCTGCCCGGTCATTCCTCAGCTAAAATGAAGGATGAAGGCTTGGCGGTAACTATTCAGGAAGGGGCATTTATTCGTGCTCATTCGCGGATATTCGCGACTATTCGCGTTGAGCACTGAAGGCATGAGCGATTTTTCAACGCGAATGGCCGCAAATGAGCGCGAATATCCGCGAATTTGAGGTTCTGGAGACGGTGGCTGAATAGTACGCTTTGCGAGATCAAGCCGCCTTCCTTCGCGACTGTTTGGCCGCTTTGAGCTGCCCGCAGCCAGCCGCCACATCAATGCCGCGTCTTTGACGGATGGTGCAGGGGAATCCGGCGTCTTGAAGGATGCGGTGGAAGGTGTCGGCGGCGGTGTCGCTGCTTTCGGTGCCCGTGTAGCCCTCGGTGCGGTTGAGCGGGATGAGATTGATGTGGGCGTCGAGGCCGTGGAGCAGCTCAGCGATGCGTTTCGCGTGCTCGGGCGTGTCGTTGACGCCGTGGATCAAGGTCCAGGCGAAGAAGATGCGGCGGCCGGTTTGCGCGTTGTAGCTGTGGCAGGCGGCGATGAGTTCGGCCAGCGGCCAGCGCTGGTTGGCGGGGATCAATTTGGCGCGTTCCTCCTCCGTGGCGGCGTGGAGGCTGACGGCGAGGTTGTAGGGCCGGTTTTCCGCCGCCATGCGCAGAATGCCGGGCACAACGCCAACGGTGGAGACGCTGATCTTGCTGGGGCCGATGTTCAGGCCGCGAGTGTCGCAAATGATGTCGAGCGCGGTCATCACGGCGTCGTAATTGTGCAGCGGTTCGCCCATGCCCATGAAGACGAGGTTGCGCAGGCCGCGTTCGCCCTTCGCCCTCAAGATGCGCTGCGCATGCAATACCTGGGCGACGATTTCTCCAGGCCGCAGATGCCTCACGAATCCCATCTGGCCCGTGGCGCAAAAGACACAGCCCATCGCGCAACCCGCCTGCGTGCTGACGCAGGCGGTGTGGCGGCCGGGGTAGCCCATGATGACGGTCTCGATCTCCTGCGCGTCGGCCATGCGCAGGAGGAATTTGTGCGTCAAACCATCGCTGCTGGGCGTGTCGGATGAAACAGGCGGAACGTCGAGCGACCAGGAACCGTCGCCGAGCACCTGTGTGAGCCATTTGCGCAGTGGCGGCAGCAGGTCTTCACGCGCTAGCGGATCGGCCATCGCCTTGAAGTGGAGCGTGTTCCAAAGCGTGCCTGCATGCGCCGGACGCAGACCTTCGGCCACGATCAGCTCTCGAAGCTGGTCGAAGGTCAGGTCATGGAGCGAGCGAGGCATGTTGAATCAATTCAAGAACGGATTCTCCGCACGTTCGCGCCCGATGGTGGTGTCGTCGCCGTGGCCGGGAAAGACGCGGGTGGCGTCTGGCAAGGTGAACAGTTTCGTTTCGATGCCGGTGAGAAGCTGCTGCGTTGAGCCGCCAGGGAAGTCGGTGCGGCCGACGCCGTCGAGAAAGAGCACGTCGCCTCCGAAGAGCAAGTTCTGTGCTTCGAGATGAAAGCACACGCTGTCTGGCGAATGGCCCGGCACATGGTGGAGTCCCCACGTCTCGCCAAGGGCTTCCAGCGTGCTTTTGCCTTCGAGTACTTCATCGACTTCAAACTCCGGCACGGAGAAGGAACTGCCCGTGACCGCGCCATAAAGCCGCTCCAGGGTCAGATCGCGCGAGAAAGGGGCAAACGCGTAAACCCGGCAGCCGTGCTGTGCTTTGACGGCTGCGGCATCGAGAACGTGATCGAAATGCTGGTGGGTGAGAAAAAGCGCGTCCACACGCAGGTTTTGCTTCTTCAACCAGCCTGCGATGCCATCAGGCGCGTCCACGAGCACGGTGCCTCCTGGCAGAGTGAGGAGATGGCCGTTCGTGGCGGCGATGCCGCCGGTGTAGGTGTGGATTTCAGACATGGGGGAGGCGAAAGACGGGAAAGCGTTGGACATTTCAACACGGAAAAGGCAAAATCATGAGGCAAAACGGGCCGCGAGGCTCGTTATAGTTCAGGACACCCCCATGAATCGTTCCTTCTTTTCTCAAGTCGCGGCGGCGGCAACCGCGCTCGCGCTTCTCACCCCGTCGGCGCAGGCTGAAACCAATTTTGGCCAGGTGGCCATGCATGTGGCCTACATGTTGCAGAACCACCACTACTCGAAGCAGGACTTTGACGACAAGGTGTCCGGCACGATGCTGCACAACTACCTGAACATGCTCGACTTTAAGCACATCTTCTTCACCCAGAAGGATGTGGATGAGTTCAAGGACAAGTACGAGACCACGCTCGACGATCATGTGCTGATGCGGAACATCAGCCCCGCCCTCGAAATCTACGACATTTACAAGGAGCGCGTGAAGGATCGTGTCGAGTTCCTCAA
>Ga0209573_1000457_pt1 | contig 88196 bp, 78 predicted proteins | sample TNRBio252014_DNA_FD_185870 | JGI IMG/M metagenome (GOLD analysis project Ga0209573, IMG submission 185870) | Wastewater treatment Type I Accumulibacter community from EBPR Bioreactor in Madison, WI, USA - TNR Reactor_6/25/2014_ DNA (SPAdes)... | ecosystem: Engineered > Bioreactor > EBPR >... | reverse complement strand
TGCGTGGCATGCTCTTGGTTTTGCTAAACGGTAAAAACCTCGCATGGAGCCGTGCAGTAACGCTTTGCGGACATTCGGCACGATGAGACATGGCGGAGCGCCGCACAGGGGACTGTGCGGACCACTTTATGTCAGCCCACCAATCGGCGAACCCATGTAGAGCGTGTGCGGGCGGCCGGTGAAGTCTTTCCAGAGTGTTTCGCGGGGAAGACCGAGCGCTTCGTAGATCGTGGCGGCGAGGTTTTCGGGCGTTTGGGCGTCGCTGATGGGATAGCCGGCGATTTTGTCGGTTTCACCGATGACGCGGCCTCCTTGAATGCCGCCACCGGCGAGCAAAACGCTTTGCACATGGCCCCAGTGGTCACGACCGGGCAGGGCGGTGGCGGTGATGCTCTTGATTTTCGGCGTGCGGCCAAATTCACCGCCCATGACGATGAGTGTCTCATCAAGCTGGCCGCTGGCGTCGAGATCCTCGATCAAGGCACTCACGGCCTGATCCATCGGCGGCAGCAGGAAGTTCTTCAGATTCGGCCACGCGGCCTGATGCGTGTCCCAGGTCTCGTTGTTGCCGAGATTGACCTGCACAAGCCGCACGCCGCTTTGCACAAGATTTTTGGCCATGAGCAGCGACCAGCCGAAGCTGTGGCGACCGTAGCGGTCGAGCAGCTTGGGATCGACTTTCTCCAAACTGAACGCGTCATGCACCTTGCGATTGCTCAGCAGGCCGATGGCGGCCTGACGCGTGGAATCGAAGGCTTCATCTCCCGCGAGCGCGGTGAGGTCGTTGGTTTGCGCTTCGAGCGCGTTGCGCAGCGAGACGCGGTCCATCACGCGGTCGAGCGTCAGCCCCTGCGGCAGCGAGAGATGCGGGGCCTGGAACTTCAGCTTGTCGTCTTTTTCAAAGCCGCGCTCGTGGTGAAACAAATACTGTGGATAAGCTCCATAGTGATTCGGATGGTAGGGCGACATCTCCAGGAACCACGGATCATGCTGCGAGCCGAGCATGCCGCCGAACTGGCCGGCGAGCGTGCGTCCCCCGCGATGCACGAGCTTGTCTGGCAGCACGATGGAAGGCGGCAGGTTGTCTTTGCGCTTGGGCAGCAGCGCGGTGGCGAGCGCGGCGATGCTGGGATGATCGGACTTCTTCGGCTTGGTGGGATCAAAGCCGAGCGGTGCGTCGCTGCGGCCCGTGAGCATGATGTGATGCCCCAGCGAGTGATCGCTGCTGCCATGCGTGAGCGAGCGCACGAGCGACCACTTCTTTGAAATGCGCGCGAGATTGGGCATGTGCTCGCAGATGTGCAGGCCCGGCGTGCGCGTGCGGATGGGTTTGAACTCACCGCGATACTCCATGGGCGCGTCCGGCTTCATGTCGAAGCTGTCCTGCTGCGCCAGACCACCGCTGAGGAAGATGTAGATCACCGACTTGGCCCGTGCTGGCTGAGTCGCCGCAGTCATGGCCTGCAACGCCGTGAGATGGTTCATCCCGAGGCCCAACAAACCGACAGCGCCCGCCTGAATCATATCACGGCGGCTCATGGGATGGACTGGATGCGGGAATGACATGCGCCACGAAATACGCCCGGCTTCCGCCCAGCCTTTCCGAGCACCTTACTTTCGATTCCAGGCACCCAGCTTGACCTTGTAGTCGGCAGAGGGGGATTCCGCGCTCTTTTGCCGCAAAATCTTGGTCACGACCAGGATGCCATCTTGAATGATCACCCGAAGATCGGCTTCATCGCCCTCTTTGAGTGCCAATCCCTCCGGGATGGTCGTTTTGATCGGATACATGGGGCTTCTTAAGCCCGGCAAGCGTCGCGAGCAAGCCACGTCTCCGCCTCAAATCAGCTCCGGCATCGCCTGCCAGGAGTCGGTGAGATACTGCGGACGACCGGTCAGATCGTTGAGTGTGGTCTTCACGGTGTCGATGCCCATGTGCTTGTAGAGCGTGGCAAAGACCTCGCCGAAATGCACGGGACGTTCGGTGGGTTCGCCGCCGAGCTTGTCGGTGGCACCGATGACCTGGCCGGTGCGCAATCCGCCTCCGGCGAGCAACGCACCGCCGACACGAGGCCAATGATCGCGACCACCGTCTTTGTTCACGATAGGGGTGCGGCCAAACTCGCCCCAGGCGACGACGGCCACGTCTTTGTCGAGGCCGCGCTCGTGCAGATCCTCGACGAGGGCGCTCATGCCTTGATCGAAGAGCGGCAGATGGCGGAGGAGCTGCGGGTAATTGTTGTCGTGGAAGTCCCAGCGGCCGAAATTCAACGTCACCACCCGCGCACCGGCTTCGACGAGGCGGCGGGCGAGCAGGAAGTGCTCCAGATTCATCGGGGCACCGTCGCCGTAGTTCTTGGGATCGCCTTTGCCGTAGCGTTCGCGTGTTTTGAGGGTCTCCTTGCTCAAATCGAGCGCGTTGAGCAGCTTGCTGGAGGTGAGGACGTTCAACGCCTGTTGGTTGAAGGCGTCCATGCTGCTCACGAGTCCGCTGGCGTCGATTTCGCGGCGGAAATTGTCGAAACCGGTGAGCAGCGAGCGGCGGTCCTCAAGGCGGTCGAGCGTGATGCCGTTGAGCTGGAGATCTTCCACACCCGCGCCATTCGGGCGGAAGGCGGAGTGCGTGTTGCCGCAGTAACCGGGATGCCCCGGCGAGCCGTAGGGCGGATGACCGGCCTTGGGCGCGAGGCCGACGAAGGCAGGGATCGCGGGATCAGCCTGTCCATTGAGCTTAGAAATGACCGAGCCGAAGGACGGCGGATCGGAAAGGCGGCCCGTGGGAGCATTGCCACCGTTCGGAGGCGGCGCTTTGCCGGTGTAGCAGATGAAGCTGTCATGCGCACCATTTGGCGAGCCCCACATGCTGCGGATCGGCACCAGCTTGTCCATGATCTTGGCGAGACGCGGGGCGTGCTCGGAGATGTGGATGCCTGGGACTGCGGTCTTGATGGGTTTGTAGGGGCCGCGGATCTCCAGCGGCGCGTCCATCTTCAAATCATACATGTCCTGATGCGGCGGAGCGCCGCACATGTAAATCATGATCACCGACTTGAAGCTACGGCCTGTTCTGGCCTCCGCCTCGGCCTTCAAAAGCTCCGGCAACGACAAGCCACCCATGGCGAGACCGCCGATGCGCAGGAAGTCGCGACGCGAGACGCCGTCGCAGAGTTTGCCGTGGGATTTGCCGGAGAGGGTGAGCATTGGAGTGCCAAAATAAGCACCGAACGTGCCGGAACTATCAGCAAAACCGCGTTAAGTGCCGGTCATGTGCCGCACGCTTCTTTTCTTCATGTCCCTCACCCTTGCCGCCTCCGCAGCCGAACTGAAATGGTCACCACTGCCGCCGTTGCCTGATGAACGAGGTTTTGCCGGTTCCTTCTCTGGTGTGAGCGGTGGGGCGCTCATCGTGGCTGGGGGGACGCATTTCATCGACAAAATGCCGTGGGAAGGCGGAACGAAAGTCTGGTATGACACGGTTTATTTTCTTGACGAGCACATGGGTGTGTGGCGTCGCGGTCGGAACCTTCCGAGGCCGAATGGCTACGGTGTGAGCATCAGCGCTCAGGGAGGTTTGGTCATTATTGGCGGTGGTAATGCCACGGAGCACTTCCGCGACGTGTTCTGGCTCGAAGAAGACACGAAACTGCCGCCGCTTCCCAAGCCGTGTGCCTTCATGAGCGGCTGCGTGCTGGATGACGTGCTCTACATCACGGGCGGCATCGAAACCCCCACGGCGACGAGTGCTATGAACACGTTTTGGTCGCTGCACTTGAAGAAACTCGGTGCGCAATGGCAGGAACTGCCCCCCTGCCCCGGCAAACCACGCATTTTGAGCTGCATGGCCGCTGCGAACGGCGTGGTGCATCTGTTCAGCGGCGCGGCATTGAAGCCCGGTCCCGATGGCAAACCGGAGCGCGAGTGGCTGAACGATGCGTGGAGCTACACGCCGCCTTCTCGTAGCGGCGAGCGTCAGCTTGCCGATTCTGAAGGAAGACTGACGTCTTCTTCTACGGGCTGGAAAAAACTGCCCGACATGCCCCGCGTGGCCGTCGCGGCGCCGAATCCGGCTCCGGTGGTCGATGGCAAAATTCTCATCATCGGCGGTGATGACGGCAAGAATGTGAATTTCGAGCCCAAATCGAAGCATCCGGGCTTTCCGCGTGATGTGTTGGTTTTTGACCTGAAATCGCAGTCGTGGTCCAAAGCGGGCGAAGTGCCGTTTTCACTCGTCACGACGAGCGCAGTGCTCTGGAACGATCAAATCGTCATTCCAGGAGGCGAAGCGCGGCCGGGGGTGAGATCGCCGCAGGTGTGGAGTGCCTCGCTGAAATGAACTCCTTCTGAACTTGAAACCTGAAACTTGAAACTCCAAGACTGGAGCATGAGCCGCAACATCCTGATCACCGGCGCGAATGGGGCGCTGGGCCTCGCCCTCGCCGAATATTTCTTCACGAAGGAGGCGGACTGCCGCGTGTTTTTGGGCGTGCGTGAGCGCCGTGAGCGTGCCGAGGAGCTGGCGACGCGATTTCCAGGGCGCGCCGATTTGATCACGCTCGAAATCACCTCTCCCGAGGCATGGAAGACCGCGCTGGCCGAAATCGAGGCCAAAACGGGTGCGCTGGGCGTTTTGATCAACAACGCGGGCTTCCATGAGGACGCGCTGCTGGCGAACATGTCGCAGGACCAATGGTCGCGCGTGCTGGACGCGAACCTGAACGCGGTCTTCCACGGCTGCCAGGCGGTGCTGCCCGCGATGATGCGGCAACGACAGGGGCGCATCGTGAACATCGCCTCGCTCAGCGCCATTTCATCGCCTGCCGGGCAGACGAACTACGCGGCGGCAAAGGCGGGCGTGATCGGGCTGACGCAAAGTTTGGCGAAGGAATCCGCCCGCATGGGCATCACGGTGAACGCCGTGTGCCCCGGCTATATTGAAGGCGGCCTGCCCGCCGACTGGACGCCGGAGCACCTCAAAGCGCTCAAAATGCAGCTCCCGATGCGCCGTTTTGCGAAACCTTCGGAAGTGGCGGCGGCGGTTTTCTTTCTTGCCAGCGCAGAGGCGAGCTATATCACTGGCACCGCCCTAAAAATCGACGGCGGCATGCTTTAAGCTATCACCGTCGCCTCCCAAAACGTAAATCCCAGCATGCCCACCCGCCAGCGCCTCAAGGAACTCATGATCAGCGAGCTGATGCTCGACATGACCGCAGATGACATCGGCGATGACACCCCGCTCTTTGGCCCCGCAGGCATCGGCCTGGACTCGGTGGACGCGCTGCAGCTCGTGGTGATGATCGAGAAGAACTTTAACTTCAAGATGGCCGACCAGGACCAGGCGAAGCGCATCCTGCAAAGCGTGAGCACGATCGCCGAGGCGCTGGATCAAAAGGCGGCCGCCTGATCCCGCCCCCCCTGCGTTTTGAAGCGGCTGCTCTCCATCACCCTGCGCCTGGTCATCAGCGGAGTGCTGCTGTTTCTGCTGTTCCGGGAGCATGATCTCATCAGCGAGATCGCGCCGCGCTTTAGGACGCTGCTGACGAACTGGCCGTGGGCGGTGGCCGGCATCGCGTTTGCGTTTCTCTCCCTGCTGCTCACCGCCGTGCGCTGGCACATCCTGCTGCGTGGCTTTGCGCCCACGCTGGCCTTTGGTCTAGTGCTGCGGGCGGAAATCGTGAGCGCGTTTTTTAACATCAGCTCCCTCGGCGTGGTGGGCGGGGACGCGTACAAGATCATGTCCCTCTCACGCCGGCTGCCGGGCCAGACCCTGCCGGTCAGCGTGTCGCTGGTGCTGGATCATCTGGCCGGGCTGGTGGCGGTGGCGCTGCTGTTTGCTGTCTGCATCGCGGCCAAGGCGGCGGACTGGCCGGACTTTGGGCCCGATGCACGGATGCTCGTGGGCGGCTACGGCATGTATGTCGGCGGGGCGGTGGCGGGGCTGGTGCTTTCCTGGTTTTCCTTCAAGCCGAGCCTGCTGGAATGGGGGCGGCGCACCTTTCCGCGCACGTTTGGGCACCCCAAGTTCGCCAGCACGCTGGCGCGCATGACCCAGGTGCATGACGTCTTTGCCACGCTGTGGCAGCGGGCGCTCTCCGCCACGTTCGTCGCCCTTTTTCTGCATGTGGCCTTCTTCATGAGCTTCTACTGCGGTCTGCGTGCCGTGGGCGGCGCGGCGCCGGTGCTGGATGTGCTCACGGCCATGCCTATCGTCGATGCGGCGGCCTCGCTGCCGGTCTCGGTCTCAGGACTCGGCGTGCGTGAGCGCACTTTCGAGGCGCTGCTGGCGGGAATCGCCGGTGTGCCGGACGCGGTGGGCATTTCCGCCTCGCTGGCGGGCTGGATGTTCAATCTGTTCTGGGGGCTGGTCGGCGGAGTGCTTTTTCTCCTCGCACGACATGCCGGGGCATCAAAACCGGAGGCCCAGGCTGCATGAGCGCCCCGCGCATCGCCATTTCTCTCGGCGCGTCCTTCATGGGCTATGCCACGCATGCGGGCTTCATGGCGCGGTTGCACGCGCTGGGGGTGCGCCCGGTCGCGGTGGCTGGCTCATCCGCCGGGGCGATCACCGCCGGTTTGTATGCAGCCGGGTTGGAAACAGAAGTGATCCGCCAGGCCGTGATCAGCCCGCGTCTTTACCTCGCCTTCGCCAGCCGCACGAAATGGGTCTGGCATCAGTTCGTGGAGGTGTTTCGCTACCTGCATCCCGGCTTTTTCAATCCCGCTGGCGCCATCGGCTACTTTGAGTCATTCGTCGGCCAGCGCGGCATCGAATCGCTCACCCAGCCGCGCCTCATGATCGCGATGAGCGATCTTTCAAAACACGAGACGCTCTTTGCCACCCAGGGACCGCTCGCCCGCGCGATGGCGGTGAGCTGCTGTGTGCCGATGCTTTTTTCGCCTATGGAATTCGACGGACGCCTCTGCACGGACGGCGGCGTCGCGCACGAGACACCGCTCGATCCGTGGCTCACCGATGACAGCATCGACCACATCATCCTGCACCGCATCACCCAGCCCTCGGGCAAGCCACCGCTGCTGCTGCCGGGCAAGCTGCTCAGCACCATCGCCGCCTCGCATGAACTCATGGGCCGCCAGATCCTGGCCGACCGTATGACGCTGGCGCGCATCCATGGCAAAAAAATCACCACCACGACCACCACGCATCCGCGACCATCACCGCTGTTTCCGGGCCGTTTGAAAAGCGGCTACGCGCAGGGAGAGGCCACGGCGCAGCAGCTCTTCGACGAGGTGCTGGCGGCGCTGCTTTGACTTTGGGCCGTTTCCTCGGTCACGAATCGCCGAACATCTGTTCATGCGACTTGCCGACGGGCACGGAAGTGATTCATGAAGCCTTCGCGGTCCAGTTCGACGTAATCACCCCGATCCAGCTCTTCAAAACCACGCGTCGCCTCTTCCTTCAGCCAACTCAGAGCAGATTCACGCGCCTCCATCTGCCGCAGGGCATCACGCACCACTTCGGCAACGTCATCATAAAGTCCTGTGGCCATCTTTTTGACCACAAGGGCGTCCAGAGCAGGTGGCAGGGTGATCGTCATGCCAGACGATGTGCCACAAACTTTTTTCCCGCGCAACCGCTCACATCGCCCGCAGCATCGCCAGCGCCTCGACGAGCTGTTTGTGGCCTTCCTTGGCGGTGAGGCGTGGGAACTTGCCCTGGATCATCACCAGCTTGCCATTGCGCGTGAGCATGAGCTTCCGCTCCTTGATTTCGACATCGCTGATGCCGTTGTGCGCGGCAGCGAGGCGGATGGAGGCGCAGGTGATCAGGTTGGTGACGGCGTGCGGAAGTTTTTCGCCGAATTGATCGCGCCATTGCGCTTCGAGGTCGTCGAGCTCTTTGCGAGTCATGATCTCGCCGAGCTGACGATAGGCGGTGATGCGCGTTTTCGCGTCCTCGATGAAGGTGGAGGGCAAAAACGCGGGCGTGGCGCCTTTCGCGGCCTGGAGCATCATCGCCTCGCTCATGATGAGGAAATCAGCGCGCAGCCCGACCTCGACAGGCCGCGCCACGCGGCGGCCCTGCATCCGCGCGACGCTTTGTTTGAGCATCTGGCAGTACAAATCGAAGCCGATGGCGGCGATGTGTCCGCTTTGCTCCGTGCCGAGCAAATTGCCCGCGCCTCGAATCTCCAGATCACGCAGCGCGATTTTGAAGCCGCTACCGAGGCCAGCGTATTGCTTGATGGCGTTCACGCGCTTGCGGGCGTCGCCAGCGGTGACGGCATCGCGCGGCAGTAGCAGATACGCATGCGCCTGCACGCCCCCGCGTCCCACGCGACCCCGGAGCTGATACAAATCCGCCAAACCGAAGCGGTCGGCGCGGTCGATGATGATCGTGTTCGCATTGGGAATATCGACGCCGCTTTCAATGATCGTCGTGCAGACGAGCACGTCCGCGCCGCCATCCACAAAGGTGTGCATCACGTCTTCGAGCAGCTCGCTGTCCATTTGACCGTGACCGATGATGACCCGGGCCTTCGGACACAAATCGCGAATGCGCTGCGCCACTTTCTCGATGGTCATGACGCGGTTGTGCAGGAAAAAAACCTGCCCGCCGCGCTCGATCTCGGTATCGACAGCCTGTTTGATCACCCGCTCGTCATACGGGCAGATTTGCGTCATCACCGCCTGCTTGTTCGGCGGCGGCGTCTCGATGGTGCTCATGTCACGCATGCCCATGAGCGCGAGGTAAAGCGTGCGCGGGATCGGCGTGGCGCTGAGCGTGAGCACATCGACGAGGCGGAAGAGGTCTTTGAAGCGCTCCTTGTGCTTCACACCGAAACGCTGCTCCTCATCGATCACGGCGAGGCCGAGGTTTTTGAAACGCACATCCTTGGAAATCACGCGATGCGTTCCCACGACGACATCGACCGTGCCCTCGCTGATGCCCTTGATGATCTCGCGCTCACGATTCTTCGGCGTGAGACGGCAGAGCATCTCCACCGTCACGGGGAACTCGCTCATGCGCTGGCGGATGTTTTCCCAATGCTGGCGGGCCAGAACAGTCGTGGGCACCAAAATGGCGACCTGGCGGCCACCCATCACGGCTTTGAACGCGGCGCGGATGGCGACCTCCGTTTTGCCAAAGCCAACATCCGCGCAGAGCAGACGATCCATCGGCTTTTCGGCCTCCATGTCGCGTTTGATCTCCTCCGCGCTGCGAAGCTGGTCGGGCGTTTCGCGATACAAGAACGATTCCTCGAACTCGACCTGCCATTTCGTATCCGGCGGATGAGAATAGGCCTTCAATGTCTGCCGCTCCGCCGCCACGCTGAGCATGCGCACGGCAAATTCTTCGACGCTCTTCTCGGCGGTTTTGCGGGTCTTTTGCCAGCGGTTCTCGCTCAGCTTGCTCAGCGACGGCGCTTTGCCACCCACACCGACGTAGCGGCTAACCATGTGGACGTGAGCGAGCGGCACAAAGAGCTTCGCGCTGTCCGCGTAGTGCAACACGAGCACTTCTTCCTTTTTGCCACCTTCCCGCGTCTCGATGCCCGCGAAGCGGCCGATGCCGTGCTCGCTGTGAACGACAAGATCGCCCTCGCGCAGTTCGCTGAGCACATCACGCGCTTTGCGCAACACCTCGGCCTCGTCGAGCTTCGACCCGCGCACGCGACGTATCTGCTGATGACGGCCAAAAATCTCCGCGCCGGTCAAAACCGCCAGTTTCGCCGCCGGGACCGTGAATCCGCGATAGAGCAGGCCCAGTTTCGTCTCCACCGACGAGGGCAGTCTGCTTTGCAGCTCCGCGAAGCGCTCCCGTTCCGCCTCGTTGTGAAAGAAGATGACCGTGCGCCAGCCGCCCTCATGCCATTCAGCGATCTGGCGGGCAAAAAACTCACGCCTTGCCTCATGCAGCACGAAATCCGACGCGTCGAAGACCCCGAGCGGATTCTCATGAATCGCGGCAGCAAAGTCCTCCAGCCCCTCCACCTCCGCTGCGCCGCTTAAAATGCGCGCATGAGCCGTGGGAGCCGTTTCTCCCTCGATTTCGATGATGAAGTCGTCTTTCTGAAAATGCTGACGCAGCGTGCCGGTGTCCTCCGCTCCATCATTCATGCGCAGGATCACCCCTGCGCTGTCGAGACGGCGGATCGACGACTGATTGTGCAGATCGAAGGCGCGGATGGATTCCAGCTCGTCATCGAAAAACTCCAGGCGCAGCGGCTCCTCCGCCTGCCAGGAGAAAAAGTCCACGATGCCACCGCGCCGCGCGAACTGACCACGCTCTGTGACGACGGGCACACGCTCGTAACCGGCCTCGCTGAGTTCTTTGAGCAGCACTTCGACATCCAATTTCTCGCCGACCTTCAGCATGCGTTTCTGATCGGTGATCTCCGCGAGATCCGGCGCTGGCTCGTCCAGACTGTCCGCGCAGAGCACCATGACGGGCGAATCGCCCTCCAGCATGCGGCTGAGCACTGCCGTGCGCTCCGCGAGCAGCTCGGGATCAGCCAGCGCCCCATCCATGAGCTGGCCCAGGCGCGGGAAATACAGCGCCGGGCACTGCCATACGCCCAACTCGGCATGCACATGATCCTGCGTTTTGACATCCGGGCAGAGCAGCCACACGCGGTGCTTCGCCTTCTCCGTGCGGCGCACCAGCAGCGCCGCCGCGAAGCCAAAGGCCTGCGGAGCCACATGATCCAGAGTGGTGCGCGTCTTGAACTCCTTTTTCGACAAGACCAGATCGACAAGCCCGAGCGCATCCCCCCGCGCACGAGAGGTGGGCGGTTTATTCAAGCGGCTGGCAGCTCGTTTGGCGGAGTGCAAAAGAAAGCGCCGGGCGTTGAGGCCCGGCGCGGCATATCAGCGTGCCTCACGCTGAAGTTCAAGCAGACGCGCCAACTATTTGGGTTTGGACGAGTTCTCGGAATTGGAGCCCGCGGCTTTCGGCCTGCCGACTGCGGCCGCCAGAAGATCGTCTTTGGTGGCCCAGCTATGCGCCTCTTTGCCGGCCTTGTCAAAAACGCGCACCGCGAGGCCGCCCATGCCGTCTGCCTGAATGTCCCTGGCCCCGTTCGTGTAATAAAAGCCGGCATCCAGCTTCTGCTTGTTCAAGATGATCTCGGAAGTGTCCACAGTCACGGTGCCAGACCCCGCCAGGAATGGAATGGTGGTGGTGCCGGAGGTTTCGAGACGCGCCGCCCCCTTGCCTTTCCCGCCATCTTCGCGGCGGAAACACCAGTAATCGACTCGAAGATCACTCAGAGCGACGGGCAGGCGGTTCTTGACGTTGATTTTATAAACCCAGACCTCCTGCTCATAAGTCGTGTTGTTCATCTTCTTCTTCGTCTCACTGATCTTCTTCTTCGTGTAGCTGACCTCCAGGTTGTAGTTGATGTTTGCCGCAGCCCAGTCAGCGATGAACTTCTGATCCGCCTCGGAGAAACTGTTGGCTGGAACATTGCTGAACATCCGCCCGTCGGAATTTCGTTTGAGCGTGACCTGGCCGGCTGAGGCCGAGATAATCTCCGCGTCGAGTTTGCGACCCTGAAGGTCTGTGAACTCACGTGCGGAAAGCACGGCGGTGGTTGCAAGCACGCAGAGGGAGGTGATGAGGTGTGTTTTCATAAGCGCGTAGGCTGCTTTAACGTGTTCAGACTGCCTCATTTTGCTGATCATCGTCAAGACTATTTTTGAGATGGCCGCGGCGGAAACATAGGCACTTCATCCAATGCATTCGGTGGCGGCTCCAAGACGGCTGACCTGCCGCAATGATGCACCGCACGGGAGCGGGCGGCCAAGCACGGCTTTGCTCACGCCAGGGCCAGACCACCGCCGGGCTTGAGAAAGCCGAATTTTTCAAGCTGCTCCTCAATGATGCGCTCGCAGGAGGCGAGCTGGCGCTCGCGCTCGCGGCGGCCTTCGTCGGCGATGGTCTGGAGGGCGTCGATGTCGTAGAGATAGACGCCTTCGATGTTATTCACGGCGGGATCGACGTCTCGTGGCACGGCGATGTCGATGAGCAGCAGCGGCTCCCAGCGGCGCTTGCGCATGGTTTGCTCAATTTGCTCCGGTTTGATGACGAAATGCGGGGCGCTGGTGCTGGAGATGATGACATCCACCTCATGCAGGGCGTGCTCCCACTCGTCGAACTTCATCGCGGTGCCCTTCATCTCCGTGGCGAGCTCCACGGCCTTGTCGTAGCTACGGTTGGAGACGATGATGCTTTTCGCTCCACGCGAGAGCAGGCTTTGCGCGCAGGTGCGGCTCATTTCGCCCGCGCCGACGAGCATAACCCTGCATTCCTTCAAATCGTGGACCTTTTCGGCGAGATCGACCGCCACGCTGCCGACACTGGTGGAGCCACGCTGGATGGTGGTCTCGTTACGCACCTTTTTGCCGACGGTGAAGGCCTGCTGGAAGAGCTTGTTCAGCGTTTTGCCCGTCGCGCCGGTGTCGAGCGCGGTTTTGTAGGCCGCTTTGACCTGGCCGAAAATTTCGGTTTCACCGAGAACCATGGAATCGAGTCCGCTGACGACGCGGAAGAGATGACGCGCGGCCTCGGCGGAGTCGAGGTTGTAAAGCACGAGCGCCTCGGCGTGCTCGGGCTGGAGCTCGAAATGCTCCACGAGATAATCTCGCAGCGCGGCGTGGCCGTGATCGCCGCTGGGCAGCGCGTGGGCGGCGTAGAGCTCCACGCGGTTGCAGGTGCTCAGCACGACACTTTCGACGAAGCCGGGCAGCCCGCGCACTTGCTGCACGGCCTGCGGCACCTGCGCTTCTGGGAATGCAAGACGCTCACGCACCTCGATGGGCGTGGTTTTGTAGTTCAGGCCCACACAGACGAGGCCGCCGCGGTTGTCAGTCGGCTCAGGCATGTGTCACGATCCAGAGCGAGATGAACGGCAGAATGAAGCCGATGACGGCCAGCCAGGCGGTTTTGCGCGGCGAGGTGAAGTGCCGCCACATCAGAATGCTGATGACGGCATACAAGGCCCAGACGACCCACGAGAAAATCAGCTTGGGATTCGACACCGAGGTTTGCAGCGCAAAGGAAATGCCGAGGGCGATGCTCAGCAGCAGCAAGCCGAGCCGAACGAGACGCTGGATCGCGTTCGACAGGCCCTGGATCGGCGGCAGTTGATAAAACAGGCCGCCGATCTGGTGCTTTTTGAGCAGGCGCTCCTGGATCAAATACATGACACCGGTGATGCAGGCCAGTGCGAAGGCCGCATACGCGATCAGCGCCACAGCGGCGTGCAGCTCCACCAGCGCGTTGATTTTTCCCTTCGGCGGATAAGGCGCGAAACCACCGACCAGCGCCATGATTTGCATGATGCTGATGAGCGGCGCGGTGAAAACGCCGAGCAAGGACAGCCGAAATGCCGGGCCAACGAGGAAATACAACAGCAGAATGCTCCAGGCGATGAAGACGAGGATGTCCGGCAGGCTTTTCATCGGGCACTGGCCCACTTCCTGCCCACGGAGGTAGATGAAGGCGGTTTGCAGCACGAAACCGCCCGCCATGAGCATCAACTGCGCCCGCCCCTGCTTCCAAGCGCCGGATTTCAGCGCCAGCAAAGCCTGCACCACCGCGCCCACAAAGGTGAGCGTGGCTGCGAGCAGCATCTGTTGGGAAAGTGGCATGGCGAGCGCGGATACTCGCGGTCGCGGGGCGATTTCGCAAGGGTGAAGGCGTTTCGGCCGCTTGTCAGTTTTGCGCAAGCGTGCTCTAATCCTGCCATGCCTGCCCTCAAACCTCGTCCAGCCGGAATCAAAGCCCAGGCGGCCAAACTGGTCCGCTCACTGCCGGAGTCCGCCTCATGGGACGACTTGATGTATGAAATTTACGTTCGGCAGAAGATCGACAACGGTCTGGCGGACATCCAGACAGGGCGCGTGAAGACGCATGCCGACATCTGCAAAAAATTTGGCCTGGTGGCGTGAATCTTCTCTGGTCAGCTCAGGCAGAAGCAGACTTGGACGCCATCCATGCCTTCATTGCTCGTGATTCGGAGCATTATGCTGACTTGCAGATCAAGCGCATCCTTCAAAGAGCCGCCCACGTCGCATCACATCCGATGAGCGGACATCCGGTGCATGAGCACCCTGCCGCTGGTCTGAAAGAGGTGCATTCCGGCTCCTACCGCGTCATTTATCGTGAGTTGAGGGATCAGCTCGTTGTGGTGACCGTCATTCACATGAAACAGCGTCTTGGTCGAAAACGACTGGGTGGCGCATGAGGCTTGCGCATCCCCGCATCTCCTCCATGATCGGGGGCCATGGCCCCTGACATTCTCGATCTCATCCGCAGCACGATTCGTGACGTGCCTGACTTCCCGAACCCGGGCATTCTGTTCAAGGACATCACGCCGGTGCTGGCGAATCCGTCGCTTCTGGCGCAGACGATTGATGGCATGATCGAGGCCACGGGCATCACGCAGGTGGACAAGGTGGTGGGCATCGACGCGCGCGGTTTCATTTTCGGCGCTTTGATCGCAGAACGTCTGGGCGCAGGCTTCATTCCCGTGCGGAAGAAGGGCAAGCTGCCGTGGCAGACGCGTGGGATCGATTACGCGCTCGAATACGGCACGAACTCGGTAGAAATGCACCTGGACGCCATCGCACCCGGCGAAACGGTGCTGCTGGCGGACGATCTGCTGGCCACGGGCGGCACGGCGGGCGCGGCGCTGCATTTGATCGAGCAGGCAGGGGGCAAAGTGCTGGGCAGCACGTTTTTCATCGAGCTTTCCTTCCTCGGCGGTCGTGAAAAAGTCGCTGACTCCGGCCCGGTTCACTCCCTGATCACTTACTGAGGCACGCTGCGATGACGGAACGCGAGTACCTGCGCCACCTGAACAAAAGCGCGCAGAAATTTTTCCCGCCGGAGGACAAGCTGCCACGCGGCCGCACCGAGACACTGCGCCAGGCGAAGCGCTTTCTGAAGATCAAGGAACAGCGCATCAAGCAGCGGCACCGCACGACTGGCTTCAGCGGCAAGGAAATCTGCCGCATGCGCTCGGACGTGATCGACCATCTGGCGCGTGTGTTGTGGGAGGAAAGCGTGGCCGCGCTGGCCCCGGCGGTGCGTGCCAAGCTGAATGTGAGCGTGGTGGCACACGGTGGTTACGGCCGCCGCGTGATGAGCCCAGGCAGCGATGTCGATCTCACGTTCATGTTTCCCGGCAACAGCGGCAAGATCTCCCACGAGGTGGCGCAACTGATCCGGGACTACCTGCTCTACTTCTATGATTTGAAGTTCAAGGTCGGCCACGGAGCGCGCAGCGTGGGCGAAAGCATCGCCCTGGCGAACGAGAACATCGAGACGAAAACCGCGCTGATGGAGGCGCGGCTCATCACCGGGCAGCCGGCGGCGTTTGAGGAGTTTCGCGCCCGGTTTGACAAGGAGTGCATGGACGGTCGCGAGGAGGAGTTCCTCAAGCTGCGCCAGCTCGATCTCACCGCACGCCACACCAAGCAGGGCGGCACGCCGTTTGTGCAGGAGCCGCATGTGAAAAACGGCTGTGGCGGCCTGCGCGACTACCAGAACCTCATCTGGATGACGTATGCGCGGCACCGCACGTTGAACCCGAAGGATCTCGTCGGCCTCGGCCTCATCTCCAAGGCGGGCTGGAAGGAGGTGGCGCAGGCCTATGACTGCATCTTGCGCGTGCGCAATGAGATGCACTACACGGAGAAACGCGCCGAGGATCTGCTCACCCTGCGCCTCCAAGGGCCGGTGGCCACGAACCTCGGCTACCGCCATAAAACGCTGCTCCGCCGCATCGAGGCGCTGATGCATGACTACTACACGGCCACCCGCGACCTGCTGCAGCGCAGCAGCGAGGTGATGGACCGCTTCCACCTCCAGCAGCTCGAAACCGGCGAGAAGAAAGGCCGCCTCATGGGCTTCCTGGCCCGCAGCCGCAAAGAAAAGCAGCAGGAGCGCTTCGACGGCTTCATCCGCAAGCACGAGCGCGTGTACGCGGAGCAGAATAATGTGTTCAAGGAAGACCCGGAGCGGCTGATGCGCTTGTTTTTGCACACGCAAAACCGCCACCTCCGCCTCAGCCCGGATGTCTTCCAGCTCATCCAGGAAAGCTTCGGCCTCGTGGACACCCGCTTCCGTTACAGCAAGGCCAACCGCGAGACGTTCGAGGCCATTCTCTCGCACAAGGGCGACGTGGCGCGCACCCTGCGGCAGATGCACCGCGTCGGCTTCCTGGGCCGCTACATGCCGGAGTTCGGCGCGCTTACCAATCTGGTGCAGCATGAGTTTTTCCACCTCTACACCGCGGACGAGCACACTCTGCGCACCCTCGACAAGCTCGATGAGCTGAGCGATCCCACGATCAAGGGCACCGAGCTCTTCCCTCAGCTCTTTCATGACCTGCAGCAGCCGTATGTGCTTTACCTCGCGCTGCTGCTGCATGACGCCGGTCGCGCCGCGAACAAAAAGACGCACAGCGATGAAAGCACCATGATGGCCGCCGCTGTGAGCCGCCGGCTCCAGGTCAAGGGTGAGCGCCGCCGCCTGCTGCTCTTCCTCGTGGACAATCATCTACTGATGTACCGCACCGCCACGACGAAGAGTCTCGAAGACCCGCAGGTCATTGAGGAGTTCGCCGCCATCGTGCGCACCAAGGAGTACCTCGACACGCTCCTGCTCATGACCTACGCGGACTCCAAGGGCACGAGTGACAAGAGCTGGTCTGGCTACAAGGAGGCCTCCATCCGCCAGCTCTACCACAGCACGCTGCGCTTCATGAACGCTCCGGCAGATTTCATGAGCCATGCCCAGGTGCCCGTGGGAGAGCTCAAAACAGAGGTCAAACGCCGGCTCGGCACCGAGTTCGAGGCCGAGGTGGAGGCGCACTTCCGCCACATGCCGCCCTCGTATTTCAGTTTCCGCGAGGCTGAGGTCATCGCCGCGCACATCCGCCAGTTCCGCCAGTTCTTCGTGCAGTTGATCCAGGAGGAGGCCGCTGCCGGCCTGCTGCCCGTCATGACCTGGGAGGATCATGTGGACCAGGGCTACAGCGAGCTCACCGTCGTCTGCTGGGACCGCCACCTGCTCCTGGCGCGCATTTCCGGCGCCCTCGCCGCAGAAAGCATCAACATTCTCAGCGCCGACCTCTACCAGCGCGCCGACCACCTCGTGCTGGACACCTTCCGCGTCTGCAACACCAACTTCGCCGCCGTCACCACCAAAAGCGCCCGCGCCCGTGTGGAGGAATCCGTGCGCAAGGCATTCAGCGGTCCGCAGTTCGACTTCAGCGACGCCATCGCGCAGAAGCTCGGCAAATCCATCACCATGCTCGATGAGATCGGCGATGAAATCCCGCAGCGCATCTATGTGAACAACAACCTCTCGCCGGATCAAACCGTGCTGGAACTCCAGCTCGTGGACCGCCTCGGGTTGTTGTACGACATCTTCATGGCCATCGGCAAACTGGGGTTCAGCGTCACCCACGCGCGCATCAGCACGGAAAAGGGCGTCGCCATCGACGCCATCTATGTGCAGGACGAAAACGGCCGCAAACTCACTGACCGTGCCGAGTTGGACGCTCTGGCGGACGCCGTACATGAGGCGGTGCATGTGCGGCTGCGCAATGACGGAGCGGAATGCCTGATCGAGTCAGCGCCACGGTAAAAAGCAGGCGCGGCAGCCAGATTCGTTAAAAATTTTATGTTTAGACTTGCGCTGCTCGCCGCCATTCGCTAAAAAAATAGCGAAATGTCCGACCCCACCCATCTCTCCCGGCGTGAGCGCCAGATTTTGAATGTCCTGCATGAGCTGGGCAGCGCCACCGTCGCCGTGGTGCAGTCCAAGCTGCCTGATCCGCCGACAGACATGGCCGTGCGCCGTCTGATGCACATCCTGGAGGAGAAAGGGCATGCCAAACGCACCGGCAAGGACGGACGTGAAGTCATCTACGCTCCGGCACAGTCCAAGGCCCGCGCTGGATTGCACGCGCTGCGACAGGTGCTGGACACCTTCTTCGGCGGCGCGGTGGATGAAGCGCTCGCGGCGCATCTGACGCGCAAAGACGCCTCTTTGACCGACGAGCAGGCGGAGCGCATCCAGCAGCTCATCGACGCTGCAAAGAAAGAAGGCCGCTGACCGGAATGACGAAACCCGAATGAGGAATGCCGAATGAGGAATGCCGAATGAATGCTGAATCTCCCATGCTCGAACTGCTCACGCACACAGCGGCCAAAGGCGCGGCTGTTCTCGCGATGGCGTTGCTCCTCGGACTCGCCTTGCGAAAAGTGGCCGCCGCCCGCCGCTACGCGATCTGGATCACTGCCGTGGCCGCGCTGGCTGTTTTGCCGCTCGCCATGTTGCTGCTGCCCGCGTGGCGTGTGCTGCCCCAAGCGTCCGTGGCGATGGATGGCCCTGTTTTTGAGCCGGAGGTGCCCGGCGAGACCCCGGAACCCATCCTTCTGCCAGTGGGTACAAAAATCTCATTCCCTGTAGCCGCGTTTGAAACTCAGGCACCTGCTCCAGTGAAGTCACGGCCTGCGTTCTCATGGCAAGACGCCGTGGACACGCTTCCTGCTGCTTGGATCACACTGTCCGCGCTGTTGCTGCTGCGGTTGGGATGGAGCGCCTGGCGGCTCCATCGGCTGGAGCGTTCTTTGGAGCCAGGAAACTGCGCTGCGTTGGATGAAATCACGCGAGAGGTCGGTTTGAAGCGTGTGCCCCGCCTGCTCATCGGCACAGAAAACGCGGTGCCCATGGTGTGGGGCGTGTGGAGGCCGCGCTTGCTGCTGCCAGCGGGTTTTGAGAGCTGGACGGCGGGCAAGCTGCGCGGCGTGCTGCTGCATGAGCTGGCGCATCTGAAACGCGGCGATCCGCTGGCGCTATGGACCGCGCAATGGGTGAAGGCGCTGCATTGGTTCAATCCGCTGGCCTGGCTGACGATCCGCCAGCTCCGCGCCGATCAAGAACGCGCCTGCGATGACGCGGTGCTGCGCCATGGCGTGCGTGCGAGCGATTACGCGCAGCATTTGCTCGATCTGAGCCGCCACACACGAATCGCACCCGGTCTGGCGCTGTGTGCGCTGACGATCACGCGCTGCGCACCGGTGGAAGGCCGCGTGAAAGCCATCCTCGATCCCAAGCGTCATCGCGAGGGACTCACGCCGCGCTGGCTGCTCGGTCTGGCAGGCTTCGCCCTGCTAACCACCCTGCCCGTGGCGATGCTCCACGCCATCGAAGGCGCGAAGCTGCGCGGTCGAATTCTGGACCGCAATGGCGTTGTGCTAGCGGAGAGCACACCGGAGAAAGTGCGAACCTATCCGCTCAAGACGCTGGCGGCGCATATGATCGGTTACACCCGCACACCCGATGAGAAACACGCGCAGTTTTATGGTGGGACCGCTTTAGAAGAGCAGCATGATGCCGAGCTTGCCGCAGGCAAGGACGTGACTCTGACGCTCGACATGCGCATGCAATCACTTGCGTATCGGGCCATGAAGGAGGCAGGCGTCACGCGTGGTGCCGCAGTCGTGTTGAATCCACGCACTGGAGAAATCCTCGCCGCAGTTTCGCTGCCCAGCTATGACCCGAATCTGTTCATTCCTTCCATCACCCGGGAGAATTGGGAAAGTTACTTGGGCAACCGGGACATCCCCCTGCTGAATCGTTGCGTGCGAGGCTTCGCGCCTGGCTCCACTTACAAGCTGCTCACCGGTCTGGCCGGCGGTGCCGCCGGCATCAGCGGGCAAAAGTTCAACTGCAGCGGCTCGGTGACCTATGGAAACACCATCATGCAATGCTGGAAGCAGCGGCAGGACAGCGGCGGGCACGGAGTGCTGGGAATGAGCGAGGCACTCGCCGCGAGCTGCAGTTGCTTCTGGTATCAGTTCGGCAACGCGGCGGGCATCGAGCAAAGCGAGAGCATGGGCCGCACGATCGGCTTCGGCAGCGCCTATGGAATCACGGATGACGAAGACAAAGGCATCCTGCCAAGCCCTTCTTGGCTGAAGCAATATCGGCCCATGGAAAAATGGTCCAATGGATACACGGCCAATACTTCCATCGGCCAGGGCATGGTGCTGGCCACGCCGCTGCAAATGGCGGTGCTGGCGGCCACCGTGGGCAATGGCGGCAAGGTGCCGCAGCCAGGCATCATCAAACAAAACGGGGAAATCACATGGCGCGCTGATTTGACCGCAGGAACGTTGAGCGCCGCCGATGTCGGGCAACTGCGCGAAGGCATGCGCCTCGTGGTGAATGGCGGCTCCAGCACCGGCAAGGACGCCAAGAGTGACAAAGTCATCATCGCGGGCAAAACCGGCACCGCGCAGAACTGGCGGCGGGACGCGAAGGGAGCACGGCAGGAGGACAATCACGGCTGGTTCATCGGCTTCGCGCCGTTTGAGAACCCGACGCTCGCCTTCGCCATTATTAAGAACGGGGCCAGGAGCGGTGGTGGTGATTGCGGCCCGATTGCCAAGCGCATCGTGGAAGAGGCACTGGCATTGCCATCGGATGGCTCCGGCGAGGTGAAGCCCGTGGGCGATGCTGCTGGAGACGCTTGGGAGATGATCGAGAAGGCACGAGCGAAGGTGGATGCCGAGGCCGATTCACTGAAGCAGGAAATCGAGCAGGCGGCACGCGATGCAAAGACGGGCTTTGCCTTGAACGAGTTCACAGTAAAGAACGGCCATGTGATCGTGCGAGGTGTCGCCTCCGGCATGATCCAGGCGCTGGAGTTTCGGGAGCGGTTGAACGAAATCGGCAAGCATCGGGGGATGGAGTGGCTCTTCCCGGTGCCTAAGACGCTGAAAGACGGGAAGCGGGTAGGATTCGAAGCTCTCGGCACCATTGCAATGTCTTGGAGACATGGAACGGGAATCGACCGTGTGAAAGAAGGGCTCCAGATTCTGGGTGACCCACGAGCTAGCGAAGGGGACGAGCTTCTAAAGATCGCCGGCTTGGCGGAGCTTCCTGAGGAAAAATGGGGCGTGCTCCGGGGTGAACTCGACGAGAACTCGGTACACTTTTATCTGCCAAAAGATAGCGTCGTGGGCTGGTTGCGCCGCTCATTTGGTGACCAGACAGACATCAAGTGGCTCACGACGGACGAAATTGTGGCGAAGCACTACAAGACAAAGAACGGTTGGGAGGTCGAGGCGTCCACGATGAAGCCCCAGCGCCTCATCAAGGTCAAGCTGACCAAGCCAACAGTCCTAACAAGTTCATTCTTCAGCCCGGTCTTTGAGGCGGAGAAAGCCGAAGCCCTGCGGTCAGCTTTTGACGCAAAAGCCGCGGCGATCAGCAGCGCGATCCGAAAAGCCAAACCCGATGCGAAAACGGATTTTGTGCTGACGGAACTCAAAATCGGCCACGGCGTGGTGACTATGCACGGAAGGGCCACTGGAATGATCGAGGCGCTCGAGTTCCGGGCAAAGCTGGAGAAAATCGGCGAGCAGTTTGAGATGGAGTGGGAGTTCCCCGTGCCCAAAACGATGATGGATGGCAAGCGTGTGGAGTTTCAGGCACGCGGCATCTACCAGCCGATTGGGACGAAGAATGAGAGAACCCAAGCGGCAAGTGGTGTGCTTCCACAAAGGCAGGCACCCTCCTCCATGCAGAAAGAAGCCCCGAGCAATCCGCGCGAACGCCACGTCAAGCTGGATGAACTGAAGGCCAAAATGAAGGCCCTGAGGGACGAGAAACCGTTCAACCAAACCGCCTACGATGAGCTCGTGAAGGAAATTTACAGACTTGCTTTCCACGAGCCGGCAGGGCCTGCGGAGTACGTCGGCACCATCGAGACGCGACCGGTCGAGCTGGCCAGATGGCAGGAAGTGCAAAAGAGCGGAGGCTTGGCAGCCTTGCCGTCAGAGGCTCTGGTGCAAGTGCTGAAGGAACGAGACACTCTGTTCCTCGGCGCGTCGTCCTCATTCTATTTTCGGTTTTCCTCCGCACGGGAAGAAGTGCGCAAGTGGCTGCTGGCGTCTCTTTCCGAAAAACGCCAAAAGTCGCAGGCCAAGTGGTTGCAGTGGCCGGAAGCGCCGGAGCCTTTTGATCGTGCCTACTTCGCGACGGATGAATGCCAGATCACGATTCACAGCCCGGACGGCAAGGTCGTTCATGTGACGGTGGTGAAGCGCAAGCGACCGATCCTGATCGCGCCAGACGAGGCGACGCCGCCAACGCCGAAGACGGCGGCTCCGAAGGAGTTGGAGGGTGTCGTCAGTGCTGACAGTCAGTGGCCCGCGCATCCTGTCCTGTTGATGAAAAATCCCTTCCCCCTCCACCTGAATGTCGAAGACACTTATCTTGAGGGGTAAGATGAACTGATGGCCGCCATGACGCAGCATCAACAACAACCTCTTCAACAAGGCCTTGCTGAAAAAGGCACGCTAGCCTCCCGCCCAAGCCCTACTTCAACAGTCCACTGTCCGTGAGCCATTCGGTGAGGCGTTGGGGCCAGCGGGAGGCGGCGGTGGGTTTGGCGTCAGGTTTGTAGCCGAAGCCGTGGCCGGCGTTGGCGTAGAGGTGAAGTTCGGCGGGGACTTGGGCGGCTTTGTATTTGAGGTAGAGGGTGGCCATGCCTTCGGAGATGTCCTGGCGGTCATGATAACCGGCGGCGATGAAGAGCGGGGGCATGCCTTTTTCGGCGGAGAAGAGCGCGGAGGTGCCGGGGTAGATGAGGGCTTGGAAGTCGGGGCGGCTGGACTGCTGCTCGACGGAGTCGGCGGCGTCTTTCTGGCCGGGATCGCTCTTCATGGCGGCGAAGGCGGCGAGTTCGCCGCCGGCGGAGAAGCCGAGGATGCCGAGGCGGTCGGTTTGGATGTTCCACTCGGCGGCGCGGCTCCGGATGAGGCGGATGGCGCGGCGGGTGTCGGCCATGGCGTGGTCTTGAATGGTGTAGGTGCTGCCTTTTTCGCGGGCGAGTCGGTATTTGAGCACGAAGGCGGCGATGCCACGGTCGCGGAACCATTCGGCGAGGGCGTAGCCTTCATGACCGAGGCAGAGCTTGGAATGACCGCCGCCGGGGCAGATGATGACGGCGGTACCTGTGCTTTTTTCCGCAGCGGGGACGAAGGGCGTGATCGTGGGGTTGTGGATGTTGATGACGTTGCTGCCTTCGGTTTTTTCTGGCTCGGTGGCGCGGGATTCGGAGCCTGGAGCGCCTTTTTCCCACAGCGGAAGGGCAGGAGGCGTCTCGGCGTGGGAAAGAATGGGAAGGATCAGAGAGATGAGAATGGGCAGGGGCTTCATGAGCGGAATGTAACGGTGAAAAGGCCGAAGTTTGCGCGATTTGATCGCCTCGTTGACAAATGGGCGGCTCCCGCTAGTTTCGCGCCCCCTTTTCAAGGGGAGGCCGTGATTTGTCCGGTCTGATCTGACATTTTGATTTTCACCACCCCACACGCCCATGCCCAAGACATTCAGGACCTACCAACCCTCCAAACGCACGCGCAAACAGCAGTTTGGCTTCCGTGCCCGCACGAAGACGGCAAACGGCCGTGACATCCTGCGCCGCCGCCGCCGTGCCGGACGCAAGCGTCTCCTGCCGAAGGGCGTGGAAATCCACTTCAAGCGTCACACTCAGCAGCACGCCTAAACTGCCGCGGCGCGCTCCTCCCCATGCGCCTTCCCTCGAACCTGCGGATGAAACTTGCGTGCGATTTCGCGCGGGTGAAGGCGCAGGGCAGCAGTCAGGCCGGAAGATTTCTGGTTTTGGGTGTCTTGCGCGTGGAAACGCTGAAGGAGTTCCAGTTTGGCCTCATCACCGGAGGTAAACTGGGCAATGCCGTGGTGCGGAACCGGATTCGTCGTCTGCTGCGTGAGATCGTCCGTGCGCATCGTGCGGAAGTCGTTCCTGGCTGGCAGATGGTGATCATCGCCCGCTGGCGTGCCCCAAAGGCCACGCTGGCGGAACTGGAGCAGGACTGGCTGCGGCTGGCGCGGCGCATGCAATTGCTCAACGCCCCAGCATCAGCCGCCAACGCTCCATGAAATGGCTCATCCGAATCTTCATCCGCGGCTACCAGATGTTCATCTCCCCCGTCATTCACGCCTTTGGCGGTCCCGGCTCAGGCTGCCGCTTCACGCCGACCTGCTCGGCGTATTTTCTCCAGGCCGTGGAGACGCACGGCTCACTGCGCGGGAGCTGGATGGGTCTGCGTCGCATCTTCCGCTGTCATCCGTGGGGCGGCCATGGGCATGATCCGGTGCCTGGGAAAAATGATGAATGACGAATGCAGAATGATGAATTTGTCCCAACATCCCGCCTGCACGCGCACACACTCCTCGTCATTCTGTTTTCGTCATTGTTCGTGACGCGCTGCTCCGCATTCTAGGGAGCCTTCTTCCCCTCAATTCCTCCCGAAACCTTTCTTAAAAATTCATGGACCGTAAAAGTTGGATCGTCGTGACGCTATGCGTCATCCTCATGGGGGTGAACTGGCACTACATGCAGGAAAACCAGAAGCTGGCGCAGGCTGAAGCAGCCCGCGTCCAGGCCGAAAAGGCAAAGAACGCGCCTGCGACCGCTGTCACGACAACGCCGACGGCTCCTGGAACGGCTCCGAGTGCCACGACAACGGCGGTCCCTGCGACCCCTGTGGCGCCGGCGGTGGTGAACGTGCCGGAGGAGAAACACTCGCTGACGATGGGCAGCGTCACGTTTGAACTGACTTCGAAGGGCGGCGGCATTGCCCGCGCGGTGCTGGCGGGCACGGACCAAGTGACGCTGAACACGAACGGGCTGGAAGCCATCGGTGCGCTGCGTCGTGAGCCTGCCGGACTGGACGCGATGGTTTACAAGCTGACGGCCAAGTCGGACAAGAGCGTGACTTTTGAAGGCACCAGCGCCGAGGGCGTGGTGGTCACGAAGACTTACAGCCTGACTGAGGGCAAGGAGAGCGACGAGCATCTCATCGACCTCAACATCACTCTGAGAAACACAGGTGCCGCCCAGCACCGCTCCGAGGAATATTATCTCTACGCCGGTGCTTCGAGCGCCTTGAAGCACGATGACGCCCGCTACGAGGGCTTTTTCTGGAACGACGCGGGAGACGCGGATTTCTACCAGGCTGATTACTATGGGAAGCCGTGGTTCAGCGAGCAGAAGTTCGAGTTCCGCCAGTCTTACAACGCGCTGCGTTACGCCGGGGTGATGGGGCGCTTCTACACACACATCGTGACACGGATGGCGGAGAAGGACGCGCCTGGGAAGTTCTGGACCACCCGCCGTAAGCTGGCGCAGCCGATCGACGCCGTGCACGCGGGCAAAACAGACATCGAGGACCACGCCTACGACGCCTCACTGGGCCTCCCTGTGGTCGATCTGGCTCCTGGAGCCTCGGTGACAGAGACCTACCAGATTTACCTCGGACCGAAGGAGTACGACCGTCTGAGCAAGATCGGCGAGCAGCGCAGTTTCGCGATGTTCTACGGCTGGTTCAAGCCGATCAGCATCTTCCTTTCCTGGGTGATGCGCTGGATGCACGACATGACTGGAAACTGGGGCGTGGCGATCATCCTGCTGACCATTTTTGTGCGTCTGTGCATCTGGCCGATCCACGCCAAGTCCACCTTCACCATGAAGCGCATGGGTCTGTTGGGGCCGATGATGAAAGAGCTGCAGGAGAAGTACAAAGACAACCCGCAGCAGCAGCAGCAGGAGGTGATGAAGCTTTACCGCGACTACGGGGTGAATCCGCTCGGCGGCTGCCTGCCGATGTTCTTGCAAATCCCCATCTTCTTCGGCCTCTACCGGGTGCTGGAATACGCCGCCGAGCTGCGCGGGCAGAGTTTCCTCTGGGTGAACGATCTCTCCGCCGCCGACACGGTGACGAACTGGGGCGGATTCGACATCAACCCGCTGCCGCTCATCATGGGCCTGACGATGGTGGCGCAGATGAAGCTCACGCCGCAGCCGCAGAGCATGGACAAGACACAGCAGCGCATTTTCATGCTGATGCCCGTCTTCTTCCTGTTCATTTGCTACAACTTCGCCGCAGCGCTGGCCCTTTACTGGTCCACGCAGAATATTTTCAGCATCGCCCAGACGTGGATCATGAAGCTCTACGTTCCAGAGCCGAAGCTGGAGAAAGTGACGCCGAAGACCGTGATGAAAGGCCCGCCGCCCCAGAACCCGTTTTTCAACCCTATGGGCAATAAAGAGAAGAAAAAAGGCCCCAGACCGCCGAAGCTGGGAGGTTAGACGACATCAAGTGTGCCGTTCTCGGTTCGCTGTTCGCCGTTGTCTGACGTATGGAACCGCGAACAGAGAACTGCGAACCGCGAACTGAAAACACCCATGACGCCGCTCGAACACGCCCGCCATATCCTGGACACCATGCTCGGCTACCTGGGCTTCGTCGTCCAGATTGAGGAAGACAACGGCCCGGATGGCCCCACGCTTCAGGTGCTCACGGATGACTCGGACGCGCTGATCGGCCGTCGCGGGGAGACGCTGGATGACATCCAGTATCTCGTGAACCGGGTGTTGCAGCGCCATCTCAAGGACGCCCCGCGCATCCGCATTGATGTCGAGTTTTACCGCTCCATGCGGGAGGACAAGATGGTCGCCCGGGCCAAGGAGCTGGGGGAGCGCGTCCGCGCCACCGGCCAGAGCGCCGACCTGCCACCGATGAACAGCTACTACCGCCGCCTCGTTCACAACGTCTTCGTCAATGACCCGGACGTGATGAGCGTCAGCCAGGACAGCAGCAACGTTAGGTTCAAGCGCATCATCCTCAAGCGCCGGACGGCCTGACGCCTTTCTGGCGCGTGATGAAAGGAAAATCAGCTTCGTTCTTTACTCGTGGAGCGGTTTTGAGTTAATTCTGATAACCTGCGCAAAATCCCACGCGTTGATTTTTGTCATCCCTCTCATCCCAACCACGCCTTCCTATGAAATTGAGCCATTTTCGACCTGCCCTCTTTGCGTTGATCAGCAGCGCCGGATTTTTGCAAGCCGACATCGTGACGCTCAAAGACGGCAAAAGCCTGGAGGGCAACATCCTCTCCGAAACACCGACGGCAGTCCGCATGCGCTACAAGCTGACGCCCAAGATCTGGGATGAGAAGGACATTCCTCGCACTGACATTGCCGAAATCGTCAAGCAGAAGCCGGAGGAGGTGGAGGTCATTGAGCTGCGCAAGCTTCTGCCCACGCCCGATCTCATGACGGCGGAGAAGTATGAGCAGCTCATCCAGGACCGCCTGCGCCCCTTCGTGAACCGTTATCCCGGCACCAAAGAGGCCACCGAGGTGGAAAAAATGATCACCACAGCGCAGGAAGAGAAGGAAAAAGTCGTCGCCGGCGGCATGAAGGCGGAAGGGAAATGGCTCACACCAGAGGAGGCCAAGGCGGACAGCTACAACATCAAGGGCTACGGGGTGCTTGCTGAGATTGAGGAAAAGATTGCGGCCAAGGATTACAGCGCCGCGCTCCAGTCCTTCGACAAAATCGCCAACACGCAGACCGGGTATGTCGCCTCGGTCCATTACCCCAAGGCGATCGAGATGATATTGGAAGTATTAACCAAATATCAGGCCCAGATTGAGCAGATGATCAAGGACCAGCCCACGCTGCAAAAAATGCGTGATGAGGGCGTGAAAAAACTCATCGAGCCTGATCTGACGCGGATGAAGGACGCCATCGCCCGCGAAAAAGAGCAGTGGAAGGACGGCTATGATGCGGAAAAGAAGGGGAAAACACGTTGGTTCACCCCTTACAAGTACGATCTGCCCAGTCTCAAGATCCTCGCCAAGACCATTGTCACTGAAAAAGCCCGCCTGAAAGAAATCGACACTGCGGTCATCGGCAAAATCAACCAGTCCATTGCCGACATCATGCGTTCGGAGGCTGCGGCAGGCAAAGATGAAGCGGCGCTCAAAAAGATGGGCGATGCCATCCTCGCGGGTGAAGCTGCTGCCGCCGGGGCTGACGCCTCCAGCCGTCAGTTCTACTCCACGGTGTTCCAAGGCTATCGCCAGCGTTACGCTTATGCCCAACAGATGCTCGCCGCTAAGGCGATGCAGCAAACCCAGGGCGCGGCGGTTCCGGGAGTGGTCGGTGGCTCTTCGGCTGTCGCTGGCACCGGAACTCCAGGCATGGATGATCGTGTGGCAGCCGCGCTTGCGGCGGCATCTGGCGGTGCGCCTGTGACACCTGCCGCCGGAGCACCGGCACCAGGAACCGCGCCTGCCGTGGCCCCTGCGGGAGCCGTCCCCCCCGTTGCGCCAGCAGGCGTTGCTCCCGCTCCGATGCCGGGAGCCGTTCCTGGAGCTTATCCAGCTCCTCAGCCCGGTTATCCTGCCGCTCAGCCAGGAGTCGCTCCTCAGCCCGGTTATGCCCCTGCGGCGGCTCCGGCCGGTGCCCCAGCGCCTTATGCCCAGCCTCAGGCTTATGCACAGCCCCAGCCCGTCGCTGCGCAGCCGCCGGTGGAAGAATCTGCTGGCATCAGCACCAACACGCTCATCCTCATTGGCATTGGCGTCGTTGTCCTGGTTCTCGTGATCGCCATGTCCGGCGGGAAGAAGAAAAAGTGATTTTCAGCCTGGTTCCGCCGGGCGTCCCCCCCCCCAAATCCATTCACAAAAAAGAGGGCGAGCCGGTTGGCTCGCCCTCTTCTTTGAATTGTTTAACGAACGATCAAGCCTCAGCGTTCTGCTGCTGACCCAGGTCCTTCACGGACATGGCTTCCTTGCCCTGGCGCTGGCGCAGGTAGTGCAGGCGGGCGCGACGCACGCGGCCAGTCTTGGTGATCTCGATTTTCGCCACCTTCGGGCTGTGCAGCGGGAAAACACGCTCGACACCTTCGCCGTAGGAAATCTTGCGCACGGTGAAGGCCTCGTTGATGCCGTAGCCTTTGCGGGCGATCACGATGCCGGCGAAAATCTGGATACGCTCCTTGTCACCTTCGACGACTCGGGTGTGCACCTTGATGGTGTCTCCGACATTGAATGCGGTGACTTCTTTTTTGACTTGTTCCTGGTTGATCTTTTCGATGATTTTGCTCATGGCACGCTCCTAAAGTGTCCGCGCAGCGCAGGCCGTGAATCAGTCAGGCCGGGGGCGAGGGGCGGGGAAGATGGACAGTTCACCTGATTTGGCAACCAGTTTTTCCCGGTGCTGGAAACCGCTCAATAACGCCCTAATCTCCCCCACCCATGGAATCCTCTGTTTTTGCCCTGATCCGCGCCGCCATCACCGAAGACGTCGGTGATGGCGATGTCACCTCTCTTTACTTCATTCCCGAAAACTCACGTTCCAGGGCCGAGATCGTCGCCCGCGAGCCTGGCATCGTCTCCGGGGCTGAAATCGCCGTCACCGTCTTCAAGGAAATCGACCCCGGTCTCGAAGTCGAGGTTTGCATCCCGGATGGCAGCCCGTTTGAGCGCGGCAGCATCCTCATGAAGGCCGCGGGCAGCACCCGCTCCCTCCTCACCGCCGAAAGAACGGCCCTGAACTTCCTTCAACGGCTCAGCGGCGTCGCCACGCAGACGCAGCGCTACGTTGAGGCCGTCAAACCGCATCCTGTCCAGGTCTGGGACACCCGCAAGACCACTCCTGGCTGGCGCTTGATTGAAAAAGCGGCCGTCAAGCATGGCGGCGGCACCAATCATCGCATGGGCCTCTACGACCACGCCATGGTCAAAGACAACCACCTCGCCGCCAACAGCGATTTGAAATCACTTCAAGCCGCCATTCACAAACTGAGGGCCGAGCGCCCTGGCGTCCGCGTCCAGCTCGAAGCCGCGACCTTGCAGCAAGTCGCTGATTTTCTCACGCTCAATGGCGTGGACATGCTCCTGCTCGACAACATGAGCACCGACCAGCAGCGCGAGGCGGTGCAGCTCGTGAATGGCAGGCTCTGGCTCGAAGCCAGCGGCGGTATCACCCTCGACACGATCAAGGGCGTCGCCGCCACCGGTGTGAACGCCATTTCCGTCGGTGCGTTGACCCACTCGGCCCGCGCCCTCGATCTGACCCTTGATCTCTTTTGATCATTTCGAGGGTTCGTACTGCCAGGTCCAGTCGCCGAGATAGTCGGGACTCTTCATTGAAACTCTGCGTTTTTTCATCTGGCCGTCGTCATCTTTGCCATCAAAGCCCACGCACCACAGCATGTAACGGCCTGCTGCCGTTGTGCGATAACGAACTTCTTTGCCATCCCATGGATCGAGCGGAATTGCGGTAGCAAACTCTGGCACAAGTTCCTTGAGCGTTGCCGGATACCTGACGTGCTTTAAAAAGAAGCGCTCCAAGGCAATAGCCGTCAGCACCTGACGCTCACGCGCTTGAACGAGCGAAGCACTCGCGCTGACGCTGATTACGGCAGGAACCACCATGCGGGCCATGATGTAGTCTGGATGCAACAGATAATTCTGCTTCGCATTCAAATCCGCGCTCATCCCATCAGCAGATTTGACGGCCGCAGTGATTCCTCCTTTTCGCAAGGGGGCGATCAGATGCTTCCATTCCTGCTCGGCAATCACACTTTTCCAGTGGTCGAACAAGCCGCCCGGCAGTGCACGAAATACATTAAGAGACAGACTTTGACGGTCGCTGGCAAAGGCTGCGACAACATCCTGCCCGACCGCTTTTCTTCCCGCAGCAACGTCTTGAAGATATTCCATGGCATTCAGACCCGTGGCCATCTCTCCCCGGCAGGCTTGCAGCAGGGCCTTGTCCAGATCATGCGCGCTGAAAATTTGATAGAGCAGGCGCAGATCCTCTTCAGCGAAGGCCTTCTCTCGCAAACCAAGCCATATCCCCTCGTTCACCATGGCCTCTATTGTGTTGCCCACCAAAAAGCCGATCAGCAAAGGTTCGGCTTCACAGGCAAGGCCGATTTTCTCCGCGGCAAGAAGACTGCGGACTGCCTCCGCCCCTTGCCTGGCGTCAATGGCTGCGCGTGCGCGCAAACATAAAGCACGCGTCAGAGATTGTGCCGCACTGTAGTGTCGTAGAGGCAGACTAAAAAGCATCCCTGGCAGTTCTCGCTCGCGCAGTCCAGGGATGAACATGGCCTGGCTGCGTTGAGGTGCCAGATCTGCAAGTTGCTTGAGCACAGGGAATTTGGCGTCAAGCGCCGCCAGCACATCCCTCCCGGGCGTAGCGGATTCCACCGGGAGATCGAGATACTTCGTCTCGCGCAGAAATTTCATCCATGATTGCAGGTCCGTCATCTCTCCCTTTTCAACCCCACCTGAAGATGGGGCTTGAGTCGCCAGTTTCATTGCCGCCAAGGCTTGACGTTTCGCCCCCGGCTCTCCTTTGGCTTCGTCGTGATCGACAACTTCCGTAATCCCCCGCAGCGGTTCGATCGCGAGCAGGTTTTCGGCATTCGGAGGCGCTTGCGGCAGCAGCGAGTGAAAATCGAGCGTTTCGCCTTCGCTTTCGATCATCGCCTGCGTCGCGGCCCAGCGGCGTTTGCCGCTCCAGTTGGTCCATACGTACAAGAGGACGGTCAGAGTGACGAGGGTGATGAAAATCCACAGCAGGATGCGTGTGACGCGTTTGGAGGTGATGCGACGAAGCATGGGAAGGAAGGGTTGAAAATGAAGGTTCAGTTGGAAGCGAGGAACGCGTCGATCATGGCGGCACGCTCCTGCCACAGCAGCGTGGGAAGGGTGTGGGCCGAATGAGGCGGCGTGTCCGGTTCTGCGGGTGTGGTAAAATACATCAACAAAATCGCCGCCCAAGCCATGCTCCAGCCCATGACAAGCCAACGCGGTGTGCGCGTGGCGGGTTTCAAAGCAGGAAGCAGCTCGTCACGCCATGCGGCGGGCAATTCGCGTCGCCGCAGAGCTTGCAGATCGTTTTCAAAGGCATCGAAGTTCGTGTTCATGACGGTTTCAGTTCATCGTAAAGCGGCCTCAGCTCGCTGCGCAGCTTCTCCAGCGCGTAGCGGTAGCGGCTGGCCGCCGTGTTTAGTGGAATGCCCTGCACTTCGGCGATTTCCTCAAAGGTCAGCCCGTCCCACAGCTTCAGTTGCGCCACGCTGCGCTGCTCCAGCGGCAGAATGGCCAGTGCCCGCGTCAAGCGCCGGGCGAGTTCCGCCTGATCGGGATCATCCTGCGCGGCGAACATCTCCGGCGGCGTTTCTTCCTCCGCCCGCCGCCGCACCTGATGCCGCCGCAACCAGTCGATGGCGTGATGATGCGCCAGACGGAGCAGCCAGGCACGCAGGTTCAGCACCCCGGCCGGGACCGGTTGCCGGGCCAGCTTGATGAACAACTCCTGCAACAGATCCTTCGCATCCGCCTCACCACCCGTGAAGCTGGTGAAGTAGTGAAACAGCCCCGCCGCGTGGGCGTCGTAAAGTTCGGGCAATGTCGGTGCGGCAGGCATGCGGTGGGCAGTTTCACGGACGGGACGCATGGCGGCGAGATTTTTGTCTGTATGAAACACGCACCTGGATGTTTCAGCCCCGCCGCCGGACAAAATTACCCTTGTAATCCCATCGCACGGCAGCATTCTCACACCCAACTTTTTTCAATTATGCCTCCTCCCAAACGCAAAGGCCCATCCCGCAGCGGCCCCAATCGCGGTCCATCCCGCGGCGGCCCACCCCATCGGGGCGGCCCGCCGCAACGTTTCGCTCCCCCACCGCGCCCGCCGGAGCCTGAGCAGGGCAAGGCCAAGGAAGAGGCCATCGAACTCGACGGCGTTATCACCGCCGTGCTCGCCGGAACCATGTTTCGTGTGAAGCTGCGCAATGCGACGGGCCACGAGGTTCTCGCCCACATTTCCGGCAAGATGCGCAAAAAATTCATCCGTCTCGTCATCGGCGACGCGGTGAAGATCGAAATGTCCCCCTACGACATGGACAAGGCGCGCATCGTTTACCGTATCGGCTGAGTTCTGCGCCACGCACCGCGATCATGGCCGGAGACATCGTTTATTTCGACCTCGAAACACGCCGCACGGCCAATGACGTCGGCGGCTGGGGCAACAAGCACAAGATGGGCATCTCCGTGGCCTGCACGTTCAGCACGCGGCAGAACGAGTACAGCATCTACACCCAGGACGAGACCGCCGCGCTCATCAAGCAGCTCAAAAACGCGGATCTTGTCGTCGGCTTCAATCACATCGGCTTCGACTACGAGGTGCTCAAAGGGCACGACTTGCTCTTCGACGCGGCCGACCTGCCGCACAGCCTGGATCTGCTCATCGATCTCGAAAAAGCCCTCGGCCACCGCATCAAGCTCGACGCCGTGGCCGCAGCCACGCTCGGCATGGGCAAGACCGCCGACGGCCTCGACGCGCTCAAATGGTGGCAGCAGGGCGAGGTGGCGAAGATCGCCGAATACTGCTGCTACGACGTGAAGGTGACCAAATGCGTCCACGAATATGGCGCCAAGCACGGCCATGTGAAATATCATGACCGCAACGGTCGCGAGCAGAGCGTGAAGGTGGACTGGAAAGTGGATTGAGGCGGCTTTGGAGAAATCTGCGTGGCCGACGCGTCGTTCCAACCTGTGCCATGACCACGCCTGACTTTCTCCACGTCTCACGCCGCCAGTTTTTCCGGCAGTCCGGTCTTGGACTGGGTTCTGCGGCGCTGGGATCGCTCCTGGCGCGTGATCTGCCTGCGGCCGCTGCTCCACGTCCGCATTTCGCGCCAAAGGCGAAGAACATCATCTACCTGCATATGATCGGAGCGCCGTCGCAGCTCGATCTCTACGATTACAAGCCACTGCTGCAAAAGATGGACGGGCAGACCTGCCCGGAGGAACTCACGAAGGGCAAGCGCTTCGCCTTCATCGGTGGTGATTTGAAGCTCGCGGGCACGGAGTTCAAATTTCAGCGCTATGGTCAAAGCGGGCTCGAATTGAGCGAGCTGCTGCCAAATCTCGGCACCGTGGCGGATGACATCTGCGTGGTGAAATCCCTGCACACCAACGAGATCAATCACGCCCCGGCGCAGATGTTTCTGCACACCGGTTTCGGCCAGGGTGGTCGGCCCAGCCTCGGCGCGTGGCTGACGTATGGTCTCGGCGCGGAGAACCGCGATCTGCCAGCCTATGTGGTGCTTTTGTCCGGCCCGCCCGGTGGCGCGGGATCGACGCTGTGGAGCACCGGTTTTCTCCCCAGTGTGTATCAGGGCATTCAATTTCGGGGCAGTGGCGAGCCGGTGCTCTTCCTCGGCAATCCAGCGGGGCACAGCACGAAAGACCGTCGGCGTGTGCTCGACGCGGTCAAAGCGCTCAACGAGCAGCAGCTCGGCCTCGTGGGCGATCCCGAGATCGCCACGCGCATCAGCCAGTATGAAATGGCCTACCGCATGCAAACGAGCGTGCCCGAGCTGATGGACATCCAAGAGGAAAGCAAGGCCACCCTCGACATGTATGGCGCGCAGCCGGGCAAGGCGTCCTTTGCCAACAACTGCCTCCTCGCCCGCCGCCTCGTTGAGCGCGGCGTGCGCATGGTGCAGCTCTTTGATTCCGACTGGGACCACCACGGCGGCCTCAAGCAGCGCCTCACCGCCAAAGCGAAGGACGTGGACCGCCCGATGGCCGCGCTCGTGCGCGATTTGAAGCAACGCGGGCTGCTGGACGAGACACTCGTCATCTGGGGTGGTGAATTTGGCCGCACCCCGCTACGCCAGGGCATCAACGGCGACGGCACGAAGACCTCACCTGGTCGTGATCATCACAAAGACGCCTACACGATGTGGATGGCTGGCGGCGGCATCAAACCCGGCGTGGTTTACGGCAAAACCGACGATTTCGGTTTCAACGTGGCCGAAAAGCCCGTCCACACGCACGATCTAAATGCCACGGTGCTGCACCTGCTCGGCCTCGACCATGAGCGCCTCACCTTCCGCTACCAAGGTCGCGATTTCCGCCTCACGGACGTGCATGGAGAGCTGGTGGGCGGGATCATAGCCTAAGCCTCTGACTTCTTTCCAATAAAGATAAAGGCAGTGGCATGAACTGCTGGCGTGGGTTCTGCGTGGCGGTATCGTACCAGCTTGTCATTCGACAGGACAGCTTTTCACCCCCTTTTATTTTTTCATGTGCGGCATCGTTGGATACATCGGCAATCGTCAGGCCAGCTCGATCCTTTTGGACGGGCTGCGGCGTCTGGAATATCGCGGTTATGACTCGGCTGGCGTGGCGCTTTGCGGCGCGAGCGGCCTCCACACCGTGAAAAAAGCCGGCCGGATCGACAACCTGCGGCTGGCCGTCGATGAGGCGAAGCCGGAAGGCACCATGGGCATCTCTCACACCCGCTGGGCCACGCACGGTCCGGCCACGGACGAAAACGCGCATCCGCACGCCGACCAGGGGGGCAAGCTGGTGCTCGTCCACAACGGGGTAATCGAAAATTATCAGACCCTGCGCGATCAACTCACCGCCAAGGGCCACACCTTTGTCTCACAAACGGACACGGAGGTGCTTTCCCACCTCGTCGGCACCTACTTTGACGAATCCACCGAGAAGGACGGCACGCTGCGGCTCGTGAATGCGCTCAAAGCGGCGCTGGCCCGCGTGAAGGGCACCTACGGCATCGCGGTGATGCATGCGGACCTGCCCGGCGTCATCGTTGGCGCGCGGCTTGGCAGCCCGCTCATCATTGGCCTCGGCAAACACGAGCATTTCCTGGCCAGTGACGTGGCGGCGGTGGTCAATCACACGCGGGACGTCATCTATCTCAACGACTACGACATCGTCACCATCACGCGGGATGGCTACGACGTGCAGTCGCACCAGGGCGTGCCTGCCGAGGTGAAGGTGAGCCGCGTGGAATTCAGCGCTGACGACGCGGAGAAGGGCGACTTCCCCCATTTCATGCTCAAGGAAATCTACGAGCAGCCTAACTCGCTCCGCAACGCGATGCGCGGCCGTCTTTCCCGCGATGAATGCACCGCCGTGCTCGGCGGCCTGAACATGAGTCCGAAGGAGCTGGTGCAGATCGACCGCATCATCCTCGCCGGCTGCGGCACGGCCTATCACGCGGCCATGGTGGGCGAGTATTTGATCGAATCCCTCGCCCGTGTGCCGACGGAGGTCGAGATCGCCAGTGAGTTCCGCTACCGCAACGTGCCGACCAATCGAAACACGCTGCAGTTCGTCATGAGCCAGAGCGGCGAGACCATCGATACGCTCGCCGCCATGCGTGAGGGCCAGCGCAAGGGCATCCGCTGCCTCGGCATCGTGAACACCGTCGGCAGCACCATCGCTCGCGAAAGCGACGGCGGTGTTTACATCCATGCTGGGCCGGAAATCGGCGTGGCAGCCACGAAGACCTTCACCTCGCAGGTCACCATCCTCACGCTGCTCAGTTTGCTGCTGGGCCGCATTCACCATCTGTCCAGCGTCGATGGCCTGGAGATGATCGACCAGCTCGAGGCGCTGCCGGACAAAATCGCCATTATTTTGAAGCAGGCGGACAAGATCAAGGCCATCGCCGAAAAGCATGCGCACGCCGAAGGCATGCTCTTCATGGGACGGCAGATGAACTACCCGGTGGCGCTCGAAGGGGCGCTCAAGATGAAGGAAATCAGCTACATCTACGCCAGCGGCCATCCCAGCGCGGAGCTGAAGCACGGCGTCATCGCCTTGGTGAAGCCGGATCTGCCGAGCGTGTTCATTGCCCCGGACGACGCCGTCTTCGACAAGAACGTCAGCAATATCGAGGAAGTCCTCGCCCGCAAAGGCCCCGTCATCGCCGTGACCACCGAGGGCCGCACCGAGCTGGAGCGACTGACCGAGGATGTGATCTACGTCCCGGACTGCCCTTCCTACCTGACACCGATCCTCAACGTGGTGCCGTTGCAGCTCCTCTCCTACTACATTGCCGTCGCGCGTGGCTGCGATGTCGATAAACCAAGAAACTTGGCGAAAAGCGTCACGGTGGAGTAGAGTGAGCTGTCAACCAGCCCCTCCCTCCCACGTTTCTCGAAATGCCTGCCACTCCCTTCCGCTTGAGCCGCGCTCTCTGCTTCGTCGCGCTCAGCACCTGCCTTGTCCCTGCCGCTGCGGTGGACAGCACGGAGCCGAAGGCGGCCGTCGTCGTCACCGCAGAGCCTTCACCCGCTGATTTCCTCGACTCGATCGCGCAAAAAACCAAGGCACGCTGGCGCCTGCTGTTTCGCCCGCCACCACCCACGCCGCCCACCGACCGTGGCCGCACGGCGCTCATCCTCGGCACCCTGCTGGGAGACAGCTTCCTCGTGCTCCAGGCCGGTGACGCGCAGCAGTTCCGCAACAATAATCAGGACGTGCTCACCTACTGCCGCACGCTTGGCCTTGGTGAAAAACTTCTGCCCCGGCTCATGACGCAGGGCAACCTCGCGGAGCAAAACGCGTGGAAGGATCTGCGCCAGGAGATCGTGGACGGCCACCAGCAGGCGCTCAAGCTGCTGCGTGATCAGATGGACGATGATCTGGCGCTGCTCATCGACATCGGTCTCGGACTGCGCCTGTTTGAGATCGCCACCGCCCTCATCGTCGCCGCGCCCGAGGCGGATGTCAGCCTGCTTTGCGTCAGCTCCCCATCCCTGCTGCGGGACATGCAGGACGACTTCAGCCACCTCAGTGCGCCAAAACGCGAGGAAGCCCTCATGCTGCGTATCAGCACACTCATCAATGAAGTCGCCGGGTTCTGGCAGGACGCGGACAAAACCCCGCTCACCCAGGCCCAGGCCGCCGAGACCAATGACAAGCTCAAAGGGCTGATGCACGAGATGCAGGGCAAGTAGCCGCCGGATTAACGCGGTCTTGGCAAAAATGGGCAAACACGTCCAGCATGCGCGTCATGTCATCCCGCATCCTCATCATCGGCCAGGGCCTCGCCGGCACGGCGCTGGCGTGGCGTTTGTGGGAGCGTGGGGTGCCGTTTCTGATCGTCGATCGCGATGAACCCGTTACTTGCTCCAAAGTGGCCGCCGGATTGATCACACCCATCACCGGCATGCGCCTCACCGTGAGCTGGCGCTACGACATGTTTTATCGCGAGGCCCTGCGCTTCTACCGCGCCTGTGGCAAGCGGCTCAAACAGCGCTTCTTTTTCCCGCGCGGCTACGTCCGCCTCCTCAAGAACGAACACGAGATCGCCAAATGGCACAAACGCCGCCGTGATCCCGACATGCAGCCCTTTCTGCATCGCCAAGCGCCGCAACTGAACGCTGATGTGATTCACCAGCCCGAAAACGGTTTCCAGCAGCGCCACGCGGCCTGGCTCGACACCGCCGCCTACCTGCAAGCCAGCCGCCGCTTCTTTGAATCGCTCGAATCATGCACCACAGCCGACGTGAAACCCGAAGACGTGTGCGATGACGCCGATGGCGTCGAATGGAGCGGCCAGCGCTTCTCCCACGTCATCTGGGCGCAGGGTTGGAGCGCTGAAAAGCATCCGCTCTTCCACTGGGTGCCATTTCAGTCCGCCCTCGGTACCATCCTCACCGTGCAGGCCGATCTCCAAGCAGAAAAACGCATCCTCAACCGCGGCTGCTGGCTTCTCCCACGCAACGACGGTACCCTCCGCGCCGGCTCAACCTACGAATGGCAGTTCGACGATCCCAACACCCCCTCCGCCGATCAATTGCAGAAGCTCGAAGCCACCCTGCACAGCCTGCTCAAAGCTCCGGCCCAGATCACCGCCGCGCAAACCGCCGTGCGCCCCATCATCAAGAATCGCCAGGCCCTCATGGGCACGCATCCCACCCATCCCCGCGTCGCCTTCCTCAACGGCCTCGGCTCCAAAGGCTCCCTTCGCAGCCCCTGGCTGGCCCTTCATCTCATCGAGCATCTGCTGGATGGCTCACCGCTTGATGAAGAACTGGATTTGCTGCAGAACGCAGTCTGAAACTTCACGCATCACCATGCATGAAAACCATTGACTCACTCAAGCCCTCGCCAGCCTTCTGGATGTCATTGCTGCTGCCGGTAACCGGCATCGCGGAGGAGCAGATTCTTTTGGAAAAACCGGCGCGGGTCATCACCTCGACGAGCGCGGCGATTTTTCCGAAGTCATGGCTCAAGGCTCCGGTGCTGGCCTCGGGCGAGGTGCTGCCGGTGACGGAGCATGAGCGTGTGCGGACGATACTGACGCGGGCGCTGAGGAAGTATCCGCCCCAGGTGCTGCGGGCCGACTTGAAGGCGGTGTATGTGCTGGCGGAGCTGCGCTACAGCGGGGTGATCACCAGCGGCACGAACTCGCTGACGAGTGTGTATCTCAAGATCGGCCGTGAGAAGGCGGGCTTCACCGAGGCGCACATTGAGGGAGTGTTTCATGCGGAGTTCTCCAGCATCCTGATCCGCCAGCACGCGGCTTTTTTGAACAAGGAAGCCTGGCAGGCGGTGAATCCACCCGGCTTCCGCTACCTGGGCAATGGTGTGGACGCGGTGAAACAACGCCTGGCCGGTCTGACGTTGAGCGAGAGCCTCCACGCGGAGGGTTTTCTCAAACAGTACTCGAAGTCCACACTGGAGAACGATCTCAACGGCATCGCCGCCATGCTCCTCACGGGTGAGGCGGAGCTGTGGGACATCGCCAGGCGCTTTCCGCGCGTCCGCCGCAAACTGGAGCTGACGCTGGCTTTTTATCAGAAGCTCGATCCGGCCTTCACGGAGGTGTTTTTCCGCTCGCTGGTGCGGAAAGGATAAATCTGGAACAGAAAGGCTACGCTGCATCGCTCCAGCGGATGTTCCGCCGCACGCCCATGTTGTGGAAGTGCTCGTCGGCTTTCTGGATACAGCCTTCTTTGTCAATGCGCAGGCCCTCGGCCTTGAGAAGGCGGCGTTGCTTGCGGGACAAAGCCGCGTCCATGTTTGGACTGAGCCGCGCATTCGCCGATACGACGCGGTGCCAGGGCAGCGTGGCGGATTCTTCCGGCGTGAGCCGGGCGAGCACGGTGGCCACATGCCGGGCGATGACGTTCATGTGGATGGCGATGCTGCCGTAGGTGGTGAACTTCCCCGGCGGGATCAGGGCGACAAGGCGAATGACCTCGGCGCGGATGCGGGCAAAGGCGATGGATTTTCCACGGGTGGCCATGATGACGCGATGATGCGCGGCTGTGCGGTGTTGTCGATGCCGTGAAGCGGGGCGGGCGCGAGCACCTCTTCAGAGGTAAGCCAGATGACGCGGATAGAAACCTTCCCGCGAGCGGCTGACGACGCGCCAGCGCGGGCCTTCGCCAGCGCGTGAGCCGGAGGTGTCGAAGCGCAGGCCGCAGACCTCCATGAAGACATGGTGGCCTGGCTTTACATACACCGTCAGGTAGTTTCCCCGGCCCGGCAGGGCATAATGGGCAAAGGTGGACGAGGTCAGCGGGCGGTCCAGCAGTTTGACACGATACAGGATGTGAGAAATGGAGCCGGAGCAGTCAAAGCCGTTGTCATAGAGGTGCTGATGGCCGCCGCCCCACTTGTAGGGCTTGTCCACGAGCTGGTTGGCCGTCGAGACGATCTGGTGAATGACGGGCGGATGACTGACATGCGCGTAGGCATAGAGTCCGTTGAAGTGCAGCGGCATGATCTGCGGCGGGACGGAGTAGTAGTACCCCGCGCCGCCCAGCGCCGTGCCCACCGCACCCCACATACCCAGCCTCAACCAGCGCCGACGACTGCCCATCTGCCGCACACATTCGGCTTCGGGCGTGTCTGTCAGTGATTCGGGTATGGGGGTGTCTTCCTGATGCTCTTCCACGCGGGTACGCTATTGCCCGCTGGTTTTTCCGTGGCTGAATGAAGGTTTATTCTGGCCTTAAACCTGATTCACGCGCACGGTGTGCTGGCAATGCTTCGCGTCGATTGCTTAGATGTCCATGGAAGTCCCGCTTGCGCACCGAGTAGATGGCTTGCTACTGTTCACCGGGATTGGAAGCCACGTTTTATGGTGCGGACATGGCTTCGACTCTTTCCAGAATACCGTCATGAACATACGACTTCTCCTTTGTTTAATCTTCTGCACGAGCATCCCGGTGTGCTGGCTTCCAGCGCAGACTCCTGGCGCAACCGTGGCCGGCGCTGAAATGGTCCGTTGCTTGGAGACCATGCGCGATCCCACCCTGGAGAACGCGGTGGCCGCAGCCAAGCAGCTCCAGCAACTGGCGGGCACCCAGCAGGGAGAGGCAAAGGCCGCCACGGAGAAGCTGGCACTGCAGATTCGGAACTTGTTTTACGGTGAGATGGTCGTGAAGACCGCAAAGCAAGGCCGCGTGACTGTGGAGCAGAAAGCGCGTGACAAGGAACGCTCCGCCGCGCAATGGCTGAGGCCAAACACGTTCGGCAAGGTGAACCAAGTGGGACATGACAACGAGATGCGCGAGGCCGGGCAACTGCGTGAGAAGGCGCTGCTGCAACTGACGACAGCGCGCAACAAGCTGGTGGAAATCGTGCAGGCCACGGACAGTGCCATTCATGATTATGACAAGGCGGGGCTTGCGGACGTAGGGGCAAGTCTGCACCGGGCGATGAAGTCGGTGGTGGCCCGTTCGCTGCAAAGCTCGGACATGGACCCGGGTGAGAACGGGCAGTTCAACAACCAGATGCTCGCGGGACTGGCGCTGCTCGGGCTGGCGGCGTGGGCGTCATCCGGTTCCGGCGGCAGTTTCAACGCCCCGGCGGCTCAGCCTGCGGCGGGTTTTGACTGGAACCAGCGCGCACGGCAGTTGGAGGATGAGGCCCGGCGAGAAGAAGGCAATGAACGGGACAGGGAGGCCATTGCCAGGCAGCAAAAGGCCTGGGCAGATGAGGCCGACAGGGCTGCGGCGGCCCGCGCGGCGGCGGCGGATGAAGCGGCGGCCAGACGCGCCGCAGAGGCTGCGGAAGCTGCCGCGCGACGTGCTGCTGGGAACTGAGCACGGCATTTCGTTGTTCCGCTCGGTTCAGCGGCGTCACGCGCAGTATTCGCGGAACAGGCCACCCATCATCGCGCCGAGCTGCCAGTTGTGCTTTCCGGGGGCAAAGTGACTGCGGGTGAAGAGCACGATCGCGTAGGGTGTGCTGCCGGAGTAGAAGAACAGCGACTCGTGATCCCACTCGCCGTAGTTGCCCGTCTTGCCGCCGGCGTAGGTGATGTGGCGCGGCAGGTAGAGGCGGCCAAAGCCGTACTGGTCACGCCGCATGGCCTCCAGCAGCAGCTCACAGCCATGGTCGAGCTGGTAGTTCACACATCGCCCGTAGAATTCGGCGATGAAGCGCGGGGTGAGCATGTTCCCGAGCACGTTGACGGCGGGCAGGCGGTATTTCGAGCGAAAGGCGGCCTCGTCGGCAGGTGTCACTCGGCTGTGCAGCGCGGACCAGGAAGAGTTCTCGCTCTTGTCACACACTTTGACGATGTGCATGAACTCCTCGTGGCTCAACCGTCCCTGGCGGCGCTCCAGCAAGATGGCGGCGATGGCCGGTTTCGGCATGGAGCCACCGAAGAAAACGCGGTCGGCCTGAAATTCGGCCAGGGTGTGCCCGGTGCGCAGGTTTTTCACCACATACCCGACGCGCGGATCGCGGCGATGGGCCTGCCAAGCCTGCTCCATCTGCGCCGTCCACGGCCTCCCCTGGCCGCCGTAAGGGTGGTACCGAAAAGCAGCACCGGAAGCGAGAAACCGCTGATGAAACTCCCACTGGGCGCGGTTTTTTTGCGTCGAAGGAGCCAGAGCTGGCCCACTGGCACAGCCCGCCAGGGTGGCAGATCCGGCGGCCAGACAACGCCCCAGCCAAGCGCGGCGTGTGGTCATTCCTTCTGACTTTTCCGGTGAACGCGTCATGCCGGGAGGTAAATCCACCCGGCGTGAGGTTGCCAGAAGGAAAATGTCAGAATCTCGTGCGGTATCCCGGCGGGCAGAGGCGTATTAAGATTGTCCCAAAGCCAGACATGTTGCGTCATATGAAATCCAGGTCGTTTGCCTTCCAATTGCCGCGCCCACGCGGGATTCCGGGTGCGCTGGCGCTGGGATTGATCGTGCTGCTGGCCGTGGGGGCTGCGGCGCTGCTGCTGCTTTTCAGCGCTGCTGTGGTGATCACCGGGCTGGCGGTTTCAGCCTGCGCGGCGCTTTATTTCACCCTGCGCCAGAAGCTGGTGGGAACCTTCTCGAAGGAGCGGCGCTTTGAGACGACGACTTCCACGTCCGTGATTGAAGCCCGGGAGATTGAGGTGGAGGTGCTGCCAGCACCTAAAAATTAGGCCGTTTCTCTTACGAGAGTGGTCATGGCAGCATCGAACGCCGCAACAGCACAATCGCGCCCAACAGCAGCAGCAAGGGCAGCAGGACATACGTGGCATATTCATCCATGCGCTGATTCTCGGTGCCAGCGACGCGCTCCAGCTCCTTCAACTGGTCTTTCCGCACCAGCTGATGTGTGGACACCGCCCCGAGAACGGAAGTCTCTGCCGACAGTCCCATGAAAGCCGCCAGTTGCCCTTGGAAACCGTGGCTGCTTTCAAGCGATTCTGCAGGAGAGTGCATTGAAGGGAGGGAACGAGATGAATAGATGACTGCATCAGCCGGGTCAGTCAGACTAAAGCTTGTGAGTCATCGGTCATTCAACGTATGTGGCCCTAGGTATATCACACGAATTTTCGACAACGAATCATTTCTAAAGAAAACAAATTCCCACCTAAAGCTAAATTTGGCCAGCCTCGTCATCACGCGTCATTGGAGCAAAAAAGAAGGGACGCCTCGCGGCGTCCCTTCGTGGTTGATCGTGTTGTGAGGCTTGGATCGCCGATTACTGGCCGCCGGGGCGCCATTCTTCGGTGGCGAACTTGAAGGCCTGCTCCAGGCCGACGAGGTCGGTGCTGGGGCGGAGGGCTTCGAAGGCCTGGCTTTCCTTCTGGATGTCGGCCTCGCTGTAGTTCATGGCTTTCACTGAGAGGCCGATGCGGCGCTCCACCTTGTCCACCTTGATGACGCGGGCTTCGACTTCGTCGCCCACATTCAGCTTGTCCTTCACCTTCTCGATGCGCTCCTCGCTGATCTGCGAGATGTGCACGAGGCCGTCGATGTCGTCCTCGAGCTCGATGAAGGCACCGAAGCTGGCGATCTTCGCCACACGGCCCTTCACGACGTCGCCCACCTTGAAGCGGGTGTCGATGATGGACCATGGGTCGGTGTCGAGCTGCTTCATGCCTAGGCTGATGCGCTGGTTGGCCTTGTCGATGCCGAGAACCACGGCGTCCACTTCCTGGCCCTTCTTGAGCAGTTCGGACGGATGGTTGATCTTGCGGGTCCAACTGAGGTCGGAGACGTGGATCATGCCGTCGATGCCTTCTTCCAGCTCCACAAACGCGCCGTAGGCGGTGAGGTTGCGGACGGCGCGCTTCATCTGCGTGCCGATCGGGTAGCGGGCGTCGATGTCGTCCCATGGGTTCGTGTCGAGCTGACGCACGCCCAGGCTGATCTTGCGCTCTTCCTTGTTGATGCCGAGCACAGAGGCCTCGATTTCCTGACCGACGGAGAGAACATCCGAAGGACGGGCGATGCGCTTCGTCCAGGAGAGTTCGGAGACGTGGACGAGGCCTTCGACGCCTTCTTCCACTTCCACAAACGCGCCGTAGGCGACGAGCTTGGTGACCTTGCCGCGCACACGCTGGCCGACCGGGTAGCGGGCCTCGATGTTTTCCCATGGGTTGTTCTGAAGCTGCTTGAGACCGAGGGAGACGCGCTCTTTCTCGCGGTTGACCTCAAGAATCTGCACTTCGATTTTCTGGCCGATGCCGAGAAGCTCGGAAGGATGGTTGAGGCGGCCCCAGGACATGTCCGTGATGTGGAGGAGACCGTCCATGCCGTTGAGATCGACGAACGCACCGAAGTCGGTGATGTTCTTGACGATGCCGATGACCTTGTCGCCGGGGGTGACGCCGTCGAGGAACTTCTGGCGCTGCTCGGCGCGCTCGGCCTCGATGACTTCGCGGCGGGAGAGCACGATGTTTTTGCGCTCGTCGTTGATCTTGACGATCTTGAACTCGAACACCTTGCCGACGTACTCGTTGAGATCCTTCGGCGGGATGATGTCGATCTGGCTGCCGGGCAGGAAGGCTTCGACGCCAACGTTGACCATGAGGCCGCCTTTGACGACGCTCTTGATCTTGCCTTTGACGAGACCGCCGTCCTTGAACACGGCGTAAATTTTCTCCCAGTTCTGACGATGGGCGGCCTTCTCCTTGGAGAGCACGACCATGCCTTCGTCGTTTTCAAGGCGTTCGAGGAGGACTTCCACCTCATCTCCGACCTGGATGTCTTCATCTTCAAACTCGTTGGAGGGGATGGCCCCTTCGGACTTGTAGCCGATGTCCACGAGGATGACCTGCGGTTTGATTTCGAGGATCTTGCCTTTGACGATGGATCCTTCGGAGAGCTCGCGGAAAGAACCTGCGATCAGGTCTGCGAGAGTAGCTGTTGCGCTCATTATGCTGTTTAACGGGTTGCGAGTGTTTGGAGGGAAACCGCACGCGAACCTCCACTCCTGAGGCGCGCTGCGGGCTTTCGTCCCGCAGAACCAACAGGCTCCCGGACAAGAGGGCCGAGATAGTCGGGGAGGAACTCCGTTTGGCAAGAGGGAAAATAAGCCCCTTCCAGCCGCTGGAAAACAGGCTTCCCATCCGCCGGGGCGCATGCCAGCATCCGGCCACCATGAAGCATTTTCCCACCCTGGCCTTGGTTTGGGCCTTCTCCACGCTCTCAGCGGCTGCCCAGCCTGCCCCATCGTTGATTTCACCCGAGATCCGGGAGGATCACAGCGTCACTTTCCGTCTGCGGGCACCCAAGTCCCAAAGTGTGGCGTTGCGCGGCCAGTGGGACAAACAGCAGGTCGTCATGACCCAGGATGCGGACAAAGTCTGGAGCCTCACGGTGCCGAAGGTCGCTCCGGGTGTCTGGGAGTACAGCTTCATCGTGGACGGTTTGACGATGATCGATCCGCTCAATCCGGCGCAAAAGCCGCAGCGCAAGCCCACCGCGAGCATCCTGCACATTCCAGGCACACCGCCGAATGTGTGGGACTTCCAGAACGTGCCGCATGGCACCGTGCATCAGCACGACTACCTCTCGAAAGCCCTCGGCAAACAGCGCAGCGCTTGGGTTTATACTCCGCCCGGCTACGAGGCCGATTTGAGCACGAAGTACCCGCTGCTGGTCCTCCAGCACGGCTCTGGTGACCGCCACGAGGCCTGGGTGGTGCATGGCAAGGCCCATTGGATTTTCGACAACCTCATCGCCGCTGGTAAAGCGAAGCCGATGGTCGTTTTGATGCTCGACGGCCATCCGCTGGGCCAAATCCCGCGCGAAATGGCCGACAAACGCGCTGAATCCCTCCAGGCCTTCAAAAACGAGCTGCTGCAAGACGTCCTGCCACTCGTCGAAAGCCTCTATCGCGTGTCCTCAGATCGCGAGCAGCGTGCCATCGCCGGTCTGAGCATGGGCGGCTGGCAGTCGCTGAGCATCGGTCTGACGAATCTCGACCGCTTTGCCTGGATCGGCTGTTTCAGCGGGGCGGCGGATGAAAACGAGATCAAACCGGCGCTCGACCATGCCGGAGGCACCAACGCGAAAGTGAAACTGCTGTGGATCGCCTGCGGCGACAAGGACAACGGCGCGCTAGGTCGCAACGAACTGCTCATCGCCCTGCTCAAGACACGCGGGGTGAAACACGAGTGGCGGCTCACGCCAGGAGATCACTCCTGGCCGGTGTGGCGCGACTACCTGACCGAGTTCGCGCCAAAGCTGTTCCGCTGAGAGCGCAGACTCACTGCGGGATCGGATCGCCGCGTTTCACGGTCTTGCCTTCCCACACGGCCTCGTCGGTGGCCTTGTCGTAAGTGAGGACACGGCTGGCGCTGTTCGGCGCGGGTGGCACGTCGATCTTCGGCAGCCATTTTTTGTGCTCGGCGATGATCGCGGCGTTCTCGGGCTTGGCACCCACGTTGTGCCATTCGTTCGGGTCGTTGACCATGTCGTAGAGTTCTTCTGTGCCGTCGGCGTAGTGAATGTAGCGCCATTTTTCACTGCGGATGCCGTGGTTGCCCTGATTGTGGCTGGTGATGGCCGGGCGCTCGCGCTTCGTGGCGGCGTCCTTGAGTTGCGCCACCAGGCTGAGACCCTCAAGGTCGCTGCGGGCAGGCACGCCGGTAAGTTCAATGAGCGTGGGGTAGATGTCGAGCAGCTCGGCGGGCTGCATGCAGCGCTGACCGCCTTTGACGCCGGGACCGGCGAAAATGAGCGGAACTTTGGTGCCGCGATCCCACAACGTGTTTTTTCCTGTGATCTCCTTTTCACCGAGATGCCAGCCGTGGTCGCCCCAAAGCACGACGATGGTGTTGTCGGCGACTCCGGCTTCATCCAGCGCGGTCAAGAGGCGGCCGACCTGCGCATCGACGAAACTGGTGCAGGCGAGGTAGCTGCGCACGAGGTTGCGCCACTGGTTGTTCTCCTTGATCCACTTCAGGCGCGGCTCCGGCAAATCCCAGTGCAGATACCAGGAGAAGCGCGGCGTGTCCTCGCGGTCGTTCTCGATGATCTTCGGCAGCACGCTGTCGTCATCGGGATACAGGTCGAACCACTTCTGCGTGGCGTAGCACGGCACATGCGGCAGGAAGAAACCGGCGGCGATGAAGAAGGGCTGGTCCTTGGGAGCGGACTTGATCTGCTCGACGGTCCAGCTTGCGACTTGGTAGTCGCCCTTGCCTGTGTCGTCATTGTCTTTGGGCCACACGCCCCAGTCCATGAGCGGATGATTGCCCATCGGTGCGGGTGGGGTGAGTTTCTGCGGCGGTTTGGTGCCCACGCCGCCAAGAGGCGCGGTGATTTGGAATTCGGGCTTCGCATCGCTCTTCTTCGCCGCTGCTTTGTTCTTTCCTTTGCCTCCACCGCCGCCGCCGGTGCCACCGTGGTAGATCTTGCCCGTCGCTGCCGTGCGGTAGCCGTTGTTTTCAAACTGCTGCGGCAGCGCCACGCGGTCCTTCCATTGTGGCAAAGTGCGGAACCACGGCGAGAGGCCGTAAACACCCGTGGTCGTGGGCCGCAGCCCCAGCAGCAGGCTCGTGCGTGAAGGATTGCACAGCGGCGCGTTGCAGTGCGCGTTGAGAAACGTGGTGCCGCGTGCGGCCAGCTTGTCGATGTTCGGTGTCTTCGCCATCGGATGCCCGCCAAGATGGCCTATCCAGTCGTTTTGATCGTCGATGGCGATGAACAGGATGTTCGGCTTGTCCGCCGCGTTGAGCGCAGGGCAAAGGACAGAGAAAAGCAGGGCGAGGCAGACAAGAGGCTTCATGGCGTGAAAAACGGGGCGTGGGAACGGGCGCGCTGACCGATTCATTCCACTTTTGCACTGGAATCGGCTCTGCGTGATGGCAGGAGCACAATCTCTGGGTCATTCGCAAGCGCACGAGCCGCCGTCACGTCGCCAAACAAATGCTGCCGCAGCATGGCGAGCGTGTGGCGCTCATAGACCGCGCGCCGTGTGGCATCCGTCGTGCCGCAGGCGATCTCGGCGAGTCGGCTGGTGGGATTTTCGGCATCGCAATGCGTGGAACCGCGAACTCGCAGTGCGATGAGAGGACTGGCACTGACGTTCAGCCAGGGCAGCGCGTTGGCATGGCGGTTCCAGGCACCGGATTCCGCCAGCAGTATGAGCGCCGGTGTTTTCAACGCTTGCACGGCCCGCAGGCCATGATCGCCAAAGTCCACCGGATCGAGGCCAATCCAACAACGCACGTCTTTTTCACGAGTCGCTGCCAGCAAAGTGGCGAAACCGCCGGCGGAATGACCCACCAGCGCCACCGCACCGCTTGGCTTGGCTTTGACCAGCCGCCCCGGCTCATGCACAAGCGCGATCAGCTCCGAAATCGCCCGCGCATTGCGTTCATGGTCCTCGAAGGCGGGCAAGTTCGGCACCACGGCGATCATTCCCTGCGTGGCGAGCAAATTCCCCCACCCTGCCATCACGCGGCGGTGACGAGTGAAACCGTGCGCGACGATGACCACCGGTGCTTCACCCACCTTTTGCGGCAGGTAAAAGTCCACGGGCACGGACTTGCCCTGGAGCACGAGTTTTTCAGTGTGTTTTGACACTCCCGGCGGCACGGGCAGCCTGGGCACGCGGTTGGCGCAGCCTGCCATGATCAGCAGCACTGCCAGCAACAGCATCGGTAGGAAAATGCGCAAAACAGCCCGTCTCATGCCACTACAGCTCCTTGATCGAGATGTTGCGGAACTGAATCAGGCTGGAGGCCGCCGAAAGCTCCCCGGTCTTCGCATTTTTACCGCCGTGATGCTGGAGGCCGAGTTTGCCTTTCTCAGGCACGCCAGGAAGCTGGGCGTTTTCGATCACGGTCTGGCCGTTGAGCACCACCGTAAGTCGATCTCCTTTCATCGTGATTTCAAAGGTGTTCCATTCGCCCACCGGTTTGTCGGCCTTCACTTTCGGTGTCACCCCGGCGCGAACTTCGGGCGGCATGGTTTTGTCCATGCGGTAGCCATAGACTTCGCCGGAACCAATCGGCCAGCACCAGATGTTGATCTGTGATTTGCCCACGCCACGCAGGTAAATGCCGGAATCAGCATTCGGCGTGGGGATTTTGATCTCCTTGCCGTTTTCGTCGAGCTTGTGCGTGCCATCGGGCAACACGACCGGCATGTCGTAAAGACCGGTGGTCTGTTTGAGCCGCCAGTCGATCTTCATTGTGAAATCGCCATATTCCTTGGCCGTCCACAGGTTCTTGTCCTTCCCCGGCGCTTCGCTGCAAGCGTCGTAGTCGATGACACCGTCGATCACCTTCCAGTGACCGTTGTCGCCCTCGGGCACGACCCAGTTCGTGAGGTCTTGGCCGTTGAACAGCGGCGTGAAGCCTTCATCAGCGGCGAAAGCAGCGGCAGAAAGGGCAAGGAGGGAGAGCAGAGTCGTCTTCATGGTCACGAGAGAACGAACCCGGCAAGGTTTGCATTGCAGGCAGAAGCCTGAATGTGCCATGAGTGCCGCATGCCTCACGATCTCCACGCCTCACTCAAACAGCACTTCGGCCACAAGGCCTTTCGTGCCGGGCAGGAGCAGGTGATGGAAGCGCTGCTGGCCGGACGCAGCGCGTTGGCGTTGTTTCCGACGAGCGCGGGCAAATCGCTCTGCTATCAACTGCCCGCGTTGCTCATGGATGGAGTCACGCTGGTCATCTCGCCGCTGATCGCGCTGATGAAGGACCAGGTGCAGGCGTTGCGGGCGCGTGGCATCGCGGCGGCACGATTGGATTCATCGCTCTCGGCGGATGAAGCCGCGCAAGTCTTCGACGACATGCGCAATGGCACGCTGAAGCTGCTCTACATCGCCCCGGAGCGGCTCATGAATGAAAACTTCGTCGAGCGGCTCAAACGCCTGCGCATTTCGATGATGGCGGTCGATGAAGCGCACTGCATCTCCGAGTGGGGCCACAATTTCCGCCCGGAATACCTGCGCCTAGCATTGGTGGCAAAGGAACTTGGCATCCAGCCGGTGCTCGCTCTTACCGCGACGGCCACGCCGTCGGTCGCGGCGGATATTCGGCGTGCGTTTGGCATCGAGCAGGCGGATCATGTGCAGACCTCGTTTCTGCGGCCGAATCTGCATTTCCGCATCACGCCCTGCACCGCGCAGCAACGTCTGCCCGTGCTCACGAAGCTGCTGCTCAAGCGCAAGGTGCCTTCCATCGTCTATGTGACGCTGCAAAACACCGCCGAGCAGGTCGCCACGCATTTGCAGAAGAGTGGCGTGAACGCGCTGGCCTACCACGCCGGTTTGCCCGATGAGCATCGCCACGCCGCGCAGGATGCGTTCATGAGCGGGCAGACGGATGTCATCGTCGCCACCATCGCCTTCGGCATGGGCATCGACAAAGCGGACATCCGCGCCGTTTATCATTACAACCTGCCTAAGACGCTCGAAAACTACTCGCAGGAAACCGGGCGTGCTGGCCGCGACGGCAAAACGTCCGTCTGTGAGATGCTGGCCTGCGCCGATGACTGCATCGTGCTCGAAAACTTCACCTTTGGCGATACGCCCACACCGCAGGCCATCCGCCAGCTTCTCGATCACCTGTTGCTGCAAGGCGGCGAGTTCGACATCTCGATGTACGACCTCTCTCACGCCACGGACATTCGTCCGCTCGTCATCGAAACGGTCATCACGAACCTCGAACTCGACGGCATCCTGCGCCCGCTCGGTTCGTTTTACGCCAGCTATCAATTCCGCTTCATCCAGCCCGAACAGCGGATCCTTTCCGGCCACAAACCCGAGCGGCAGGCGTTTTTGCGCAGCCTGTTCCAATGCGGCAAGCGCGGCACGAAATGGATCACATTGAATCCCGACGAAGCCGCCACCGAACTCAACGAACCACGCGACCGCGTGCTCAAAGCGCTTACCTGGCTGCAAGAATCTGGCGACATTGAACTCAAACCCAGCGGCAGCCGGCAGAAGTATCGCCTCGCCGAAGATGCGCATCGTCGCGATCCGAAGGAGATCACCAAAAAGATGCAGCAGCTCTTCGTCGAGCGTGAGCAACGTGATGTGGAGCGTCTGCGTGAAGTCCTGAGCTTCGCCCAGCATCGCGGCTGCTTGACGAAATGGCTGCTCAACTACTTCGGCGAAGCCATGGAGACCGATTGCGGCACCTGCACGAGCTGCAAAGAGCGTGAAAAAGGCAGCACCGATGACGCCCCGCGCGAAATCCCGCAATCCACTGCCCCGCCGATCACCGTCGAGCACGTCGCCGCGATTCGCGAGGTCATCGCCGAGCGCAAGGCCGCGCTCAGGTCATCACGCCAGCTCGCCCGCTTTCTCTGCGGCCTTACCAGCCCTGCCACCAGCCGCGAGCGCCTCGGCAGGCATCCCAGCTTCGGTTTGTTGGACCGCATCCCCTTTGGCGATGTGCTGGCTCAGACGGAGTCGATGCTCACCTGAGGCATGGTGCTCATCGATGGTGCCTGGCTGTGTTTCGAATATGACACAAAGCTTTTGAGAGTGAGGTTTTTTGAACGTCGTGGGCGTGATGAAATCAAAATGGGGGTTGCTTGATGCAACATCTCCTACCATGAAAAAACCAATCCTCCCTTTCTGCTGTCTGGTCACCGTGCTGATGACCCAATGTTCAGCCCCCCGGACAGGTTCCACGCAGGCGGCACCGGCTGCATCCACCATGGCCTCGCAGTCTTACGCGCAGACGACACCCTCACCCCAAGGCAGTGTCACCACCCAGACGCTGGGCAATTCCACCGTGATGACCCGCAGGCTGATCAATCGTCCGCTTACCAACAAGGATGTCGGCAAGGTGCTGGAAGAAGTCACCGTGGTTTCACCCAGCGGCACTTCGGTGCAGGAGCGTGTGATTGTGCGAGCACTGCCAAGGCTTGAGACGAAAAACCTAACCAAGTCTTGATCTTGGAAACGGGGAGCGTTCGGAGGAGAAAAGCGCTCCGAAGCCTGTGAGCTTGACGGGCATGGTGCTTTGCGGCGAGACTTCGCGCCACAAACGCCATGCCCTACCTCCTCGACGCGCTCGTCATCCTCGGTTACTTCGCCATCATTCTTGGCATCGGTCTCTCGCAGCGTAGCAAGAGCGGTAGTGTGGAGGGTTTCACGCTCGGAGACCGCCAAATCGCCTGGTGGGCGGTGCTGGCGTCCATCCTGGCGGCGGAGATCAGCGCGGCAACGTTTCTCGGCGCACCTGAGTCCGGTTACAGCCGGCAGAACTGGAGCTACGCGCAGTTTGCCATCGGCACGGTGCTGGCGCGCATCATCGTGAGCTTTTTGTTCATTCCGATCTTTTACCGGCACGGCGTCATCTCGCTCTATGAGTTCCTGGAGACACGGTTCGGACCGGTGACGCGGAAATTCGCCTCCATCACCTTCATGTTCACCCGTGTGCTGGCGATGGGCACACGGCTCTATGTCTCCGCCATCATCCTCGTGCTGGCCGTGGCGATGTGGCAGGGCGGCGCGGTGGATGCGAACACAAAATTCTGGCTCTACGCAGGCGCGGTGGTGGTCGTCACGCTGCTGACGGCGCTCTACACCTCGGTGGGCGGGATTCGGGCGGTGATTTGGACGGATTTCATCCAGGTGGGTGTGCTGGTGGCCTCGCTCGGCTTCACCATTCCTTATCTCCTGATGAAAATCCCCGGCGGCTGGGGCGCGGTGGTGGATGTGATCAAGGAACCCGTGTTCTTCGATTTTGCGAAGCCTGCGGACACCGGCGCATGGGCCTGGATCAAGAATGTCTTCACCAGCGAGTACACGATCTGGGCCGCGATCATCGGCAGCACCTTCGTGACGATGAGCACGCACGGCATCGACCAGGACACCGTGCAGCGCATGCTCACGGCCAAAAACCGCCGCCAGAGCGCCTTCGCGACGATTCTCTCCGGCATTGTCGATCTGCCGATTGTTTCGGCCTTCATCCTCATCGGCGTGCTGCTCAAGGCTTACTATCTGGCGCATCCGAACGCGGCGCTGCCGGTGGAAAGCCGCGAGGTCTTTCCTTTCTTCATTATGAACGAGATGCCCGCAGGCATGCGCGGTCTCGTGACAGCCGGCATCCTTGCCACGGCGATGGGATCGCTCAGCACCGCGCTCAATGCGCTCGCCACCAGCCTGTCGCGCGATTTCATCCTGCCAAGACTGCCTGCGGACGCGCCAGATTCGAAGCGCATCGCCGTTCTGCGCTGGAGCACGGTATTTTTCGCCTTCCTCATCATCGTGGTCGGCATCTGGACGGCCTGGTTCATGGCGCACAATCCGAAAGTCGAAATCCTGCCGCTCGTGCTGGGCATTCTCGGCTTCACGTTCGGGTCACTGCTCGGTGTGTTCCTGCTCGCGGTGCTCACCAAGACACGCGGCTGCGACAGAGGCAACATCATCGCCATGGTCTGCGGCATCGTGGCCGTGCTCTTCCTCAGCAACGTGCTCGGCATTCAGACCAAGCTCGGCATCGACCAGCCCTTCGTGCTGTCCTTCCCCTGGCGCATCACCCTCGGCACCTTCGTCACCATCGGTGTTGCGGTCCTGTTCAAGACGCCCGACTCACGCCAAGCCTCAGCACGGGCCATCGACGAGACGCACGCCAAGTCGTGAGGACACAAAAAACGCGGACCGTTGCCGATCCGCGCTCTGTATTGATTGATTTGTGCGGATGAGGGCATCCGCACTCCTAATATTACGAGTAGCTGGCCTGCTGGCCCTTGATGTCGCGCTTCTTGATCCAGGGCATCAGGCCGCGAAGGCGGGCGCCGGTCTTCTCGATCGGGTGCTTCTCACCTGCCTTCAGCAGCTTGTTGAAGTTCTTGTAGCCGGTTTCGGTCTCCTTGATCCATTCCTTGGCGAACTTGCCGGTCTGGATGTCCTTGAGGGCGGCCTTCATGCGCTTCTTGACGCTGGCGTCGATGATCTTCGGTCCGACTTTGACGTCGCCCCACTTGGCGGTCTCGGAGATGGAGAAACGCATGCCGGCGATGCCAGCCTCGTTCATGAGATCGACGATGAGCTTCAGTTCGTGCAAGCACTCGAAGTAGGCCATCTCAGGGCTGTAACCAGCCTCGGTGAGCACTTCAAAGCCGGCCTGGACGAGGGCGCTGGCGCCGCCGCAAAGCACGGTCTGCTCGCCGAAGAGGTCGGTCTCGGTTTCTTCCTTGAAGGTGGTTTCGAGCACGCCGCCGCGGGTGCCGCCGATGCCGTGCGCCCAGGCGAGGGCGATCTTCTTGGCCTGCTTGTCAGCGTTCTGATAGATGGCGATGAGGGCGGGGACGCCCTTCCCTTCGGTGTACTGACGGCGGACGATGTGGCCGGGGCCTTTCGGGGCCACCATGATCACATTCACGTCCTTCGGCGGGACGACGGTCTTGTAGAGAATGGCGAAGCCGTGGGAGAAGAGGAGGGTCTTGCCCTTGGTGAGGTGCGGGGCGATGTCCTTCTTGTACACGCCGCCGATCTTGGTGTCCGGCACGGCGACGAAGATGACGTCGGCGGCCTTCACGGCTTCAGCGGTGTCCATGACCTTGAGGCCCTTCTCTTCAGCCACGGCGCGGCTCTTGGAGCCAGCGTAGAGGCCGATGATGACTTTGACGCCGCTCTCCTTGAGGTTCAGGGCGTGGGCGTGGCCTTGGGAGCCGAAGCCGATCACAGCGCAGGTCTTGCCTTTGAGCGGTGCAAGGCTGGCGTCTTTTTCAGTGTAGATTTTCGCGGGCATATAGGTTCTGGTTAGAAGGGCGGCGACAGTGGTTCAAGCGGGGGACGGGGTCAAACGGCTTTTTCCCGCCCTCCCAAGGCTTTGATTGACCGTCCAACCCGGACGCGTAGTCTCCGCGCCTCTTATGAAACCCACCATCGCCCTTCTTTGCGCCGCGCTTGCGGCAGTCACCGCCACCCAAGCCCAGGAGGTCAAGCCCGCGCAGCCGGCCGAAGCCCCTGCCGCCTCCACCACCGTACCCATGGACAAAGTCAGCTACTTCATCGGCCGTAATTTCGGCGAGCAATTCAAAGGCCAGGGCATCGCCATTGATGTCACCGCCCTGGTCGAGGGCATCAAGTCCGGCATCGGCGGCGAGAAGCCCAAATACACGCAGGAGGAGCTCATGGCCGCCATGCAGGCGTTTGAAAACAGCATGCGCGAAAAAGAAGCCATGCGCGGCCAGGCCTCCAAGGCCGTGGGCGACAAATTCCTCGCCGACAATGGCGCGAAAAAAGGTGTGACCACCACCGCCAGCGGTCTCCAGTATGAAGTCATCAAGGCTGGCGACGGACCCAAGCCCGTCGCCACCGACAAGGTGAACGTCCACTACCACGGCACGCTGATCGACGGCAAGGTCTTCGACAGCTCCGTCGAGCGCGGCATGCCCATCACCTTCGGAGTGCAGGAAGTCATCAAAGGCTGGACCGAGGCGCTCCAGCTCATGCCCGTCGGCTCCAAGTGGCGCATCTACATTCCTTCCACCCTCGCCTACGGCGAGCAGGGTGCCGGTGGCGACATCGGCCCGAACGAGGCGCTGATCTTCGACGTCGAGCTGCTCGGCATCGTGAAGTAAATCCATCACCAACCTCTTGAATGCCGAAGGGCGGGACTCATCTCCCGCCCTTCTTGTTTTACAGCGGTGTCATGTCTCCGCTCATCCACGCCCGCACCTGGGCCAGCCGTGTGCGCAGGCTGTTGCCGGTGTGATTGTCCTGCAAAAGTGACTCGTCCAAAATCAGCGTGCTCAGCCAGTGGCGTGGCGCCTCCTGCTCGGTCGCGCCCAGCGCATCCCACCACGCCCGCATGGCGATGTTCTCATGCAGCACATGCCCGACGAAACGCCGGATGCCCAGGCTCAGCGCGTGCTCCCAGATCACCGCCAGCAGCAGCGTGGCGACACCGCGCCCCTGAAACTCGTCTGCCACGCTGAAGGACGCCTCCGCCGCCTCCGGTTCCTCCTTCAAACGCCAGAACGACGCGCCGCCTACGCCTGGGATGTCGTCGCGCGTCTGATGCATCGCCACCCAGGCCACATGATCTTTTTGATCCGGCGTGCACAGGCTTTCGATCAAGCGCGGGTTCAGTTCACGCACCCGCATCCAAAAGCGAAAGTAACGCGCCTCCGGCGACAGGCGGCGAAACGCCTCCGCGATCAGATCCCGGTCTTCCGGCCGGATGCTGCGCACCTCCAGAGGCGTGCCATCCTCCAGGCTCATCTGCCACTTGCGGTTCGGGTCAAACGTCATGCCTCACCGCTGTCTGCGATCCTGCCCTGCGGCAAGTCGGGAATCGGTGATGCACTCCGACTGCGGGCATCACTTCCCGCTGCTCCACTTCGCCGCGTTGATGATAAGCTGCTGGTAGGGCTTCAAATCGTGCACGCGGGCATCGTGACCGAGGGCGATGCCGACGATCTTCGCTTTCGGGTGCTCGGTGATCCAAACGCTGGGGTGCGGGCGCTGGAATTTGTCGCTGGGGCTGGTTTCGGCGAGGACGGTGATCTTCGCGGTGCCTGCGGGGATTTTTTCCGGCTCGGCATTCACATAATAGAGTTCGTCTTCCACCGTGAAACTCGCGGGCACGCCAGCCATGACGGGATGATCGGCCTTCACGGCTTTCACATCGAAGGGATGAATTCGATCATGCCCACGGGCACCACCACCGACGATTTGCGCGTTCAGTTCCGGCCATCCTGCGAAGCCATACCACGTTCCCGGATGCAGCATGACGATGCCTTTGCCTGCGGCGGCGAAATCGAAGAGCGCTTTTCGGTAGGCGGCGGTGTCGAAAAATTTGCGGTTCACGCTGATGATGGCGACGTCGGCGGTGGCGAGTTCGGTGGCGGCTTGATCGCGGTCCTCGGTATAGTGGACGGTGAAACCGGCGGCTTTCAGCGTGGCGACATCCGTGGTGCCGAAGAAGTCTTTGAAGTTATGCGACGAACCGCCGCCGATGACGAGCACGCGGGTTTTGCCAGCTTCCCAATTCACGGGTGAGGCGGGAACGAGCGGGCCATCCCCTTTGCCGCCTTCTTTAGGCGTTTGCTCGGGTATTGTAGTCCCGGCTTTAGCCGGTTCCCCGGAGCCGCCTGAAGGCGGGACTACAGTGCGGGGGCTTTTGCCCTCAATATCCGCCGTGACGGCCACGATAACCGGCGCGGTTTTGTTTCCAGCGGGGCTTTCGAGGATCAAAGTTTTCGCGATGCCCTTCTTCGTGAGTTCGAGCGTGAGCAGGCGCATCTGCTGGCCGTCGGTGAGTCCTTCGACATACTTCGAGCCGGGCACCTCGACGGGGCGGATGTAGTCACTGAAATGCACGCCGTTGAGGAAGGTGAATGCCTCTTTCTCGCCGCTGTCATAGACGACGGTGGCCTTGAGTGCGGGCGCTTCGTCACGCACCGCCGGGAAACCCCAGCCGGAGACGCCGCTGAGGAGCTGCAGACGCTTCGCGGCCACGTTCACGGCCACTTCGATCTTCGCGGGGAAGGTTTGGGAGTGATTGTCTTTTCCGGGGCCGCCTTTGAGCACGATCAAATTGGCGCCGTTGGCGGCTTTCGAGGCGTCTTGGATGAAGAAGGGCACGCCTTCGACCTTCACGTTGCCGAACTTGTTGAGCTTCACGCGGCCGCCTTCGGGTTTCGCGCTGGCGAAGACGCCGTCGCGGCAGTCGGCGGTGAAAGCATCGGCGAGGTGGAGGATGCGGAACTGCTTCATCGCATCGCCGCAGATAAAGGCGAGGATGTCGCGCAGCGGCTCGGGGCCGAGCGCATCGAGACCTTCCGGCATGAGGCTGCGGCGGGTGTTTTCGCGCTTGTCGATGTCGCTCTTCGCGATCTCGCGCACGCCGACCTGCGTGGCGAGCGTGACGGTGGCGCTGTTCTCACTGGTGACGACGCCGACGAGCGTCTCGCCCTTCTTCGTGGTGATGTTGAAGGCCCAGAAGCTGGGATCGACCTCGCGGTTCGGATCGACGATGTGCACGAGCAACTCGGCCGGGCCATGCGCTCCCATGCCATCGAGCGGCGGGCCGACGGCGACGCCGATGTCGCCGAGCTTGTGGCAGATGGCGCAGGCGGCGGTGAAGAGCATTTTGCCCTGCGCAGCGTTTCCGGGCTTCTCGACCTCCGGCACGAGCTTGGCGATGATGGCATCCTTCGCGGCATTGTTGACCTTGAAGAGGTCGTTCGCGCGTTTGGCGATCTGCTTGTTCGGATGCGAGCGCAGGCGTGCGACATCGCCGGGGGCGAAAATCGCGCGGTCGATGCTGCCTGCCTTCACGGCATCGAGCAGGGCTCCGGTGGCCTCGGGGCGTTTGACGATATGCTCAAAGGCTTTGTTGAACTGAGCACCTTTGAGGGTCGGAACCACCTCGTTTAGCTTGGTTAATTTGTCATCGGCTCGTGCACCAAGAACATCGACCAAAGCACCCTTCAAAGAGTCGGAGACAGCATTGTCCGCCAGAGTTGACTTAATGTAAGCATCAACAGCTTCACCTCCCAAGGCTTGGCAGATTTCGATCCGCCTTCCGTCTTTTGTGTCGGGCGATTTGAGTTCAGCCAACCAGCCTTCCTGCAAAACACTCATGTCTCCGTTAAGATGGTCATCGCTCTCCCATGTTTGGGCGAGACGATATGCTGCAAAGCTGGTGCCAGCAGAATTTAGGAGCTTCTGCATCGGCTTCACCAAACTCAGAGGCATTTCCCCAAGCCGAGAAGCATCTGCAGCCATCAGGCTCAGGATGGCGTTCTTCACCGGATCAGCCTTCGCATCGGCGTTGGCACAGGCGGTGATGAGTTTTTCGGCATTCGCGGGCAGTGCGGCGGGGAGGAGGGCGCTGACGAAGTTGGAAAGCGATTCAGGAGACGAGGAAGACAGCGCAGTGGCGATGGCTTCGGCGGGTTTGTCGGCTGCGGCGGCGATGAGAGCGCTGCGGGTCCAATCATCTTGAGCAGCGGCGAAGTCCTTGAGGAGCTTGTCGGCATTCGCGGCTTGTTTGGCGGCTTCGTAGGCCAGCAGCGCTTTACTGCCTTGTGCTGGCACCGCCCCACGAGTCACTGTCTCGACTTTTTTCGGAGCCTTCGCCTCCTTGTGCTGCACTTTCCAGATGCGGCCGTAGTAGTGGTCGCGGTCGGGGCGGACGGCGGCGTTGGCGGGGCCGTGGGTGGGGCCGCGGGTGTCGTTGTGAATGACGGCCTGATTGCAGAAATCGACGATGTAGAGCGCTCCGTCCGGACCGACGCGATTTTCGATGGGGCGGAACCACAGGTTCTTGCTGCGGATGAACTCGGTCTGCTCGCGACCAGGTTCGCGCTTCGCTTTGTAGGTGACTCCATCGGGCTCGACCATGAAGTGGCTGACGATATTCAGCGTGGGCTCGGTGGTGAAGTAGCCGTAGTTCCACTTCGCGGGCCAAGCACCGCCCTCATAGATGGCGCAACCGGCGGCGGCGGTGTAGCTGCCGACCTGGTCGATCTGCACATAGGCCTGCTGCTCCCAATGCATGGCCGGATACGTCGGCTCTTTCGGCAGCATGCCGTTGGTGCCCATGACGCCGGGCAGCTTGCCTTTCGCCAGCACATACTCCGGCAGCACGACGTGGATGAAGTGATTGCCGCTCGTCGGCTGCGTGTAGAAAACTTGGCCGTCGCTGGTGATATCCAGGCCCCAGGTATTGCCGCCGCGGCTGGCGTATTGCTCGATCTTGGTGCCGTCCGGCTTGAACCGCACGACACCGGCTCCGATGGAGACTCCAGTTGGGGAGTTTAAAGTTTCAGGTTCCAAGTTGGAGCTGCCGCTCCGATCCGGTGAACTTGAAACTTGAGACTTGGAACCTGAAACTCCAAGGCACTGCACGTTATCCGACGACGAATACCCATGCGTGGCATAGATCCACCCGTCGAGGCCCCAGCGCATGTTGTTGATGACGGCGTGCGTGTCGCGATTGCCGAGGTTGGTGTAGAGCTTCGTGCGTTTGTCGGCCTTGTCGTCGCCGTTCGTGTCCTCGAAGAACCAGATGTCCGGCGCGGCGCAGACGATGATGCCGTTTTTGTAAAACACGCTGCTGGTGGCGAGTTCGATCTCGTCGGCAAAGACCTGTTTTTTGTCCATGACGCCGTCGCCGTTCGTGTCGGAGAGGATGGAGACGCGGTCGAGCGGTTTGCGGTCATACTGGCCGGGCTTGATGGCACCGCTGTCCTTCCACGCGTCCACGTTCGACTGGCGGAGGCCGTTCGGATACTCCGGCGTCTCGACGACCCACAGGCGGCCTTTTTCATCCCAGTCGATGTTCATCGGCTTGTTGATCAGCGGCTCGGCAGCGACGAGGGAGAGTTCAAATTCCGGATGCACCTCCAGATCCTTCACGATGCCCTGCGGGCTGGGGCAGCCGCCCTCGACGTAGCGCAGCGCATCGCCCAACTCGGCCGGTTTGCAGAGTTCGTCGATGTTTTCACGCTTCCCAGCCCAGGCGATGCCGCGCAGGATGGCGGTGCGGATGCCGTTGTGGCTGAAGTTCTTGTGCCAATGTCCGGGGATGCAGGTGAAGGCGCGATATGTAGAACGAGTTTTCTTACTCGTTTCTGAGTCTGGGGCAGCCTCGTCATCACGAGTTGGAAAACTCGTGCTACGTTCATAGGTCCACACCTGCGGCTGGATGTCGTAAATATTGACCGCTTTCTTCTTCGCCACGGCCTCGGCAGCACGCTGCTGGGCTTCTTTGTTGCCTTTGCCACCCGTGTCAGCGGCTTTCGGCGTGTAGGCGGCGGCGAGGATTTTGGCCTCGGGCAGGAGATCCATATCGTAGTAGATCTCGTCGTCGATGTCGAAATTCGAGATGTCCTTGGTGATCGGATTCTCGCGGTCGGTGAAGTAGAGGCTCATGGGTGCCTCCAGCCACTTCGTCTGCCCAAACTTCCACGAGCCGCCGATGATGGTCTTGAACCAATCATGATCCTTCGACACCGCCGCCGCGTGGATGACGACCAAGCCGCCACCACGCGCGAGGAACTCCATCAGGTTCTTCCGCTCATCGCCGATCTTGATGTTCCCTGCCTCCTGCGCGTGCAGGATGAGCACGTCCGTCTTGTCGAGCTGCTCCTTGGTGGGGAATTCCAGGCTGCCATCGGCCTTGGCACCGCGTTCATTGAGCAGGGGCACCCATTCTTTGAGAAACTGCGGGAAGTCATGCGCACCGGGGCCGTGGGATTTCTTTCCGGCACGGATGAAGACGCGCAGCGGCTCGGCGGCCGTCAGAAGTGAGACGTGAGAGGTGAGAAGTGCCGCGAGGAGCAGAAGGTGGCGTTTCATGGTTGGCGCGATGGTAGGCAGAACCAACGCCCGCTGTGAAGCCCGTTTTCGCACGGCGCACTATCGGAAATGCACATGCGGCAGCCTCATGCTTCGGGCAAAAGGCCTGGAGACATTCGTTTTGCCGCAAAGGGGCAAAGAGGCAGAGGTGCGGAGAGGGATGGCCTACGGAACACGCGGAATCAAACTCAGTTCAGATTCAAACTCATGCCTTCCGTGTCATTCCGCGTGTACCGTAGGCACAGAAATTCTGCTTCTCTGATCCTTAGCGGCAAAACCGCCCAACTGCAGGTTCCTTCCAAAAATAAAGCCGGAGTCTCGCGACTCCGGCTTCGTGATTGATTTGGGACTCTTAATCCTCAGCCACTTCAGCGGCGGCTTTCTTTTTCTTCTTTTTGCCACCGGCATTGCGCAGCGCCTTCGGAATCGGGTCTTCCTTCTTCTGGAGGGCACGACGCAGCTTGCGCAGCGCGATGTTTTGAAGCTGGCGGATACGTTCGCGGGTGACGCCGAATTCCTGGCCGACTTCTTCCAGCGTGCGCGGCTTCTGGCCGGCAAGGCCGAAACGGGCGTCGATGATCTTGCGCTCGCGTTCGTCGAGAACGGTCAGCAAGCCGTCGAGCTGGCTGTGCATGTTCTTGTGCGAGAGCAGGTCGAAGGGCGTCTGCGCGTTTTCATCGCCGACGATTTCGCCGAACTCGGTGCTGTCGTCGTCGCTGATCGGTGCGTCGAGCGAGGCCGGGCGCATGGAGGCGACCTTGAGCTGGCTGAGTTTGGCGCGGTCGATGCCGATTTCCTCGGACAGTTCGTCGTCAGTCGGTTCGCGTCCCAGTTCCTCGGACATCGCCATGGCGACGCGGCGCATCTTGCTGATCTTGTCCACCATGTGGACAGGAAGGCGGATGGTCTTGGACTGGTTGGCGAGAGCGCGCTTGATGGACTGCTTGATCCACCAGGCGGCGTAGGTTGAGAGCTTGCCGCCCTTGTTCGGGTCGAAGCGTTCCACGGCCTTCATCAGGCCGATGTTGCCTTCGGAAATGAGGTCGAGAAGCGGCAGGCCGTAATTGGCGTAATCTTGGGCGATCTTCACCACGAGGCGTAAGTTCGCACGAATCATGTGCGAACGGGCTTCGGGGTCGCCGCGCTTGATGCGTTCGGCAAGCTCGACCTCCTGGTCGGGAGTCAGCAAGTCAGTCTTGCCGATCTCACGCAGGTAAATCTTAATGCCTCCGTCGAGTTCCATATTGAGCGTTCTATGTGGGTAATACGTTGCAAAGCGCGAAGTCTTTGCTTCCTGCCATGACGCAGGGGGTCGTCAGTATAAATGCAGATTCGCACTTCGCTCGTCTTTTTTGAGCAAGTTTGCGGCCAGAAAGGGGGAATGAACCGGGCGGAAGTGGCACAGGCGGTGAATTTGCAGCCTCCCTTCAACTAAACTTTGCCGGTGTCGTCAATATCATTTCTTGAAAATATCAGGAATTACTAACAAAAAGACCTGAGACACGGCATTTTTTCCGCTTCATCAGGTTTCGGGGCCTTTTTTCAGTCCGGTCCTTCCTTCGCCACCCGCCTGCTTGACACCGCCACCACCTTCCCCGACTTACTGCCCCCTCAAAAACTGCCATGCCCCGCCGAATCTCCTACCGCGACGCCATCCGTGAAGCCCTTGACGAAGAAATCGCCCGCGACCCCATGGTTGTGGTCATGGGCGAGGAAGTCGCCCAGTACAACGGCGCGTACAAAGTCACCCAGGGCCTCTGGGACAAGTGGGGCGACAAACGCCTCGTGGACACCCCCATCAGCGAGGCCGGCTTCATCGGCATGGGCATCGGAGCCAGCATGCTCGGCGTACGCCCGGTGATGGAGCTCATGTTTTGGAGCTTTTACACCGTGGCCTGGGACCAGATCGTGAACAACGGCGCGATGGTGCGCTACATGTCCGGCGGCAAGATCAATGTGCCCATCGTCATTCGCGGCCCGGCCAATGGCGGCACCAGCGTCGGCGCGACCCATTCCCACACGCCGGAAAACATCATGGCCAGCTTCCCCGGCATGAAGTGCGTCTGCCCAAGCAACGCCTATGACGCCAAAGGCCTGATGAAGGCCAGCATCCGCGACAATGATCCCGTCATGTTCATGGAGAGCACCGTCCTCTACGGAGCCGAATGGGAAGTGCCATCGAACGACGAAATCCCCGGCGGCGATCTCTTCATCCCACTTGGCTTGGCCGATGTGAAACGCGAAGGCACGGACATCTCCCTCATCGCCCACGGCAAAGCGGTCATCACCTGCCTCGAAGCCGCCCGCATCCTGGAAGAGGAGCACGGCATCAGCGCCGAGGTCGTCGATCTCCGCAGCATCCGCCCGCTGGACGAGGACACCATCCTCCAATCCGTCGCGAAAACGCACCGCGCCATCTACGTCGAGGAAAACAAGCCCTACTGCGGCATCGGCGCCCAGATCGCCTACATGATCCAGGAGCGCATCTTCGACGAGCTCGACGCCCCAGTGCAGCGCGTGTGCAGCCTCGACTCGCCTGCCATTTACAGTCCGCCGCTCGAAGCCCTCCAGCTCCCGACCGCCGATGTCGTCGTCGCCAAGGCGCTTGGGATCTGCTGATCTCTTCCTTCTCACTTCTTACCTCTGACTTCTCACTCTTCCCGCCATGCCTAAATTCATCGAAATGCCCAAGCTCAGCGACACCATGACCGAGGGAACCCTCGCCAAATGGACCGTCAAGGAAGGGGACAAAGTCACCGTCGGCAAGGCCATCGCCGACATCGAGACCGACAAGGCCACCATGGAATATGCCAGCCCGTTTGAAGGCGTGTTGCACAAATTCATCGCTGCTCCCGGCGGCAAAGTCCCGCTCGGCGCTCCGCTGGCCGTCATTCTCGAAGACGACGAGGCCGCGCCCGCCAATCTCGACGAACTCATCGCCAAAGCCCAGTCCGCCGCTGCTCCGGCACCCGCCGCTGAGAAAAGGCCCGCTGCGACCGCCGCCAAAGCCGCGACCACTGGCCCACGCCTCCCACAGGCTCCGCAGCACAAAAGCCGCGCTGCCGCCGCGAACTCCAACATCCGCGTCAAAGCCTCCCCGCTCGCCAAAAAGATTGCTGCGGAGCGTGGAGTGGACCTCACCGCCCTCGTCGGCTCCGGCCCTGGTGGCCGCATCGTGCGTGAAGACGTCGAAAACGCCCCAGTCGGCGGTTCCAGCGCACGCGTCGCCGCCACCCCGGCGATTCGTCCTGTCATCGGACCTGATGACGAACGCGTGCCCACCAGCAGCATGCGCAACATCATCGCCGAGCGCCTGCTCGCCTCGAAGACGCAGATCCCGCATTTCTACCTCCAGATGGAAGTCGATGCCGCGCCGCTCATGGAATTCCGCGCTCACCTCAACACCGCCAATGAAAAAACCGGCGGTGTGAAGTACACCGTCAACGATTTCATCCTCAAGGCCGTCGTTCGCGCCGCCCAGGCCCAGCCCGCCATCAATGCCGCCTGGGATGGTGATGCTATCGTGAAATTCAAATCCGTCGGCCTCAGCGTCGCCATCGCCATTGATGACGGCCTCGTGACGCCGGTCATCAAGCAGGCGGAAAAGAAAACGCTGCTCGAAATCAGCCAAAGCGTCAAAGACCTCGCTGGCAAGGCCAAGAACAAGAAGCTCAGCCCCGACGACTTCGCCGGTGGCACCATCACCGTCTCCAATCTCGGCGCGTATGGTATCGACCAGTTCGCCGCCATCATCAATCCACCCCAGGCCGCGATTGTCGCCATCGGCAGCATCCGCAAGGCTCCCGTCGTGGATGACAAAGGCCAGATCGTCGTCGGCCAGCGCATGTGGGTCGGCCTCAGCGGCGACCATCGCGTCGTCGATGGCGCTGTCGCCGCCACCTTCCTCGCCGAGATGCGCAAGCTGCTGGAAAACCCGGCGCTGATGCTGGTGTAGTTCATTCCAACGTCACGCGGCCTCCAGACCGCCCACACGATACGCCGATGGCGAAACACCCGTGTGGCGGAATCCCAGCTTGAAGGCGGACTCCTTCAGCGTGTCGTGAATCATGCCCCAACTCAACGCTGGGAGACTTTGCCGCCGTCGAGCAGCTTTTCGAGATTCGCGTCCGCCTTCACGCCTTTTTTGATCGCCTCGTCGTATTCGACGCGGGCCTTGTCCCACTGCGGCGGGTCCCAGGTGACGTAGAGAACCGCCAGATTGAAGTGCGCCTCGCCATAGGTCGGATCAATCGCCAGCGCGGTCTTGAACTCGCGCTCGGCCCGTTCCATCAGGCTCATTTTGGTGGCGATGATGCCGAGGTAATGCCTGCCGCTGGCGTTGTTCGGGCGTTTGGAGAGGCTCTTCTCAAAGTAGGTCATCGCATCCTTCCAGCGCTCCTGCTTGAAGTAGGTGACGCCAAGCGTGAAGGCGGCGGGCTCGTTCGCCGGATCGTAGGCCAGCGCTTTTTGCAGCGCCACCTCGGCCTCGGCGTGCTTGTCCTCGCGCTGACGGGCCATGCCAAGGCCAATGAGGGCGGAAACGTTTTTCGGCTCGGCGCGCAACGCGTCCTGGTAGAGTTTCGCGGAGGTATCGAACTCCTTGTTCATGTAGGCCTCGTTGGCCTGCATGATGAGCGTTTCAGCAGTGCCTGGAGCTGGTGGCGCGGCTTTTTTGTCGCTGTCCGGCGAGGCGTTGGCGATGAGCGTGGCCTGCACGCCTTTCGGGCCGAGCAACTCGCGCACCACGGGGTCGGAGAAGAGTTTCTCTTCATCGGGCGTGAGCGTCATGCGCGCGTTTTTCATTTCTTCGACTTGTTTGACGAGATCGTTCGAGGCGTTCTCCATTTTCTGCAGCTCGGTAATCATGAGGTCCTTCGAGGCCTGCTGGCGATGCTGGGCGCGGAGCTGGCGCATAATGATGGCGCGCAGCATCTCGTTCTCCTGTGTGAGCTCGGGCGTGGCGGCCATTTTGGCATCCATGGCGGTGGGCATTTCCTTCAACTGCTTCGTCAGCTCGGCCACCTGGGTCTGGTAGGCGGCGCTTTCCTGGCGCAGCGTGGCGAGCTGCCCCTGCAAACCGGTGAGCTGGCCGCGCAGCGCGACGATCTCCTGTTCTTTCCGCGTTGCATCAGCCTTCAAGGTCACGACCAGCTGCTGCACCTCGCCGAGTTCCTTCTTCAAACGCTCGTTTTCGGCGACGAGGCGCTTCATCTCGACGCTGCCGGTCTTTTTCTTCAAATCGTCCACTTCTGCCTGCAAACCGAGGCTGCGAGCGCTGGCGGCGTCGCGGTCCTTCACGGCCACGTCACGATCCTTGATGGCGGAATCGCGTTGTTTCACGGCGTCATCACGCTCTTTGAGAATCGTGACACGCTCCTGCTCGATGGCGGCGATGCGCACAGAAGAGGCGGCCAGTTTTTCAGAAGCGTCCTTCGCGGCGGCCTCGGCGGCGATGAGACGCTGGCCGTTTTTGCGGACCTCCAACTCCACGGCCATTTTTTCCTCCATCAGCTTGTCGAGCTGCCCCTGGGCCGCGCGTCCTGCCTCCACGTCCTTGGCCATTTGCAGGATGCTCTGCTCCATGGCGGCGGATTTTTTGCCCAGCGCGTCGTTTTGCGAGCGGGCAGTGGTGATCTCACCGGAGGCCCACTGGTACCACTGCTGCCATTTGCCAAGGTCGAGCTGATACTGGTTGTTCTGCGTCTCCAGCTCAAGGATGCGCTTTTTATGCATCGCCTCCCACTGGCTGAGCATGTCGCTGAGGCTGGGTAAGGAACCCGGCGCGGAAGGTGCTGACAGCGGCGTCTGAGAAAGAATGCCCGGGGCAGGCACACCCGCAGCCGCAGGCACATAACCTGGAGAAACCGGCGTCAGCACTTGTGGAGTCGGTGCCATCGGCTGCGGTGACGCGGCCTGTGGCTGGGACAGCCGCAACTGGATGCGCCCAAGCGCGTCCTGGATTTTCTGCTGCCGCGCGGCGCGCATCTCCGGCTGCCACGCCGGATAGTTGCGGGCGATGCTGTCCATGATCTCCCCCGCCTGCTTGAACTTGCTCTGCGCCTGCGGGAAATCCCCGGAGGCCTCCAGCTTCACTGCCTCGTTGTTGAGCACAAAGCCGCGGAAATACTGGTCCGCCACCTCGCTGCTGGCGTCGATGGACTGGGCATTCGACACCGGGGCGGCCAGGGCAAGCGCTGCCAGGAGTGTGAAAACGAAAAGAAGACGGTTCATGGTGATTTTCGGGAAGGGGCGCGAGTTTACCGCCTTGCGGGGGTCTTGTAAATGGCCTTGGCGCTTCCTCAGGCCCGCCGCTGCCGTAGCACGGCCACCCAACGGTCCACCGATTTGCCCGGCGCGTCGCCGAGGGCTCGGCTGGCTTTGTTGCGCCTGTTGCTCACCACCTCCATCCCCAGCGACTCCAGGGCACGGAGCGCGAGCCGGTGTTCGACATCGAAATAGCTCGTGATGACCAGCATGCCGTCAGGCCGCAGTTTGGCGATGCCCTGGTCGAAAATCTTCTTCCACAGCTCCTGCCCGTGCCAGAAGTTCTGATGGCGGAGGAAGACCATGTTGAAGTCATCCCCGATGGTCTTGTGCTGGTCGATCTTCGTGGCGTCCTCGATCAAAAACTCCGCCGGGAGGTGTCCGTGTGTCTCACGCGCGTGACGGATTTCGCGAATGCGGATGTCCGCGCCGACCATTTCCACCGCACCGCCCTTCGTGAGGTCGGAACCGACCTTGATCAAGGTCTCCGCCTCATCGCAGCGACCGCAGGCCAGATTGAGGATGCGCATGCCCTCCTTCCCCGCCGGCAGATGCGGAGCGAGGGACTCCTGGAGAAGCGTTTGCAGCTTCGCCATGTCTTCCTGGATGGGTTGTGGGGCTTTGGGGAGGTCCATCGGCATCAACGTCGGAACGGCGAGGCTGGCATGCCTGCGCCGTTGAAAAGAGTCGCGGTGGGATTGTCCTTCCACGCATAGCGAACACTTTTCGGTTCCGCAACCGCCTTGGCGGAGACGATGACGGTTTCGCCCTCGATTTTGGCCTCCGCAGGCTGCCACTGACCGTCGGCTCCGGCGACTTCGAAGCCGCTGAGATCGCCTTTGGCCTGCAAACCCTTCGCATGCTTGAAGGTGAGCACGAATTCGCCGCCTTTCGCCGTCGCGGTGTCAATCAGCGGTCCGCAGATGGCGGGAACGTCTTTTTGATACACGGCTCCCAGCGCCCACTGCGCGAGTCGATAGCCGACGTCCTGCTTGTTCTTCGGATGAATGTCCTTCGGATCGCCGATGTCGAGCGTGACGGCCATGCCGCTGTTGGGAATGGTCTGGAGCGCGTTGAGCATCTGCTCTCGCACGAGCGGCCAGCCTTCGCCAGCACGCGTGAAATTCGGAAGCTGCACCCAGGCGAAGGCAAACTCGTCGTTCCAACGCGTGCGCCAGTCCTTGGCGAGCAATGTGAGTTGGTGCTGGTAAAACGGTGCTTTCTGATCCTGGCTGTTCGCCTCGCCTTGATACCAGATCGCGCCGCGAATCGCATAGGGGATGAGCGGATAGATTTTGCCGTTGAACAGGCCCCCAAAGTTGCCCTTCTTCTCACGGGTGGCGATCGGGTCACGCGGCTTGCGCGGCAGTTCTTTGCCCTCGTCCTTCGCCTTCTTCACGTCCTCGGTCCATTTCGCGACCTGACGCTCATACAGAGCCTTCATCTTCACCGGATCGAACTTGGCATCGTCCTGCTTCATCGTTGCAAAGAAAGGTTTGAGCTCCTCGCTAGCCTTCTGAGCCTCGGGACTGATCCAGGACTCGATGGGCGTGCCGCCAACGGAGGAATTGATCAGGCCCACCGGTGTTTTGAGCGCCGCATGCAGTGTGCGACCAAAGAAAAATGCGGTGGCGGAGAAACGACCCACGGTATCGGGCGAACAAACCACCCAGGTCCCCTTGCCCTGCGTCTGGGCTGTCGCATTGGCACCGCTGCCTTCGGTAAACATGCGAATCTGCGGCAGATTCGCGGCGGCCTTGCTGCCTTCGAAGTCATTCGAGCTCTGCACGGCCATCGCCATGTTCGACTGGCCAGAACCGAGCCATACTTCGCCCACGAGCACGTCGTTGATCGTCTTGTCGCCAATCGTGAGTGTCTGCGGTTCGGCGGAAGCTGTGAGCGGATCGAGCTTGAGCGACCATTGCCCATCCGCATCGGCTTTGGCCGTCTTTTTCTGTCCGGCGATGGAGACAACGATCTCCGTATTCGCATCCGCCGTGCCCCACACCGGTACCGGCTTACCGCTTTGCAGCACGAGGTGGTCAGAGAACACGGCGGGCAGCGTCAGCGCGGCTGAGGCTGGAAGAGTGAGGAGCAGCAGGCTGAGAAGTGATTTCATGGCGGGTGGCTGGAGAAGCGGCTTGTCAACGTCGTCACCGCTCGGTTTGCTTCACGAATGTCAGCCGCACTCTTCGCCGCCGGTCTGGGGGACGTGATTCGTTCCTGCTACCTGAACGCCGCCTACCGTGTGCTCAGCGAGGCCACGCGGCCCGTGCCGATCATCATGGCCTCGCACAATCCCTTCGCGATCGAGATCTTTCGGCATCACCGCAATGCGAAAAATTTCATCCTCTACGATCTGGCGCACAAGTTTGAGGAGTTCTTCAACGCCGGACTGCGCGGCGTGGACATCAACCGTGCGCTGTGTGGTTTTGCCGGGGTGGATCATGCGAAATTGATCCGTGGCAGCGCGGACGGGCACACCCCGGTGTTCGACGCGCCGGACGAGGTCGATTCGCAGGGACACATCGTGTTCCAGCCCTTCGCGGGAAACGCATCCTACCGCTCGCTGCCGCCGGAGTTGATCGAAAAAACGGTGCAGGTGCTGCGCAAGCTGCCGTGCCAGGTGTTTGTGATGACACGCAGTTATTTCCGTCCCGGCGCGAAGGGAAAAACCATTCACGCCGTGGAAGACGCCCGCGCCTTGGAAGGTGGGAACATCACCGTGCTCGATAGCCTCACCGTCCCTGCGACGTTGAACCTCATCAAAACCTGCCGCGCCTATGTGGGAAGCTGGAGCAGCCTGCAGCAGGCGGCATGGCTCGAAAACAAGCCGGTGGCGGTGTTTTACCCGGTCAATTATATCGACGTGCAAAAGCACACCGCCTACGCCTTCGGCATGGGGCGTGAAAACACCATGGGCTGCGAATATCCGCAGGTGGATGCCGCGTTGCTGGAAGCGTTTCTGCGTCGCTGGTGACTTGGGAAAGGCCTGAATAAATCCGAATCCCCACTTGCCTTTCGATTTTTTCAGTTTTTAATGAAAACATGAGCAAGGAACTACCTCCCTGGGAAAAGGCACGCGAGGAATTCGTGGCCCAGTGGGGTTCGCTCGGCACGCAGTGGGGCATCAACCGCACGATGGCCCAGATTCACGCCCTGCTCATGACCGCCCCGGAGCCGATGTGTACCGACGAGGTCATGGAAAAGCTCCAAATCAGCCGTGGCAACGCCCACACGAACCTCAAGGACCTCGTCGGCTGGAACCTCGTGCGCATCATCACCCGCAAGGGCGACCGCAAGGAGTACTTCGAGGCGGAGAAGGATGTGTGGAAGATTTTCATCACCATCTCGAAGGAGCGCAAGCGCCGCGAGATCGAGCCCGCCATCCACCTGCTGCGCGACTGTGCCGCCCGCACGAAGGACGAGGCCGCCGGTCCTGGCCGCGACTTCCACCAGCAGATGAAGGACCTCGACGAGTTCCTCAGCTTTGGCGTCAAAGTCGCCGATACCGTGATCACTATGAAGCACGCCTCCGCCCTCCAGTGGGCCATGCGCCTCCTCGGCTGATCTTTTCATGCTCGCATGTTTCATTAAATACTGAAAATTCAGAACAAACCAGCAAACTGCCATGAACAACACGTCACTCGAAGTCCGCCGCATGCGCCCGGCTTCGGCGCTGACGAATCCGCTCGAAGGCGAGGTCGTGTGGAGTCCGATAAAGTCGCTGTGGTTCACCTCGCATTTGCTCATCGCGATCATCGGCGGCTGGTGGACAATCAGCCCGGGGGCGGTGGCCCTGTCGTTCGCCTTCACGGTGTTCACGCTATGCCTCGGCCACACCATCGGCCTGCATCGCCTGCTCATTCATCGCAGCTTCGTTTGTCCGCGCTGGCTGGAATACCTGCTCGTGCATCTCGGCATCGTCGTCGGCATGGGCGGACCGTTTCGCATGCTCCACATGCACGACATCCGCGACTGGGCACAGCGGCATCGCGTCTGCCATCCGTTCTTCATCGACCAGCGTCCCGCCTGGCGCGATGCGCTGTGGCAGCTCCACTGCGAGATGCGGCGCAAACATCCGCCGGTCTTCGAGATCGAGCGTGAGGTGCGGGAGGATCGCTTTTGCCGCTTCCTGCAACGCACCTGGATGCTACAGCAGCTTCCGTATGCCGTGGTGTTTTACCTGCTCGGCGGCATCGGCTGGGTCGTGTGGGGCATCTCGGTGCGCATCGTCGTCTCGCTCATCGGTCACTGGCTCATCGGCTACTTCGCGCACAACCACGGCGAGCGTGACTGGCACCTCGAAGGCCACGCGGTGCAGGGCTACAACATCCCGCACCTCGGTTTGATCACGATGGGCGAGTGCTGGCACAACAACCATCATGCCTTCCCCGAATCCGCGAGACTCGGTCTCGCTCACGCGCAGCACGATCCCGGCTGGTGGGCGCTGCGCGTGCTGCATCGCCTCGGCTTCGTGCGCGATCTCAAGCAGCCTGCCGACATGCCGGAACGTCCCGAACTCCTTCCCCTCAACTAAACCCAAACCACACACCACCATGAACGAAACCGTCATCACCTATACTCTCTACCTCGTGCTTGCCATCACCCTGACTGTTTGGGTGGCGAAGACCCTCCACAAAAACGGCCGCATCTTCCTCGTCGATTGCTTCCACGGGAACACGGAACTCGCCGACAGCGTCAATCACCTGCTGCTCGTCGGCTTCTACCTCATGAACATCGGCTTCGTGTCGCTGTATCTGAAGACGGCGGATGAAATCGCCGGTGCTCGCGGTGTCTTCGAGGCGCTCAGCGGGAAGATGGGCGTCGTGCTGCTGGTGCTCGGCGGCATGCACTTCTTCAACCTCTACGTCTTCACCAAGATGCGCCGCCGCGCCACGCTCGCGAACCTGCCACCGCCCGTTCCGCCAATGCATCGCGTCAGCAAAGCCCACGACATTCTCGACACACTGTGAAAACGTTCCTTCGCAAACTGAAACTCTCGTTCCTCGCGATGTTGTGCGGCTGGGCCGCGTGCAACATCGCGCTGTGGCTGGCACGTCTGCCCGAACGGAGAATGTACCCGACTGTTCAGCAAGAAATCATGGGGGTGCTCTTCTATGGCCTCGCCACAGGCATTGTGATTCTCGTCGCCTGGCTGGTGATCTTTTTGCCTGTGGACCTGCTTATAGCCGATCATTCAAAGCTACGCAGGCCCTGGACGGCCTCGATTTGTGGATTCTTGGCTGGGAGCAGTGTGGTTGCTGTCATCTGGGGTCACGCGGTTTGGAGTGAGGGTTCATCAATGAACAGTGATGAATTTTTCACTTGGAAAGCCTTCTTCCTGCTGAGCAGTCCAGGAATCACCGGGATGGTAGCGGCCTACATGAGGTCGCGTGATCGCGAACCATTGTTGAGGAAGCCATGAACACCCTCACCATTTTCTACGATGCCCGTTGCGGCCTCTGCTCGCGCTTCCGGCGCTGGATGCTCGAACAGCCCGCTTATGTGCGACTCGATTTCATGTCCTACGACTCCGAGCAGGCGCGCAAACGCTGCCCCGACCTCCCCAACCTCCGCGCCGACCAGGAAATCGTCGTCATGGGCGATGACGGCTCGCTCTGGCAGGGCGCGGGAGCCTGGGTGACGTGTCTGTGGGCTTTGCGCGAGTATCGCGAGTGGTCACTGCGACTTGCCAGCCCCGGCATGCAGCAGATCGCGCGACGGGTGGTGCATTGGATCTCCAGCAACCGCATCAGCCTCTCGCACCTGCTGCGCTTGCGCAGCGATGACGCGCTGCGGGCAGAGATCACTGAAGTCTCCTGCGATGACGGGACATGCGCGCGACCGACACGAAACGAGGTTTGAGTCTCCCGCATGCATTTCAAGCCCAACGGGCTTGCGTCATGCAGCCCAGGGTTCGCAGAACCCTGGGTTACGATGGCATAGAAAACTTTGATCAGGGTCGAACCCGAAACGGGTTCCGTCCATCGCCGCCATCAGAGGACGGAACCGCGTTGCGGTTCGCCCTTGAGTGAAACGTCATGTCATCACACCTACCCAGGATTGTTCCAACCCTGGGCTGCATGACGGAAGGCCGTTGGCCTTCTTCAGAAACGCGACTTGAACAAAAGCCTCTGCCTGCGCTGTAATGCACGCATGTCGTTTTCACGCACCGCTCTTCTCGTTTTAGGCCTCACCGCCGCCTTGCAGGCCGCTGACACTCGTCTGGTGCGTGAAACGGAAGCACTGACACCTGCGGAGGAACAAACCAAGCTCCACGTCCCGCCCGGCTTCGAGGTCCAGCTCTTCGCCAGCGAGCCGATGATCAACAAACCCATCAACATGGCCTTTGACGCCCGTGGCAGGCTGTGGGTGTCATCGACGGTCGAGTATCCGTATGCTGCGGACAAATCGCGCTGGTCTGATCCACAAGGCAGCCGCGTCAAAGGCAGCCGCGATGCGATCAAAATCCTCGAAGACACCGATGGCGATGGCAAAGCCGACAAAGTCACCGATTTCGCCAACGAACTGAACATCCCCACCGGCGTCCTCCCCTGGCACAAACCGGAACACAAGGCTGGTTGCATCGCCTGGAGCATCCCGAACATCTGGTACTTCGCCGACACGAATGGCGATGGCAAAGCCGACCATCGTGAAATTCTCTTCGGCCCCCTCGGCTACGAAAAAGACACGCACGGCATGTGCAGCAGCTTCCGCCTCGGCCTCGACGGTTGGGTGTATGCGACGCATGGCTTCAACAACACCAGCCGGTTGGAAGTGAAAGCGGAGCGGTGGAAAGAACCGGCTGGAATGACGAATTCCCGAATTCCGAATGACGAACGAAGCCCGAATGCCCAAAACCCGAACACCGCAGCTTCGTCATTGGAACCTCGTCATTCATTCGTCATTCCGCATTCGTCATTCGACATTCCTGGCCGCCGCATCGAGCTCCATTCAGGCAACGTCTTCCGTTTCCGCCCCGACGGTTCTACGGTCGAAAAATACACCAGCGGCCAGGTCAACCCCTTCGGCCTCTGCTGGGACCGCTACGGCAATCTTTACAGCGCCGACTGCCACAGCTCGCCGATCTACCAGCTCATTCGCGGCGCACATTATCCGAGCTTTGGCAAACCGCACGACGGACTCGGCTTCGCGCCCGTCATGTGCCAGCACACGCACGGCTCCACCGGCATCTGCGGCATCGTTTACATCGACGGCGGCGTGTGGGGGCCGGAGTGGGACGATCACACCTTCGTCGGCAACGTCGTCACCTCGAAGGTGAACCACGACCACGTCACCTTCACCGGCAGCACGCCGAAGGCGAACGAACAGCCCGACTTCCTCACCAGCGACGACCCCTGGTTCCGCCCCGTCGATCTCCAACTCGGCCCCGACAACGCCCTCTACATCGCCGACTTCTACAACAAGATCATCGGCCACTACGAAGTGCCGCTGGAACATCCAGGACGTGACAAGGAACGCGGACGCATCTGGCGTGTCGTCAAAACCTCAGGCACTTCCAAACGCCAGCCATCAGCTCCACCCGACCTTAGCGACTGGCATTCCGCGCTGCAAAACCCCTCGCCCTTCGTGCAACGCGCCATTCTCGCAAACATGCTCGACGCACCACAGATAGAAGCTCTCCCACTGCTCGTCGGCAACGCCCAGAAGACACTGGCAGACGACGCCAGCCTCTCGCTCGCTTATCGCATCGCCATTCGCGATCACCTCAAGCTCCCCGGTGCCTTTGCCCAACTCGACACCACCGCTCACGATCAAATCGCCCCAATTGCCCTCGCCGTGCCCACCGCAGATGCCGCCGCCTTCCTGCTGCGGCGTTTGCAAAACGCCGCCCCCATCACGCCCGCCATCCTCGCCCACATCGCCCGCAACGGTGATCCCTCACTCCTCCCCCAGGCCATCGCACTCGTTCGTCGCTCCACCGTCCCTTCGGCCCCTTCCGCCGTCCTTCCACTCCTTACCGCGCTGCACGACGGTCTCAGCGAGCGCGGAACACCACCGCCGCCGGCACTTCTCTCCTGGGTGCAAGAACTCGCCACGCAGCTTCTGGATTCCACCGCGAAACAGCCCACACCCGTGTGGACCACGCTGGGCGATGCGAAATGGGCTCTCCAACCGCGCAAGCTCGCCAACGACACCGAGGCCACTGTTCTGCAAAGCCTGGTCAAAGGCGGTGGCGAGGAGGAAAGCCGCACTGGCACGCTGAAATCCAAAACTTTTCCCGCGCCGGCCAAACTCTCGCTCTGGATCAACGGCCATCGCGGCTTCCCGAAGGCTGAGGCACACGACAAGAACCTCGTTCGCGTCGTCGAGGCCGAAACTGGCCGCGAACTCGTCCGCGCATTTCCTCCACGCTCAGATGTCGCTCAACGAGTCGAGTTTGACCTCAAGGACCACACTGACAAACCCGTCTGCCTCGAAGTCATCGACGGCGACGACGGCAAAGCTTATGCCTGGCTCGGCATCACCGGCATCGAACCCGCCGTGGTCAGCGTGAGCGACTTCCAAAGCGCCGACACCGTGCGCGAGAGCCTCAAAATGCTCGCTGTCATGCTTCAGCACAGCGCCCCGGCCGCGTTGCGTGAAAAACTGGCCTCCTACCTGCCACCGCGCCCAGCACCGCCTCCGCTGCCGGTTTCACCGGAGCAGAGAAAGCAGCTCGACACGCTCATCGCCGCTCGCACCGCCGCCTTTGCCAAAGCGAAGCCCGATCTCGAAACCGGCTCCAACGTTTTCAAAATGAACTGCGCCGCCTGCCATCAGATCAAGGGCGAGGGCGGTCTCATCGGCCCGCAGCTCGACGGCATCGGTGCGCGTGGAGCAGGGCGGCTTTGCGAGGACATCCTCGACCCGAATCGCAACGTCGATGCCCATTTTCACCTCCACATGCTGACGATGAATGACGGCAGCACCTTCGCCGGCTTCCTCAAAGCCGAGCTCGGCCAGATTCAGCTCCTCGCCGACGCCACCGGCAAAGAACACCGCGTCGCCAAGAAGGACATCGCCAAGACCGAAGTCACCCCCATCTCCCTCATGCCGCCCACGTTTGGTCAGACACTCGATGAGGCGACCTTCATCGACCTGCTGGGGTATTTGCTGAATGAGAAGGCGGGGAAGTGAAAAGGCTGTGGCGACGCAACAAGGCCGCGCTTGCCATTCCGGTGTGAGTCGGAACTATGGCGCACCATGAAGCGCCTTTTGCTCCTGCTTTCCCCCGCTCTGCTCGCCGCCGCTGAATCCGGCGCGCCTGTGCAGAAGTTTCAGCAGCTTGATCCCTCGATCCCCACGCCTTCGGCGCAGCGGAACGCTTCGGGAGCACCGGGGACGGACTACTGGCAGAACCGGGCGGACTATGACATCAATGTCGAACTGGACGATGTGAAGCGCACGATCAGCGCCGAGGCGACGGTGACGTATCACAATACCTCGCCGGATGCGCTGGAGTATCTGTGGGTGCAGCTCGATCAGAATTATCTGTCACACAACTCCGACTCGCGTGCCGCGCCGAACACGAAGCGTGGGATTGATCCGAACAAGATCAGCTACTCGGCGCTCGACCGGCTACTGGCCTACGAGGACTACGATGGCGAGATGAAGATCAGCAAGCTGACGGATGCGAAGGGAGAGGCGCTTCCGCACTCGATCGTGAAGACGATGCTGCGGCTCGACCTGCCTCAGCCGCTGGCCGCTGGCGCGGATTTTGTGTTCAAGATCGCGTGGAGCTACCCGATCAATGATTGCGAGCGCATCAACGCGCGCACGGGCTACGAGTTCTTCAAGGAGGACGGCAACTGCATCTACACCATCGCTCAGTGGTTCCCGCGCATGGCGGCGTACACGGACTACGCAGGCTGGATCAACAAGCAGTTCCTCGGCACAGGCGAGTTCACGCTCGAATTCGGCAACTACACCGTGCGCCTCACCGTGCCGGACGATCATCTTGTCGCCGCGACAGGCGCTTTGCAAAATGCGGAGGCTGTTTTGACCGAAACTCAGCGCGCGCGCCTCAAAAAGGCGCAGGGAGAGACAAAGAAGCCCATGTTCATCGTCACGCCGGAGGAAGCGAAGGCGGCGGAGAAGGGCAAGCCGAAGGGTAAGAAGACCTGGGTGTTCCAGGCGGACAACGTGCGTGACTTTGCCTTCGCCTCGTCGCGCAAATTCATCTGGGACGCGATGGCGGTGGAAGGCGCGACGCATCCGCCGACGCCGGAGCGGAAGGGCGGCATCGCCGACCGCATGTTCCGTCCGCCGGTGATGGCGATGTCGCTGTATCCAAAGGAAGGCATGCCGCTGTGGGACAAGTATTCGACGCATGCCATCGCGCACACGATCCAGGTGTATTCAAAGTACACGTTCGCCTATCCGTATCCCGTCGCGTGGTCGGTGAACGGACCGGTGGGCGGCATGGAATACCCAATGATCTGCTTCAACGGCCCGCGCCCCGAAAAAGACGGCACCTATCCCGAGCGCACGAAGTATGCGCTCATCGGCGTCGTCATTCACGAGGTCGGCCACAACTACTTTCCGATGATCGTGAACAGCGACGAGCGGCAGTGGACGTGGATGGACGAGGGGCTGAATTCCTTCGTCGAATACCTGACAGAGGAGGAATGGGAGAACGACTGGAAGCACCGCCGCAACGAGCGCGGCATGGTCGATTACATGCGCACCACGGACCGCGTGCCGGTGATGACGAACTCGGAGTCCATCGCCGATCTCGGCCCGAACGCCTACGGCCAGCCGACCGTGGCGCTGAACATCCTGCGCGAGCACATTCTGGGCCGCGAGGCCTTCGATCATGCGTTCAAGACTTACGCGAAGCGATGGATGTTCAAGCGGCCCACACCGAGCGATTTCTTCCGCACGATTGAGGACGCGAGCGGTGTCGATCTCGACTGGTTCTGGCGCGGCTGGTTCTTCAGCGTCGATCATGTCGATGTCTCGATTGATGAAGTGAGGTGGCTGCAACTCGACTCACGCGATCCAGCCATCGAGAAGAAGAAAAAGAAGCAGGAGGAGGACGATCTGCCAAAAACCACCACGAAGGAGCGCAACTACCCGCTTTCCAAGCGCGTGGACCGTTTTCCTGAGCTGAAGGACTTCTACGACAGCTTTGACGAAGCCACCGTGCTGCCGAGCGAGAAGAAGAAGTTCGAGACGCTCATCAAAGATCTCAACGAGGAGGAGATCGACCCGAAACTGCTGCAAACGAAGCACAACTTCTACGCCATCGAGCTGCGCAACGTTGGCGGGATCGTCACGCCGGTGATCCTGAAGGTCGAATACACCGATGGCAGCGCGGAGGAACTGAAGCTGCCCGCCGAAATCTGGCGCTTCAACACGGAGAAAGCCTCCAAGCTGCTGTTCACGAAGAAGGAGCTGAAGTCGGTCACCTTCGACCCGCGCCAGGAACTCGTGGACACGGATGTGGAGAACAACTTCTGGCCCCGCCGCCCCGTGAAGAGCAAGTTCCAGCTCTTCAAGGAGGACAAAGCTCCGAATCCGATGCGCGAAATGACAAAGCCGGAGAAGGAGGACGATGGGAAGAAAAAGTAGCCATCTCGCTCCGCGTGATGAGCAAAGCGCGCCGCACGCACTCCAGTCCTCCGAACTTTTCATGGCAACGACTCAACAGATCATGGGGTGGCTTGGGAGTCTTTGGCTTCGACGCCGCCCTCAGCTCGTCACGCGGAGCGGTGACGGCCACTTTGCGTTCCGCGCCTTCGCTGCCCTCGTGTTTGCGATCACCAGCCTCCACGCGCACTCGCTGCATCAGTCCACCACCGAGGTGGAATACAATGCGAAGACCAAAAAGCTCGAAGTCAGCCTCACCGTCTTCATCAACGACCTCGAACTCGCTCTCGTCCGCCAGAGCGAGCGCGAGATGCGCATCGACAAAACACCCGATGCCGAATTCGATGCCCAAATCCAAGCCTACCTCGCCAAAACCTTCGTGGTGACCGATGCGGCAGGCAAAGCGGCCAAGATCGAGTGGGTGGGGCGTAAGTTGGATGCAGGGAGTGTGAAGAGCGACGATCCGGCGGTGACGTTGTTTTTTGAAATCGCGCTGCCAGATGGTCTGGCCGGCAAGACGCTGCAGCACACGGTTTTTGGCGACCTTTTCAAAGACCAGACCCATCTGCTGCACCTGCGAAGTGATGTGCGCAAAGCCGAGCTGCGATTCACCAGGGATAACGCGAAAAAGAAGCTCCTCCCGGCGGATTGAATCAACGCAGCAGCTTCTTGAGCGCGGTGAGATTTGCCGCCTCATCGAAGAAGGCGCGGGCGGGGGCCTTGAAGCCTTTGATGACGAGGCTGCGGGCCTCCTGGTCGCCTTTGAGCTTGCCGGCGGGAAGGTATTTGCCGGTGGTGCTGAGGTGGAAGATTTCGACGGTTTCGGCCACGGGATCGAGAATCCAGTATTCCTCGACACCATGGGCGGCGTAGTCGTCGAACTTCACGCCGCGATCACGACGTTTGGTGCTGGGTGAAAGCACCTCGGCCACAAAATCAGGTGCAGGAAATTGCATCTGCTCGGGGGTGATCTTGGCGGCCTTTTCAGGTTCGAAGAAAACCACATCGGGCATGTAGTCGTTGCGGGTCAGGCAGATGAGCATCTTTTCATCGCCGACGAGACCGAGGTCATGAACCATGACATGAACGTGAAGGAGGGCCGTGAGATGTTTTCGGGCCATGACGTGGGCGGCGCGGTCGGGGGAGTGCATGATGATTTCTCCGTTGATGAACTCGGTTTTGACGCCGTCTGCGATGCCGTCGTAGAAAGCCTGCCGCGCCAGGACTTCCCGCTGCCAGAGCGTGTCCAGTTCGTGGTAGATGAGGCCCAGCCGGGGTGAGCGGGCGAGGCGGTGAACGACTGATTCCATGCCGCCAGATTACGAGATGCGGCGGCGATGGCAAGCGGCTCGTCTGGCCGCAAAATCACCCAAAGAACGGTGCGAGGACGTTCCGCGCGACTTTGAGTGCTTTCATGCGGCCTTCGAGGGTTTTGCCGAAGGTGTCGTCTTCGACTTCGATGCATAGGGGGCCGTCGTAGCCGATGCGCATGAGCTCGGCCATGAACTGGGGCCAGTTGATGTCGCCATAACCCGGGATGCGAGGCTGGTGCCAATTAAGCGGGAAGTCGAAGCGGCCGACTTCGTTGAGGGCGGCGTGGTTGATCTTCACGTCCTTGGCGTGGAGGTGGAAGAGCTTGGATTTGAACTCGGCGAGGGGGCTGAGCGGGTCCATGTCCTGCAGGATGAAGTGCGAGGGGTCATAGTTGAGGCCGAAACTGGGCGAGTCGATGTCGTTGAAGGCCCGGCGCCAGATTTGCGGCGTGGTGAGGAGGTTTTTGCCGCCGGGCCATTCGTCGCGGGTGAAGGACATGGGACAGTTTTCGATGCCGATCTTCACGCCGTGGTCTTCAGCGAACTGGATGATGGGTTTCCAGATCTTGAGGAAGCGCGGCCAGTTTTCATCGACGGTCTTGGTCCAGTCGCGACCGACGAAGCCGTTGACGTTTTTGAGGCCGAGCTTGGGGGCGGCGGCGATGACTTTTTTGAAGTGGGCGACGGCGACGCGGGAGGTTTCGGCGTCGGGATCGAGCATGTTCGGGTAGTAGCCTAGGGAGCTGATGCTGACGCCTTGATCCTGGCATTGGCCAAGGATGTCCTGGGTTTTCGTTTTGGTGAGACCGATGACATCGATGTGCGTGACACCGGCATATTTGCGCTCGGCCTTGCCGACGGGCCAGCACATGACCTCGACGGTGGAGAAGCCTTCGTGGCGGGCGAAGTTGAGGACGTTGTCGAACGAGAGTTCGGGGAGGATGGCGGTGACGAAGCCGAGTTTCATGGCTGGAAGGTCAAGATGCAGTCAAGATGGTCAAGTGGTGGTCAAGAGTTGTGCCTGGCACTGGCTTGACGACTCCTTGACCTCTTGACGGCGAAGCCTTGACCTCTCCTCACTTCGCCTCAGCCGAGATGTCCTTTTTCCCTTCGAGCACCTTGTCCACGAGGCCGTATTCGGCGGCCTGGGCGGCGGACATGTAGTTGTCACGGTCGGCGTCGCGCTCGATCTGTTCGACGGACTTGCCGGTGTGATGGGCGAGGATGCGGTTGAGGCGCTTCTTGAGGCTGAACATGTATTCGACCGTGCGCTCGACATCGGACGCGGTGCCGCGTGCGCCGCCGGAGACCTGATGGATCATGATGTCGCTGTTCGGCAGGGCGTAGCGCTTGCCTTTGGTGCCTGCGGCGAGGAGGACGGCACCCATGGAGGCGACGAGGCCGATGCTGTAGGTGCAGACGTCGCAGGTGAGGAACTGCATGGTGTCGTAGATCGCAAGACCGGCGGTGACGCTGCCGCCGGGGCTGTTGACGTAGATGTTGATGTCCTTCTTCGGATCCTGCATCTGGAGGAAGAGAAGCTGGGCGATGATGATGGAGGCCATCGTGTCATTCACCTCGCCGCCGAGGAAGATGATGCGGTCCTTCAGCAGGCGGGAGTAGATGTCATAGGCGCGCTCGCCTCGTCCTTCGGACTCGATGACGGTGGGGACCATGTAGCTGGACTGAGGGGCGATGGAGGTGGGAAAATCGGAGTATTGGCTGGGGGACATGAGGTGGAATGAAGAGGTTGCGGGGTTGGTTGTCAAACCTATGGACTGCCGAAGGCGGGAAATGACGAAATCCGAATGACGAATGTCGAAGTTCCGGAGGTTTTACGCCTGTGAGGAGCTGGTGAGTTTCAATCCAACGATTCCGGCGACGATGAGGACGATGCAAACGAGGCGGGCGGCGGTGCGTGGCTCGCCAAAGACGAAGATGCCGATCAAGGCGGTGCCGACGGCTCCGATGCCGGTCCAGATGGCGTAGGCGGTGCCGAGGGGCAGCGAACGCAGCGCGAGCGAGAGGAAGAAGAAGCTGGCGATCATGAGCAGCGCGGTGATCACGCTGGGCCAGAGGCGCGTCCAGCCCTCCGTCTGCTTCAAGCCGATGGCCCAGGCGACTTCGAGGAGTCCGGCGATGATGAGGTGGAGCCAGGGCATGGTGGAATCAAATGTGGCATAGCGTTGCGAGCTGAGCGCGCCTTTCAAAGCATCTGGACCGTGATGTCCTTGAAGGCGACACCCGCGCCGGACTGCAATCCGATGGTGCCCGCGAAGGTCTGCACATAATCCTTGTCGGGAGGTGGAGTCCAACCGGCGGGAAATGACCACTGGTTGACTTGCCTGCCGTCAATCCAGACCGTGAAGACTCCTGACCTGGCCATGACACGAAGCGCCTGCCACTGGTCAAAACGACCGCCTGAAGGAGGGTTCTTGGCGGAGCCGAGGTAAGGGCCTCTTGCGCGGCCTGTCTCCAATCGGATGTTCATCGGCGCCCCCGTGTTGATTTCCACTGCGGCGAGGATGGTGCCGGTGTCACCCCTGCCACGCTCGTCAATGTTGATCTCGAAGGCGGAGACCTTGCTGCTGAGAAGAGTGCCGGGATCAGGGATGTGCAGCCAGATGCCGGAGTTGGCGGCATCCGGGCACTTGATCTTGATGTCGAGGGTGAAGTCTTTCCACACTGGTGCGACACCGCTGGCACCGACGTAGATGAGGTTGCCGCGCCGTCCTGTGGACCTGATTTCGCCATGACTGACGGTGAAAGAATCAGCGTCACCCACCACACGCCAGCCGTTGAGAGACTGGCCGTCAAAAAGGCTAATGAGCGCAGGCATTGACTGCGCCGACGGAACCGTGCTGGAGGAAACCTTCGCCGCGCGTTGTTTGCGACGGGCGGTGACGTCGTCGCGTTTCACGCGGACGCGTGTGGCATCGGCGGTTCGGCCCTGGGCGAGCACTTCTTTTTCGAGGGCATCGAGCACCTGGATGTAGCGATCGTAGAGCGGCAGGGATTTGGCGTCCTTGTCCTTGGAATAGGCCTTTTCAGTGCTGCGGTAGGTGTTGCGAAGCTGAACGATGCTGCTGTGCAGGCCGCTGGGGTCGATGGACGGCATGAACTTGTGCGTGGTGAAGCGCGTCTTCTCATCCCGCAGGGCAATGGTCTCCGAGACTCTCCCATTGCGCACAGCCTCGTTGATGGCGCGATCCAAAGCGGCAACGTAGCCAGTGCCGAGCGTGGCAATCTGATCGGCATAGCTGGCGTTCACATCCCGCTCAAAAGCGACCTGGAACTGCGACTCCAGCGTGATGAGACGGTCGGTGATGGAGCCGGAGGTTCCCGTCGTGGGCGGAACGGGGGGGGGAATCGTCTTTGCGGGAGGCACTGACGTGGAAGGCGGCGGCACGCTGCTGGTGGGGCGCGTTGTGGTGGCCGTTGTGGACGGCGGAGTAGTCATCGCGGACGGTGGAGTCCGCTCGGGAGTCGTGGTCGGGGGCGTGAATGTGGGTGGAGGCGCGGTGGTTGTTGTGGCGGTGAGAGAGGGAGAGAATGGGGACTCTGAAGTGTCGGTGGTCTCTGACGCAGCGGTCTGCTGCGTGTTTTGCGTCACAAACCAGCCGCCAAACCCGAGCATCACCAAGGCGGCGATGACATAAGGCAGGGTCGAGGTCTGCGGCGGCGCAGGCGGGGGCACGCGCGATTCAAACACCGGCTCCTGCCGCCGCTGAGGCGTGGAGGCCGGATTGCGCGAGGAAGGCACCACCGTGCGACCCGTCGGCGGCGCCGCCTGCTTGGGCAGCACCGCGCTAGATTCCTTGCCCGCCACGGCAAAGGGCGTGGTGAGGATCACATCGAGATCGCGACGCAGTTCGAGGCTGGTTTGATAGCGCTCATCACGATCATGCTCCAGGGCGCGGCGCACGATGCCGTCGAAGCGCGGGTCGATGCTCTGGAACTTCTGCGAGGGCATCTTGAACATGCCGCGCGGGATGTCCCCCGTGAGCATCTGGTAGAGCATGACGCCGACAGCATAAAGATCCGCGCGCCCATCGACATCCGAGCCAAACATGAGCGTTTCAGGCGCCACGTAGTCAGGCGTGCCCATCGCCATGCCGGTCTGCGTGAGGCCGGAGTTCTGCGTGTTGGTGGTCAGCTTGGCGAGACCAAAATCGGCGACCTTGACGCGGCCTTCGCGGTCGATGAGCACATTCGAGGGCTTGATGTCACGATGGACGATGCCCTGCTTGTGCGCATAGCCGAGCGCGTCGCACAGATGGGCGGTGACAGCCAGCGCATGCTCCGAGGGCAGGCGGCCTTCACGGGCGATCATGCGCTGCACATCGGTGCCATCGACGTATTCCATCACAAAGTAGAGCTGGCCTTCCGTGGTGCGTCCAAAATCATACACGCTCACGATCGCCGGGTGGTTCATACGACCCATCAGGCGCGCCTCGTTTTTAAAGCGCTCAGCGAAGGCCTCATCCTGCTCCTCAATCGCAGGCGGGAGCAGTTTGATCGCCACCGTGCGCTCCAGACTGCTCTGAATGCCGCGGTACACCGCACCCATGCCGCCACGACCGATCAGACACTCCACGGTGAACTGCGGCAGCATGCGCTGGAGATCCTGCGGGCTGGGCGGTTCCCAGCGCCGCCCGCCGCCGCTGGTGGTGCGCGGCGGAACGTTGGAGCTGGCTGGGTCTTCGTACATGGCAGGTTAGGGAAAAAGTCCGTTAATTAGCAAAATTTTCACCAATGCCACGAGAACTTGCAAGGAATCAAGCAGGGCAAAGAACAGAAAGATGCGGCGGGTTGATTTCTGTGACGGACTCGCCTAACTCGGCGGCCCATGAATGAAAGCCTGAAGATCCTGAGCGGTTCCGCGCACCCCACACTGGCGGCTGCCATCGCCCAAAACCTCGAAACGGAGCTGTGCGCCGCTGAACTGACCACCTTCCCGGACGGCGAGACGTTCGTGCAAATCCACGAGAACATCCGCGGCAGCGACATTTTCATCGTCCAGCCGACCTGCCCGCCCACGAACCAGAACCTGATGGAACTGCTCATCATGGTGGACGCCGTGCGCCGTGCCAGCGCGGCCCGCATCACCGCCGTGCTGCCGTTTTTCGGCTACGCCCGCCAGGACCGCAAGGACCGCCCGCGTGTGCCGATCACAGCCAAGCTCGTGGCGAACCTCCTCGTGGCCGCCGGGGTGAACCGTGTGCTCACCGTTGATCTGCATGCTGGTCAAATTCAAGGCTTCTTCGACATCCCGGTGGATCATCTGTATGCCGCGCCCGTTTTGATGAAGGCCATCCGCGAACGCGGCCTCGAAGACCTCGTGGTCGTCTCCCCGGACGTCGGCGGCATCAAAATGACCCACGCCTTTGCCAAGGCGCTCAAGGCCCCGATGGCCATCGTGGCGAAAAATCGCGTCAGCGCCGAGGAAGTCGAGGCGCACAGCGTCATCGGCGACGTGGCGGGCAAAAACGTGCTCCTCGTCGATGATTTGACCGAAACCGCCGGCACGCTCACCGCCGCCGCCGACCTGCTGCTCAAGCACGGGGCCAAAAAAATCTACGCCGGCGTTTCCCACGCCGTGCTGGGAGAAAAAGGCCACAGCCGCATCACCAAGTCACCGATTGTCGAGCTTCTGGCCACGAATTCCGTGCCGCAGGCCACCGGGGACAAGGTCACCGCGCTGGACATCGCCCCGCTGCTGGCCCAGGCCATCGCCCGTATCCACGGCAACGAGTCTGTGACATCCCTGTTTGACACCAGGGGGTAGGCGTGTATTCTCCGCGCCCTTTTTCCAAAACTAATCTCTCCGCAGAGGAACCCCGACCATGGCTAAAATTCTCGATCTCCAAGCAGAAGTCCGCACCGCTTCCGGCACAAGTGTGGCCAAACGCATGCGCAAGGCAGGCAACATCCCTGCCGCCCTCTATGGTCGCAAGGTGAAGGCCGCCAACATCCAGGTGCATGGCAAGACTTTCTCCAAGCTCCTCGAAGGCAGCGCCTCGGACAACGTCCTCGTCTCCCTCAAGATCGCCGGCATCGCTGAAGACCAGCTCGCCCTCGTGCAGGAAGTGCAGCATGACTACCTCCGCGGTGGCATTCTCCACATTGACTTCCACGCCGTCGCCGCTGACGAAGAAATTCACGCCAATGTCCCCGTCGCCATGGTTGGCATCGCCAAGGGTCTGAAACAGGGCGGTCTCCTTGAGGCCATCCATCACGAGATCGAAGTGCGCTGCCTGCCGAAAGACCTGCCAGAAAGCATCCAGATCGACGTCACCAACCTTGAAGTCGGCAAAGGCATCCACGTTGGTGAGATCACCTTCCCTGAAGGCGTCACCTGCCGCCTCGGTGGTGACGTGGTCATCATCATGTGCGAAGAGCCCAAGGTCGAAGTCGAACCTGAGCCGACTGCCGCCGCCGCTCCCGCCGCCAAAGCTGCTGCTGGTGCCAAACCTGCTGCTGGCGCTGCCGCCGCTCCTGCTGCCGCCGCAAAGCCGGCCGCCAAGAAGTAATCTCCGCACCTTTTCCACGATGTGGCTTCCGGCGCGGATTCAACGAGCAGCGGCTTAAACGCGCCGCGCCTCATTGTCGGCCTCGGCAATCCCGGCGAAACCTACCGCGACACACGTCACAACATTGGATTTATGGTGCTGGACGAAATCGCGCGACGACTGGGAACCGCTTTCCGCGAGGAAAAGCGCTGGACCGGCCTAGTGGCGAAGTTCAGCGGCGGACACCTGCTCAAACCGCTCACCTTCATGAACGACAGCGGTCGTTCAGCCCAGGCCGTCGGTCATTTTTACAAGACCTCGCCCGCGCAGACGCTTGTGGTTTACGACGATGTCGATCTCGCCCTCGGACGCCTGCGTTTCCGCACCAGCGGCTCCGCGGCGGGCCACAACGGCATCCGCTCCCTCATTTCAGCCTTCGGCAGCGATGAATTCCCGCGCCTGAAGGTCGGCATCGCCCCCACCGACGGCCGCCCTGCTGGCGAGCGCATGGTGGGCCATGTGCTCGGCAAATTTCGCGCCGAGGAGCTGCCAGCGCTGCAAACCGTCATCCAGCGCGCCGCCGACGCGGTGCTTTCCGCCATTGATCGCGGCCTGGATGCCGCCATGAATGTCTTCAACCGACAACCCGAACCCTAAACCCCGCAACCCGCATCATCCTATGAACCGCAAATACGAGGCACTCATCGTGCTCGACACCAAAGGCAAAGAAGAAACCGTTGACTCCCTCGTCAGCACCATCAGCAAGGACATGGAAAAAGCCGGTCTGAAGCTCGAGCAGATCGACAACATGGGCAAACGCAAGTTCCCCTTCAACCC
>Ga0209573_1000456_pt1 | contig 88253 bp, 74 predicted proteins | sample TNRBio252014_DNA_FD_185870 | JGI IMG/M metagenome (GOLD analysis project Ga0209573, IMG submission 185870) | Wastewater treatment Type I Accumulibacter community from EBPR Bioreactor in Madison, WI, USA - TNR Reactor_6/25/2014_ DNA (SPAdes)... | ecosystem: Engineered > Bioreactor > EBPR >... | reverse complement strand
AAGATGAATGCCGTTTGAGAAAGAACAATTTTGTAAATCATATTTTTCCGACTTGCGCTGCATTGCACAATTTTCGACTTCAACTCAAACCTTTTCAATACCCCAAAATAAACTGACCTAAACTCTAATGTATTGGGGGCGAAATCCGAGTTCGTAGTTCCTGTTGACATCGTGGCCGTTGCTGCGAAACCCAACACGCAAGATCCGCAGGCTGCTGCCAAACGAAGCCCCACGAACAACACGAGTGGATGAATTTTTCGTTAAGTTTACAGGATCTTTTTGATCGTCTTGGTAAAAGCCGCTGTCATATACATCCCTACACCATTCCCAAACATTGCCCAGCATATCATACAACCCGAAGGCATTGGGGTTTAATTTCCCTACCTCGTTAGTACCTATATCTGATGTTTTTCCAAACCAAGCTACTTCCGCAAGTGTAGCTTCGGTGATTTCTTGTTTTTTGTGGTTAAGCCCATAAATTCCTTTTCCTCCTGCACGTGCTGCATACTCCCATTGCGCCTCGGTGGGCAAGTCCGCTTCCACGTGGTGTAAGCGCTCGGAGAGCCAAGCACAGAAAGCAGTTGCATCGTTCCAAGAGACCGCTACCACTGGGCGTTTGGGTCCGGGATAGACCGTCCGCCAGTTGGCTTTGGGGTCTTTATTGAATTCCTTTCCATTCCATATCCAAGCACCACCTTCTCGCTCGGCCTGTGTTTGGTATTGCTTTTCATGCACAAATACGGAGAACTGCTCTTGGGTAATGGGGGTCTCGGCCATCCAAAAGCCTTTGGTCAGGTGTACCTTATGGGGTTTTGCGTCGTCCCATGTTGCATCCCCCATCATAAAGGGTGTTGTTGTGGGTGGGCAATACCGGAAGGCAAACATTACCCCACCCAAGGTATGTACCACACGGTCTCCGGCCTGTGGCGCGCGGGGTTCCTGAGCGGGTTTGGCTGGCGGGGCTACAATAGGTTTGGCTGGCGGGGCAACTGGTTGTGCAAGCACCTCTTGTATGTCCTTCAAAAAGCGCTCTTCGCTGGTGGCAAGGCAATTTTCTATGGCTTCACGAAATGCCTGCATGGTTTGGTAGCGGTCTTTGGGATAGATGGCAATGGCTTTGTCCAAGACTTTTTTTAGCCCCTTGGGCAAGTCTTTTTCAGGAAAAACCATAGGGTCTTTATACCCCTCACGCACGTATTCTTCACGGTCTTTGGATAGACTGGGCAGTTCTCCGGTTAAGAGCTGGTAAAACGTGGCGGCAACACTATAAACATCGCTATAAGGTCCGTGCTTGTGTATCCGGCTTTGCTGTTCATAGGGTGCGTATAGGGGCGTACCCAACTCGCCTTTTGTACTGATCATGCCGCTACTGCCCAATGCTTTTGCCAAACCAAAATCTATCAAGACCACGTTCTCTTCTTCGTCTTTGCAAATCAAAACATTGTGTGGCTTAAAATCTCGGTGTACCAGTCCTTTTGCATGAACTTTTTCGAGCGCCTTTATCATAGGAAATAGCACCTCGAGCACTTCATCCAAAGACCAAGGCCGCATACCTGCCTTTTCCCAAACATCCCAGAGGGTTTCTCCTTTATAGAACTCCATCACATAATAGGCCGTATTGTGTGCGGTAAAGTCGTCTATTACGGTAGCGATATTGGCCATTTTCCGGAATCCCACCATTTTCTTGGCCTCTGCCTGAAAATTGGCCACTTCTTTTGCAAACACCGACGAGAAGAGCACCACTTGGCCATCAGGCAACCGGATATTCCGATTGGGGATGTCCAAATCCGGCAAGATTTGCCCGTTTTGCACCTTGCGGTCTATTCCCGTTTCTTGTGGACTGGGGAAGAGTTCTTTTATAGCCACAGCAAGGTCGTAGCGGTGATCCCATGCCAGATAGGTAACGCCAAAACCGCCGCGCCCCAAGACACGCCCCACCTCGTAACGCCCACAAAGAGTAGTTCTTATCGGCAGTGCTTCTGCGTTGCGCCGCTTGTTTTCAATAAATACTTCTTCCCGCTTCATAGAATGGATTTTTATAATACCAATTAGGAATTAAGCACATGCTTTATCCATCAACGCCGTGTTGGAAGGTTGAAAACGAGTAACCTGTAAACAGTAATTTTCCCTAATTGGTATAAGGTTTGTCTTGCCATTTTCTTCTTGCAATATACAAAGCAATAGTATGGGTTTATGATCTCAGGTACAAGACTTTTTTTTTAAATTTAGGGCGTTATTTGTTAACCAGTTTGTCGCTGTGGTGGGTTGCATCAATTATGCTGGTCACCAAGTTCAAAAAGTTGCCTGCATGGCGTTAAACCCATGTTAATGAATGGCCTCCCATTCCGGAAAAGTGGATTTCCAAGCCTCCGATAGCACCATTTGTTTGGGCGGCAGGTCGGAAAATGCGCCATTTGGGGTAATGAGCCAAAAACGGTCTGCAAAAGCATAAGCCAAATGAAGGTCATGCGTTGTTAGCAGGACAGCCTTTTCTTGTTGTTGCGTCCAGTTACGCATCCACTTAAATAAAGCGGCTTTTCCGGTAAAGTCCAAAAAAGCGGTAGGTTCATCTGCCAGAATCATCGGGGTTTGCTGTGCAAGGGCACGAGCAATCATCAGCCGCTGCCGTTCGCCGTCACTTAGTTCCATCAACCTTCGGTCGGCGATATGGGTGGCTCCGGTTGCGAGGATGGCATTTTCGACCTCTTCTTTATCGTTTGTGGAAAGTTTCCCACTCCAGCCCGTAAAAGGATAACGTCCCAGCGCCACCAATTCTCTTCCGGTAAGGTATCCGGCTTCAATCCGATTGGTCAGAATAAGTGCAAGTCGTTGGGCTTTTTGTTGCGGTGTGATGTCGCGGAGTTCTTCGCCCATCCAATGGATATTTCCAGAGATGGGTTGTAAAATCCCCGCCAATGTTTTGAGCAGGGTAGATTTTCCGGCGCCATTTGGACCAATCAAACAAATCAAATCGCCCCTTTTCATCTGCACATTTATGTCCGACAAAAGCACCTTTTTTGCGTGCCCTACAACCAAGTTTTGTGTGTGCAGCATGGGCTTATGTGGTTAGTGTTGTCCGTTTAAACAAAACCCAAAGAATAACCGGTAAGCCAAGAAGTGCCATCAGTGCATTGAGGGGTAGGATTTGGCCATTTCCGGGTAATAGGGACAAATTGGAGGCCAAGAGTGCCAATAAACTCCCCCACAGAGCTGCTCCGGGGATCAAAAAACGATGGTCGCCCGTCTGGAGGTACATGCGTGCAATGTGGGGCACGGCAACGCCCAAGAATGCGATTGGGCCACAAAAGACCGTCGTGACACCAGCCAAAACCGCAGCGGTTACCAATAATAACACCTGTGCGGTATTCACACTTACTCCTAAACTTTGGGCATAGGTTGTTCCCAAAACTAAGGCATTCAGTGGTTTAGCAATCAGCCAAGCCGCAAAGAGGCAAAAAAATACCACGCCACCAAACCAGTACAAATCGGACAAGGTGACGCCACCAAAACTGCCCATTCCCCAAATGGAGAACAAGCGGATTTGATCGGCGGGGCTAAAAAAGACCAATAAGTTGACAATAGCACCAATGACATAGCCAAACAAGACGCCTAAAATGAGTAATGTAGCGGTTCCTCCAGCCCTCCGAGAAGCCAGTAACATCAAAAAAAGTGCGAGACCCGCACCAAGGCTTCCGGCCAAAATATGGGAAAACGTTCCCGCAAAAGGAGACAAGCCACTCAGCAAAACAAGGGCAACACCGAGATTAGCCCCAGACTGAATCCCCAATTCAAATGGCCCCGCAAGTGGGTTCCTGAAATAGGTTTGCATCAGCAGGCCAGAAACGCCTAAGGCTGCACCTGCAAAAATACTGGCTAAGGCACGCGGCCATCGGATAGCCCAAAGGATAGTCCATTGCGATGCAGAAATACGCTCCGGTTGCCATAAACGGCTAAACGGAATAACATCGCTTCCATAGGCCAATGCCCAAAGGAACAGTAAAAGAAGCGCAATCAAAAGTACCCAAAATCGAATAAGCATTAGTGCAATCCCGTGAAATACCGCGCCGAGTACCCTTTTGCTTGATCTGGATACAAGATGGCCCTTAAATCTCGTAGTACAACATCCGGTTCAAGTACAGCACCTTCAAAAAAACGCCCGTCATAGGCAAAATAGGCTCCTTTTTTTGCGGAAGGGAGTAACGAGAAGCGCTCATCAGATTGTCGAAGGGAAGCCTCGTCTTTAAATACCTGCGTACCGATCCAATGTGTAGCCCCTTTGGTGCGTCGTAAAACCCCTTCAAAATCCAGGGTCAATGTTGTTGCGGCATCCGATACGGCATATATAGCACCAGCATCTCGGACAAGATGCGCCATAAAATTATTTGCTCCGGCAACGTACCAATTTCCATTAAAATAACTCCCACTAAACACTTTCGGTGGCATTTGCATTTTGGGAAGGTTTTGGAGGGCTTGATATTTCTTTTTAATCTCGCTATACACCTGATTGGCCTTAGCCTCTTCATTAAAAAACAACGCGGTGAATTTGATCCATTCGGTTCGTGCCAACGGTGTGGCCTCGGCATATTCGCCATTCAGCACGACCTTTAAGGGGAGTGTTTGTAGTTTTTGATGCACATCGGTAGGTGCGCCCATGGCATAGCCCATCACCACATCGGGCTGGAGGGCAAGTATTTTTTCCGCATCCAATTCTTGTGTACCTACCTCGGCCACTGACTTTGCTTTTTCGGCAAGTTTAGGCAATGTAATGAATGAAATTCCGGCATGTCCCACCCATTTATCTAATAACCCAAGTTGTTGTAATGCCGGAAGTTGGGTTGTGGAGGTCGTCACCATTTTCTTGACCGGAAGCGTAATGACGGCATCGGCGTCAATGGATGGCTTGGGCGCTCCACAGACCTTTAATACATAGGTAAAGGTCTTGTTTGTGCCCGGCCATGCCCGATTTACCCGCACCACTTTGTAATTTTTGTGATAAGCAACGGAAAATCCACGCGCATCTTCGGGCGTGACATGTGTGGCAAAATAATCTCGGTTAGGGTCGAATGGAGCAGGGCAACCCGTCTCCATCTGATCGGTAACTTGTGATGTTGGTGGATTACAGGACACAAGACCCATAACCGAAACCAACAGAAGCACCCAATAGGCGTATGAATGCCCGAAATCACGTCTAAGCAATGGCATGGAACGCATGTTCCTCTGGTTAATGGCAGGAATAATTTTTAAAGATAGTACCTATTTTCGGATTAACAGGGTAATAAACTGCGAAAATATTCTTTAGGACAAGAAAATTACGCCACCTTATCTTGTTCTTCTTCGCCGAGTAGCCTGCTTCCCGATCCTCCCCATACTCAACGTTTCCAACCACGTAACACATTCATTGTTATGCACATACCGATCCTTAAAGACCTCTTAGTCATTTTATTGTTTTCGGCGGTGGTGGTCTATGTCCTCCAACGGATTAAGATCCCTTCCATTTTGGGTTTTATTCTTGCCGGAATATTTATTGGGCCATTCGGGTTAAGCCTCATCTCTGCTACACATGAAATTGAAGTTATTGCAGAAATTGGCGTGATTTTATTACTGTTTGTTATTGGGATAGAACTTTCATTAAAACAGCTTTATTCCATTCGTAAAACTGTTTTTATTGGCGGTTTTATTCAAGTTATTTTGACCATTGGTTTGGTCTTTTTAGCCACATGGTTAATCGGATTAACATGGAAAGAAGCGGTATTTATGGGCTTCTTAATTTCACTTTCCAGTACAGCGATCGTCCTTAAGATATTACAAGATAAAAATGAGATTTCGGCGCCACATGGCCGGAATGCACTTGGAATCCTGATTTTCCAAGACATTATTGTTGTCCCTATGATGTTATTGGTTCCGATTATGGCTGGAGACGCAACAAATGTATCTCTTGCTATCTTATTTTTATTTCTAAAGACCATTGGTGTATTGATTGCAACCTTTCTTTTATCTAAATACGTCTTACCTATTGTTTTTTATCAAGTTGCAAAAACAGGAAACAAGGAATTATTCTTAATCACCACCTTTTTACTGTGCTTTTCCTTGGCATTTATTACTGCCGAGGCGGGTCTTTCCCTTGCCTTGGGCGCTTTTATTGCGGGTTTACTGATCTCTGAATCCGAGTACAGCCACCAAATGGCTGGTAGCATCTTACCTTTCCGTGAGTTGTTTACCAGTTTCTTTTTTGTCTCAGTAGGTATGTTATTAGATATACATTTTTTCCTTAATCATTTTTTTATTGTAATAGGGCTTACACTCGTCGTTGCCCTTCTTAAAATCCTAACGGTTTATTTGGCTGTTGCTCTTTTAAAATACCCACCAAGAACCACTATTTTAACAGGAATTGCTCTATTCCAAGTTGGCGAATTTTCGTTGATTCTTGCAGATTTGGGACTTGAATACCAATTATTAACTCCCGAATTAAACCAATATTTCCTTTCTGTTTCTATTCTGAGCATGTTACTCACGCCTTTTGCTGTCTTGTATGCAGATCGATGGACGAACACGTTATTAAAGAGTCGAACGGCACAAAAAAAAGAAGACACCTCGCTCGGAGAGGACGCTTTACAGGATCATTTGGTGATTATAGGCTACGGGTTGAATGGCTCTAATGTGGCAAAAGCCGCCGAGTATGCCGGAATTCCCTACCGCATTCTGGAATTGAATCCAGACACGGTTCGCCGCGAAAAAGCACTTGGCAAACCCATTTTCTACGGAGATGCCGTAAAAGACGCTATTTTGGAAACCGTGGCCATAGAAAAAGCACGGGTGGTGGTCGTCGCCATTTCCGACCCAAAAGCAACCAAAACGATCATTTCCAACATCCGACTTCACAACCATTCGGCGCAAATTGTGGTTAGAACCCGTTACACCTCAGAAATCCCAGAGCTATTGGCCATTGGGGCCGACGATGTGATTCCTGAAGAATTTGAAACCTCTATCGAGATTTTTTCAAGGGTGATGCATAGCTTTTTGGTTCCGTTTGATGAAGTGGATAGATTCGTTGAAAAGGTTCGGGCGGATAATTATAGCGCCTTTAGAAAAAGTGCTAATGGGTTGATACTGGCTTCGCCTATTCCAGAGCTTCGGATTTCAAGCGTGCGGGTTCTGGCAGATAATGGCGACATGATTGATAAGACCATTGCGGAGGCCAATATCCGAAAAAAATATGGTATCACCGTCTTGGCTCTTCTTCGGAACAATCGTTTTATAGAAATTACTTCGCCAGATGTAGAAATAAAACAACACGATACGCTTTATATTAGTGGCTCTTCGGAAAACATTGCACAATTTTATCGGCTAATTTGCTAATATCGTTGAGAAAAGTACTTATTTTTACTACACCTTTTCCCGAAGCAACCACACAGGCCGCCCAAGGGTAGCGCAACAAGCGTTCTTAAAAAATTGAGATCGCCTCTATCTTATCGCATAATGTGTTGAATAACGGCAGGGCAACGCTAAGAAAAATCCGCGTAATAGCTCAGCCACCGGGCTTCGATTTGGCTCAGCCACCAAGCTTCGGCTATGTTAAACCAGCTATCCCTCGTCATATATAGATCCCACCCCTACGGGGCTTTGCCGTACCTTTGGAGCCGGATTTCTACTAAGATGTCGCCCTTACGGGGCTGGGCTGTGCGTTTTGTAAAGTAGAACAAACCCTTGAAAAACCAGCATTTACGCAATTACGTAAGTTCCTCCCATCGGGCATCCGCAGCAGAAGCGATCGGATTTTTCTTCAGGCCGGGACAGGATTCGGCTTAGCTCAGCCGAATTGCTTCTTTTGGCCGTACAAAAGAAGACCGCCGGCAGGCTTGTCTGCGACCGGCAGGCTTGATTTGATTAACCCAAAACACATGGCAAATGGTTACAAGTTAATGGCTGGCTCAATAGGAATTACATTTTTTTATCAGAAAAAAAGAAAGGACACGTGTGGCTGGCCCTTCCTGAACGTATTTTAGGCATGAAAATCCAAACCTATATTGGTTAAAAGTAAAAAGCTATCTATAGGAAAATCATCATGAAAATCATATCTAATGCTTGGGCTTTAATAACTGGCATATCGCTCTTTATGGGCTGTTATCGGGAGCCAGAAATCGCAGAAAAGAAGGAAAAAACAGTCTTTGTCTCCACTTCCGAAACTTTTGGTTTGAGCGTAGGAGGCGATGATTCTGTTTCGGTGATTGGGGTTGGGGATATGATGCTGGGAACGAATTATCCAGACGGATTCTTGCCGCCGAATGATGGCAAAGACCTCTTGACACCCGTAAAACATATTTTGGAAGACGCGGACATCACCTTTGGCAACTTAGAAGGTGTGATCCTAACAGGTTCTGGACAAATGAAAAAATGTGGGAATCCAGCGCTGTGTTATGCGTTCAAATCACCCGATCATTATGTAAATTATTTCGTAGAAGCGGGTTTCGATCTGCTTAGTATTGCAAATAACCATGTGGGGGATTTTGGTGATATTGGCCGAGAAAATACCATCATGCAATTACAAAAAACCCCCATAAAATTTGCTGGGTTGCTTACACATCCCCATACAAGTTTTGAAAAAAATGGTGTTAAATACGGGTTTGCTGCTTTTTCTCCGAATAATGGCACGGTTAGCATTAATGACATTCCAAATGCAAAACAAATTGTGAAAACACTTGCAGAAAAAAATGATGTGGTTATTGTTTCGTTTCATGGTGGTGCAGAAGGGGCACGCAAACGCAATATTACCCGAAAAAACGAAATTTTTGTAGGCGAAAACAGGGGAAATCCGTATGCATTTGCCCGTGCAGTTATAGATGCCGGTGCTGATATTGTTCTGGGTCATGGCCCACATGTTACCCGCGCGGTTGACCTTTACAAGAATCGTTTTATTGCCTATAGTTTGGGAAATTTTGCCACTTATGGCCGATTTAACCTAAAAGGTGTATCAGGCGTAGCCCCAATAATCAAAGTTTTTGTTAACAAAAAAGGAGAATTCCTTTCTGCTCGTGTGGTTTCCATTAAACAAATCGGAGAAGGTGGTCCCGTATTAGATGAAACCCATTGGGCTTTGCGTGAAATACAATCCTTAACACAGCAAGACATTCCAGAAGCCCCGATCATCATTACCGACGACGGAATTATCCAAAAAAAATAACCACTTTAACCCCTTTTTATGTGATGTCTGCATATTTTCAAGACCATTTTTTTTACCAGAAGGACTTTCCAGACGGAAAAATACACAATCAATTTGACGGCTGTACATTTTACGAACTCGCATACAATAACGGTGATTTATCTGGAGCAGAATTTGTAAACTGCACGTTTAATGCCTGTGATTTGAGCATGGCAAAATTAGAAGGAACGGTCTTTCGAGAAGTGACTTTTAAGGGTTGTAAAATGCTCGGAATGCCTTTTGATCGCTGCAATAATTTTATCCTGTCTTTCTCGTTTAAAAACTGCATCCTCGATTTTTCTTGCTTTAATGGGCTTTCGATTAAACAAACCCTTTTTGAAAATTGTAGCCTTAAAGGGGCTTTCTTCCTTGAGGCCAATATGGAAAAGTCAGTTTTTAAACATACCAATCTGCAGGATACCGCTTTTGAGGGGACGCAATTAAAAGGGGCAGATTTTCGCACCGCACTACATTTCCGTATTGACCCCGATCAAAACGACCTAAAAAACGCCCGATTCTCGCCCGAAAATTTAGAAGGCTTGCTTTATAAATATGGCCTGCGAATCGGGTAAGTGCGTTGCCTTTCCCGCCATTGGGTCAAAGCTGTGTTGTTTGTAGAAACTCTTGTCCACCGTGTCTATAAACCCACACAAGTTATGGACTCTAAATTCCTGTTATTAAATGAATTAACTCCTTATTGAGATCGCCTCTAACTTATAGCATAACGTGTTGTTCAATAATGGCAGGGCGGCCCTTAGAAAAATCCGCCTAATCGCTCAGCCATCCGACTTCGAATACGATCAACGCGCTATTTCTTTGTCATATATAGATCCCACCCCTACGGGGCTTTCTGTAAATTTGGAAACCGTTTTCTACTAAGATGTCGCCCCTACGGGGCTTTGGTGCTCATCCAAAAGTGAAACAAACCCTTGAAAAACCAGCATTTACGCAATTCCGTGAGTTCATCCATGATGCTCACTTGGCAGGGCGGCTCTTAGGAAAATCCGCCTAATCGCTCAGCCATCCGACTTCGAATACGATCAACGCGCTATTTCTTTGTCATATATAGATGCCACCCCTACGGGGCTTTCTGTAAATTTGGAAACCGATTTCTACTAAGATGTCGCCCCTACGGGGCTTTGGTGCTCATCCAAAAGTGAAACAAACCCTTGAAAAACCAGCATTTACGCAATTCCGTGAGTTCATCCATGATGCTCACTTGGCAGGGCGGCTCTTAGAAAAATCCGCCGGGCTTCGAATTGGCTCTGCCGCCTTGCTTCTTTTGGCCGTACCAAAGAAGGCCGCCGGCAGGCCCGTCTGCAACCGACAGGCTTATCTGCGCACAGTCGGCAGACCCGTCTGCCCTCTTGGCAGGCTTGATTTGATTAACCCAAAACACATGGTAAATGGTTACAAGTTAAAGGCTGGCTCAATGAGACGGAAGAAGCGCAAACGTTTTAACTTCAACAGCAATTTTCTCTGTTTCACGAATTGCCGCTAACAGTCGTTCTGCGCCAATATCCACATACGTCACGCCTTGATCTTGCAGTGGAATCATGTATGGATCGTGTGTGATCGTCCAACCATCTTTGATGAGGGCTTTCTTAACGGCTTCGTGATGTTTATCTTTTGCGGGCATTTCGTTTGTATCATTACTTCGATGCGGTTTCAACGTTCCAACGGCGCTTTGGTTTGCGGGATTCTACCAAATACGATGAGTTGCGTATAAATCAAAAATACTATCCGCACCCAATAAGGGCATTTTTTCTGCTATGGATTGTGCGGCGATGATTCTGTCAAAGGGATCGCGATGATGAAATGGCAAAGTAGTATTTTTCAAGATATGCTCAAACGAAATCGGTAAAACCTCAATTCCGCTGTTGCCCAAATCATCCAGAATATCCTCAAAGTCGAGATCAATAGACAGTTTTCCTAAACTGATCTTGATAGACATTTCCCACAACTTGCTATGCTCAGAAAGGTCTGATTTTCCGTCGCTTCAATCAAATTTTTTACTTTTACGCTTAATTGTGGGCTATTTCCAGAAAGCCAAATGTATGTATGGGTGTCTAAAAGCAAATTCATTCCATGTACTCTTTAAAGTCGTCTAAGGGCGCATCAAAGTCTTCTGCCATGATAAATTGCATACGTCCGAAACCTGCTTTCGGCGTTTCTTTTGCCTTAATCGCAAGGGTTTCGTTTGCTTCTTGTTGTGTATAGAGCAAAAAATCCACATATTTTAGTACTTCGACTTTCAGGTCAGGTGGAAGTGTGTTAATTTTGCTCAAAAGGGCGACATCTGTTGTCATTATGATTGGGTTTTAGAGACAAGATTGCTTCGAAAATGCTTGTTACAACGCTACCACGATTCATAGGTTCCGAGCGCCTTCAACGCTCCAGCGGCGCTTTGGTTCGTGCGCAGCGGCGGTTTCTTGATACGACGATGCAAAAAAGGCAGAAACGAGTTAGTTTCTGCCTTTGAAGATTTGCTGTTCTTGTGCCGTTATTTTCCCGCGTCTGCATCTATATCCCACGTCGCTGGCTTAAAGTTTGCACCATTGCTAATTTCGATGTTGTCGCCTTTGGGTTTTAACACAAACAAGCCTTTTTCCATCGCGAAATTCTCCACCTCATCCGAAATAATCATGCCTGCAACCGCGCCGTACAGCGTTGTGCCTTTGATCGCGCGGCTTGGATATTGTTGGAGTTTTTTCAAGCGTTCTAAATGATCTTCCACATCTCGTTGCCGAAGCGTATTTTTCACTTCGACCACCACCGAATAAATGGTGTTTACCAAAAGTAAGTCGATCTCTAAAAAGAACTCGCCGTTTCTTTCTACGCGCACTCGTTGATGGGTTTCTTCCAAAATAATGCCGCGTTCCTTGAACAGTTCAAGTATTTTAGGGCGTACTTGCTCTTCGGCAAAGCGTCCTAATGTATCGGTGATGTTGCCCACTTGCACTGCAAGATTTGCCAATTTTTTGTCGGTTTCTATCGCCTTTTCAGACGAGATCCTTAGCTGCTCGCTCGTTTGTGCAAATAAGGCAAGTATTTGTTCGTAAGTGTTGGTTTGCATCTTCGTTGGCAATGTTGTGTAGAATGATGGTGTTGCCTCTGAAACGCCCCTGCATTTTGCTAAGTTCCGCACGCCCCAACCGCGCTTTGATGCGCTACGGATGTTGGAAGGTCGCCTTGCGCATTCTCTGGTACTCCCATTCTCCGATTCGAGCCATTCGGAAAATTCGAGCCATTCCCCTCATTCCAGCAACCACCGTATCTTCGTCACATCAGGATGCGTGATACCCGCCGCTTCGAGGTCGCGCAAGTCTTGCAGGAACGCCGCTTTGAAGAAACGCTTTTCGTCTATTGTTTGATCTTTGAAGCGCAGATACAACGCCTTCGCTTCCTCGAACTTACCTTGATAGAGCAACGCCAACGCCAAATTCGTGTTGATCCATATTTGCGACGGATCGGTTGCCAAGCCCTCGCGTGCGGCGACTTCAGCTTCGGGGAAGTGCTTGGCGAAGAGTAAGTTCCATGCAAGGTTGCCGTGTGCTGCGCTGATTAAAGATTGCACTTATTTTTGAACTGTAGGAAGCAATACGATAATTTCTCGGAGGTCTTGAATTATTGAGATCGCCTCTAACTTATAGCATAACGTGTTGTTCAATAATGGCAGGGCGGCTCTTAGAAAAATTCGCCTTATCGCTCAAGGCATTTGCGCGGAAAACGAGCTTCATTTCAAGTACCTAATTCGTTGATCAACGATGATCTAAGCCTCAAGGTGTCTGGTTTCTTAGCCCGTACTTTGCATGGCCGCGGAAAGCCCATTAATGCTTAACAAAAGACTTTCGTGTAGTTTTTCTTGGTCTGGATGGCCTTTGGGTGTGGTTCGCCATCGCTCCATTAAGTTAATTTGTAACAAATTGATGGCGTCGGTATAAGGATTGCGCAAGCGGATAAGTGCCTGGATTACAGGCGCATCATCCATCAAATGGTTCCAACCCGTTATGGCTTTAAGGGCACTTTCTGCTTTTTTATAGTCTTCAAGAATAGCTTTATGGAAGTCGCTGGGGGTAGTTTGAGCGTATTGTTCGGCCATTTTTAGGCGTGCACGTCCCATTTCTCGTGCGGCATTTTGGAGTACAGCTCGGAAAACCGGCCAATTTTCCCAAGCCTCTTGTAGCTGTGGGAGGTGGTCTTTGTTGGCGGCAATATAATCCGAAAGTGCCTCACCAATCCCAAACCAACCGGGTACATTGTAACGGGTTTGCGTCCAAGCAAATCCCCAAGGAATCGCCCGAAGCCCCTCAAAATCCACCTCCGAGGCCGATTTTCGCGACACAGGCCGTGAAGCAATTTTTAGACGGCTAATGTGTTCGATGGGCGTTATTTTGATATACCATTGCCAAAAGAGCGGATCATGAATGAGTCTGTGATAGGCCGCTTGACTGTTTTTTGCCAATTCTTCCATCATTCTAAACCGTTCTTGAGGTACATGTCCGCTCAGGTCTGCATCGGGCATACTTGCCTCGGCCAAGGCCGAAATCATGGCATGAATCACCTGCTCTAAATGCCGGTGCGCAATGCCTTTGTGCGAATAGCGGAAAGAAATCACCTCCCCTTGTTCGGTAAAACGAATCCTTCCATTCTGACAAGCCAAGGGCATGGCGAGGATTCCTTGGTTTGCACGACCTCCTCCGCGACCTACCGATCCGCCGCGCCCGTGGAATAATTGAAAATGAATGTGGTTTTTACGGCAGATGGCGGCCAATGTGCCTTGTGCTTTGTGAAGCGCCCAATTTGCCATCAAATACCCACCATCCTTGTTGCTGTCCGAGTAACCAAGCATAATTTCTTGATAGTCGCCTCGGGCTTTGAGGTGTCGTTTATAAAGCGGGTGCGCAAACAAGGCTTCCATAAAAGGCATGGCCTGTTCCAGATCCTCGATTGTTTCAAAGAGGGGTACAATATCAATAGGTGTTTCAATACGACGGCTACGCCCTTTCCACAAACCAACTTCTTTGGCCAAAAGCATAACCTCGAACATATCCGAAAGTTGGCTTGTCATGGAAATGATGTAGCTCCCGATAGCATCTGGATCGGATTCCGCCATTTCTGCAATGACCCGCATCGTTTCGAGTGTTTCACGGGTTTGAGGGCTAAGGTCAGACCAAGCAAAATCAGGCAAAAGCGGCCTTGGGTTTTCCAATTCTTTCACCAAGACACTTTGCCGCGTTTTCTCTGAAAGGGCCAAATAATCCGGAGTCACGCCGCCCAACTTGAGCAGTTCGGAAACCGCATGTTCGTGTACCCCACTGTGCTGCCGGAAGTCAATCGCATTGAGGTAAAAACCAAAAGTCTGCGCCTGAATAAGCAACTTGTTCAGTTCGGGGGAAGACGTTCCACTTAGCCAACCGTTAGACTCTACGGCATCACGAATGATTTGGAGGTCAGCCACCAATCGTTTACTGGAATAGATTTTGGGATTAGCTCCCATTTCCGCCAGACGCCGCTGCATTAAACTTAGTTTCTGACGGAAAGGCTCGCGGCGATGAGGTGCTAAGACTTCCGGTGATAATAAGCCCTCTGACAAGTCCGCCGCTATCGAGTCGTTAAGGCTTTTCACCACACCTACTTTATAGGATGAAATACTTAGTTCCCGCCAAAGGTTTTTTAGCGCACCCAGCCAGTATTCGATCATCGCACTTCGTTGTAATGCAAAAACTTGGCGGGTAACGTCAGCCGTAACCAAGGGGTTTCCGTCGCGGTCGCCACCAATCCAAGTCCGATATCGGAGAAGGCTCCCCATTCCAGACGTTCGGGAAGGTGGGACGTTATAATACGCCATAAGCGACTTTTGGAGGTCGTTCATAATATTGGGAACGGCTTCTCTGATGACGTTGGTTCCAAAGTAAAGGGCATATTTTACTTCGTCCAAGACATTCAGGCTTTCGACACGCACTTCATCCGTCGCCAAGAGCATCAGGATATGGTACTGAATTTCGTCGGTAAGCAATTGCTGCTCGGTCTCCGTCTGTCCTGATTGAAAGCGTGCTTCTAAGAGGTGTGCAATGGACTGTTGTTTATAGAGAATACTTCGGCGGCGGGCCTCGGTGGGGTGTGCGGTTAAGGTTGGTTCAATTCGGACGTGGCGGAGTAATTGAAGGGCGTCCTCTACTTCCATGTTTCGTTCCTTTAACGAAAAAATGGCTTCGGCTATAGACTCCCTGCGTGGTAAAGCATTGCTGGCGGTTTTAGAGCGGTTCCGGTTGACCCGTAAAATTTCTTGACGTTCCGCTTGGTTCATGAGGTGGAAAAAGGCCGTGAAAGACCTAAGCAGCCATTGGATTTCCTCCACACTGAGGGCGTCTATGGCGGCACGTGCCTCATACAATAAGTCTGGTTGTTGGTCTTCGGAAGCACGTTCGCACTTATACCAAATCAAGGCTAATTGATCCAAAACGGCCTCTCCAGCGTGTTTGGCAATGGCTTTTTTAAGCAAATCCCCTAAAAGGTTGACTTGATCCCGAAAAACATCCGACAATACTGCGGAATCAAGGTTGTGGGTATTAAAAAGCAGGTCTCGGTTTGGCATAGTCGTTAGGGCGTAAGATGAGTATGCCCTAAAATAAAATCAGTACCACTTCTTGCGTATTTCCTTCATGTTATTTCGACTAAATAAAACCGCTTCCGTAATTATTTTTCACGGCTTAATCGCTTCAGAGGCATTCTTGTAGATTGGGAAAGTCGAAAATTTAGCCGTTCCTAAAGCAAGTCTATCCTTGTGGTCGGTAGAAGTGGTTGGGGCATTTTTGCAATTTGGCTGGTGTACCCCGCGAAACCATAAAGCGCCCTATCTCTATTGGTTCATCACGTCGGGTAATCGTGAGCGTCATGCGCTGTCCTGAGACGGTTCCCATGGCCGTGATGGGGTAAGTTGGAGGCACATACCCCTCTGGAGGAGGCGCTCCACTGCCGAGAGTATATTCACCACGAACCGAAAATGCTCCAGTTTTGTCGGTCAGAATAGGTTCATTGATCGTTCCAGAAGCGCAAGAAAACTCAAGAATAGCACCTGTTTGTGTGACCATTACCGAAAGTTGCGTACTACCCCATTCGCCTAAAGAAACGGGTGTATTTTGTTGGGCGTCACACCCTAAGAACAAACTTCCGAAGAAAACAAAGGCGGTTAAACGGATCATGTTGGCACCAAAAATTTTTATCCCCTATGTTTAAAAGCACAATAAGACAAGTCAAAGCCTAAATTATTTTGAGCTTAGTTTGGAAGTATCCCGATACCCGTTCGGTAATTTTTAATTTTCAGCATCATTAATTGTCGGATCGCATCGGCTTGTTTTTTTGCTTTCTCGGCAGTTGGTCCAAAGAAATTGGTTTGAACGGTATAGTCCCACAACTGCTTCCAGCGGTCAAAATGGGCTTCTGTTAAGGGTTCTATCTGATCCAACTGGATGTGTACGGCCATTGGATTGCCTTTAAAGCCTGCATTTCCAAAGAGAACGGCTTCCCAGAAAGCATACATTTTAGGTAAATGGAGTGCCCAATTTACCTTGGCGACATCATTGAAAACAAATCCGATCACGTCGTCTTCGCGGACATGTGTATAGAAGGTGTCCACCAAAAGCCGGATGTCTTCACTCGTTTCAAGGTCTTTTTTCATTTTTATACGTATTTGATTTTAAACGCCAATAATCAACAAACAAAGCGCATTTTCTAAAGCGGTAACCTCATGAAATTCCCCAACAGGAATATCGGTTTCATCATACTGCCCAAGGTCAAGATCACCCGTTTTAGACGAATAGCGAACCCGTCCTTCCAGTACAAAAAGCCGGGCAGGAGCAGGTGCTTTGTGTTTTTTTAACACCATACCCTCTACAAAGCCAATGGCTACCACTTTGGTTTGCGCTGTTTTGGACAATGGTCGGAGGAGTGGCTGGTTGGCCGTGGCAAGATCGGCTTTAAGTTGGTTAAGTATGGTCATATTCTTTAGGATTTTGGGAGGTCATCGGAGGAACTTGTGGTTGTTTCTTCTTGGAAGTCCGTTTCGTTCTCATCGTCATGCGCAGCCTCCAAAATTCGTATCGCACGGTTTAGGGCTTGTGCAAAATCGGGCAAAACATTGCCTTTTCCAATTTTGAACAACAACCTTGATTTTCTAAGCTCTTCTAATACGGGCGGTTGAACGCCGGAGAGCACCAACTTTGTACCGCGTGGCGAAACTTCACGATATACATCTTCGATGGCCCGAAGACCTGTGGCGTCAATCATCGGCACATAGCGCATCCGTAAAATCAAAATAGGGGGCGAGGTTTCAAGGTGCTTTATTTCCTCTTGAAATTTATAGGCTGCTCCAAAAAACATGGGGCCAGAAATCTCAAAAACCTCAATCCCTTTTGGAACGGTAAAATTGCTTAGATCCATCGGATGAACCACAAACTCAGACTCTTCCTCGCGTATTTTGAGGTCTGTCACCAAATCCACGTGCGAGAGCTGCGCCATTCGGGTCATAAACAAGAAGGCGGCCAGTACTATGCCCACTTCTATGGCAATCGTCAGGTCTAAAAGAACGGTAAGTAAAAATGTAACGACAAGTACCACTGTATCGCTTCCACCACCTTGGACAATTCTTCGAAATGACCGCCATTCACTCATGTTATAGGCAATTACCACCAAAATTCCGGCTAAACAAGACAAAGGAATAAGGACGGCCAAATGACCAAAAAACAACACGATAAGTAAGAGGGTTATCGCATGGACAACCCCCGCAACAGGGGTTCGTCCACCATTTTTAACGTTGGTGGCGGTTCGGGCAATCGCACCCGTTGCGGGTATGCCGCCAAAAAATGGCGTGACGACATTGGCAACACCTTGCGCCACCAATTCCATGTTCGATCGGTGGGTCTTCCCAATCATCCCATCTGCCACAACTGCGGAGAGTAAGGACTCAATGCCACCCAAGAGCGCGATGGTAAATGCCGGCAGGAAGAGGTCTTTGATCATCTGCCAGTCAACAGCAGGGAGCGATAGCGCTGGAAAGCCTGAAGGAATCTCACCAAAACGGCTGCCAATGGTTTCTACGGGCCATTGAAAATATTGCACAACAAACGTTGAGACCAAAATGGCCACCAACGATCCGGGAATCTTGTTGGTGAACTTTCCGAAGAGTAAAGAAATAAAAATGGTTCCCAAGCCCAAAATCAAGGCATACGCGTTTACGGAATGGACGTGCGAGGCGTAAGCACTCCACTTCTCCAAAAAGTCGGAAGGAACCATACCCATTTCTAATCCAAAAAAATCCTTTATTTGGGAAGAAAAAATAATCAGGGCAATACCCGTGGTAAATCCCACAATGAGCGGATAAGGGATAAACTTTATGACTTGTCCCAATCGTGCAAAACCCATAGCAACCAGCATGAGTCCCGCCATAATGGTGGCTACCGTCAGTCCGTCAACCCCATATTGTTGTACAATGCCATATACAATAACAATAAAAGCACCCGTTGGGCCACCAATTTGCACACGACTACCGCCCAAAAAGGAAATTAAAAATCCTGCAATAATGGCCGTAAACAACCCTTTTTCGGGTGATACGCCCGAAGCTATGGCAAACGCGATAGAAAGCGGCAAAGCTAAAATCCCCACAACAATTCCGGCAATGAGATCTTTGGTAAGTTGCTCCCGATGAAAGGTGTGGAAAATGGTAAATAATTTGGGCTTAAACACGGAAGAATATCTATGATGTAGAATAAAGAAGGCACTAAGTTAAGACCCTTAATTCGAAGAAGTCGTTATACAATGGCCAATTTCTGCCTAAAGTACCGTTCGTCAACAAAGAAGAAAAGGACAAGATAGGATGAAGTAGCGTGCTGCAAGCGTAGGGGAGCATAAAGATACACATTGGTTTAATACACCCAAACAAGCCAAGGGATCACCAAAAAATGCTCAAAAACCTTGATCCTTTTTTTTCATCCATGGCGTTATGATAGTTAAAGCACATCATTAAAATCTTATTAACAATCAATTTACACTAAGGTTTAAGGTGATAGCACTACACATCCATCATTTCAACAAACAAAGCCATGAAAAAAGTTCTACTCTTCTCAACACTCCTTTTATTGGCCATCCAAGTGGGAATGGCACAGGTTCAGCCCAAAAAGCCTAAGACCACCGTACCCTCAGATCGAACTTTGGAATCCTTTGCGCCTAAACGCCCACGTGGGGTTGGCTGTAGTTGTTCAACCCTAGAAGGTAACGTAACGGTCAGAAGTCAACGTAAGGCCTTAAAGCCGGGTGCAAAATATGTCACCTATCGCATTGACGTGTTTTTTGAACCCGGTTTCAAAACATGTGGGGTTTCGTGGGATGCAATCGAATGGAATGGGACGTATTACATGTTCAGCGACATGAGACAAACCCTTCACAAAAATGTTGGTGTTGTGAATAATGGTGAACTATATTTCTTTGAAATGACCGTTCCGTATAACCCAGCAAGCGAGCCGCCATTTCCTGCCCGCTTAACGGACTCAACCCTTTGGGGAAAGTTTGGTGATGTGGACTGTAAGGTAACCGCCTATACAAGTTATGCTCCAGAATAACAAAAAAATGCTTTAGCGTTCCGTTGCCGGAGGTCTTTCAAAAGGCCTCCGTTTTTTTTGCATTTTCTAAATGGGCACATGGGCAACATCGAGAAAGCCGTTTCCGATCCACAAGCGTATTTCATTTGGGAATTACCCTTAATGCGCCTATTCCATCCGTTTGATAAAACAAAAAGAGAGGCAAGCCATAAAGTCACCTCTCTTATATGCCTTGAATTTGGTTCGATCAGAGAAGATTTTCAAACACACCTGCTGCGCCCATACCGCCACCGATGCACATGCTCACGATACCGTAACGGATAGACCGCCGCCGCATCTCATGGAGCAAGGTTGCGGTGAGTTTTGCACCCGTGCAACCTAATGGATGACCTAAAGCAATCGCACCGCCATTCACATTGATAAGGTCTGGATTTAGACCAAGCGCCTTGATTACGGAAAGTGCCTGTGCCGAGAACGCCTCGTTCAGCTCAATCAATCCAATATCCGACAACGACAATCCGGTTTGCGCCAGTACTTTCTGAATGGCCGGAACAGGTCCAATGCCCATAACACCAGCCGGAACACCTGCAACAGCATATCCAACCATTCGCGCCATGGGTGTAAGTCCCAAAGCTTCTACTTTGCGTTTACTCACCAAAACGGAAGCCGCTGCGCCGTCGGACATAGGCGAGGCATTACCCGCCGTTACAATCCCACCCGCACGAAACACCGAAGGCAAAGCACCAAGCGCCTTCAAGCTTGACGCACGCGGCCCTTCATCGGTATCAAACACTACTTTCTGCGTCACCCGCTTTCCCTCCATCAAAACCGTCTCCTCAAACGACAAGGGTACAATTTCTTCCTTAAATTTGCCCGACTGGATGGCGGCTATTGCCTTATCGTGAGACGCAAGCGAGAAGGCATCCGCCTCTTCTCGGCTAATGCTGTATTCGGTCGCCAAATTTTCGGCGGTATTGCCCATATCAACATAGGTATCAGGCATTTCCAAGACCATATTCGGATCGGGCGCATAATAATAGCCGCCCATTGGTACATAGCTCATAGACTCGGAACCGCCTGCGACCACAACTTCCGCATCCCCACTTTTTATGGCTTGGGCGGCCATTGCAATGGTTTGCAACCCCGAAGAGCAAAAACGATTTACGGTAGCCCCCGGAACACTGTCTGGCAAGCCCGCTTTTTGGGCGATAATGCGCCCCATATTCATGCCTTGTGGCCCTTCCGGAAAGGCGCAACCGATCAACACATCTTCTACCATTTCCGGCGTTATAGCAGGCACGGCTGCAAGCGCCCCTTTCACGGCCTCAGCACCCATAAATTCTGGCCGAGTATGGCGTAACGTTCCTCGTTTGGCTTTACCCACGGCGGTACGAACGCTACTCACAATATATGCTTCCATTTGTTTTTATTGATTTTATGTAATGGTTAATGGCGTTCGCCCCGATCAGTTACGTAAGGGTTTATTGGTCGTCAGAATGCTTTCGATACGTGCTTGGGTTTTGGGTTCGCCCAGCAACGATAAAAAGACCTCCCGTTCTAATTCGAGAAGATAATTTTCGTGTACTTCTTGCGGCTCGGAGAGATCGCCCCCTGTCATAACATAGGCCAAACGGCTCCCCAAATACCGGTCATAGTCCGAGATATATTTGCCTTGACGGAATTGGTAGAGAGCAGCCTCAAACTGCGCCCGCCCATCTCGACCAACCACTTTTATCGAGTTCCGAACCGGTGGTGGCATATACCCTTCTTCCGAAAGGCGGATCACTTCTTGCTTCGCCACAAAAAGCCGCCGATCATCGTGCATCACCACCCGCGTATGAGCCGGTAAAAAGCCAAAGGAGATCGCTTGGCGACCACTCGTCGCAACTTTTGCCATTGCAATCGTCTCGAAGTGCTTGCGAAGTACCGTTTGGATGTCGCTTGGAAAATCGGTTGGCGCACGCTCAGAGGCGTATGCCGTCATGCGCATCGTTCCACAGCCTGCCGGAATAAGCCCAACGCCCAATTCCACAAGCCCCATATAGGTCTCGGCAGAAACCACCGGAACAGCGGAGGCCATCGTCATTTCGCAACCGCCTCCCAAAACACGCTGGTGTGCGGCCACAATAACGGGTTTTGAACTGTAATAAACCTGCTGGATGGTTTTTTGGAACTGCTCGATCATATGCTCGATGGTGGCAAAATCCCCCATCATCATCCCCATCGCCATTTCCCCAAGATTGGCCCCAACACTGAAGTTTTTGCCTTCGTTCCCAATCACCAAGCCACGCCAATCGCCTTCCTCTACCAATTGAATGGCCGTTTTAAGCCCTTCCATTACCTGCACCCCAAGTGCATTTGCTTTTGAACGAAACTCAAAAAGCGCAACCCCATCGCCCATGTCTAAAAGTGCAGCCTCGTCATTCTTCCAAATCAAAGAACCAGAGGTCTGTTTGACCACGCTTAAAGACACATTATCCGCGAAAACGGGCACAGGCTTGTATGTCCCGCTCGCCGGCACATAAACCGACCACTGCCCCCCTTTCTCCTCATAAAATCCCGATAAGCCCTTCGCTCGAAGCGTCGTAACCCATTCCGGCAAAGCAATCTTGCGGGCATCCATTTCTGAACAAACCGTTTCAAAACCCAATGTGTCCCAGGTTTCAAACGGCCCTGCTTCCCAGCCAAAGCCCCAACAAATGGCCTGATCCACTTCTAAAGGCGTATCCGAAATCTCTGGAATACGACGCGCCGCATAGACCATCGTATCCACCATGACATCCCTGAAAAAAGCACCCGCTCGCCCACCATCTGCCCAAAGCGCCTGCATTTTTGCAGGTAAGCCACCACGTATCCCCGATAAATCCCCCAAGTTTTTGGGTTTTGGCGGTTCATAAGCCTTGGTTTCGAGATTGAGCGAATGAATTTCTTTCCCCACTTTTTTGTAAAATCCGGCCTTCACCTTCTGCCCCAACAAACCCGCACCGATCATTTCTTCCAAGTGGCTTGGAACTTTAAACAAGTCGCGGCTCTCATCGTCTTTCCCCTCAAGTGCTTGGTACAAGTTCCGACAAACATGCGCCATCGTATCCAGACCCACCACATCCGCCGTTCGGAAAGTAGCAGAAGAAGGCCGCCCGATGATGGTACCCGTGAGCGCGTCAATTTCCTCGATGGTATAGCCGTTTTCCAATTCCTTAGAGGCACGCATCATGGCATAAACGCCGATTCGGTTCCCAATAAAATTGGGGGTGTCTTTGGCCAATACCACCCCTTTCCCCAAATGTACCCGGCCAAACCACGAAATCCGGTCTATGATCGCCGCATCGGTATCGGGCGTTGGGATTAGTTCTAATAATTTCAGATAACGGGGCGGATTAAAGAAGTGTGTGCCAAGGAATCGCCGCTTAAACGCATCCGAGCACTCTGCCGCCATCTCTGCAATGGGCAATCCAGAGGTATTAGAACTCACCACCACGTCGTCGCCCGTTGCCGCTTCTATACGCGCCATTACACTTCTCTTAATGTCCATCCGCTCCACAACAGCTTCAATCACCCAATCCACCTCGCCGATCTGCTCAAAATGCTCATCAAAATTGCCTAAGCGGATACGTTTCTCGATATCTTTGTCAAAAAGCGGAGCCGGATTTAATTTACTCGCTGCTTTCCATGCACGCTCAACGACGGCATTTTTGGGGCCATCTTTTGGCGCAATGTCCAAGAGCAAGACTTCCAAACCCGCATTCGCCAAATGTGCCGCTATTTGTGCACCCATCACGCCAGCGCCCAAAACGGCTGCCTTCCGAAAGGGCCTTCTCGTAAAGCGACCATGTTCTAAAAAGGGTTGTTTTTCCATAACGAAGTACAAAGTTAACACTGTTAATAAATTATGCCTAAAAGACTGAAAGCGCTTTTCGTACCATGCAAAAAAAGGGCACACCGGTACGTACTTGGCATTGAATGAAGCCTTTAATTTGAATAAGTAATTAAAATACAAAAGACCTATTCAAAATAATAAAAACAACGAATCACAATTGATTTAAATAGGTAAGTGCTCAATTCTTTGATGCTCAACATGGACTTTAGGACGGCGGCCAAAGCCTTTATACCACCCAAGCCACCACTAATTAACCCCGAACAAACGCCAAGACCTGAGCAAAGACCTGCTCTTTCAATTCCGCTGCGTCTATTTGCTGATCTACCCGCTGGGCAATCAATAACGAGACCAAGCCATGCAAAGTCGTCCAAATGGCCGTTGCCTTGAGCAAAGAATCACCGTTCCCAAAGACCGACATGCGCTGACCAACTTCGATCACGTCCTTAAAGACCTCAAGATTCTTCCGTGCCTTCCGGTATTTTTCGACCGGATACCGTGCCATCCGTGCAGGATGGAGTTGGAACATCACCTCATAGTATTCGGGGTTTTCCAAGCCAAAAGCCACATATCTTTCGCACAATTCCCGAAGCGCTTCTAAAGGCGAAGTAAAGAGGTCTTCAATGCCACAAAGCAAATGTTGCATCTTTTCCATACCTTCGTCTATCAAAGCATGAACCAAATTGTCCTTATTTTCAAAGTACAAATAGATGCTTGTTGCACTATACCCAATCGCATTTGCGATTTTACGCATAGACAAATTCTGGTAGCCGTCTTGGATCAACAGTTTACGGGTGGTGTCCAAGATTTCTCTTCGAAGGTTTATTCCGGAAGTTCGCGCCATATCCTGACCCTGCTTAACAGTGTTAAGTTCGTAAATTTCACGCCAAAAGTCAAGGGGTAAGTACTTGCAAAAAGGGCAAACAATCCCTAAGTTTATATGTTTACCCCACGTTATTCCTCAAACTCCGTGCCCATAGGCTAATTTTTCGTTTCCCATGACCTTTTAGCTGAATAATACGGAAAAATAATCCCCAAATTTCAAAATACATGAAACCTACTTTCCAAAAAGCCCTTGCTATTATTTTTCTTGTCCTTCCCGTTTACGCTGCAAAAGCGCAGGGTGTGAATGTATCGGAGGCGGTTGCCCATTCCGCCTATGCTTGGGTGGACGCCATCAGCCTGCCGCAAATAAACAATGAAGAAGAAATTCAACGCGCCAATGTGAAAACCAAAAAACGTGGCAACCGTTACCGTCTTGCGACAGCTATCCCAACCAAGATAAGCCTCAACCAAGACGGCACCTGGGTACGCGACGAAAAAGGCAACCGTGTCTGGCGTTTGGTATTGTCCTCTCCAAATGCACGCGGTTTATCCCTCCGTTTTGATAATCTCCAAGTACCTACTGGCTCCATAGGGCGTTTTGTGTCGCTCGAAGCCAAAAGCAAACAGGTGGACATCCCGCTCCAGCCCAAAGCTAATGGCTCGTTTTGGTTCCCTGTTGTCAACAGCAAAGCGGCTTTGGTAGAACTGGTTTTTCCGGGTGAATCAGCGGTTTCTGGGGAAATCAACACCGTTTACCACCATTTTCGCAACAATACGGGCGATGGCCTGAACAAAAAATCCTCTGGTAGTTGTAATTTGGATGTGGTTTGCTCGAATGCCGATGGATACCCACAAATTGACGCATGGAGAGACCTGATCCGCTCGGTGGGGATGTTAGAATTTGAAGCAGAGGACGAAAATGGGGACTTGGGGGTTTATGTTTGTTCTGGTGCATTAATCAACAACACCAAAAACAACCAAGTGCCATACTTGCTCACGGCGCAGCATTGCATTATGAGTGAAACCGAGGCCAATTCTACTTGGGTCTATTGGAACTTCCAAAGCAGCACGTGCCGTACCCTCAACTCTACCGCAAACGCAACCCCTATTGATTATACCGCCTTCCCCCATTCCGAAGGAACAACCCTTGTTGCCTCTTGGGGTGGTCAGTATGCAAATGGCGATTACTTTGGCTCAGACTTTACCTTGCTACAATTAGAAGAACAACCAAATCCCGCTTGGAATTTGCACTATGCAGGTTGGGAACGCCGGAATTTTATGCCTTTCTCGGCAGTTGGGATTCATCACCCTAATGGAGACGAGAAACGCATCAGTTTTGAAAACAATGCTCCCATACAGGCTACTTTCAGCGACAATACACCGGGGGACGCTTTCATGGAAGTAACTGCATGGGATTTGGGGGTAACGGAGGTTGGTTCTTCAGGAAGCCCATTGTTCAACCAAGCCTATCGTATTGTTGGGCAATTAAATTCGGGAGAATCCGAGTGTGGCGCCAACAGCCCAACCACCGTGGTAAAAGGCCCCGATTATTACGGAAGACTCTTCACAAGTTGGAACGGAGGCGGAACAGCCAAAACACGCCTTAAAGACTGGTTAGACCCCCTCGGAACGGCGCCTAACAATGTGAATGGAACCAATGCCACCATTGCAACGGCAACCGAGCCGGATAAATCGCTGCCGGGTGGCGCAACCCTTAAACCCGCTTTCCCGAATCCCTTCCAATCCGAAACGAGCTTCTTGATTTCTGTCCCCAAAACCGAGTCGGTTCAAATCCGTTGGTTTAATGCTACTGGTCAAGAAGTTAAACCAACGGTAAACAGCCTCTTAGAAGCCAATACGGAATATCGGGTAACGTTTAATGGAACCAATTTGCCCAATGGCATCTATCTCTACCAAATTAAAGGCTCCACCTTTTCCGAAACGGGCAAAGTAACCCTCCTCCGATAAATTTTATGACAAAGACCGGAAATTCTATCAACCCAATGCGTTATACCACGCAACGCTGGTCTTATGACAAAAGCCGCAAATACACCATCGGTTTTGTATTGTTTATGCTGCTTTTTTCGGTTGGAACCACGCTCTTTATTTATCTGGGCAAAAAAAGTCCTGAATTACAAACCCGCATACAAGCCCTCTCGCAAGAAATGCTGCCCTCCGTTCGGTCGCAAGAATGGGCGGCGCGTGAAGGATATAGTGAAATAGCGCAAAAGTTGACCGCTTTTATTCAGCACGAAATGGCGGACAAAAAAATTCCCGGTCTTACCATTACTTTAGCAGATGAGAAGGACATCGTCTGGGCGCGTGGTTTTGGAAGAACCGATACCACACAAAGGCTTTTGGCCACACCCGAATCCGTATGGCGGGTGGCCTCCGTTACCAAATTATTTACCGCCTTGGCCGTCATGCAATTGGTCGAAAAGGGGAAAGTAGATTTAGACGCCCCCATCGCTACCTACCTTCCAGACGTGCAGTTTAATAATCCCTTCGATATAGCCATCACCGCACGGCATTTACTTAGTCATCGAAGCGGTATTTTACGAGAACCCGCCGTTGGTAGCTATTTTGACCCCAGCCAGCCCTCGCTTGCCGCAACCGTCAAAAGCATAAGTGGAACGGACGTGTATTTTGAACCCGGATCAAACATTAAGTATTCCAATGCGGCCTTCACGTTATTGGGCTATTTAATCGAAAAAGTGAGCGGCCAACCGTATAAACAATACATCCGCACCCATATTCTGCAACCCACCGACATGCCTTTGAGTGCTATTGATCTGGAACCGAGGCTAAAACCCAAAATGGCTGCTGGTTATATGTGGCGCTACGATGGACACCTGTTCCGTGCCCCCATTTTTGATATGGGCATTGCACCAGCAGCCGGCCTCAACACTTCGATGCCAGACCTTGCCCGATTTGCCATGATGCTCTACCGCGATGGAAACAGCCCATCCGGTAAACAAGTCATTAAACCATCCACCCTTGAAGCCATGTGGACGCCCCAGTTTACTACCGCGCAAAATGGCTTTGGCTTGGGATTTTATGTGTCTGATTTTAATGGCTTTAAACGTGTTCAACATTCCGGCGTTCAATATGGTATCGCAACCCGATTTGCTGTTATTCCCTCCGAGAAAATTGCGGTATGCGTTTCCGGAAATTTGGACAATAGCAATACCGTTATAGACCGAATTAACAACTATGCCACAGAATTGCTTCTGGCGCACAAACAAAAAAAACCACTGCCCGATCCTATTCGCACCGACCCAATTCCAGAAGCTGAAGCCCTCAAAACATTGGGCTATTACCAAAACCCAGAAAGCCAACAAATTCATGCGGTTAGGTGGTTTAAAAAAGCACTGTGGTTCCACGATGGAACCTATTATCAACGCATCCGAAAATCCCCAAAAGGCTGGATAACAGATGGCACGCTTGGCTTTGGAACCGAACTTCATTTTGAAAAAGAAGCCCTAACCTACGACGGAAAACGGTTGGTAAAAATCCCCAAACCTAATGTGCAAACGCCCTTACGCTGGAAGGACTACATCGGGGAATATGGCTGGGATCACAATATTTTGTTCATCTTTCCGCATAACAATCGTTTAATGGCCAGAATCGAATGGTTTGATGACTATGCCTTACAAGAGGAAGGCTACGACCAGTTTTCGTTCCCAAATTCGGGGCTTTACCAAAGTGAAAAAGTGGTCTTTACCCGCGACAAGTCCGGTAAAATCAATGGCGTAAAGGCAGCCGGCATTTTCTTTAAGCGTCGGAAAACACCTCTTCAACCGCACCTAACCGATGGTATTCGCTACGGAGAAAAAGACCAATCCGTTGCCTACATCGTTCCTCAAAAAACCAAAGAAGCGCTTATTGCCCTTGCCAATGAGGCCAGTCCGCCACGCGAATCGGGAAAAGCCCAAATGGACTTGGTCCAGCCCGCGCTCTTGGATCGTACTATTTTATTGGACATGCGCTATGCCACCGACCGCAACTTTATGGGAATGCGGTTTTATGACCTTGCCCGTGCTTATTTACAACGTCCTGCGGCTATGGCCCTGATAAGGGTACACCAAAAACTCAAAGCGCAAGGATTGGGACTGATGATTCACGACGCCTATCGCCCTTGGTATGTCACCAAAATGTTTTGGGAAGCAACACCCACCAACCAACGAAAATTTGTTGCCAATCCCGCAGATGGCTCGCGGCACAACAGAGGTTGCGCAGTGGATTTAACCCTCTACTATTTAGATTCCGGCATTGCTGTCGAGATGCCAAGCCTTTACGACGAGTTTTCAGAACGTGCAGCAGCCAATTATTCCGGCGGAACAGAAGAACAACGCCGCTATCGCCAAATCTTACGCCAAGCCATGGCTTCGGAAGGCTTCACCATTATGGAAGACGAATGGTGGCACTTCGACTATCGGGAATGGCGAAACTACCCCATCGGTACAAAGCGTTTCGAAGAGCTGTAAAAGGGAACTCCTTCAGGCTAAAAAGCGTATGGAAGGACTACCATCTTAACAGTGTTAATTAATTCAAATTTATGCCCCTGCTTAACGGTTTCTATTCCGCTCCGATAAGATTACCGGGCGGGTATCTGCAAACCATCTATCCTGCTTTATTCTCGAAATACCCAGTTTTGCCCTACAAACGTGTGCGCATAAATACACCCGACGATGACTTTTTAGACATTGATACGCTTTTTACGGATTCTCACAAACTGGCCGTGCTCTCTCATGGCTTGGAAGGCCATAGCCGTCGCCCGTACCTTAACGAAATGGCGTCGCGCCTGCGAAGTTTGGGCTACGATGTGATGGCATGGAATTTTCGCGGGTGCTCTGGAGAACCCAACCGAAAGGTGTATTCCTATCATGGCGGCGCTACCAATGATCTACAAACCGTTTTGGAATATGCATGGTCTTTAAAACGATTTGAACAAGTGATTTTGGTCGGTTTTAGTTTGGGTGGGAACCTCACGTTGCGGTATTTAGGTGAAGTTGGTACGTCTATTGACCCTCGCATCAAGGCCGGAATGGGCATATCAGTTCCTTGCGACTTTGTATCGGGCGCAGAGACCCTCGACCATTGGAGCCGCCGCCCTTTTGTCCATAATTTTCTACGAACACTACGCCCCAAAATCGAAGAGAAAGCCAAACGATTCCCAAACCAGATCAGTAGCAAAGGTTTTGACGAAATTAAAACCTTCCGCCAATTTGACGAACGGTACGTTGCACCTTTTTTCGGCTTCAACTCCGCAAAGCACTATTGGGAATCCGTTAGTTGTCGGCCAGTTCTCACGAAAATCGCCGTACCTGTTTTTATCCTGAATGCAGTAAATGACCCCTTTTTGGGCGCATCCTGCTTCCCAATAGAAGAAGCCACACACGCAACATCCCTTTTTCTTGAAATGCCCCAAACCGGCGGACACAATGGCTTCCCCATCTTTAACCCCTCCTTAACGTCTTATGCTCCGCTCGCCGTATGCCATTTTTTGAACAAGCACGTCTCTTGGCTAAATTCGTGTCAACACCTTGCAGAAAGCGGTATTTTTTAGTACATTACTCCCGTGCCTGTGATGTGCGGGGAGTTTCGGGGAAGCTTCCCTTTTTTATTGGAGACTTACATGCACGCCTACCGTCCCCGGATAGGCTTTTTTTGTGGACATTAAATATTGTAACGCTTTGCAAGAAATAGAATCCCTCCTCTTAAAAATAATCGAGGATACCCTTAGAGATTTTCCAGATATTTTTCTGGTAGAATTCTTGGTTCGTGGCAAAGAAGAGCGTTACGTTATTGATGTTTTTTTGGATGGTGATAACGGTATTGATGTAGAAAAATGCGCTAAAATAAGTCGGCGTATTGCCCGTATTTTGGAGGAGAAAGACCTTTTTCCCAATGCGTATATCCTTAATGTTTCCTCTCCTGGTGTTTCCAAGCCGCTGCGCTTCCCACGCCAATATGCCCAACACATCGGACGTGACGTGGTGGTAACGTTGGTAAGGGAAGGCGCAAACAGAGAGGTTAGCGGAAAGCTAATTGAAGCAACAACCAACTATATCACCCTTCAGCCCCTAAAAACCGAGGCCATCAGTTTTCAGTTTCACGAAGTCGCTTTTTCAAAAGTAAAACTTCCGTGGTAAACGAAAGAACCTATATGGTAAATCGAAAAATCAAACTTTTTAGGTTTAGACAGAACCACCCCCAAAACCTTACGAAATAAACATTTCCATATCGGAATTAACATGGGAAAACTCAACCAAAGTGCCGAACTTGTCTCCTCGTTTGCCGAAATTGCACGAGAAAAAGGGATTGACCGCGACACCTTGCAGTCCATCATGGAAGACGTCTTTAAAGCCATGATCCGCAAGCGATATGGGGCCGATGATTCCTTCGAGATCATTTTTAATCCCGATAACGGTGACATCCAGATCATCCACGTTCGGGAAGTGATTCCAAACCAAGACTTAGAAGATCCCGTAACCCAGATCGAAATTCGGGACGCGCTACTCCTTGACGAAGATGTTGAAGCCGGAGACGAAGTGGCCACCGAGGTCAATATTCGGGATTTTGGTCGGCGTGTCATTGCAACAGCACGGCAAACCTTTAACCAGAGAATTCGTGACATCGAAAAAGAGAATATTGTGGATCAATATTCCGAATTGGTGGGCGAAATTGTTGTTGGCGAAATTTACCAAATCCGTCGCAGAGAGGTTCTGGTCATGCACGATAAAGTGGAGTTGATTCTGCCTAAAAACGAACAAATTCCCAAAGACCGATACCGCAAAGGTGATATGCTCCGCGCCGTGGTAAAAGAAATCAATCGCGAGACCGGAGGCTTTCCGCAGGTCATCATCAGTCGGGCAGATCCAGCTTTTATGGAGCGCCTGTTTGAATTAGAAGTGCCTGAAATCTATGAAGGTGTTGTAGAGATTAAAAAAATTGTGCGTGAACCGGGCGAAAGAGCTAAGGTGGCGGTCATCAGCCACGACGAACGTGTGGACCCCGTAGGTGCTTGTGTTGGGATGAAAGGGGTGCGGATCCATGCCGTTGTACGCGAACTGAACAACGAAAATATAGATGTTGTACCTTGGACGGACGACATCCATGAAAACATCAAACGCTCGCTCGCTCCTGCAAAACCCCTTGAGGTTTCCCTTAATGATACAATTACGCCTCCTCGTGCCAAAGTTACGGTTCGGCCAGACGAAGTTAGTCTTGCCATTGGGCGCGGAGGCTTGAACATCCGCCTTGGTTCCGCCCTTACGGGGTACGAGATTGATGTTTATCGAGACATCTCGCAAGACGAAGAAGACGTAGATGTGATGGAGTTTGCCGATGAAATTGATGAAGAAACCCTTAGCGCCCTTCAACGAATTGGTTGCGACACTGCAAAGGCTGTTTTAGAACTTTCAGTAGATGAATTGGTGCGCAGAACGGGGCTTGAAAGACCTGTGGCCGAGAATGTGATCAACATCATGCGGGCCGAATTTGATGAAGAATAAGGCATGCGATGTGTTTTAAGGAATAAGCAATTAAACTTCACACACGTAGGCATTTAGCATAAAAACATACCGATTATCATTAAACGATCTGGAGCCGGATCCTCTACCGTATGGCAGGAAACAACAAGGGCAATAAGCCCAAAAAGCTTTTTCAGGTTCTGAGAGAGCTAAACCTCAAACAGGACACTGTAGTGGCGCACCTCAAAAAAGAGGGGTTTGAGTTGGGTAAGGTGGATATCAACACCAAACTCAACGATGATATGTATTTGTCCCTTTTGGAAAAATTTGCAAAAGAGAAAGCAGCTGCCGAACGACATCAGCGCTGGGCTGAAGAGGAGCGTCAAAGAAAAGAACGTCGAGACCAAGAATTCCCCGATAATGAACTGGAAGAAGAGTCTGTTTCTGATACGGTTGAAACTCCAGTAGAAGAAGTACCCGTCTCACAACCAGAGGTCACCATTGAAGCTCCCATGCTTCCAGAGGTATCCGCACCATCGGAAGCCACACCAGAGGTATCCGCACCATCGGAAGCCACACCAGAGGTATCCGCACCATCGGAAGCTACACCAGAGGTATCCGCACCATCGGAAGCTACACCAGAGGTATCCGCACCATCGGAAGCTACGACGATAGCCCCAACCCCTGTTCCTGAAGTTACGGTGGTTGAACCTTTAGAACAGGAACACATTCTCGCGCAAGAGCCAGAACCCGTGCCAAGCCAGATTCCCGTTGAAACGGCTGCCCAAGTTGATTCCACCCCGCCAGAGCCAAGCCAAGATGAGGTACTGGTTGACCTGCCCAAAGTAGGGTCTGTTTCTGAAATGCCGCCCACCGCCGATGAATCAACAACAGCGATAAAACTGGAGGCAATGCCTGAGCCGATGGCTTCCGTGTCGAAACCCACCGTTGCGCCCCCCGAAACGGTTAATGAAGTTGTTGTGGAGCAAGTACCAAACGTCCCAGAAGCGATCATCGAAGAGCCAGACTTAGGTGAAACTCAGCCTCGTAAGAAAAAAGAAAAAGCGAAAAAGCAAGATAATCTGCGAGAAGTTGAAGACTTGGACGTTTTGGATGATGGACCAAAGCTGATCAAATCCGATCGTTACATCTTAGAAGGGCCTAAAGTACTTGGGAAAGTCAACTTAGCAGCCCTGCAAGATGCAGAACCCGGCGCAAAGCGGAAAAAGCGTAAGCGAAAAGGCAAAGCAGAAGAACTTGTAAAACAGCCAAAAACAACCCCAAGCACGACTTCGGTTAGCGTTACCCCTAAAAAGGCAACTCCTGCGGCAACTCCTACGACAACTGCTGTAAAATCTAAGAAGAAAAAAGCAAAACTTCCTGTCATTAGCCAAGAGGAGGTAAAAGAAGCCATCGTCCAGACGAAAACGGGCATGCTGCGGCAAGGGACAAAAGAACGCCAAGGCGCACGGCTACGTCGGCGTGAAAAACGGGTTGAACGGGCAGAACTTCGCGAACAAGCAATGGCCGCACAGGAGGCATTAGAACGCAAACTTAGGGTGGTGGAATATGTCTCGGCAAATGAACTGGCAAACATGATGGATGTGTCGGTTACCGAGGTCATTTCTACGTGTCTGGAATTGGGTCTAATGGTCTCCATTAACCAACGGCTGGAGGCAGATACCATCCAGTTGATTGCGGAAGAATTTGGCGTGGAAATAGAGTTCGTTACCGATGTAGCCTCCGACGAAATCACCTTACAAGACGACGACGAAGCCGACTTGCTGCCACGCGCACCCGTAGTCACCATTATGGGTCACGTGGATCATGGTAAAACTTCGCTACTCGATTATATCCGGCGTACAAACGTCGTCAAATCAGAGGCCGGTGGTATTACGCAGCATATCGGTGCGTATTCTGTTACTTTACCGACGGGGCAAATGATCACCTTCCTTGATACACCTGGTCACGAAGCGTTTACCGCTATGCGTGCTCGCGGTGCACAAGTAACAGACCTTGTCGTTCTAATCGTAGCGGCTGATGATGGCGTGATGCCACAAACAATCGAGGCCATCAACCACGCACATGCTGCTGGTGTACCGCTCATTATTGCAGTCAATAAGATTGACAAAGACGGCGCGAATCCGCAACGAGTGCTACAAGAATTAACCCAATACAATGTTGTTGTAGAAGCCTATGGTGGAAACGTACAACATAGCGAAATCTCCGCGAAGAAAGGGATCAATATAGATGGCCTCCTTCAACAAATTGTGGATGAAGCCGAATTACTTGACCTTAAGGCCAATCCAAACCGGAACGCAAACGGGACTATTGTAGAAAGTAGAATTGACAAAGGTCGAGGTATTGTAGCAACCGTATTGGTTCAACGGGGCACACTAAAAGTCGGAGATGTTTTTGTGGCAGGTGCTTATACCGGTAAAGTCCGTGCCATGTTCGACGAGGTCGAAAAGCGGGTCAAGACTGCAGGCCCTTCAAAACCCGCCCTCATTGTCGGATTTAATGGCCCGCCGGATGTGGGCGATCGCTTTGTGGTCTTGGATGATGAGCGCGAGGCAAAGGAAATCGCTAACAAGCGCCAGCAAATTGCCCGTGAACAAAGTATGCGTCAGAAGAAACACCTGACCTTAGACGAGATTGGCCGTAGGCTTGCCTTAGGCGACTTTAAGGAGCTTAACCTCATTATTAAGGCCGATGTAGGCGGCTCGGTTCAAGCACTCACCGATTCCTTGCTCAAACTATCTACCGAGGAGGTTCAGGTTCGCGTTATACATAGTGCTGTCGGGGCTGTAACCGAAAGCGATGTCTTGTTGGCTTCCACTTCGGATGCGGTGATCATAGGCTTCCAAGTTCGCCCAGCTTCACCGCAAGTACGGAGGGTGATGGAGCAAGAACAAATTGACTTCCGGACGTATTCTGTGATCTATGACGCCATCGAAGACGTTCGTGATGCCTTGGAAGGGTTGTTGTCTCCAGAGCTAAGCGATAAAACCTTGGGAACAGCCCAAGTCCGTGAAGTCTTCCACGTTCCAAAAGTGGGTAGTATCGCTGGTTGTATGGTCATTGAGGGCAAAATCCAACGGAAAGATGCCGTGCGTTTGGTTCGTGATGGCGTTGTTATTTGGTCAGGGAAATTGGCCTCTCTCCGGCGCTTTAAAGATCCCGTCAATGAGGTTTCGAGTGGGTATGAATGTGGCATTGGTCTTGAAGGTGGGCAGGATATTAAAGTCGGGGACATGATCGAAACCTATGAGGTCGTTTCCACCAAACGCCGTTTGGCCTCTCGCTAAAATGTACCGCTTTATGTGACCGCTTTATGTGATTGAAAAAGGTCTCTATAAGTCATGGAGGCCTTTTTTCATATTCACCATTGGCTTGTTGCAAAATCCTTGTGTTGCAAAATCCTTGTGTTGCAAAATCCTTGTGTTGCAAAATCCTTGTGTTGCAAAATCCTTGTGTTGCAAAATCCTTGTGTTGCAAAATCCTTGTTCTTCGGAAAAGAATTTCTCCACAACTATTCCTATTCCAAAATTTTGGGCGCACGTTGATAAGAACTTCTTCAAGTCATTTCTTTTATAGAATTCAACTGTTATTTTTGTTAATGCTCAATTTGTCAGCGTAACTTAACGTTGCTACTTCCTTTACGACTTCGTTCCTATTTCTCCTAATAGGATTTTTAATCCCCTCTTATTTTGAACTCAAAAAAAGATCGGATATTAATGATTGTTCCGCGTATTGCTCCAGATTTAGGAGGAATGGCGGAATTGTGTCATGACATGGCCACAACTTTCCAAGATGACATGTTTGACGTTACGGTGTTATCGAAAAGCATCAGTAAGGAAAATCAGAAAACAACCCAAAGATACAAGCGGATAAACTCCATTATTTTCCCTCCAAAAAAAGAACCCATCTTCCTGAAGTTGGTACACGACACCAGTCATGCTTTGGCTGCTTCACTCAAAAAAAACGACTCAGGCCATAAGCCCTACGATTTGGTTTGGGTAATTGGGCACGACGAACAAGCCCTTGATTTGGCCCTCCAACTCAAACGGCAAAATGGGATTCCTATTTGGTTACACGCCATTAGCGGAGAAAAAGCCCTCCAGACAGAAGACCAAACCATGCATGGCCTGAAAGCCATCATAAAGAACCAAAACCCACAAAGGTTGATTGACCAAGTAGATGTTGTAAGTGCGTGTACTCAGAATGCCGTACAATACTATAAAAGTTTGATCACAAAAAACCAACCAGTGATTAAATTGAGGCCATGGGTTACAAATGCGATGCAAAAAAGCACTTATGGCATCCAACACAAAGGTATGCAACAAACCGTAAGATTGCTTTTTGCAGGAGAATGGGAAGCGGATTTCGACCTATTAAGGTTTTGTAAAATACTCCGCAACTCACCCGCAAATTTCCGGCTTAAGATCATGTTAACGGGCGAACATTCAGACGTTATACGCCATTGGGTGAAAGTAGAAAAAGATGAACGGTTTGAAATCACGGATTACCCACTTTCGGGTATCCCAAAAAGTCTCTGGGAAGAAACAGACCTCTTTATCCTACCACACAAAGAAAGGACAAGCGGCCTATTTCTACCCACTTTTTTCCATACGGCCTTATTGCACCAAACACCCATATTGGCTATTGCAGACGAAAATACAGCGTTGTATCAAGAAATGTCCGCCGGACTTGCAGGGCCTGTTTACTCATGGGAGCAGATGGACGAAGTAGATGCCTTATTGCAAGTCTTGCCCGAATATCCAAGCATGTTGATGAATTGGCAAGAAAACGCCTCTAAATACAAAGTCAATTTCAATCAAAAGGCGGTTATCAAGCGTTATAAAAAAATTGCCCGCACTATTTGCGGCTAAAACCGCACTATTTACAGATAAAAATAAGAAAACAATGCTCATTAACGGACAAAATGGCAGCTTATTGATGGTCGGCGATCGCGTACTGATTGAACCGGAGGCCGAAGACACGGAAACGCCTTCAGGACTTGTTTTGCCTGCTTCCGTTAAAGAAAAAGAACGTCTAAGACGTGGCCAAGTGGTTGCGGTTGGGCCGGGATACGTCATTCCAAACCCCGAATATTCAGACGAAGATGCTTGGATGCACGAAAAAAGCGAAGTCCGTTACCTGTCTCTACAAGCTAAAATTGGCGACATGGCTTATTTTTTACGAAAAGACGCCATAGAACTCCTTTTTGAGGACAAAACGTACCTTATTATTCCCCACCATGCCATTTTAGCGCTTATCCGCAAACAACCAGACGAGCGCGACTTATACGGCAGCCGCCTTTAATGTTTTCCCTTAAGATTGTGCCAGTCGCTCTGCATAATCTGCTATGCGAAGCGCTTTAATTATAGGCTCTATATTGCCATCAACCACCGACTGGAGGGTATAGTTTTTGGAGCTCCCTTCTAATCTGTGATCCGTTACCCGTGCCTGCGGCCAATTATAGGTGCGGATTTTATCGGAACGGTCACCCGTACCCACCATACTCCGTCGGTGCTCGGTTCTTTCGGCATTCCGCTTCGCCAATTCCAAGTCGAACAAACGCGACCGTAGCACTTTCATCGCCTTGTCTTTATTTTTGTGCTGGCTTTTTTCGTCTTGACAACTCACCACCAAACCTGTTGGTAAATGCGTAATTCGGATTGCGGACTCGGTTCTGTTCACATGTTGTCCACCTGCCCCACTTGCCCGCATGGTATCTATGCGCAAATCCTCGTCGTTGATCTGCACATCTACTTCTTCGGCCTCCGGTAAAATGGCTACCGTCGCGGCAGAGGTATGGATACGGCCATTAGACTCGGTTGCCGGAACCCGTTGTACGCGGTGCACACCGCTCTCGTAGCGCATCATTGCAAAAGCATCCACACCTTCCAAACCAAAAACAACCTCTTTAAAGCCCCCCATCGTTCCGGTATTTTCATCAATCAATTCAACGCGCCAGCCCTTTTTCTCGGCAAAACGGGTGTACATCCGGTAAAGATCGCCGGCAAAAAGGGAAGCTTCGTCCCCACCAGTTCCGGCCCTAATTTCGACGATGCAGTTCTTGGAATCTTCGGGATCTCTTGGGAGCAGTTGATAACTTAATTCCTCCTCAGCTCTTGGCAATGCCTCCTCGGCCAACGCCAATTCCTCGCGAGCAATGTGTGTAAGCTCCTCATCTTCGTCCGAACGAATCAATTCTTTAAGCGCTTCTATATTGCCTTTCAATGTCAAAAAATTGTCAATATTATGCACCAGCGCCGCTAATTCACGGTGCTCCTTGCCCAATTGTGCCATGAGGCTTAGGTTGTTAGAAAGTTTAGGATCAGCCAATTGATCAGACACATGCTGAAACCTCTCCCGTATTTCCGTCAGTTTTTCTGGTTGTATCATAACTCTTTGGTCTTTGTTTAATTTCGGTATCATTATACCCAAATTTTGTTTCAATTTGAGAATCTTAATTCTCTAATCATTAAACCTTTAGGGTTTGGGCGGCATTAAAGTACAAGATACCCACACCACAGCCCTCATGACTGTTCTTTTAAGAGCATTTTTATAGTAACGCTTGTTCGTATTCCTTTTGGATACTTTCTGGCATACTTTGTGCTGTAGTGGTGGACAACTGCGATGTTTAACCAAACAATTTTATGCGCCTGCGCTTGTCCTCCGCCCTCTTGGTTTGGCTACTCTCTTGTGGCATTGGGGCCTTTATGTTAGATAGCTATGCCACTCGGCCATTACCCGTACTCGTTGAAACATTCCGAAGTGAAGGAATGACAGATGAGCAAGTGGTTCAAAAAGCCATGAGAACCGCTCGCGAACAAGCCGCCAATTGGTGGTGGGTTCATGACCGTGAAGCAACCTTGGTCTTTGCCAAATCTCGGTCTTATGATCCAACCATTTACAAATCTCTTCCAATGGCGTTTTTATTTGAGAATACACCAGAGATGACCATTTCAAAGGCATCACTCTAATAAACGCTGCGAACCAATTTTCAAAAAGAGGCCTCAATTACTGAGGTCTTTTTAGTTTCTGAACAAGTCATAATTTTAGAAATTAAAACTCCCGGTTCTTGGTTGCGGATTGCTCGCGCCAGCGGCGCTTACGGCAGAAGCCAGTTTTTGCCATTCTGAAGTATTCCATGTATCGCGATGAATCCGAACAATACGGGCTTGGGACCTACGATATGGCGTTGGGTTATTCAGAGCCGCTTGGATTAAGCCATTTGCAATAACGCTTAACCTGCTTTTGTTTTCCTCGGTAAAACCAAATCTCCCAATTGCATTGACCAAATTGTCGTACTCGTAGTCTAATTCTGTTTTTTCACCCGTCTTTGCCGGATCCAAGAACGTGGTATGGTCAAACCGGAAGGTGAAGCGCTCGTCCAGAATATCGGGATCTACGCGCTCTAATAAATCGGAAGCACCCGCTGGCAAGAAAAACCGAATCCGATCCCCATTAGCAGCATATTTCCGTATGATCAAATTACCACTTTGCGGCACATCGTCCGAGGCATAATCCGGCAATCCAAAATGGGGATTAAGTTCTCTAAATCGTTGGTATAAGGACTTTTTTGCGTCACCATATCCCCAATTCATTTGGCGTCCTCCATTGTTTTCTAAAATGCCCAATAAATCGGAAAGGGTAATTGTAGTGCCATCGGAGACTTGCACAAGGTCTGTACGCAGCAGTTTTGATGGGTCAATTCGCAACTTCTCTACGGCACGCATGGAGCCATAGAGTGAGGGTACATAGCCTTGTGAATAGGATTTAAAAGAAGAGTTTTTGCTCACGATCGGGAATCCGGTCGTAAGTCCCCAAATAAAGGCATGCGCAACGGAATTTAAGGGCATCCGCTCGGTACGATTCTGCAAATAGAGTTGATAGACTTTAAAGATATTACCCGGCCCAGTGTGGTATGCAGAGATGCCAGGGATCTCATGCCCAACGGCATTGGAATAGGCCCGAACCAAGGTTGCTGACGCCTCCATCGTTAGCAGTGGGTGGCGTTCCTCGCGTACTTTTAAAACGCCGCCTTGTATATTTTTAATATCATATTGCTCTATATCGAAGGTTCTGAGAAGACTGGGCATAAACTGATAGCGCCCACGTGCCCCAACACTTGAAACTAACCAATCTTGGTTGAAGGTTTCTACCGTCCCGATCTCGGTAACAAGGGTACTAAGTCCTAGTCTCTGCGCCAATCGTAATTCATAGGTAATCAAATTTTCTTCTCTTCGACGGGCTTCTAAAACCTGATTTTTCCGCCCCCAACGGGTCTGTATATCGGAGGAGGCATATCCTCTTGCGCGGTATCGCTCTTTGATCTTCCGCCCCACTTTTTCTCTTTCGCGATCCACCTCGTCCCAGACCATCCATCCACGGCCATTATAAATCTGCTTTAAGCTATCCAACGTCACCAATTCGAGTGTATTTCCCGTTTTATCCATCACACGAATGGTGAAATTATCGTCTTCGCCCTGCCGCGTTGCGAACATGTTCAATAAGTCGGTAAATTTTTTATAGGTCTCTCCTCCCAAAACTGCAAAATTTGAAACCATTCGATTTTTATCCGCCGCATCTTCTCCGGGGAAAAGTCCGGGAAAACTCTGATCTGGATGGTTGATGAGATCTTTCAGGCTAAAAGGCCGTCTCGGCATTGAAGTATAGAGCGCCGTAACCGAATCCGGAGAGAGGCCTCTGAGTTTTTCTGCAAGGGGGTCTCTAAGCGCAAGGTCAGCTTTTGCACTTCCATCGAGTAGCAAGCAGGTAAACAAGAAAATCCCCACTCCGGCCAATAATGGGCCAGCAATGTCCTGTTTTTTTTTCCACCATTGTCTAATGTATTGCCATACGTTTTTTTCAGGTGGTTGGGCAGGGTTTCCTATAGAAGAGTCTGGAGAAAAAGTCGCTTTATGCATAATTAGATTAAATTTTATGACGATTCAACCGTCCCTAAACATGGTGACGGGAAAGGTTAATCAAGTTTAAAAAAAGGCCACGTGCCGCATCTGGAGAACGTTCAGGATGGAATTGCACCCCAATTATCGGCTTTTCCTCATGCTCGATGGCCTCGATTACCCCATCTGGCGCGTATGCAACCGCTCGATAGCCGTCACCCACCGTAGCAATCGCTTGGATATGTCGGGTATTCACTTCCACGATCGTTTCATTCAAAACCATATGTAGCTTTGATCCGACATCAACCCGAATATGGTGCAGATCTGCGCCACGCCGATTCGAATGTACCATCGCATGTTCAAGTTGCTGCTCCACATCTGCATAAATGGTTCCATTGGCCAGCATGTTCAACATTTGCATCCCGTAGCAAATGCCCAGAATTGGCTTTCCGGTATCCAAAAACGCGCTAAGGAAGCGCTGATCCCATTGATAGCGGATTGGATGCGTCTCGCCTAAGTCTTGAGGCAAGTCTCCGATGAGTCCTCCAGAAATGGCCGGGCCACCTGTCACGACCAAGCCATCCAATTTCGAGACCAACTCCAGCATCCGTAAATCGTCTTGCAATATTGGGACAATCCAAGGTAAACCACCTGCGGCTTCAACAGCTTGGACATAGACCCAAGCAAGTTGTTGCTCTTCTGCTACAAAGGAGGTTGTTATACCAATAACAGGTATAGAAACGGTCATCAAGGAGGATTTTTACAAGTTGCGGATGCAAATGAGCTCACGCTGTCAAGATAACGAAAAAAAGGCTTATTTACGTATATCCAAAACGTTTTTTATGAATCAGCGGTACTTTCAAAAAGGGCAAATCAAGTTGGATTTGGGATAAAATCCCCGCCTCTACATTCTTTTAGGTAATGCAAACTCCGGACTTGCCCCGTCATTTCCAGCGTATCTTTGTAGATTGGGTCGTGCCAACCTTCAATGTCTATACTGCCGGAAAAACCGCCCATCCGCAGTTCCGAGATGACGTCGCTCCAATTACAATCGCCAAATCCGGGTGTACGATGAAATGCAAAGGGAACCGTTCCGTGGATGCCATGTGTTGCCAAAACATCTTTTCGGATGGTGGCACATTTTCCATGTACGTGAAAAATCCGGCTTGCCCAGCAGCGAATTTGTGGGATTGGGTCTAAAAGTGCAATCATTTGATGGCAAGGTTCCCACTCCAAACCAAGGTTTTCGTTTTTCACTGCATTAAACATGCGCTCCCAATGCTCTGGGTGATGTGCGATATTCCAGTCACCCGTCTGCCAAGTGCCATCCATTGCGCAGTTTTCAAAAGCAAGGCGAACGCCAAAATCTTCTGCCATATTTGCAAGTGGGGAAAAGACCGTAGTAAATCGCGGCAAGGACGCCTCTATGGGTTGATTTCGCACGCGACCCGTAAATCCACAAACGACATCCGTTCCAAATAAATGTGCATTTTCAATAAGTTTTTTCCACCCTTCACGGGTTTCCACATCTTCGGCATCGTTTTCCAATGGATTTCCATAAATGCCTATCGAACTGATGACCACGCCAGTTCCGTCGAGTAGCTCTTTTAGTTCTTTGGCCAAATGCGGCAAATCGGTATTTCCCAAGGTTCGCCACCACGTAAGTTCAAAACTTTCAAAGCCATACGGCAATATTTGCTTGATGTAAGAAATAGGGTCATTAACGCCAGAAACCAACGTCCCGATACGGATTCCGAGTTCAGAAGTAAACATGTTTATAAGAGGATCGTGAAAGAGAGTCTATTAATGTACAACAAAATTACACCTCACCACGTTGTCTTCTTTGGTATCTTTATTGAAAAACCAACACGCCCCCATGCCTTTTTTGCGCACCTATTTCATTGCTCTTCTTTTTTTTACCTGTATTGATAACGCACTTGCACAAAACATTTCGGGCAGGGTGATAGATGCAGAATCCCGCAACCCTCTTCGCTCAGCCTCTGTTTTGATTGAAGGACAAAGAAGTGGCCTACGAACAGACGAATTGGGCCGTTTTACGATCCCTGTAAGTCGCTTACCAATGACCTTGGTGATACGATATGTGGGCTACGAATCATCACGGATGTACTTTGCTCAACTTCCGAAACAGCCCATTACCATCCCATTACGCCCCATCACCACGAACGTAGAAGTAGAGATTTCCGGAGAAGATCCGGCTGTTGGGATCATGCGCAAGGTAATTGCTCGCAAAAGCAAATTTTTTGAAACGTGGGAGACCTATCAGGCCGAGATGTATGCCCGTTTTTCACTTTGGGCTGGTAAGGAGTTGGTTCAAGTTAAAGAAACCAATGCAGATGTCTTTGGGTATGGCGGCTCCGAATTTAAAGAATGGATTCGTGCTTACCAGAATATTCCGCAGACAGAGGAGTCTTTTCGCTTCGCCGACAGAGAACCTATGATTAATTTTTACAATGACTTGGTATTAATTCAAGGCCGTTACTTACCCGGTCCTACACATCCACGCGCCATTGAGTACTACAATTTCCGAATTGGGAAGAAAACACCTACAGCCTATGGAGAAAGTGCAGAAATTTTTTTCACCCCCTCTAAGCCAGAAATTGCTTCTTTTTCTGGCAACTTGACGGTTGACCTTAATGATTTTGTGATCACTGAAGTTTATGCACGCCCTTACCAGTTGGCTACGGACGGCGTGGTAAAAGATTTTGAGGCCACTTACCGTCAAAAGTTCGAGACGTGGCTTTTTGATGTCCAAGTTCCCGTTACGTTAGATATCGAAGGTCATGTAGTGATGGGCAAAACGGGTGTTAACTACCCTTTGGTACGCTTTAAACAACAAAACAAGCTCTTCAACATCCGTCTAAACCAAGCCATACCAGATTCCCTGATGCAATTACCGGGGGTTTCCTTCACTGAAGACGGTGCAGACCGCCGCAACACATTACTACGTCGGATACAAGATGTTTTGCCCTATAATGCCGAACAATATGCCTTTGTATCACGCGCCGATACCCGCCTCGCCCTCTCTTCCCAAATCAAAGCGGATGGTTTTTTAGCGCCCTATTTGGGGGAATCCGTTGTAGATCGTCCCATGAATGCAGGACAGCGCCTATTTGAGACGGTCAGTAAAGTATTGCCCTTTTTAGGTTTAAGTGGCCTAAATGCCGCAATGCCCAACTTAAAGTGGAAGCCCAAGGATGTTTTTGCAGAACTTGAGACGATGCGCGGTCTTGGTGTCCGTGTTTGGACGGACGAACTCCCAATGATCCCCCAAAACACCTTTGACGCATCCAGATATAGCTGGCTCAAGCGTAATTTGATGTTGGCAGACCGTACCCAAAACAACAACCTCCCAACCGTTCCGCCCTTCAATCACCCTTCTATAGATGCTACTCAAGACAGATGTCTTCTTGCCTTTGCGTTATATAAAGGATTTAGCGACCCCTCATGGAGCAACAAAAACGCAAAATCTCCTCTCGGTTTAAGTTTACAATACAGTACACCACCGCCAGCGCAAAACGCATGGTCGAGACAGTTGGCACGGTCTGAAGCAAACATAAAAGCCAAAAGCAGTTATTTACAATGGCTTCTAACGGATAAATGCTTTAAGCAACCACCTTAATTGCCTCTTCAGCAACAAACATTCGGGTTGGATTGGTGGCGTGGCGGGTTCGATGTACTTCCAATTTTGGTTGCCATTCCTTTAACCTGTTCACCACCAATTCCTCGGTTATCCATTCGCTTTCGTAGTGCCCCACATCTACAAGTGCCATTTTGGGTTGTCCATTATGATTAAACACCTCAAAATTTTGGTGGTACGTAAGGTCTGCCGTGATATAAAGATCCGCACCTGAGCGCATTGCCAAGGCTATAAAACCTCCTCCTGATCCTCCGCAAACGGCCACTTTTTTAATGGGCATCTCTGCGGCTCCCACCACCCGAATCGCCTTGGTTCTTAGTCGCCTACAAACCCTTTCTAAATATTCATCCAACAATATGGCGTCCGGTAGTTCTCCGATTGCACCTAAGCCATAATTTTTTGATGGTTGATGCGCCTGAAACACATGATAGGCCACTTCTTCATATGGATGAACTGCCTTTAAAGCATGTAATACGCCTTGTAGCCGCCATTTCTCCACCCGACACTCAATACGCACTTCCGGTTCTGCGTTTATTTCATGTTTATTACCCGAATATGGATGAGCAGCACCCTCCGGTCTAAAGTAACCTGTACCCTCCGAAGTAAATGCACAGGCATTGTAATCGCCTATGATTCCCGCGCCTGCATCCGACATAGCGCGTTGCACCAACTCGGCATGACTTTTTGGCGCATACACCACTAATACCTGAAGAAGCTCTTCTTTTTCGTCTAAAAAGCGTACTTTTTCCAAGCCCAGCAACTTTGCGAGCGCAAACGAAACCCCATCCTTGGCATTATCCAAGTTGGTGTGAAACGCATAATGTGCTATTTTTTCTTCGGCAAGACGTAGTGCCAAATACGAGACATAACCCGCATCGGAAACATTCTTTAATGGACGGAAAATATTGGGATGATGCGTTATAATAAGGTTCACACCCAGCCTAAGCGCTTCATCAATCACATCGTGGGTCAGGTCAAAGGCCACTAATACACCATTTATGGCCATGTCCATCCGCCCGACTTGTAGCCCCACATTGTCATAAGATTCGGCTACGGCACGCGGCGCCCATTTTTCTAAGAAGTATGCAATTTCTTTAACCGTAATCATTTTTCTCTCCTTTTTTGGCTAATCTTTAAAAGATACAAACATGCCAAGGAGAACAAAAGAGCCTAAGCCGCCTGTGAAAGAATCGGCACATTCATTCTGCGGTGTTGTTGAACATTCGGAACGATCCGCCAATCTATTTCGGAACCCAAATTCCAAACGCCACGGTATTGCAAGTTTATTCTGCCACGATCGCTAAAGAAGTATGGAAATTCTTTTGCAACAAAGGCGGCAAAGGCTTCAGCATCCTCATAAATGACCTGCTCTTTAGCAAATACGACAGTATCAAAACCATATTCTCCGGTTATGGTTCTAATAGTGGAATCGTCTAAACCGTCATGCGCAAATAGGAGACCTAAATTACGTTGATATAGCGACATACGGATCAAGGAAAAAGAAGCGTTGTATCGCCAATTCCCCGGACGGCGTAGGATAACTTGGGGCTTTAGGTGTTTCCGTAATATCCAAAACACATCTTCGGCAAGAATGTCTCCCGCTTGCACCGGTGTGGTAAGTTGATAGACCGCCTCAAGGAGTGATGAAGCGTTATTGGCAATATGAGCGGATAAGGGATTTAAGGATGACATCGGAACCTCCAGTTTTTCTTGATGCTGGGTCAAGATAAAAACCACCAGTGCCAACGTATTGTCATAATGTCACAAATGTTTTACATATCTTTTTTCACGCTTTTATCCGGAATTTTAGCCAATGCCATTCCTTCTTGTTCATTTACCCGTTGTAGCAACACCAATCCAATTGTAAAAAGGACAATCAACACCGCAATACCTGCCCTTTGTGGTGCAAAAGGGGCTTCATTTCCAAAAAGTTGTTGTACCAAAATGGTAACATTCCCAAAAAGGAAAGGCCCCAAAAAAGAAGTTGCCTTACCTGATAACGCAAAGAAGCCATAAAACTCACTTTCTTTTTCTGGCGGAACAAACCGGCCCATTAATGACCGACTGGCGGACTGGTTTGGGCCTGCAAAAATGCCCACCAAGATTCCAGCAACCCAAAAAGTAGTCTTATCCGGTGCAAACGTAGCCATAATGACCGCGACTAACAACCCCCAGATACTATAAGAAATGGTTTTTTTACCACCTAACTTATCGTCCAAAAAGCCAAAAAGTGCTGCGCCCAAACCAGCCATAACGTTAAGAACGATGCCAAAAATCATGATTTCTTCCGTCGAGAAATTGAGGACAACCGTAGCATAAACCGCACCCATCGAAAAAATGGTCACTAAAGCATCATTGTAAAAAAGGTTGGCAATGAGAAAGCGCACCAACTGCCGGTATTTCTTGATTTCCCCTGCTGTTTCTTTAAGCCGTTGGTAGGACTCTGCTATTAAATTAACCTCTTTGTCTGTATTACGATAATTCCCCGGCTCTTTTACCCAAATAAAAATGGGCATACAGAAGATCAACATCCACAACCCGACCAATATATTTGTGGCACGGATGTGCGCCGAAGCCTCTGTCCCAAAGCCAAACCACGGCGTTTCAGGTTGAATAAAACCGACCAAGGCTATCACCATACAGATCAATCCGCCTACATAACCAAATCCCCACCCAAAACCCGAAATTCGACCAATTTTATCTGCCGGTGCAATGTCCGGCAAGAAAGAATTGTAAAACGAGCAACCTAACTCAAAGGCAATATTGCCGACAATAAACCAAAAAAGCGCCGTAAAAGCCGCATGGGGCAAGCCATGTGCGTGTTGCCATTCATAGGGTTTTTGGAAATAAAGCATGAAGGAGGCCACGACACAGACCATCGTAGCAACAAATAGAAAAGCCTTTCTCTTATTGGTACGATCTGCGGCAGCGCCCAAAACAGGCGAAAGCATGGCAACCGTTAATGCAGTAAACGAGACCCCAATAGACCAAAGCCATGTCCCATCCAACTCCGAGGCGGCCATTACCTTGGCATAATAGGTTGCGTAAATGAAAGTAACAATAAGGGTGGTGAAAGCGGAATTTCCAAAATCGTAGAAATACCATGCCCAAACCGCTTTTCGGTTGTGGTTTACATTTTCAGGCATATAGACAAAAATTGGCGTATGAAGAAAGGAGGAAAGTAATACAAATGTTAATTCAGATCAAAGCCTTTTCTTTCTTCGCGCTAAAAGATTGCGTTTGGGTAACAGATTCGATTATCTTGCCTTCCCTTGCCCTCGTAGCTCAGGTGAATAGAGCAAGCGTTTCCTAAACGCTAGGTCGCTGGTTTGAGTCCAGCCGAGGGCACGATGAGCTACGATTCTACGGCGTAGCTCATTTTGTTTTCAATACCAATGAGCTATTAAGCACATGCTTAATCCATCTACGCTGTGTTAAAAGTTGATGCTACTTCTTCAGTTCGCTTTGCTCATGTCAACACCTATTGAGATCGCCTCTTTCTTATAGTATAATGTGTTGTTCAATCATGGGAGGGCGGCTCTAAGAAAAATCTGCCTAATAGCTCAGCCACCTTGCTACTTTTGGCCGTACAAGAGAAGGCCGCCGGCAAGCCCGTCTGCGACCGACAGGCTTGATTTGATTAAGCCAAAATACCTATTAAATGGTTACAAGTTAAAGGCTGGCCCAATAAGTTAAAGACTGGCTCAATATGATTATTTAAAAAAGCAACTCCATTAATAACAAGAACTTAAAGCCTCAAGTTTTTTTACAATTTGGTAAAGTTTTGCTTTTTCCCAAAGAATATGCAAATGAGGGGTCCTTCTTTTTGTAATGTCTTTAGAATAATCAACAGATCTAAATAGCAACTTTGCGTGGAAGTCATCAGTGCATCTACACTTCTTGAATTAACAGAAACTGCCTTGGACAGGGCGGTAGAGGCTTTGATTTTTGCCTCTGACGATCCGTTAACGTATGCCGTTTTTGCCGAGGTAATGACCCGTACCACCGGAAATATCGTGCCATTACCTGAAGAGGCATTAACTGCTTCAGTTTTGAGGATTAATGCACGTTATGCAGCGATGGGTAGCGCACTATGTATTGAAAAATGGGCTGGAGGTTATCGAATGGCCACTTCGTCGGAAGTTGCACCTTACCTCCGCATCTTATTTTCAACACGCACCGTTCAAAAACTTTCGCGTCCAGCTATGGAGACGTTGTCGGTCGTTGCCTACAAGCAGCCCGTCACAAAACCCGAAATAGACTTTATTCGGGGAGTTAACTCGGATTATGCCGTTCGGAAGTTGTTAGAAACGGGCTTTATCGAAGTGTCCGGACGTAGCGAAGCGGTTGGCCACCCACTTTTATACACGACAACAGCCTTTTTTTTAGAACAATTTGGTTTAGCAGACCTTTCCGGCTTACCCCAGTTGCGCGAAATAGAAGACTTGCTTAGAGACCCAGCTTTTGAGACCGAGCGGGAGGAACTGCTGAAATTAGAAAAAATTGAGGCTCACGAAGCAAAACAACCCTAAATACATGCCATCTAATCATTCAAAAATATCCAGAAAATCTGCCGACAGGCAATACACCAATGGCTTAAAACGTGATGAAGCCCGTATGTCAAGTGGTTCACCCACACAAAAACCGATGAGACGGGTTCCGCGAAAAGGCGACAAAACCGGACAAAAACCATTAGGCGAGCCGATATCGGAAGCAATGCGCCTCAATCGGTTTTTAGCAGTGGCAGGTGTGGCTTCTCGTCGGAAAGCAGATGAAATCATAGCGGGTGGTTTTGTTGCGGTAAATGGGAAGGTGGTGACGGAAATGGGCACGCTCGTCCAACCCGGAGACACCGTTGTAATGAATGGCAAAACCTTAACTCCTCAGCATTATCTATATATCCTGCTCAATAAGCCCGAAAACACCATTACGACCGTAGAAGATGACCGAGGGCGTAAAACTGTCATGGATTTGGTGGCATTACCTGAAAATAATGAGATCAGAATTTATCCTGTAGGCCGCTTAGATCGGGACACGGTCGGGGCACTTTTGCTCACGAATGATGGGGAATTGGCGAATCGCTTGATGCACCCGCGTTATCAAATCGAGAAATATTACTTGGTAGAAGCCGATAAGAGCGTAAAACCCTCTACTTTAGAGACGTTCAAGGAAGGGATCATGCTGGAGGAAAGTCTCGCAAAAATGGATGATGCAGATTATGTGGCGCTGCCTGATCGCACCAAAATCGGAGTTAAATTGCACGAAGGTAAAAACAGACAAATTCGGAGAATGTTTGAGGCCGCAGGACACGAGGTGAAGTTCTTGGAGCGAGTTAGGTATGCAGGATTGACCACCGAAGGGCTACGTCGAGGAAAGTGGCGACATCTCACCCCTTCAGAAGTAAGGCAAATAAGGCGTTCGGTTAAGTTGAGATAAAAAACATGCAAATTCGCTGTAAACAAAGCACTTTTTGGATGTTCGTGTTGCTGGTTTTTGCAAGTACAGGAATTGGGTGGTGCTTGCTTAGTGATCAGAAGACCAAAGAAGCGGTTCAAAATACCTTGTCAGAATATGTGCTGATGCAGAAAACAGGCGAATCTACTTATTATCAAGATCGCGTTACCTTCTTTGAACAGCAAAAAAAACCTTGCCGCGTGGCACTTCTGGGTGATTCGTTAACCGATATTGGGGACTGGGTAGAGATGGGAAGTGATCTTAGCGTGGTCAATAGGGGCATTTCGGGCGATACCATTGCGGGTCTAAAGGCAAGGTTAGATCAAAGTTTGGCATGTAAACCGCAAAAAGTGGTGGTTCTCATTGGAATCAATGATTTAATTGCGGGTACTCCGCAGGAGCAGGTTGAACAACAACTCAAAGACTTATTACTGTCTTTAAAATCACTGGATAGACAGTTGGTCTGGCAAACACTGCTACCCATCCACGGCGAGAAGTTTATGCGCCATACTAACCTTGGTGCTGCATTTAACCAAAAAATTAAACAGGTTAACCACAACTTAAAGACCTTTTGCACCATCCATAAAATAGAAACGGTGGAGGTATTTCAAGTGCTCTTAGATAGATCGGGACAACTACGTTCCGAATTTACGCACGATGGACTTCATTTGAACGGTATGGGTTATAGGGCATGGTTTACGGTATTACAACCATATTTGAGGTAATCCTTATATCGCCCAAAGTTGGATTTACAACTTAATACCACGCTGGATTGCAAAATGTGGCGATAAATAACAAGATTTCAAAGCTCAACATGGGTAAATAATTGTTTAACGATCATAAAAACTGAAACGTGATGTCAAAAATCATCAGTGAAGGTCTTACCTACGACGATGTATTGCTTTTACCGGGGCGTTCCGATGTGTTGCCTCGCAATGCAAGCCTAAAAACCCGATTAACCAAAAAAATCCAACTCAATATTCCATTTCTTTCTGCGGCAATGGATACCGTTACGGAATCTCAAATGGCCATTGCTATTGCAAGGGAAGGTGGTGTTGGGGTTTTGCATAAAAACATGCAGATTGAGCAACAAGCCGGCGAGGTCCGACGGGTAAAACGCTCTGAAAGCGGGATGATTTTAGACCCCATCACACTGCGTCCCGAAAATACCGTAAAAGATGCCAAAGAGTTGATGGCCAAGTACTCCATTGGCGGTATCCCAGTGGTGGACGAAAACCGGGTACTGTTGGGGATTGTGACCAACCGAGATTTGCGCTTCGAACCGTCGGCAGCTACAAAATTGGTGCAGGTTATGACAAAAGCCCCTCTCCGCACAACATCGGTGGGGACGTCGCTTGCTATCGCCGAGGACTTGCTCAAACAATACAAAATCGAGAAGCTACCCGTTGTTGATGAGAAAGACGTTCTTAAAGGACTCATCACCTTTAAGGACATAAAAAAGAAGCAAGCACACCCTTTTGCGTGTAAAGATACACATGGCCGTTTGCGTGTTGGGGCAGCAGTTGGCGTCACGCCGGATACTATGGAACGTGTCGCTGCTCTGGTTGAAGCAGAAGTGGACTTTGTGGTCGTAGATACGGCACATGGCCACTCGGTTGGCGTGATGCAAATGGTCTCAAAAATCAAAGCAACTTATGGAACGTTAGAGGTGCTGGCCGGAAATGTGGCTACCAGTGCCGGAACCCGTGACCTGATAGAAGCCGGTGCGGATGCCGTAAAAGTGGGTATTGGGCCCGGCTCAATCTGTACCACCCGTGTGATTGCAGGGGTTGGTGTACCGCAATTTTCAGCCGTTATGGCGTGTGCCGAGGCCGCCGCAAGCTACAATGTACCCATTATTGCCGATGGCGGTATAAAACTCACGGGTGATGTTCCCAAAGCTTTGGCCGCTGGTGCAGATTCGGTTATGATTGGTTCCCTTTTTGCAGGCGTGGATGAAAGCCCCGGCCATACCGTGCTTTACGAAGGAAGGAAATTTAAAACCTATCGCGGAATGGGTTCGCTTGGCGCCATGAAGGCCGGAAGTAAAGATCGTTATTTCCAAGACGCAGAGGACGACATCAAAAAATTGGTCCCGGAAGGGATCGAAGGGCGGGTTCCGTACAAAGGCACGCTATGTGAGGTGATTTTTCAGATGAAGGGTGGTCTTCAGGCGGCGATGGGGTATTGTGGCTGCCCCACGATTCCGGCGTTGCAAGAAAAAGCACAATTTGTACGAATTACCGCATCTGGAATTCGGGAAAGCCATCCTCATGACATTATTCTAACCGAGGAAGCACCCAATTACAGCTCAAGAAGATAGCGTTTTTGCTTGTTTTTAGCCTAAAAAAATTCATACTTTAGAAAGGTGTTCCAACCTACATCACCACCAGTTCCAAGACCTCAATGCTACCCGAAACCCCACACCTGCGCGTATTGGTGATCGCCTACTATTTCCCACCAATGGGAGGAAGTGGCGTTCAGCGTATCACCAAATTTGTTAAGTATCTTTCCCAATTTGGTTGGGAGCCAGAAGTGCTAACCGTTGAACCACAAGGCTATTACGCCTACGACGAAAGTCTATTAAATGAAATTCCAAATGTGCCGATACATCGAGTGGCCTCCAAAGACCTGAACCGCCTTTTCAAAAAAGGGCAAACTGTAACCATGCCCGGTTCTTCGGTGCAAAAAAAATGGGCTTGGCTTAGTGGATGGGCGATGATCCCAGACTCTAAAATTGGGTGGAAGGACGATGCCGTAGAGGCAGGAAAAAAGATATTGGACAGTAAACGGTTCGATATGATTCTCTCCACTGCTCCGCCGTTTACCGCTCATTTGGTGGCGATGGAGCTGAGTCAATACAATGGTACACCGTTCATCGCCGATTTTCGCGAGCCTTGGATGGATAATTCAAGGCTCCAAATGCCCACACAACGCCATAAGCGTAAACACCTTGAGCTAGAAACGGAGGTAGTAAAACATGCTTCACGGCTTGTTACCATCAATCGTGGCATAAAAGAAGGGCTTATTCAGCGGCATACCGGAGCTGGCGGTTACAATACCATCCAAATCATCACCCATGGTTTTGATCCGGAGGATTTTCCGGTTCATGGAACATATATGGATGGTATTATGCGATTTGTATATTCGGGTATGTTTTATGACGTCCAAAAGCCCGATACTTTCCTCCATGCTTTTCAGGATTTTATCAGCCGGAGGCCCGATGCGGCTCCCCATGTTTTGGCCGAATTTGTGGGCTTAACCCCAGAAGGTGGCCCAGAATTGGTGAATAAGTTAAAGTTACAAGACCATGTGGTCTTTGAAGGATATATCCCACATCAAAAGTCCGTTCAGAAAATATGGCTTGCGGATGTACTTTGGATGACGCTTGGCAATCAGCCCAATGTGGAAAAAATGTCAACGAGTAAGTTATATGAGTATTTCGGTACCCAAAAGCCGATTATCGGTTTGGTTCCAGAGGGCGAGGAAGCCCAACAAATACGAGCATATGGTGCTGGTGTCGTTATAGATCCACAAGACATTCGTGCAACTTCCAACGCCATCGAGGGGTATTACGACCAATGGCGCAAACGTGCATTACCAAGGCCAGATCCGAGTTTTGTGGAACGTTTTGACCGCCGATTGCTCACCAGAGAACTTGCGAAAGTAATGTCTGGAGTGCTGATGCAAATGAATGAATATTATACCCTCTAATGATTTGGCTTCATCCGTAACAAAAGAACAAATTCATTTCTCTTTGGCCAGTCTCCCTGAACACGCTTCGGTAATACTGGCCATGTTGCAATCTTGTGCCACCTATTTTCACTGGTCGCCGGGCTTTTCAGAGCGCATTTTTCAAGCGGGAACGGAAGGCTTTATTAATGGAATGGAACACGGGAATGGTTATAATCCACTTAAGCGGGTCTTTTTTACGCTCACCCATTCGGAAAACAGTGTGGAAATTGTGATCCAAGACCAAGGAAATGGATTTAACCCGGACGATTTGCCAAACCCGCTTGCCCCAGAAAATTTACTCAAAGCCTCCGGAAGAGGTCTGTTTCTAATCCGTCATTGGGCAGATGAAGTCCATTTTGAGGACAACGGAAAACGTATGGTCTTGCATTTCTATCCTGAAAAGGAAGATTTGGCCTAATAGAACTCTCAATAGAACTCTCATGGGGCTACAACGTTCGTTTTGAGACGATTTTCCACTAAGACGCCGTCCTCTGCGGGCTAAAAATGAAGTCTTATTACAAAAAGAAGCCCCGTCGGAAACTTCGACGGGGCTTTAGATATTGAGTCTGCGAGATTAACGGAGACGGAAGCGAACTTGAACCGTGTAACGTACTTTTACAGGTTGGCCATTCTGCTTACCCGGACGCCAAGCCGGCATTGCATTTACAACGCGCAGGGCTTCCTCATCGCAACCACCGCCAATACTCCGAACGACCTGTGCTTGAGAGATACGACCTGCTTCATCTACAACGAATTGTACGAATACTGGCCCTTCAATCCCCGCACGACGGGCAATTTCTGGATATTGGATATTGGTTTGTAGATACTCATTCATTGCAGCAGCTCCACCCGGAAATTCAGGTTGTTGTTCTACGAAGGTGAAGATTTCCGGCTCTTTCGGCTTTTCCTCCTTCGGTGTTTCTACAACTTTCTTCTCCTCTTCCTTTGGAGGCGCTTCTACATACACCACATCCTCGACCACAGGTTTGGCGTTGATATCGCCTTCTTGGGTTTTGGTACTGATGTCTTTGTTTTCCATTTCTTCGATCATGGGTGGCGGTTCCTCGTCACGGACTTCGGCGTCCTTCTTAACAACCGGCTCCACAAAGCGAACAGTAGGACGTACAGGCGGAGGCGGCACCGGAGGTGGCGGAGGTGGCGGCTCGTTCTTGTTGATCGGTGGTGGCGGAGGAAGATTCTCCAACTTTGCCACTACGTTTACCTCCTTCTCCTTTTTGTTAAGGCCAAATTTGGTGATCAACAAAGGTGCACTAATAGCCGTTCCCACCAACAAAATGCCAAGTACTGCCGCACGACGATAAAAGGTCGGGAATATCTTACGGAGTTCATAAGCGCCATATGCCTTATTGCGGTTGGCGAATATAAGCTCCACAAGTTCCGGGACTTCTTGTGGGTTGACTGTAGCCATGTTAATTGTTTGGGTTTGCGTTTCGTTAAATAGTAACAGATTACGTAATCTGTATATAGAACGAACGGAGAGTTAACTTATTGTTTTTAATGACCTGCTTTTTTGAGCAAATCTCTTTCTACTGGCTGCATATCAATAATGGCGTAGCGTTTAATGCCAACAATGGCCATCTCGTCTATGCTGTCCACCAAATTTCGGTAATTGCTTTCTTCTGAAGGCTTAATCAGCACAAGTGTTTTGTCTTTTTTGTCTTCTCGTGCGTCAACTTCCTGCTTTTTCTTTATAAGGGCTTTCCGAATACCATTCGCGCCAAAATCGGTCACTTCTGTTTTCGTGTTAGCACCTTCTTCAGGAAGTCCTTCATAATAGACAACTTTATTGTCTTTTCCCAAGAGAAGCGTCATTACCGTAGAAGCTTTCACTTCTGGCGGAGGTGGATCCCCTGGTTTTTCTTTTTCTGGCATGTTGATTTCCATCGCCTGCGGTTTTGCAAACGTGGTCGTCAACATAAAGAAGGTGATTAAGAGGAAGGCAAGATCCACCATCGGTGTAAAATCCACACGGGTGGACAACTTTTTAGATCGTTTCTTCCCGCCTTTTTCCTGACCACCACTCGGTTCTATATCTGCCATTTTTGTTTACGTTTATGAGGTTAAAAAGGACAGATTACAAGTTCTTGGGTTTTTCTTCCAAGTCCGTAATCAGGTTAAATTTGTTGATGTTACGTTCCGTTAAGGTCTTAATCACCTTCTTGATGGTTGGATATTTTGCACTCGCATCTGCCTTAATCGTAATACGAACATTAGGGTTCGCAAAACGACCTTGAACGATCCAATTACCCAACTGGTTGTCCGTAGAATCCGTAGGAATCCCTTCCTGCTTAATCTTGGAGTGCTCGGCTGGAGCATGGTTTAAAAGGCTTGGTAATTGGCTAATGGGCGACCCAACCGAACTCCCATACACAAAATGCTTCTTTTGATTCGCATTTAGCTGGAGCTGCGGATACTTCGAGCGCATATTATCCAATAAGGTCTCGCGGTGCTTCGGATTGTCTATGGAGAAATAGATTTTATCCTCGCTATCCACCGAGATGGTCATGATATCCATTTCTGGCACTTTAGTGTCCGAAATCGAAGACGGTGTATCCACCACAATTGGCTCCGGAGAACGGAATTGGGTGGTCATAATGAAGAACGTAAGCAACAGGAAAGAAACGTCCACCATCGCCGTCATGTCGAGTACGGTACTCTTACGTTTGATATTGACTTTTGGCATAATCCGTTAGGGTTAAATGTGGACGGGTTCAGAGAAACCGTCAGGATTAACGGTTCATGTTGGCAAACGTTTGCTGCATCGAGAAGCTGGCTTCGTCAATGCCATACGTCATTTGGTCAATCTTATTCGTAAAGTAGGAATACGCAATAATAGCGAAGAACGAGGTAGAGATACCCAAAGCAGTATTGATCAACGCTTCAGAGATACCAGTTGCGAGTGCACCTGCATCTGGCGCACCTGCGTTAGCAAGAGCGGCGAACGCCTTGATCATCCCAAGTACCGTACCGATCAGACCCAAGAGGGTAGCAGTTGGTGCTAAGGTAGCCAGAATGGGCAGGTTTTTTTCGAGAATGGGTAACTCAAGCGAGGTGGATTCTTCAATTTCGGAAGCAATTGCCCCTACTCTTTGATCCATGGTCAAATCATTCGCAGATTGCATTTGGCCATATTTTACCAAGCCGTTACGTACCACACTAGCGACGGAACCACGTTGTTTGTCGCACTCGGCAATTGCGCCATCTACGTCGTTTGCATGTAGATAAGCCTGAATTTTACGGACGAATTCAGCAATCGAGCCTTTTCCTTTTGCTTTATTTAGCGTAAAGAAGCGCTCAATCATGGCTACGATTACGATCAAGAAAAATCCCATTAGGAAGGGCACGATGAAGCCCCCTTTATACACCACGCCAAGATAGTTTCCTGGTAGTGGTTCGTTTGCGTTGTTGCCACCTTGGAAGTTACTTCCGTCCCCGAGGACGAACAAGTAAATCAACCATGTAATAATAAAGATAATTGGGATTACGAGTGCTACTGGAAAGCCTGCACTGGGTTTTTTGGCGGTTTTCGTGTTGGTTGCCATACCTTTGTTATGATGTTTAGGTTAATGGAATAGGGTTTTAAAGGTAAAGATGTGGCGAAAATAGCTTATTTCGCTACCCGCCACAACAGTATATTCAATTTTTTAAACCTTATGCCGCAAAAAAAGCGCTTTGTTCTGCATAAAAATTAAAAGAATGACTTCAAAGCCGCAAAAAAAGAGCGCTTCGTAACCTTTTGGCTGAAAGATTTTCAAATCGAACATGGTAGGGGGAGAGGGCGGTAAAGGATTTTCAAATCAACCAAGATGAATTTAGGCAATTTATATGCGGTACACAACAAAAAAAAAGGCCCTGCCTGAATTTGGAAGAGCCGAATTCGATGTAAATCGTTAATTTTTAGGTTTATTGCCACCAGGGGTTGCCGGTTTAGCGCCTGTATTTGCGGGTTTTGTTCCTGTATTTGCCGCTGGAGTATCCACTTTTATCCCAAGTTTCTCCATGACAGCCCGGGTTATGTCGGCAGATTCGTCTTTGGAATACAATAAAACAGGGCCCGATTCCGAAACACGGGTGGAGAAAACATATTCCAAGTTTTTCTCCTTCGCTACCGCATTGATCGCACCCGTAATCTTGTCAAAAAGCGGTTGCATCATCTCGCTTTCTTTCTGGCGGAGCAACTGGGTTTTATCTTGTTGCATTTGTTGCACAGTTTCTTGGAGGGCGGTTAATTCGCGTTCGGTTTGTGCCTTTGTAGAATCGGACATAAAAGCGGCTTTGCGCTGATAATCATCCAACTTGGTTTGGAACTCTTGGGCTTTAAGCCGTATTTCCGCATCTCCAATTTGATATTCGGCATCTAACTTTTGCAACACCAGACGATATTCCGGCATTTGGGTCAAAATAAGTCCGGGTTCGGTATATCCTATTTTCAGGGACTGTGCTGCTACCGGGGATTGGCAAACCCCTAAGAACAAAATAAGTACGAAGAATGCCTTTTTAATGTGATTCATGATTTTGGTTTATCAAAGATTAGGGTTAAGTATGCTGGTCTTTTAGTCCCTATTGGGTCGGGTTTGGGTATTTATATTACGAACATCTATGCCCAATTCTTTTAGGACAAGTTCACTTAAATCGAATTGATCTTTTGTGAAGACAAAGACAAATTCGCCATTTTTATCAAAGACATAATCGTAGCCTTCGCGTTGCGCAACTTTTTCGACTGCGGTAAGAACCCGTTCTTGGATGGGTTTCATCAAGGTCTCTTGCTGCTTAAACAACTCGCCTTCAGGGCCAAAGTAACGTCTGCGTAGGTCTTCTAAGGCGCGTTCTTTTTCAACAATTTCTTGGCGTTTCGCATTTCGATTTTCCGGTGTATAGAGCAATTCGCGTGCTTGGTATTCACGGAAAAGCTCATCATTTTCTTGCTTTTTACGGCGCAACTCCCCTTCCCAGTCTTGGGTAAGGCGGTCTAATTTTTGTTGTACGCTGGCATACTCCGGCAATTTACCCAAGATAAACTCGGAGCGGATGTACGCAATTTTCTGCTGGGCAAAAACAGCACTTGCGCCGCACAGCAGAGCGAGAAAAACAAGGGAGAAAAATCTTTTGTTCATGGCTCATGAATGTTTTAGAAAATGAAAGATACGGCTTGGGGAGCGAGGGTGCCGCATAGTTTCACGAAAAGAAATAAAAGATTATGGGGTATAAGTCGGTTTAGAAACTTCCACCAATGGTAAATTGTGGCCTCCAACTTCCTTTATTTATGCTTGTTCCATCAATAAATGGATCTAGGTTACGTCCATAGCTTACTTCTACCATTCCGAGAATAGGCAAGAAAATACGCCCCCCCACGCCAATCGAGCGATACAAGTTAGACGGACTCCATGCCTTGAAGCCATCATACACATTCGCCGCATCAAAGAAAACATAAGGCTCTAAGGTAAACTGTTGCGAACGAACAGCCAATAGGCGTAATTCGGTGGTGTATTTATTCAATAGACTTCCACCGATACGAGACCCATCCGATTGGAACAAGGTGATGGTGGAGAGGGGGTAGCCCCGCAAAAAGACACGTTCTGTTCCAAAATCATAGTTGTATTGCGAGTCCATTGGTCCACCACCCACTTGGAATAAGCCAAAATTAGGTTTTTTACGGTTTAAGGAGCCAACGTAGCTAAAGTCTGCAGATGCGGAGAAGGAAAGGCCACCCGTGATCGGAATCAGGTAATTGCTCTTAAAATTCCACTTATGGTACTGGATAAAGTTGGAAATCGGAGGAGCCACAGAGACCGAAAGGACGGCACTTGAACCCTCGCGTGGGAAGATGGCCGGAAACCGCGTGTCTCGCGACAAACTCTGTGTGAAGGAGACTTCTTGGTTTATACCCACCGGAAGCCCATAATAAGAGGTAACGCCCGTAAAGTTTACATTGTACCGACGATAGGCCAAGGCCGAAGAGGTTTGGAAGTATGGATCTGGCCATGCAAGGCGTAGTCCATAGGAGCCTTGGGCGGCGATGGTAGAAAACTCACGCTTATCCGTCGTCTCTTCTTCCTCGACCGGCAAACCATAATAAGAGCTATACCGCAAGGCATTAAGGTTATAGCGATTATAAGAAACGGAAAGACCTATCGGACGCGGTTTGCCTTTAAACCATGGCTCAGTAAACGAGATGCTTCCGCTTTGGTAGGAACGTCCGCTGGCTTGTACACTTACCGCAAATTGTTGGCCATCTCCGGCAGGAAGCGGTTTCCACGCTTTTTTATTAAAAGTGTTTTGGATGGAGAAGTTATTGAACGTAACCCCAAGCTGGAGAATAAGACCCACCGTAGAACCACCCCAACCACCGGAGAACTGGAGTTGGTCTGTACTGACTTCGCTCAGGTTGTAGGTGATGTCCACTGTTTTCTTTTCAGGATCAATGTTTTGCCCAATAGCATCAGCCCCATAAAGTTTTTGTTGGTCAAAGTACTTAAGCTGCGAAAGTCTATTCAAGCTATCAATCAGGTCGCTACGGCTAAAAATGGAGCCGGGTACGGTGTTTAATTCTCTTCGGACAACGTGGTCTTTGGTTTTGGAATTGCCTGCGATATTAATTTGACCAAAACGGAAAACATCCCCCTCGAACAGGTCAAAAACCAAGTCCAAGGAATCTCCGGGTACTTGGGAAATCTCCGGCATGACCCGAAATTGCATATACCCTCGGTTCATGTAGAGGCTCGACACGTCCGAACCTTCTTTGGTCATGTATAAATTCTGTTCTAACCGTTTGGAGTTATAAGGTTGGCCCTTTTGAAGCCCCAAGGCTGCTGAAAGCTGGTCATCGGTATAAACCGTGTTGCCGTTCCAGTCTAATTTACGGATATGGTATTTTGGCCCTTCGTCTAGGACATAACGCACATTAAGGCCGGGTTTTCCTTTTTCGCTATAAACCACATAAACAGAATCCTTCACGACGTGTGCCGCATAAAAGCCTCTTTCAGTGTACATAGCCACCACTTTAGTCAATGCTTCGTCAAATTTATCGCGATTAAAGGTGTTCTTTTTGAAAAAGCGCCACCATTTATCTTCCTTTACATCTTTCATTTTCCGCTTGATACGGGCACTCGAAATGGAGGTATTGCCAACGATTTCAATTTGTTGGATCTCTAATGTTGGGCCTCTTTCTACTTTAAAGGTAAGGTTTTTACGGCCATCGGCTCCTTGCTTGGTTTCGACCTCCACTTTTACCAGTCTATTCCCCTTTGCTTGGAAATGATCCACAATTCGTTGACGCGCAACGGCTACATCGGATGGTTTGACAGGGCGTCCGCGCAACAGATCAATTTTCTTGCGGAGTTCGTCATTTTGGGACTTGCGCACCCCTGTTATGGTGTATTCGCCCAATAACGGTTCGTCCTTTACACGAATAACCAAAAACGCGCCTTGGTCTATAATACGTTCGGCCACGATGGAGATGTCGGAAAAAGAACCTAAGCGATACAACCGCCGGACAGCGTCGGAAAACTTCTCGTCGCCGGGAATCGCCACCTCTTGCCCAACAGCAAGACCACTCGATTGTGCTACGACCCGTCGGGTATTTTCGTCGTTTGTTCCTTCGACGGTAATCCCTAAAATCCTATACTTCTGTTCTGGCTGTGGTGTTTGCGCAACTGCCACATTCATCAAAGCACAAAGGATCAACACTAAATTGCTATAAAATCTGAACATACAACTGGTTTTTCTAGATCATTAACCTAAGAGGGAGTCAAAAATGATAACCGAAGAGGCCAAATAAAATAGCGCGGCTATCTGGTAACTAACGGTGGGAATGTTTGGATTATTGCATCCTTGTACTTTTCAGTTTTTCACCCCGCCAAAGCGTCGGTCCCGTTTTTGGAATGCCGTTATGGCCTCATAGAGCGCGGCGCGGCGAAAATCGGGCCAATAGGTCTCGGTGATAAAAAATTCGGTATAAGCAATTTGCCAAAGTAGGAAATTGGAGACCCGCATTTCGCCACCAGTACGGATCATCAGAGACGGATCCGGCATGATGGCGGTATATAGGTGTGCCGAGATCGTATCTGCATGTATGTTTTCTGGTAGAAGTGTTCCATTGGCCACTTTTTGTGCAATTTTCTGGGTAGCCTCCACCAATTCCTGACGCCCACTGTAAGAAAGCGCCAAAGTAAGCATCATTCCGGTATTTTTTTTTGTGATTTGGATGGCTTCATCCATTTCTTTCCGAGCAAGCGGTGGGAGTGCTTCTCGATCGCCAATGGTGTTAACCCGGATGTTGTTTTTGTCCAAAACAGGCACTTCTTTCCGAATGGTATTCACCAAAAGTTCCATTAAAGCCCGCACTTCTTCTTGGGGGCGATTCCAATTTTCGGTACTAAAGGTATAGAGCGTCAGGTATTTCACGTCCAACTGTGCGCATGCTTCGGTAATATCGCGCACGGAATTAATGCCTTCTCTATGACCAAAAACACGTTTCCAGCCTTGCTTTTTTGCCCACCGGCCATTTCCATCCATAATAATGGCAATATGTTCCGGAATTTCACCTTGTTTTTTCAAGAGCTGTTGTCGCTCTCGGTCTTCTTTGGTCTGTTCCGTTTTTGACAGACGTATAACTTCGGTTTCCATGTTTTATACCTTCCAAAACGGAAGTCTTACATTGCTTTCAACAAAAACTCCTGCTTCAAAAAACCCAAAGCAGGAGCTTTAATCAAGAGAAGATAAGGTCTTTTGGATTATAAAATGCGTAAGACATCATTAAAAACCAAGAAAACCATCAACGCAAGGAGTAGTACCATGCCTACTTGTTGGGCGATCATACGGAAACGCGCAGAAGGTTCCTTCCGGGCAATGGCCTCATAGATCAAAAAGACCAAGTGGCCGCCATCTAAGGCTGGAATAGGCAAGATATTTACAACGGCAAGGGTAACGGAAAGCAAGGCCACAATTCGCCAGAAGGAATAAGCGCCTTGGTCGGCTGCTCGTTTGGTTTCTCTTGCAATCATGACTGGCCCTCCGAGGGCATCCCGCACATTTTCTTGTCCCATGATCAGTTTTTTGAACATTTGCAACGTTCCTGTTGCATTTAGCCACGTCTCGCGGGTTCCGGCAGCAATAGCCCCTCCAACGGAAAAGTGCTCTATTGCCGTAGCTGAACGTCCAACCCCTAAAATATAGTTTCCGCCTTCTTTTTTAGGGGTGACGGAGGCAGTAAGCGTATCTGTAACCCCATTCTTGGCGGTACGAACCCACTTCAGGTCTAAGGGCTTGCCTTGGGATTTTTTGATGGCGTCGGTCATTTCTTCCCAAAAGCGGATGGGCTGGCCATTAATCGCTACAATTTTATCTTTTGCTTTTATGCCGGCCTTCTCTGCGGGCAAATCTGGGGCCACTTCGCCAATACGAGAATGGAAATAGGGGGTAATGCCAAAATTTCCTTGCGCCTTAGACAATTTAGAGACAATGGCCGGAGGTGCATTTAACGTTATTTTTTTTTCGGCTCGATTGACGGTAATGTTTGGGTTTTCGGCCATTAAGACCCCAATATTCAGAATATCCGTATGTCGTTTAACCAGCTTCCCGTTCACCGCAACAATTCGATCCCCCGTTCTAAGCCCCATCTCATAGGCCAAGGAGCCCTCTTCAACTGAAAACTGAGCAATTTCTTCGATCGGGATATAAGGTTCACCATAGCTAAATTTCAGTGCCGAAAAAATGACGATCGCCAGAATCATGTTAAAAATAACACCTGCCGTGATGACCACCATTTTTTGCCAAACGGGCTTCGCCCTAAACTCCCAAGGCTCGGGTACGCCCTCCACAAATCCCGTATCCATACTTTCGTCTATCATGCCAGAGATTTTGACGTACCCCCCTAAAGGTGTAGCCCCAATGACATACTCCGTTTCGCCAATTTGCTTGCCAATAATTTTGGGCGGAAAACCAATAGAGAAGCGTTCTACACGCATGCCAAAGGCTTTTGCGGAGAGAAAATGCCCCATTTCGTGAACCAGCACCAAAATAAACAGCGCCAGAACCACCCAAAAGATGTACGTTAATACATTCCCGATCGGGCCTAATGAACTCAAGATATCCTGCATGAACTTAATAAATGGGTTGTTAAAACTTCGGAAAATACGAAAGGCCGGAATAAAATGCACCAATGTCTAAACAAGTTCCTCAACAAATCGTCTTGTTTCAGAATCCACAGAACGAAGTACATCTAAATTCGGACAATCTTCGTGCGAAATACGGAAAAGTGCTCGCTCGACAAAGATCGGAATATCCACGAACCGGATAGCTTCCCGTAAAAACAGACCGACGGCCACTTCATTGGCAGCATTCAAGACGGCTGGAGCAGTTCCACCGATTTTCAGGCTCTCGAAGGCCAGCCGCAACGACGGGAACTTCTCGACGTCGGGCACTTCAAAATCTAAAGACCTGATTTGTGCCCAATCCAACCGATCGTGCGGTGCAGGCCAACGATTTGGGAAAGAAAGCGCGTATTGAATCGGGACCTTCATGTCTGGCACGCCCAATTGTGCTTTTGTGGAGCCGTCTCGGAACATAACCATAGAATGGATGATGGATTGGGGATGCACCACTACCCGGATTTTATCGGGGATGATGTTAAACAACCATCGTGCCTCGATCACCTCCAAGCCTTTATTCATCATCGTGGCCGAGTCTATGGTGATTTTGGCGCCCATGTCCCAATTTGGATGTTTAAGGGCTTCGGCTTTGGTGATGTTAGGGAAATCAGCGATCGAACGGGTTCGGAAAGGTCCTCCGGAAGCGGTGAGTATTAACGATTCAATGGCTTCTTCCGGTTCACCTAATAAGCACTGAAAAATGGCGGAATGTTCGGAATCAACCGGCAAGAGGGCTGTACCTGTTTTTCGAGAAAGTGATGTGATCCATTCTCCGGCCACGACCAACGTTTCTTTATTGGCCAAAGCAATGTCCTTACCCGCATTCATCGCCGCAACGGTCGGCGCAAGTCCAGCATACCCAACCATTGCAGCAACCACCATATTTGCATTTGGATGTGTGGCGACCTCTTCTATGGCTTTGCTTCCTGCCAATACTTTCACGGGTGTTCCTTGAAGCACCTCCCGAACGTAGGAAAACTGTGATTCATCCCCTATGACGACAACTTCTGGTAGAAAAGTTCTGGCTTGTTCGATCAGTAAGTCGGCATTTTTACCCGCTGTAAGGGCAATGATTTTGATTTTATCTGGAAACAGCGCTGCAATTTCAAGGGTTTGGGTTCCAATAGATCCCGTTGATCCCAAAACAACAATGTTTCGGGAATCGTCTGAGAATTGCGGGCTTAAAAAGGTATTCTGTGGTAACATGGGATTAAGATCGTAATTCCGGTACTACAAGGGCAAAAGAATTTTAACCCGATGACCAAAAGCAAAAGGCGAACCAAAAAGATTCGCCCTCGTTCTTTATTGCTCGCATTTTACCGCACAACCAACACCTTTTGCTGATGTGTGGGACTTTTAAGGATATACAAACCAGACGGCAAATGTGCCATATTCACCATGAGGCGATCTTGCGTTTCGCCTTGCCAAACCATTTGACCGAGCACATTATACAGCTTTAGCGCAATGGGTTTATTGGAGGTTGACTTCACCCGAACATTTAATTGATTCTGGACGGGATTCGGATAGGCGTCCAATTCAAAGTGAGAAAGTGGCTCGTTCTGTATGGCCGTACTGCTGCTATTATCCTTCTTAAAAGTGGCTTTTTGGATCACAAAATTACCAGTTCCATTGGGATTACGCGCATAACTCTTATCGGTTTCTTGGGCGCCAAACGTCACTTGATCTACCACTTGTTTGGCGGGATCAGACAAGATAACCGCTTCTCCAGATGCAGAAAGTTTAAAATTTGCATGTAGTGCCCCTTGACTACCGTTCTCATCTGCCCAAACAACCAGATAACCATTTGCTGGAATGATGGAACCTGAAGGGAATGTCCATTTCTGAAGGTTATCTGCTTTATCCGTTAAAAAATAGCCACTTAGGTCAATTGGATTAGCGGTTGTATTATAGAGTTCAATCCAATCCTCGTATTCCCCGACCTCATCCGCAACGGTATTTGTATTTTGGGCCATCAATTCATTGATCACAACCGTTGTACCGGAAACGGCTTGCACGGCAACTTGATACACATAGACCTCGTGTTCCGCTCCTTCGGGTAGATAGGTTGCCGTATTGAAGCCATCTTGTGCAATACCCTCAAAGTAGTATCGGACATATGAGCCAGCGCCGTACCCCGGAATTTCTGCACCAAAAACCAGATCACCCGCCGCGCCATCGTTATGTAGCCCATCGTCATACATGGTTGCTTGTGCAAACATCCCATCTAAGCCACTGCCATAATACAACTTCACCGTTTGGGTGTTTCCGGTTGCTCGAACGGTAACCTGAGCTGGCTTTAGCGGCGCAGGTGCTTTTCCAGAACCTAAACCGGAAGCAATGACGGCATTAGAAAGGGTAATGCCCGAACGATTTACCTCGGCATTAGAAAGCAACGAAGAACGACGAGAACTTACAAAGTTTTTAAGTACTTGTATCTCGTTTGTGAACGCAGCATAAGTCATCAACTTTTTGGGATCTGCATTGATGGGGTCTTTGATTAAATTAAAGTACGTATCTATTTGAGCACCAATAGTCACTGGATCAAAAGCGTCTTTCATGAGCGTCCGGAGGTGCGCCAAGTACCGCTGCCGATAGGCTGGAACCGCCAGAATTTTGTTCAGGAGCGGATAATTTACCTTTGTTTCATTGTAAAACGGACTCCATGTGGCTGTGTTCGATTTCATAACACTATTGCCATCGTACTCATGTGTTAATAACCGACCTGTATCTTTATCCCAATACACGTAATAGTCCATTTTTCCTTTGTAGATGTAGCTGTCGTCATCTGAAAACAAGTTTTCACTTGCCAAGTACCAAAGAATGCGGTCTATGTCGAGTGCACCGGATAATCTGTCTCGCGACTTGCCGCCGTTGTATTGTTTAGTACCGCCGTAGCTTGAACAAGGTCTTCCCAAGGCTTGCTGCGGGAAGTGGACTTTAGGGTATAATATTTTTGATAGGTTGTGGTATCGGTTCCAAGGTAATTGATAGCCGCTGTTCCATCTCCCCAACCACCTCCCGGAGGCCCTCCCGGCCCACCCGTTCCAGTTGCGGTGGCATCGGCACGCCAGCGTGTTCCGTTGTCGTTTTGGAACCATTCACGAATAAACTGTTTGTCCAACTGCTGGACATTTGCATAAATGCCCCAGTCTGCACCATTAATTTTCAGTTTCACATAATTGGCTTGAGCGGCTGGAATGTGTTTACGAATTTGTTTCAGATAGAGCACCTCACGCATAAACGAATTGTCTTCGAAAGCATTGTTCAAATTCAAGGTTTTGTAACCGAGCCAGTTTTGGTTTGCAATTTGGGCATCTAAGGTAATATTAAACGACTTCTTTTGTGAAGTACCCGTGTTTCGATATGAGGTTTGTCCCTTAAACCGCACCCCAACTTTCTGAAAAGTTTGGCCATCAATGGTCATCGTACCAATCAAGTCGGTTTTAGAAGAATAGTTTTGCGTAAGCAACGTCCACCAATTCGATTCAGCAAATGTCAACTCAACCGTCCGTATTATGGATTCGTCATACAAGCCCCCCAAATCTTTCCCCCCCGTTTTGAGTATGGTACCACCATTGGTGATTTGCATTTGTACGGGCATATTCTGCGCAAATACACCATTAAAAGTACTTATTAACACAAATAAAAGATAGACCGCTATTTTTTTATATAATTGTAACATGGATTAAGGAATTTAGAAGGTGAATGTTTTTTCTTGCCGCTTTCGTCTCCTGTATGGTCACAAATCATCTCGGGTAATCGTGCAATTCACGACGACTCCACCATTTGACGGAACTTTTCTGTTCTATCCAACGATTGAGCTGAATGCAGCCATCTACACCCATGGATTCATCTTTATCAACATCTCCAGAACCACTTGTCTTCAGGTCCATTTTCTTTGTGGATGGAGGTTCACATTTGGTTGCGACACAACCCCTTTGGCTGCCGATTTGGCTTGGATGGATGGGTACGCTCATGCTTTTCACCTTGCTTTCCGCGCTCCAAGGTGCTGACGGGCTTTGGTTTTTATTTGGTGGCTCAATTCTTGGCGGCTTAGGCATGTATGCATGGTTAACCGGCTATGTACATCGCAGCCCCGCAGAATTGGTCATCGAAGGCGAGATAGCCCACATTCGTACCATTTGGCAGGTTTGTCATAAACGTGATGGCATCCCTTTGTTGGTAACAGGTTTTTCATTAAAAAATGAACATCAATTCCATGTAAACTTAGGCCAAGAAGTGGTTGAAATCAATCAGAAACATTGGCCAGACTATACGCACTTGGTTCAGGCGCTCCGTCGGGCATCCGCTTTAGGCTCCGAGCCTTTGTGGGTTTAAGCCCATATCAAACTATAGGTTTAAATTCGTGGTTAAACGACGTCTTCCAGCCCCACTTCTTTAGGAAAGGCCAGATACCACTTTTCATGCGGCTCGGCCAAGGCACGCACAATAACATTATCAGCAATAGCCGATAACTCAACCACTTGGTCGTTCCGATCAACAACTTGAATGGTATCGGTCACTTTTCCGTAGCCTTTCACAAGTACAGATTGATACTCAAAATAGAAAGGCAACAGGTTTTCAGCCTCGTTACGCAAAAGTTGCTTCTCCCGCATCAGCCATTCGATAATGCGTTCTTGAATCGCTTCTAACTGAATAGGCGTGTATGGCTTTTCGCTAAAATGAACCCGCACCAAACGACGATGAACAAAGCGCTCGGCAATATCTGCCAAAATATCATCTTCGGCGTACATCCATTGTTTAATGCTAAACTCAACATCCGTATCATCTAATGCGCAAAACTGTTGTCGCACAAAGGGATCACTAACCGACTCGCTATTGAGTTCACGTTTTAGGAAGAAGGCAAGTGCCGGCGAAATGGGCTTAATTTCTTTTAAACGAGCATAGGCGATAACGGATTTTAAGATAAAATCAGATGCAATAACGGTTTTATGAAGATATACCTGCCAATACATCAAACGGCGGGCTATCAGGTAGTTCTCTACTGCATATTGCCCCTTACGTTCAACCATCAAACGTGCATCTTCACCTCCCGCCAAAGGATGTACCCGCATGGTTTTAATGATTCGTTCTACACCAACAACCCCCTCAGCCACGCCCGTGAAAAAAGAATCCCGCCGGAGGTAATCCAAACGATCCATATCCAACTGGCTCGCAATGAGTTGATGAAAAAATGGGCGCTCGTACCGGTCATCAAAGATCTCAAGCGCACGTTGTAGCTTTCCAGAAAATCGGATGTTTAAGTCGCTCATTAATGCACGACTCATCTGCTCGTGATGGAAATCCTTAAAGAAAACGTGTTCCAAGGTGTGTGAAAATGGCCCATGTCCCACATCATGCAAGAGTGCAGTGACCATTGCAGCCTCAGCCTCTTTCTTAGAAATAGGCGTTCCTTTCTCGGAAAGATGTTGCAAGGCGTCCGCCATCAAGGCCATTGCCCCCAGGGCATGACCAAACCGATTGTGTGCGGCATTCGGAAAGACCATGTGCCCCAAGCCCAATTGCCGAATGCGGCGCAGACGCTGCACTTCTGGCGTTTCCACCAAGTCTAAAATCAATCCTTTGGGCACGGAAATAAACCCGTGTACCGGATCCGAAAACATTTTAAAGCGCGAACGTACAGCCATACGAATAAAGTTTGGCCGGAAAGTACATCAATGCTCTGGGCTGATCAATCCAATTTCGAGAATTTCCACTTTATACACCTCTTTGCAAGATCAAAAGCTTCGGCACACGACGGATATTGCGCAATTGGGTGATCACATATTTAAGGTGTTGGTCTAACTTTTTTTTCGTCAGGAGGAGCCACTGTTTGCTCTGTTTTTCAGGAAGTGAAGCCTCTGAGTCCAGCGAAAAGCGGTAAAGAGGGTACGGAAAAAATGGAATCATTTTATTTTGTTTCGTGGAACATACCCATCGGATTTTTGCTTAGGTCAAAACCCGATTTCAGACCAGAACGCACAAACGACCAAAAAGATGTTCCAAACACAAATAAAAATGCTTCCCAAGCTATTAATTTTACACGATTTACACGAAATCGTTTTCAGTAGCGCTTCCAAAAACAACAATTCTAAAATCCATGAGCAATTCTGGATTGTTATTTCTAAAACTTGAAATTGATGTATGCGCTATCTGTGGATTGATAGCCAATCCTGAACCGATTTTAACTAAAGACATGTTGCTACCTTTGCCACCTCGTGATGGGTTAGCAAGTACGTTATTATTTATTCAATTGCTTGCGTAATGCCGCTAACTCTTTCAGTAGGGCTTCTGCTTTTTGCCGCTCGGCTTCTAACTCATGCTCTTTGGCTTCTAACGCTTGCTCTTTGGCTTCTAACTCATGCTCTTTGGCTTCTAACGCTAAGTCTTTAGCAGCAATAATCTGGTCTTTCTCCAAAGCCAACTTTGCCAACTCGCGCTCGAATATGCGGTCTATTTCGTCCTCAACATCCATTCTTTCTCGTATTTCCTCACTTGCGATCGCTCTTTCCAATCGGGCAACTATTTTTTTCACCAATGGCTCGTTTAAATCGCCCTTAAAATTTACTTGGTGATTGTCCGATGTCTTATATTCAGGGCTAAAAACTTGTAATACTTTTTCTAATTTTGTCCTCGATTTCCCAATCAATAATCTTAATTGGATTAAATAGGAATCATGTGTTAATAGTTCTGCAAAATCCTCTTTGACCTCTAATATTTCTTGTGTCACAACATCGCGATATTCTCGGTTAATTTTAACAACTGCACTCTTGATATTATCTAAGGGGAAACCCAGAAAATAGATCGTAACGATGGGTAGAGGTGTTTTTTGAGGGATCCCATTAGAACCTAATATCTCATCTTCTTTGCGATAATTATCACCCAAATAGCGCCTAAAGCGCATCACATCAAATACTTTTTTCGCTTTTTGTAACTCTATCAAGGCTTTTTTATGTTCACCCGATTTCGTTTGGAGTACGGCTTTAAAATCAAATCTTAAAATACTGATACTGGCCACCGTATTTTCCGTCGTGGTCTCTTGTGGTTTCACCTCTAAGCTCACGATTTCTTCTCCCAAAATGGTTGAAAGTAGTTCACGAGCGATTTCAATATCTTCTAAAAGGTATTTGAATACAACGTCATATATTGGATTGGCGATGATCATAGATTTATTGATTTAATTGCTTGCGTAATGCCGCTAACTCTTTCAGTAGGGCTTCTGCTTTTTGCCGCTCGGCTTCTGCTTTTTGCCGCTCGGCTTCTGCTTTTTGCCGCTCGGCTTCTAACTCATGCTCTTTGGCTTCTAACGCTTGCTCTTTGGCTTCTAACTCATGCTCTTTGGCTTCTAACGCTAAGTCTTTAGCAGCAATAATCTGGTCTTTCTCCAAAGCCAACTTTGCCAACTCGCGCTCGAATATGCGGTCTATTTCGTCCTCAACATCCATTCTTTCTCGTATTTCCTCACTTGCGATCGCTCTTTCCAATCGGGCAACTATTTTTTTCACCAATGGCTCGTTTAAATCGCCCTTAAAATTTACTTGGTGATTGTCCGATGTCTTATATTCAGGGCTAAAAACTTGTAATACTTTTTCTAATTTTGTCCTCGATTTCCCAATCAATAATCTTAATTGGATTAAATAGGAATCATGTGTTAATAGTTCTGCAAAATCCTCTTTGACCTCTAATATTTCTTGTGTCACAACATCGCGATATTCTCGGTTAATTTTAACAACTGCACTCTTGATATTATCTAAGGGGAAACCCAGAAAATAGATCGTAACGATGGGTAGAGGTGTTTTTTGAGGGATCCCATTAGAACCTAATATCTCATCTTCTTTGCGATAATTATCACCCAAATAGCGCCTAAAGCGCATCACATCAAATACTTTTTTCGCTTTTTGTAACTCTATCAAGGCTTTTTTATGTTCACCCGATTTCGTTTGGAGTACGGCTTTAAAATCAAATCTTAAAATACTGATACTGGCCACCGTATTTTCCGTCGTGGTCTCTTGTGGTTTCACCTCTAAGCTCACGATTTCTTCTCCCAAAATGGTTGAAAGAAGTTCACGAGCGATTTCAATATCTTCTAAAAGATATTTGAATACAACGTCGTATATTGGATTGGCGATGATCATAGATTTATTGATTTAATTGCTTTAAAAAAATGATCAATTTTACATCATTGTTATTATTATTTTTCCGGACTGACGATCTATTTTAAAAATCATTTTAGTTCCACAGAAACTGCTTTCAGGCCGCTCTTTTCGCGTTTTTGTCGTACTTTCCGGCAAAGAGCTACGAAAAATCGATCTTGAATCAGGTCTCCATTCAAACTGGAGCACGGTAAGTGTTACGAAAGTTTCTGGTAGATTTTCCGAATATAATTTAAGGCTTTCTATGGTCAAGAGCCAACTTTTGGGGTCGTTTTTTGGCAAGCAGTTCAGAACATAAGTTTTGGTTAGCGAAGTTAAATGATTTGAGAAGATTTTTGTGATTGCGTATAGGGAAGAAATCACAAGAATTTGAAAGCGTTATTGAGACAGCCTTTAACTTGCAACCATTTAAGAGGTGTTTGGGGTTAATCAAATCGAAGTCTGCCGAAGAGGGCAGACGGGTCTGCCGACTGAGCGCAGGCAAGCCTGCCGGCGGGCTTATTTTTTACGGCCAAAAGAAGCTCGGTGGTTGAGCTATTAAGCGGATTTTTCTAAGGGCCGCCCTTCCATTCTTGAACAACACAATTATGCTATAAGATAAAGACGTACTCAATAATTCCTTGAATACCCAATATTTAGAATCCATAGCGTACGTTAAACAAAAAGCCATCCCCCTCGAGACGGCCTTTTGAACAGAAAGCGATAAGGCGTATTTATGCAGCCTGTGGTTCTGGTTGCCGATTCTTTAACTCGGCATCTAAAAGATACAAACTCGGCCCTGACCCTCCGATAAGTTTGAGTTTTTCAATGATTTGGCTTGCATTGTCCTCTTCTTCCACTTGCTCATCAATATACCAATGCATAAGGGTTTGGAGGGCGAAGTCTTTTTCCGTGACGGCCAAGCTATACAATTTATGGATCCGCTGTGTGATGTGCTGCTCATGCTGCAAAACCGCCTCAAAAACCTGAAGAGGAGTCCCAAAAGCAGCCGGAGGAGCGGCAATTGCCTTCAATTCTATTTTCCCACCACGTTTTAGAAGAAAATCAAACAATTTGGTGGCGTGCATGGTTTCCTCTTGCCATTGTAACCTAAGCCAATGGCCAAACCCACCAAGATTTAGCGACTCCATGTATCCTGCCATGGCTAAATATAAATAAGCAGACTCAAATTCTGCTTGTATCTGATCATTAATTGCAAATTGGACATTACTTTTCATTTGCTTACCTCCTAATAAAACAATTTGGTGTGGGCGTAAATCTCGAACTTGAACGAACGTTTAAGCGTATTGATCCACAAAAAAATAAAATTTACCACAAAGATAGGACGTCTTGGGTATGAAGAAAAGCTATACTCCAAAAGAAATACCCTCTCTAAAACCATAAAATGGGCGAAAAATTTTTGGCCATAGAAACCAGCCTTATTGCCGAAAATTGAGGTGAGCATTGAACCTGCGAGATGTTACTTCAGAGTTGTATGATCAAATATGCCCACAGTATGAGGGCTAAAGCAATAAGCTCTGCGGTCAAAACTATGCGAGTCGTTTTCATGGCGTTATTGAAGTGGGGTTTGTAATAGAACTTTCAGATACTATAGATGAACGAGAAAAGGCCATACAGAGGATCATCCTTGTACAGCCCTTCCTTTTGTCTATCAGCGTTCCACAAAGGATACACCTCTTTAGGAAAGAATGACCAATGGCTGTGTATTGTTTTACAAAAACCAAACCATTGCCATTTGAACCTAACTTGTGCTCCATGTTTTACCAAAATCATTTATCTGATTTGCTTGGGTTCGTAGGTGGTTGATCGTTGCTCTTTTATCACCATTTCCCCAGTTGGGTAAAGATTTTTCAAATTATATGTACCTTCTCTAAAAAAACTGACTTATATTTTAAGCCTTTATACACCCCCTATCAGCCTTCAACGCAAGCAACTTTCCCACCATCAGCATAAACGTTAAGTGCATTAGGGCGTTTCATTCCTCTATCCAACCTAAACCATTATGAAAAAACTGTTTATTATACTGGCATTGCTATGTAGCGCACTTACCAGTTGGGCACAAGTAGTCCGTGTTACCGGTAAAGTAACCGACGATACGGGAACTGCACTGATTGGGGTGACGGTACAAGAAAAAGGAACCATGCGGGGAACCGTAACCGATGTTTCTGGCAACTTTGGCTTGTCCGTACGCGAGAATGCAACTTTGGTCGTCAGCTATGTGGGTTACGTCACCAAAGAAGTCCTTCTACAAGGCGAGCGCAACCTTTCGATCACCCTAAGCCAGAATGCCGACCTTATCGGCGGGGTAGAAGTGGTGGGTAGTCGTAGCATGAACCGTTCAGCTACAGAGACATCAGTACCTGTGGACATTATCTCCATTTCAGAGGTCACAGGGAGCAGTGGACAATTGGAAATGAGCCAATTATTACAATATGTTGCTCCATCTTTTAACGCCAACCGTCAATCAGGATCAGATGGCTCTGACCATATTGATCCAGCATCTTTGCGCGGCTTAGGACCAGATCAAACCCTCGTACTCATCAATGGCAAGCGCCGTCATCAGTCGAGCCTCATCAATTTCTACGGCTCTCGTGGACGTGGAAATACAGGAACAGACCTAAATGCCATTCCAGCTTCGGCGATTGAGCGTATCGAAATTTTGCGTGACGGAGCCGCTGCACAATACGGCTCAGACGCTATCGCAGGGGTTATCAACATTGTTCTTAAAGAAAAAACGGACGCTTTGGAAGTGAATGTGAATACAGGTATGTATAGTGCCGGCGATGGTCAACAGGCACAATTGGCTTTGAACTGGGGAAAAAGCCTTCTAAAGGGTGGTTTTGTACACATCACTGCCGAAGGGATGACCCGCGACTATACGAACCGCCCGAACGATGAGGTCTTGTTTCCCGGTAGTAGTGCCCGCGACTTTGTGGGCGATGCTAAGGCGTTGAGCGGCGCATTTTTGGTCAACATGGCCGTTCCAGTAAACAAGATGAAGTTCTACCTCAATGGGGGTTATAGCCATCGTTTCTCGAACAACCACCAATGGACGCGCTCTGCAGATAACCTAAGACGGAACATCAAAGAAATTTATCCAAAAGGCTTTACACCACAGTTGGAAGGAACCATTAGCGATCCTTCTATTTCTTTTGGATTAAAAGGCAAACTGAGCGCGTGGAATTGGGACTTGAGCAACTCTTATGGCGAAAACAAGTTTGATTACCACTCTACAAATACCCTCAATGCCTCTTGGCAACCCCGTACCTCCTCACCCACCGAGTTTTACGATGGTGGATTTAAGCTTAGCCAAAACACGACCAATCTTGACGTAACGCGCTATTTCCAAAAAGGGGTAGGTAAAGGTTTTAACATCGCTTTTGGGGCGGAATTTCGGCAGGAGCGGTATCAAATTTTTGCTGGCGAGGAAGCTTCCTACAAAAACTATGGTGCTATGGTGATGACGGACGAGGGCCTTGCTTTGGCCGCTGGTGGCGCACAAGGCTTCCCCGGTTTTCAACCTTCTGACGAAATCAATGAAAGCCGTAACAACTTTGGGGTCTATACAGATGTGGAATTAGACCTTAGCAAACAATTTTCCCTTACGGCTGCCGGACGTTTTGAGAACTACTCCGACTTTGGCAGTACCATCAATGGAAAAGCTTCACTACGGTATGCCGTTAGTCCCGCATTTGCCCTGCGTGGTTCCTTCAGCACAGGCTTCCGCGCACCGTCTTTGGCACAGATTTATTTTAACTCCACGATTACCAATTTCATTGCTGGTAAGCCCGTGGACAACCTGATTGCGCGTAACAGCGGAAATGTAGCAAAAGCGCTTGGGATTCCAGCTTTAAAACAAGAAACTTCACAAAACATCTCGGTGGGGATGACAATTACACCTGCCAATGGCTTCTCGCTCACGGTAGATGCCTATCAAGTGGACTTGAAGGACCGCATTATTCTCACCGGTGTATTTAGCGACGAAGATGACGCCATTGGTAGCATTTTGAAAAGCTTAAATGTAGGTGGCGCACAATTCTTCACCAATGCGCTGGATGCGACAACAAAAGGCTTAGATGTGGTTCTTAATCATAGTACGTTTGTGGGAGAAGGCCGATTAAGAACCAACCTTGCAGCGAATTTCAACGATTTGGAAATCGGAGAAATCAAAACTACCACCAAATTAAAAGGGAAAGAAGACACCTACTTCGACCTACGCGAACGCTACTTCCTCTTGGCCTCGGCACCACCAAGTAAATTCAACCTTGGTTTTGATTATAAGCTGAACAAACTTTCTGCAAACCTACGCTTTACCCGCTTCGACAAAGTAACCTTGGCCAACTGGAATTATGATGAGGCCGATTTGGACATGTACGATGCAAAAATCACGACCGATCTGGCCATTGGTTACGATCTCGCCAAAAACATCCAACTGAATCTTGGGGGCGCAAACATCTTCAACGTCCAGCCCACCAAACAAGACCCGGGTTTAACCGAAAGTGGCGCTATGTGGGATGCCGTGCAGATGGGCATTAATGGCGCGTTCTTCTTCGCCAAGCTCGGATTCCGGTTCTGATAGCCCTACGCCCTAAATTTCAACCCCGTTGTACATTTCAGCGGGGTTTTTCACTAAGAAACGGCCAATATCCGATACAAACCACAAAAAATTCGGCGGCAATGCGTTTTATTCCGGTTCCCTAAACACTATTTTAAAGAATTGTATTTAACTACATCTGTTCCACCAATAAAGATACATGACAAGTTTCGGCTCATTTGAGGCAGTTATTGGCTTAGAAGTTCATGCACAGCTTAAAACATTGTCCAAAGCCTTTTCTCCCGATTCTGCCGCCTTTGGGGGCGCACCCAATACCCATGTGGATTCCATTAGTTTGGCACATCCGGGAACTTTGCCCGTATTAAATAAGCGCCATATTGAGTATGCGATTTTGATGGGATTGGCCACGAACTGCTCCATAGAACGTCACTCTATTATTGCCCGTAAGCATTATTTTTATCCTGACCTACCAAAAGGGTATCAGATTTCGCAATACGAAGCCCCAATTTGCGCAAATGGTTGGTTGGAGGTGGCTTTTGAAGGTGAAAATGGGCCAGAAAAAACCCGCGTCGGGATTACCCGTATCCATATTGAAGAGGATGCCGGAAAGTCTATTCATGACCACGATCCGTATGCCACCCTTATAGATGTAAACCGCTGTGGCGTCCCTTTGTTGGAAATTGTTTCGGAGCCGGACATCCGCTCTGCTAAAGAAGCCACTGCATACCTACAACTCATTTGGCAAATGGTTCGATGGTTAGGTATCTGTGATGGAAATATGGAAGAAGGTTCCCTTCGCTGTGACGCCAACATCTCCATACGACCCAAAGGTGAAACCAAATTTGGAACGAAAGCCGAGATCAAAAACATGAACTCGTTCCGGAATGTGGAGCGGGCGATTGATGCCGAGATTACACGCCAAATAAAGCTCGTCACTGCTGGTGGGCAGGTGGTACAAGAAACACGTTTGTGGGATGTCAACCGCTTAGAGACCCGCCCAATGCGTTCTAAAGAAAGGGCACATGATTACCGCTACTTCCCAGACCCCGACTTGCCTCCAGTGGTGATCTCGGATGAAATGTTACAACATATTGCGCAAAAACTGCCGGAATTGCCCGAAAGCCGGCGAAAACGCTTCATCAAAGACTGGGGGCTTCCCGCCTATGATGCACAATTGCTTACCGGAGACCGTGCTCTTGCCGATTATTTGGAAGAGACCTTGGCTTTGGTCGAGACGGAAAGCCAAACTTCCATCCAAGAAAAGGCAAAGGCGGTGTCTAATATCATGATGACCCATGTACTCAGGGTTCTAAATGAGAGCAACCGTTCAATTACTACATTTACCATTACCCCGAAACGACTTGCAGAACTTGTTTCCTTGAGAATGGCCAACAAAATTAGCTCGACTGGCGCACAAAACCTCTTCGCATTACTTTTAGAAGAGGATAGGACGGCAGCAGACTTGGCAAAGGCGAACAACCTGCTTCAAATATCGGATGCTGACGCATTATTGCCCACCATCCAGTCCGTTTTGGCAGATTTCCCAAAAGAAGTTGCAAAGTACCGAGACGGAAACCCGCAATTGATCGGCTTCTTTATGGGTCATGTTATGAAGCGATTTAAAGGCTCACCAGATCCCAAGTTGCTTCGTCAGATGATTGCGGAACAAATCTCCGCGCTTCCCTCTACCTAACACCTTCGCAAGAATGGTTTTCGCAGACATCAACAAACGCAGACTCTTATGGGTACTCTTGGCCACGATGGTGATGGCCGGTGCAGCCATTGGTGGTACTTGGTGGTGGCGAAAAAAACAAGCCGAGGAGCGAAAAGCGAGATTAGCACTGGAAGCAAAGAAAAAACAAGTAAAGAAAGAAGTACTCCCGCCTATCCGCCCCATAAAAGGCGACTCCATAGAAGCCATGATCCGGTCTAATCGCAGAATTTCCGACTTTTTCCGCGAAGATTTCCGGCTACAAAACTTTCGCCTCGATACCACCGTCACCTATGCTTATAACTTTGTTGATCTTAATGGGGATGAAAAAGATGAAGCCATTGTTTTTCTTGAGGGCAATGGCATGTGTTACACCCAAGGTTGCGCACTGGTCATCTTGGTACGCAAAGAAGGTAAATATGAACTCAAGTCCGCCATTATCCCCGCAGAACCACCCATTTTTATCAGCAACCGAAAAACCAATGGATGGCGAGACTTGGTCGTGAATCTGCTTTCCAAAGACTACAGCCCTGCCAGCCAGCGGGTCGTTCGATACCTATCCAATGAAGATGGTTATGGTTACCCCGTAGATCCCAATACCTTACCGAAGCCTTGGCCGGAAGTTATGGATGAGGGGTTGACCATCTTGGCTGAACAAGGCGAGGATTTGTATAAATTCCGCTTCGTGCCCGATAGACGGCAGAAAAAAACCAAACGATCAAAATAAACACCAACGCCCTGAACCGATGCCCACGGGCGTCTTTGTTGACATGAAACAAATTCTAATTGCCCTTTTATTGCTGCTCGCCTCCCTGAAAGGCGCTGAAGCGAAAAACATCTCCGGAAAACTAACCGGAAAAATCACCGTCTCCAAAGAATTGGATCCAGCCCAAGACTTTTCTGGGTTCCAAGTTTTGGTAGGCTTTAAAACATCCGAAACCGCTGCCGTGGACACCATCGGTTATGCCGTAACCGATAAATCCGGCGCATTTTCGATGAATCTTCGCGCAAAAGAACGCGGGATTTATCCCCTCATGGTCTCCCGACGAGGTGTAATGGCCGCATCTGGCGAGATTATTGTGGCAGATGGTGATGAGTCCACCTTACAAGCAACCCTCCCCACACGATCCCTTCGGGTGATCTCTGCTGAAAATGCCGCTTGGCTTGCTCTAAAAAATGCCCGTGCCCAGCACAAGCAATCCCTTATTGATGCCCTATCGAATGAGGGTAACAACACCAATTCTTTAAAAAATGTGGTTTTGCTCACTTCAAACCTTATGTGGGACTTAGACAAGACCTTCGGCGAAAAGTCCGTAGGTGCGCAGTTGGGCAAAATGGAAGCCATTACCATGTTGGTTGGCTGGGACGACTCCTTGGCGGTTGCCCGTGCCCAAACCATTTCGCCCGACTTTCCCGGCTACGTGGAAATGGTGCGTACCCTTCGCCGCGCACTTGTACGAACGCAAGGTCAAGAAAAAGGGCTTGCCGCTTTCCGGACATACCTGAACAAACTGACCGATACCGACAAAAAAGCACCCTTATTTGCCGAGTTGGTCATTGCTCGGATTGATAGCCTGCAAAGCAAGGAAGCACTCGCCGCCATTGCCGAGATGGAACGAACCTATCCCGATGGACGATGGAAAACGTTCCTCCAAAATGCTACCTATGAGGTAAATAATCTTCTCCCCGGCTTACCCGCTCCGAACTTCTCCTTAACCACCAATAACGGACAAACCTTTTCCCTCGCTGGGCTAAAAGGGAAGTACATTGTGCTGGAATTTTATAGCCCAAGAGACACGGTTTACCCCAAACAACTACCCGAAATCATGGGCTTATACCAAACCTTCTCGACCAAGAACGTGACATGGCTTTCCATTGCCTTAGACCCCGAAAAAAGTGTTGTCGAGACGTTTGCGCAAAATCGTGAACTACCTCCTCTTCAGATTCTCGAATTGGAAGGAACCAAAGCGCCCATTGCAAAAGCATATAATGTGAATTATGTGCCTCTTCGGGTCTTCATTGGCCCTGATGGGAAGATCATCGGCAAATATGTAGCCAATGCCTTGGGGCTATTTGCGGACGCACTCCATAAACATGTTAAATAAAAGACCCAGAATCATCACATAAACATGAAGAACAGAACTTTTCTTATTGCCGGAAATTGGAAAATGAACACCCTTCCATCAGAGGGCGTTGAACTTGCAAAAGCCATTGCAACCAGCCACACGTCGGCCTTTGCAACCGTTGAAGTGTTGGTTTGCCCACCTTCCACTCACCTTTCATCCGTTTTGGACGCTGTGGGGGCTTCTGGCGTAAAAGTTGGGGCACAAAACATGCACCAAAACGCAAGTGGCGCTTATACAGGCGAAATTTCTGCGGCCATGATTCAAGCCATCGGCTGCACCCATGTGATACTGGGACACTCCGAACGGCGGCAATATTTTGGAGAGACTAATGGCCTTATCAACCAAAAAATAAAACAAGCACTTGCGCACAACCTCACCCCAATCGTCTGTATTGGCGAAACCTTAGACGAGCGCGAGGCAGGCCAAGAATTGGAGGTTGTCACCCGCCAAGTAGAAGGCGCACTTGATGGACTTTCGGCGCAAGAAGCCAATAAATTGGTTTGGGCTTATGAGCCTGTATGGGCCATTGGTACGGGGAAAACGGCCACTCCTGCGCAAGCACAAAACATGCATGCGGCCATTCGGAACTTGCTCACAACTTTGGTCAATCAGCAAGTGGCCAATCAAACTCGCCTGCTGTATGGCGGGAGCTTAAATGCGGCCAATGCCCCAGAATTGCTTGCACAATTGGACATTGATGGCGGACTGATTGGTGGAGCTAGTCTCAAGCCGGCTGATTTTGGTACAATCATCCAAACCGCTTATGGCCTTTCGGCCTAACTCCTGTTCCGGCGGGTGAATGGAACCAAAATCCTTTGAAACAATTACATGAATCCATTCACCTTTGTACTTCCGGATTATGATTAATAAAACGTCGTTACTGGCTTTTTTTGTACTGCTTTGGGCAATTAGCGGATGCTCCGGAACCAAAAAACCAGTTGACTCGCCCAATGCAGGACGAACCCTTGCCTATGAAGAAGGCGTCCCTAATTTTGATATGGAGGCCATCCCCACTTGGCGTGACGACCAAGCAGGTGTAGATTTGTATGTTGGGCTTCCCTACCGTTCGCTCATTTTTTTACGTACCGAAAACACCTTCCATAGCAAATATGAGGCAGTTTTCCGTATTCTGGATGAAAAAGGAAAAAGCACCCTCCGCGAAGAGTCGTTTAATGATACCATTTCCATAGATGACTACGACAAAACACAGTCTATCGAAACCATCAACATCCAAAAACGGTTTTTAGTACCTCCCGGAACCTATACCATTGAGGTGGTACTCACAGATGCCAATTCTAAAAAAGAAGCTACCCGCAGACAACGCATAACCATTGCCGACCTTGCTACGGGAAACGTCAGCATCAGCAGGATTCTGGTGGAAGGCCGGGGCGTTACATCGGGCTTTAAACCTTTGGTGGCATATCACACAGGATCGGACGTGGACTCGCTTCGAGCGGTTGTGGAATTGTACAATGCGGATGCCGCACCCGAAGTTCAGGCACTTTTGGTATTAATTTCCCTGCCCACAGACCGAAATCCCGCGCAACCACCCTATTGGTTTACCCCAACTTTAGGATCTCTTACGCAACAAGGTGTTTTTTACAACCGAGGCGATACACTACAAGTCACGAGAAGAAACATCCAGAATGTGTCTTCGGAGGCCATCATTGAGTTTAACTTGCCCAAACTCAAGCCGGGAACCTATCGTATTTTTATTTCAATAACGGCTCCACAAAAAGGTAATGTCGGGCAAACGACGCTCTTGTTAAAAGAAAAGCGTGACCTTTCGATCAAGTCTCCCGGATTTCCCCGTATCGAAACCTTGCAACACATGATTGAGCCACTCGCCTATATTGCCTATAAACGCGAAATGCAAAATATCTTGAAGGCAACCTCGGTGGAAGACCTAAAGACGAAATTCGATGCCTTTTGGGGTGAAAAAATGCCAAGCCGCCAATCAGGGCTAAATACCATCAAAGAGTTTTACAGCCGAGTTGAACAGGCTAATATGTATTTTTCTACGCATAAAGAAGGTTGGAAAACCGATCCGGGGATGGTTTATATCGTCATGGGCGCACCCCAATCGGTGGACGAGCAATTTGATGCTGAGGTTTGGCGCTATTCCTATTCTAACCGCGACCCACTTTCTACTTTTGTCTTTCAAAAAGTACGGCCAACAGAAGGTGACTTCATCAACTACATCTTGGTTCGTAACCCTTACTTTGAACAAGAATGGCTTCGGCAAATTGAACGGTGGCGGTCTGGCCAAGTCTTCTAAAAACCATATTAGAATTCAGTTTGTAAACTCCTATGCGCAAATTAGAGATAAGCGAACAACTTCGCTGGTACCAACGGCTCAGCTTTACACAAGCTGAAAGCGAATATACGCTGCGCTTAACCTCTTTTCTTTTATAAAGTATTAACGCAACTCCACCATGACAACCAACCGTTTAGAAGCCTTCAGCGATGGCGTATTGGCGATCATCATTACCATTATGGTACTCGAATTAAAAGTTCCAGAAGGTGCTACATTCCATGCCTTAGAGCCTTTGTTACCCAAATTTTTATCCTATCTATTTAGTTTTATCTATGTTGGTATTTATTGGAACAACCATCATCACCTTTTCCAAGCGGTAAAATTTGTTAATGGTAAGATATTACTCGCAAACCTGAGTTTGTTGTTCTGGTTGTCCCTTTTGCCTTTTACAACAGCTTGGATGGGCGAAAACCATTTTGAAAGCAATCCGGTTGTCCTCTATGGATGTAATCTCCTTTTGTGCGCCATAGCCTTTTACTGGTTAGAAAAGGCAGTTATACAAAACGAAGAGCCGGAATCTGTGCTTGGCTCGGCTGTTGGAGATCGTCTAAAGGAAAAAATCTCCCTTGTGGCATATGCACTTGGAACAATCTTTGCCTTCTTTTATCCGATTGCGGGCCTTGTCTTTTTCTATTTTACGGCCCTACTCTGGCTCATCCCCGATAAAAGGATCGAAAACACGTTAAAACAATAATGTACAGCCCTGCAATCTGTAAAGAGGAATTGCTTAAGTCAATGCGAGCTACAGGCTTATATTATTGTTATTAAACTACTTAGGCTCTTAAAATTGATCTATTTTTACCCAGAAACACAACAAGTCAACGGCCTTGGCTGGCTCAACCCAATTGAATATTCGCCCATACGTGTTGGCATGTAAGGTGTGCCATCTTGCCTTAGTACATTTACACATAGGAAAATGCCGCCTCAACATGACTTAGTTAACACTTCTTCGATGATGTACATCAAAATACTACCCATGCAGTATTCGGAGCCTCTTTTTGTTAAATACGCAAGGCAAGTTTGGGTGTTCGGTCACTGAAATAGAGTCCCCAGTGCTTTTCTGGTTCCAAGGGATCATCGGAGCCTTTCCAAGCCTCGTCGAACGCCTCAAAGTAGAACATAAGCAGTTGCTTCTCGTCAACCCATTGCATAATTTGGTCGTAATACTGTTTCTGGAAATGCTCATTGACCCTTTCGGGAAGAATACCTCTCCCATTAGAACGAGTAGCCCAACCAGCTTCGGTGATTACAATAGGTTTATTTGGATATAGAGATGCAACCGATTTGAAGTTTTCTTGCGTAAAATGGAGGGCTTCTTCTATGGTTTTGTACTCCCAAACGGGATACGTATGAATGGAGACAAAGTCTAAGACCTCGGCCAATGGTTTTAGGTGGGCCAATGGTTTTAGGTGATCGAGCCAAGGCAGGTAGTTTTCACAAAACGTAACGGGTTGTGGTGCATGGGTCTTCACTTCTTGCGCGAACGCAATAACACGATCTACCGAAACCAAGTGATCCGTCCAATCAACACAAGCCTCATTCCCAACCGAAAGTGAAAAAACCACTTTTGGATATACATTAGCCCATTGAATGAGCCGTTCAATTTTTTGCTCATTTGCCCGTTTGTTGCGTTCCAACTGCTCGGCTTCATAGACCCCACCCCACGGACAATTATCATTGTTTACTTCGGCTTCAATATAAGCCCCCAGCATAACTTGAAAATCCAACTGTTCTTGTGCAATCACTTGTAGCACCGTTGCAGCATGATCGTCACAATCATACAGCCGCAAGTAATTCCAGTTTTTGCGGAGCAACAAAAGGTCTTCCTTAACTTGCTCGTAACTTGGGTAAGGGCCTCCCGGTTGTTGACCATCCCTGAATCCTGAATAACAAATCGCCTTTCCAGGCCGTAAACCAAACCACTCAAAAAATTGCATTAGAATTTCAGTTTTTCATGTTTGTCCCATAGCCCCCAGTAAGCTCCCACCGTACCCTCTGCACCTACTTTCCAAGATTCATCGAAAGAGGAAAAATAAAAGACGGGAATTTCCTCCTTCTCTGCCCATAACTGTGCATTAATGAAATAATCTCGTGCATTCTTAAGTGATGGAATTGCCTCCTTTTCGTTCTCGCCAGCACTTGGCCATCCCGTTTCGCTGATAATGACGGCTTTTCCCTGCGCCGCTTCTTTGGCTAAGATATACATCGCCTTCATATGTGCCAATGAATTTTCGAAGGAACAACCTTCCCAAAATGGATAACAATTACACAAAATGACATCGCAGTTTTGCGTTATTTCGGGACATAGTGCAAATTCATAATAGGCATCTACATAACCCACTGGAATATCAGCTATCTCAGTTTTCACATAGCGAATGAAGTCAAGTAATTGTTGTTCCGAAAGGTCTTTTCGATACAAAACCTCGTTGCCCACAGCTGCAATATCCACCACACCATCGCGACACAACTTAATCAGGTTCTCCACTTCATCATGATTTACCGCTGCATCTTTGCCCAACCAAGCACCTACCAATGTTTTGAAACCCATCTCTTTGGCTATTTTGGGTATAAGTTCATTCCCCTCAGTACAAGAAAAGGTGCGTATCCAATTAGCATATGGCTTTAGGATGGCGAGTCGCCTTCGTATTTGCTCCTCCGAGACAATATCTCCCGGTTTTTGTCCTTCCTCATATAAACTAAAACAGAAACCATGAACCCCATTTTGCAGTATTTCCGCAAAGGAACGATTCAAAAAAGCATCGTTTTGTTTATCCGTAAAGCTAAAACGCTCCCCTATTTTTAAGGAGAAAGTTTTCTCTTGTTGATATGACATCGTAAATTTTATAATAAGTGGTGGTGACTTTTTAGAAAACAGAAATTAAAGTAACCTCCCGATTGGATAGGCCAGAAAGTCTTGAAGGATTGTTCTCTGTTATACAGGCAGCGCCTAAGACCGGCAAAGGTTATCGAATCGCCAACTCGGTGGCATTGTCGAAGAAATGTTGTTTCGTGAGGTCAAACACCAAGTTAATGCCAGACCCCACATCTGGAAGTTCCTGTGGATCAATCCGAGCAACAAGCGCTCCATCTTTACTTCCGGCATAGATAAAGGTCTCGTTCCCCATAGGCTCTACCACGTCTAAGGTTAATGGCCCGACGGGAGCTGTTTCATTCTCAGTAAGCACGCGATCAGCCACATATATATCTTCTGGCCGGATGCCGAGCGTGACCGATTTGCCGATATAAGCACCTAAAGCACTTTCATGAGTGCGGCCTACGGGTAAATGAATGGTGCTTTGCTCCGAGCGAAAAACAAGAACCCCTTCCCGCTCAACCGTTCCTGAAATAAAATTCATTGCTGGTGAGCCAATAAATCCGGCAACAAACTTATTTGCTGGTTTGTTATATAAATTTAGCGGCGTATCCAACTGCATAATATGGCCATCTTTCATGACGACAATGCGGCTCCCCATTGTCATTGCCTCGACCTGATCATGGGTTACATAAACCATTGTGGTACCCAATTGGCGATGCAATTTTGATATTTCTGCCCGCATTTGCACGCGCAGTTTGGCATCTAAGTTAGAAAGTGGTTCATCAAATAAAAATACTTTGGGTTTCCGGACGATAGCACGTCCAACGGCAACACGTTGGCGTTGTCCACCGGAGAGTTCTTTGGGTTTTCGGTCAAGCATACTTTCGATTCCCAAAATCTTTGCAGCATTATGCACCCGCTCATGGATTTCAGTTTTGTCGAATTTGCGCAATTTCAACCCAAAAGCCATATTTTCATAAACCGTCATATGCGGGTAAAGGGCATAGTTCTGGAACACCATGGCAATATCGCGGTCTTTGGGTGCAATATCATTCACCACCGTATTTCCAATCCGAAGTGTGCCCGAAGAAATTGTTTCGAGACCTGCAATCATCCTTAACGTGGTACTCTTTCCACAACCTGATGGCCCTACAAGAACCATAAATTCACCGTCTTCGATTGTAAAATTGGCTCCGTGAACGGCTACATACCCATTCTCGTATTGCTTTTTTATTTCTTGGAGTTCGACGCGCGCCATAAGGACTTGATTTAATGTTTGTGGATGTTTATGTTGCTTCAAATTACGCTTATCAAATGCAATTTCAAATAAGGTTTTTAGACAAGTTTGTAATTATATTGCCTTCGGAAGCGGTTCCGATATAAAAATGGAGGTTATCATGTCAATCGGTAAGGTCACGATATATGAAGTTGCGCAACATGCGGGAGTTGCCATTTCCACAGTTTCACGAGTTCTAAACAATTCTCCAGAAGTTTCGGATGCTACGCGCCAGCGGGTTCTAAGCAGTATCGAGGTTCTCGGCTTCCGTCCGCATCGTATGGCCAAAATGTTGGCTCAACAAAATTCCCAGACGTTGTCTGTTGCAATGCCTTCCTTTACCGCACTTTTTTATAATGAAATGCTAAAAGGCGTGAAGGATACTATCCGTGAAAACGGCTTCGACCTACTTTTAACAGACTTAAGCTCGCAGAATCCACAAGAGACCTTGGCACGCTTTTTTCAGCGTGGCTCGGTAGATGCATTACTGCTTGCTCTTCCGGGTTTGGATGAGAAATTGCTCTATGAAGTTAGGCTGCTTAACGCCCCTGTTGTTTTGATTGGAACCCAAAGTAACGAGTTTGACTGCTTCTATTGGGATGATACTGCTGGTGCAGAAATGGCTGTACGACACTTGATAGAACAAGGCCATACCAAAATCGCGATGATTGCACCTCACGAGTGGAGCGAAGATGCTGCACCCCGTGCAGATGGGTATCGGAAAGCCCTTTTAAGTGCGGGCTTGTCCTTTGACCCTAACCTCATTCAAGAAGGCATTACCATTAAACATGCTGGACACAGCGAAGAAGCTGGCTACGAGGCCATACAGATTTTGTTAAGAAATGCGCCGGATGTGACCGCCATATTCGCTGCGAGTGATGTCCTGGCGATTGGAGCACTTGCTGCACTGCGTGAAATGGGCAAGCGCGTTCCGGAGGACTTCGCCATTATTGGTTATGATGACCTCAAAATTAGCCGATTTTTAGGTTTATCAAGCATCAACCAGAAGATGTTCCAAGTAGGCTTAGAGGCTGCAACACAAGTCTTACGTAGAATCAACGATCCTAAATTGCCTTCTATCCAGCGAAAGATCGAGCCTGAACTCCAAATACGAATGTCCACACGTAGGAGATAGAACACTTTCACATTATTTCCAAACCTCTAAATTACAAAAGTTTAAACGGCGATTTAACGCTCATTCACATCAATAGGATATCCCACACATTATAAGGTGGGTATAGAATTTATCCACACCTATTTCTCTTTCATAAGCCGTTGTTTATTTTGGTAAAACAGCTTAAACAACCATGCGTACCGATACCATTTTCCACCAGATATTTTCCTGCCAGCCCAATACACTTTTCGAATTATTGGACCAGCCTGATTTATCCCAATACTATC
>Ga0209573_1000455_pt1 | contig 88255 bp, 61 predicted proteins | sample TNRBio252014_DNA_FD_185870 | JGI IMG/M metagenome (GOLD analysis project Ga0209573, IMG submission 185870) | Wastewater treatment Type I Accumulibacter community from EBPR Bioreactor in Madison, WI, USA - TNR Reactor_6/25/2014_ DNA (SPAdes)... | ecosystem: Engineered > Bioreactor > EBPR >... | reverse complement strand
GGCGGCGGTGGTGGTGGTGGCGGCGGTGGTCGCGGCGGCTACGGTGGTGGTGGCGGCGGCGGTGGTCGCGGCGGCTACGGTGGTGGCGGCGGCGGTGGCGGCGGTGGCCGTGACCGTGGCGGCTACGGTGGTGGCGGCGGCGGTGGTGGTGGTGGCCGTGGAGATCGCGGTGGACGCGGCGGACGCGACGGCTTCGGCGAAGATCGCTACTAGTCCCCCAAGCAGCCAATCTGCAAAATTAACAATCTCAAAACGGCATCCTGGCTTTCCAGGGTGCCGTTTTTTTCGTAGCCTGTGGCTGTTATGAACCGCATCTGCCTCTGCGCACTCCTCTTGGCGTCATTTTTCCCCACGCATTGGTCGATAGGGGCGCAACCCCTGAACGTCCTCTTTATCGCCTCCGACGATCTGCGCAATGACCTCGGCTGTTACGGGCATCCGATGGTGAAGACGCCCAATCTGGACCGCCTTGCACAGCGCGGCCGACTCTTTGAAAAAGCCTACTGCCAACAAGCCGTCTGCAATCCGTCGCGGGCCTCGATCATGACAGGCCGCAGGCTGGACTCCCTCCGCATCTGGGATCTCCCCACCCACTTCCGGGATACCACGCCGGACGCCATCACCCTGCCGCAGCACTTCATGAAGAGCGGCTACTTCACCCAGAACGTTGGCAAAATCTTCCACAATTGGATCCACAAACTTGAGGGAGACCCCGCCTCCTGGAGCGTCCCCTCGCAGATGCACTTCGCCAATCACGGCACCGATAAGCCGCAAATGGACGGCCCCCTCCCACCCAGCAGCGCCATCGACCCGAAGTGCGAGTGCCGCGACGTCCCCGACGACGCCTACTTTGACGGTCGGGTGGCCAACCTTGCCATCGAAGCCCTCCAACAACGCCAGGCAGAGGCAAAACCGTTTTTTCTCGCCGTCGGGTTTTGGAAGCCGCACTCCCCTTTTAATGCGCCCAAAAAGTACTGGGACCTCTATCGCCGCGAAGACATCGCCTTGCCCCAGCATCCCGACTGGCCAACGAACGCCCCACGCATTGCGTGGCACGATGGACGGGAATTGCTCGGTTCCGGCCCCAAAGCCCGCAAAGTCACCGCAGATAACATTCGCGAAATGCGTCACGGCTATTTAGCAAACATCAGCTACATGGACGCGCAGATCGGTCGGGTGCTTGATGAGCTTGACCGACTCAAACTCACCGAAAGCACCATCATCGTCTTCTGGTCAGATCACGGTTACCATCTTGGAGAGCAGACCTTGTTCGCCAAAACCTCCAACTTCGAACTCGACGCACGGGTGCCACTCATCATCGCCACCCCGCAGATGAAATCCGCCGGCCAAAAGACTGAATCCATCGCCGAACTGATGGACCTCTACCCCACGCTGGCAGAAGTCTGCGGCCTGCCAAAACCGACGACCACCGACGGCATCAGCCTCGCCCCAGTGCTGACCGATCCGAGCGCCACCGTGCGCGAGGCCGCCCTGACCCAGCACCCCCGCCCCGCTTACTACGACCGCGAAGGCGCCAAAGCCCCAACCCACATGGGCTACACCATCCGCACCGCCACCCATCGTTACACCGAATGGCGCGACTGGAAAACTGGCGCGACTACCGACCAAGAGCTCTACGATCACGTCAATGATCCCGATGAAACAGCGAACATCGCCGGACAAGATCGCCAGAAGGTGATCGTAGAAAGGCACGCCGCACTTCTCAATGCCATGCATCCCATCGTCACGCCTGGCTGGAAGCCCGTGCTGCCGTAACCCAATTCCCCCACCTACTTCCTCCCCATGACCATCCGCATTCTCCTCCCATTGGTCGCGTCGATGACCCTCCCTCTCCTCGCCCAAAAACCTGTCTCCCCAGCGCCAGAGACCTTTCAGGTCAATGGTCACAATGCGTTCATCGAAGCAGCGCCTAAACCGGCGGAGGGCAAACCTTGGCTCTGGTACGCGCCGACGCTGCGTTCCCTGTCTTTCGGGGAGCGGAAGATGTATTTCGAAACCTTCATGAAAGCGGGTATCAGCATCGCAGGCTATGATCTGGGCGAAGTTCGCGGTTCCCCCGCCAGCACGGAGCAGTTCACCCAATTCTACACCGCCATGGTGGAGCGCGGCTATTCACCAAAGCCAATCCTGCTAGGCCAGAGTCGCGGCGGCATGATGACGCTGGCGTGGGCGTTCCGTCACCCGGACAAGGTGCGCGCCTGGGTCGGCATCTATCCCGTCTGCAATCTTGCCAGTTGGCCAATCGTCCGTTCAGAGGCGCAGACGCTCAAAGATTTCGGTATGACCAAGGAGCAATTCATAGCAAAAATCAGCGACTTCAATCCCATCGATCATCTCGACGGACTGCTGGCAAATAAGGTCCCAATGTTTGTGGTGCATGGCGATAGCGATGCTGTCGTCCCTTACCAAGACAATTCCAAACTTCTCAAAGAGCGCTACGAAGCCGGGGGTGGATCGATCACCGTCAAGGTCATTCCGAGCGAAGGTCACAAGGTGGGTCCCTCTTTTTTTGATTGCCCAGAGCTGGTTCAGTTTGTCTTGGGGTTGAAGTAGCGATTGGCAATCGAAGCCTGCCGAGGCACGAATCGATCACCAATCGAATCTACGATGAAAACACTGCTCGCCGCCATCCTCCTCACCACCCTTTGCCGTGCGGCAGAGCCACGGATGAGCTTTCTGGAAAACGATCAGGTCAAGGTCGGGGTGGATCTGAGCCTTGGCGGCGCGATCACCTGGCTTTCGCGGAGAGATGGTGAAAATCGGGTGAACAATTTTGACTACGGGCGGCAGATCCAGCTTTCGTATTTTTCGGGGCCAGTGCCGTTTGAGGCGGAGGGGCAGAAGGCTGCGGAGCACTGGAAGCACCTCGGTTGGAATCCCATCCAGGCAGGCGATGATTTTCATCATGGCTCGCAAACAGTAGAGCATCGAAACGATGGCCAGGAGCTGTATGTGAAGTGCATCCCGCTGCAATGGCCTCTGAACCATGTACCCGGCGAATGCACGCTTGAGTCCTGGCTGCAACTCGATGGCCCGGTAGTGAAGGTGCGGGCGCGACTGGTGAATTCACGCACAGACAAGACACAGTATGCAGCCCGTTTGCAGGAGTTGCCTGCACTGTACGCAAACGCAGCCTTCCACCGCGTGATCAGCTACACAGGCAGTCGGCCTTTCACGAATGAAGCGACGCAGATCATGCCAAAATCAGCCACAAAGCATCCGTGGAGCTTTTGGCTGGGAACCGAGCAGTGGTCGGCCCTGCTCGATGAACACGATGAAGGGATCGGGCTCATCACCCCAGGACGCATCTGGTTCACGGGCGGCTTTGCTGGTCAACCCGGCGCGAATGACACCCATGCGACGCACACGGGTTATCTGGCGGGTCAGGCCCTGGAGATCCTTGATCACAACATCGTGCATGAGTTCCGCTACGAGCTCGTGGCGGGATCGCTGGAGCAGATCCGCCAGCGGGCGAAGATACACCAGACCACGACGCTACCCACTTGGGATTTTACGCAGGATCGCCAGGAGTGGCACTACCGCGATGCGCATGACAAAGGCTGGCCGATTGAAGGGATGCTGGAGGTCATTCCCGACGGCGCTGATCCGCAAATGGTGGGCCCGCCACGGCTCTGGCAGGCGGAGGATGCACCGGTGCTAATCATTGAGGCGGCGTTTCAGACTGGCGAGTCATCTGCAACGCTCTACTGGCGCAAGCTGGGTGCGCCCGCCCCGGGACGTGACGATCACATCACCTTTCCCGTGCAGAGTGATGGTCAGTTTCGCAGCTACGGGGTGCGCTTGTCTGAATCGATCAGCTACAAGGGGCCGATGGTGCAACTGCGCATCGACCCCGCATCGAAAGGTAAGGCGGATGCCGTGGTGAGAGTGAAGTCGATCCGTCTGGCACGCGAAATGCCGTGAGCAAGGTTGCGACGGTTGGGTCCAACAAACGGGGCGTCTTCGTGTCGGGTAGGCGAGGGTTTTCTGGCACCGCCGATTGCAGTCGAGCGCTTCCGAAGCATGATTCAAGCGCCAACCGATCTCCATGAAGCCGCTTCTTCTACTCATCCTCATCGTTACCGCGTGCCAAGCTGAGCCGTATCTGCCGCCGGGCACGAAGGCATTGCCATCTGCGGCGAATGCGGGGCGCGGGCCCTTGGCATTGGTGAATCTGAATCATCACGTACTGGGTCACGCGCGGGTATTTGGTGCCCAGCAGCCGGATTTGTTTGTGGCGGGATATGGCGGGCCGCAGGCGGTGCATTTGTTCAAGTGGGTGGATACGGCGGAGAATGGTGCGCCGGTGTTTGCGGAACCACTGGTGGTGAAATGTGCCTTCAAGGACAAGGGCAGTGTGTTTCAGCAAAAGGACGGCACGATCACGGGGCTGTGGATCAGCAAGGACGAATTAGTGACGACTGTGTTCGATCGCGAGTCGCTGGAGTTTCGCGAAACGAAGCGGGAAAAATTGCCGAAGGGGGTGAAGTCTCCATCGAGCCTCGGTTTCCTCAAGAATGAGGATGGCTATGATCTAGCATTTGAGATATCGAACGGAGCCAAAGGGGCGGAAGGCAGCCCCAACACGGAGGAGTGGCGGCCCTACAACTCTTCAGGAATCGCGCAGGGAGAGCTGCGGTATCGTTATCTCATCGGCTGGCCTTTGAAGGGCAAAGACAAGCAGATCACGGCGACGCAGAACGAGGTGTACTTCTCGATGCATGGCATCACAGGCATCGATCTTGGCGCGGGGCATGAGCGTGACCTCATCACCGGATCGAGACAGGGGAACCTGGTGTTTTATCACAACAAAGCATCGAGCGGCTTTGATCTTGAAACGAAGCGACTCGTCGCGGGTGAAGACGGGAATGCCCTCCGTCACCCCAGCATCAATCCCAGCGTCGCGGCCTACCCAGGCGGACTGATCGCCTGCGGGGAGGGATCATTGTATTTCTATCGCTTCACCGGACAGTGGGCCAAAACGGGAGCCCCCATGTTTGCACAGCCTGTTTCCGTTTTGCAGGAAAATGCGGATCTCTACGCTGGCACACTGCCATCACCCACGACGGTGGATTGGAATGGCGACGGCGTGCTGGATATCCTCGCAGGCAATTCGGAGGGCTTTGTGCTCTTTTTCGAAAACATCGGCAGCAACGACGCACCACGCTTCCTCCCTGCAACACGAGTGCAAGCAGGCGGACGGCCTATCCAAGTGCAGGCCGGCTATGCAGGCAGCCTACAGGGCCTCCAAGAAGCGCGCTGGGGCTACCTCTCGCCCAACTTCATCGATTGGAATGGCGATACGCTCCCAGACATGATCACAGGTGATATCACCGGTAACTACCTGATCTATCTCAATCGCGGCACGAAGAAGGAACCTCGACTCGATCCTGCCCACCCGATCTATTGCGACGGCATTGACCTGCACGGCATGTGGCGCTGTAGGCCCGCGCTAGCCAAGATCGAGGACCGCATCGCTCTCATGATCGTGGATGGCGAAGACCACTTTCATCTCTATTGGCGCATCGATGATTACAATGTGGAGGACGGCGGTAAGCTCCTGTTGGAGGATGGCAAACCCATCTCCAGCAGCGGCGGACCAGGCGGGATGAGTGGCCGCTGCAAACCCGATTTTTTTGACTGGGATCAAGACGGGGCACTGGATCTGGTCATTGGCACCAATCGCGTCAATTGCATCCCCGACAGGGAAAGCGGCTATCCCATGGCCGCACTCGGAACCAATCCCGTCGTCGGCGGCACACTCGGCCAGTTACTCGACTCCGCGCTGCCGACCAAACTCAAAAAGACTCTCGGCACCCCTCTGGTAATGATCAACAAAGGCACCAGCAGAAAAATGCGCTTTGCCCGCCCCCTCCCCTTCTCCGATGAGACCGGAAAAATCATCCAGCCCGGCGGTGCGCACGAGACAGGCGCGGTCGGCACAATGCTCGGCAGCGGCGGCCCGAACCTCCTGATCTGCAATGAAGCAGGACGGCTGTTCCTCATCGCCCGCGACAAGCTGCGCTGGAAATGAACCGCCGTTTTGCTGCGCAAACTCCAACTCCATCGCGTTTCAATGCCGTGAAACTCATCCTGCTCCTCGCACTCCTTTCGTCCAGCCTGTTGCATGCGGCCGCCCCAAACGTCGTGATTATCCTGGCGGACGATCTCGGTTACGGGGATCTGTCATGCTACGGACATCCGGCCTTCAAGACGCCGCGAATCGACCAGATGGCCGCCGAAGGCATGCGTTTGACGCAGTTCAATTGCCCGATGCCCTTCTGCGCACCCACACGCGCTTCACTGCTCACCGGGCGCTATCCGTTCCGCTGCGGAATGACCCTGAATCCCGCCCCAGACGGAGGCCCTGCCACCGACGCCATCGCGCTATCCAGCAGCGAGGTGACGCTCGCCCAAGTCCTCAAGACTGTGGGCTACGCTACCGGGATGGTCGGCAAATGGCACCTCGGCCACCATGACGGATCGTTACCGACGGACCGTGGTTTTGACGAATACTACGGCATCCCGTACTCGAATGACATGCGTCCCGTCCAACTGCTGGAAGGAACCAAAGTCGCAGAAAACCCCGTCGTACAAGCCACGCTGACAAAGCGCTACACGGACCGCGCCGTTGATTTCATCCACCGCAATAAGAGTCACCCCTTCTTTTTCTACTTCGCCCACGCCATGCCGCACAAGCCCCTCGCGCCATCCGAAGAAAGCTACAAAAAGAGCGGTGCGGGCATCTACGGGGATGTGATGAGCGACCTCGATACCAGCATCGGCCGGGTTTTGGATGCACTGAGCGAGGCCGGGATCGATGGCAACACATTGGTTCTCTTCACCAGCGACAACGGCCCCTGGTTCGGCGGCAGCTCCGGCGGACTGCGGGGGATGAAAGGTTCGACTTGGGAGGGTGGATATCGTGTTCCGATGATCGCACGCTGGCCAGGACGCATCCCACCAGGCCGCAGCGGCGCACAGCTCAGCGTCATGATGGACCTCTTCGCCACCACCCTCGCAGTCACTGGCGCAAAGATGCCGGACGACCGAACCATTGATGGCCGGGATCTCATGCCAGTGCTGGCAGACAATGCCCCATCCCCACACGATGTGATCTTCGGTGCGCATGGTGCCAAGCTCCACCACATCCGGGACGCACGGTGGAAGCTCCATGTCCTTCCCGCCAAAGAAATGAGGCTGAAAGCAGGGGCCACTGGCCTTTGGGATGACCCCCGCGCACCCGATGGCGTCACCATTCTGGCACCCTTTGAACAACACAACATCCAAGATCTGCCCTGGGTCGCGGGTGGCGATTCTCCCGCAGCGATGCAACTTTTTGACCTGCAAAACGACCCCGCAGAACACCACGACGTCGCCGCATCACATCCCGGCGAAGTGCAGCGCCTCAAAGCCCTCTTTGACGCACAAAATAAGGATGTTCCAGAGGTCGCACCCGTAAAACCAAGGCCAAACAAGTAAACTTTGTCTCGACTTCCCCACCGTCCCCCTGTTGACTAAGGGTTAGTCATGCCTGCCAAGTCCACAAAACCGACCGCTCTGTTGATCGCCAGCGGCGATCTCCGACTCTCCGCCAATCAAACCTGCTGGCCCGCCCAGCGTGATATGGAGGCAGCTCTGACCGCTGCTTTTGCCAAAGAGGGCTGGAAGCTCGACCGCGCCCATCCCGTCGATGAATCAAAGAAGCACGGCTTCATCGATTCACAAAAAATGGGCATGGAAGTCTTCCGCAGCATCGACCCCAGCACTCCCCTCGTCGTTGCAGAGGCCGTTTGGCAATACTCTCACCACGTCTTGGCAGGGCTCACCACCCACAAGGGCCCCATCCTAACGGTCGCCAATTGGAGTGGCCAATGGCCGGGGCTCGTCGGCATGTTGAACCTCAATGGCTCACTCACCAAGGCCGGGGTCAAGTACTCCACGCTGTGGAGCGAGGACTTCAAAGATACCTTCTTCAAAACCAAACTCGCGCAGTGGCTCAAGACGGGAAAAATCACCCACGATGTCTCCCATGCCAAGCCTCTAGAGAAGATCAAGCTCCCGCCCAAGCTCGCCAAACTCGGTGCGCAGATGGCCACAGACCTTCAGACGAACAAAGCCATCATGGGCATCTTTGATGAGGGCTGCATGGGCATGTTCAACGCCATCATCCCAGATCACGCCCTCCATGCCTGCGGTGTCTTTAAGGAGCGCCTCAGTCAATCCGCACTGTATCACGAAACGCAGCAGGCCAGCGATACGGAAGCCTACACCATCCACAACTGGATGGTGAAGCGCGGCATGAAATTCACCCTGGGCGACGATCACGCCACGGAACTCACTCGCGACCAAGTGCGGCTCCAATGCAAAATGTACGCTGCCGCGCTACGCATCGCAGATGACTTTGGCTGCGAGGCCATCGGCATCCAGTATCAGCAAGGCCTCAAGGACCTCCTGCCGGCGAGCGATCTCGTCGAAGGCATGCTCAACAACACAGACCGCCCACCGGTGAAGTCACGCGATGGCAAGCGCCAGCTCTTCGAAGGGCAAAGCATGGTGCACTTCAACGAGGTGGACGAATGCGCCGGCCTGGATGGGATCCTGACCAAGCGCGTGCATCTGGCCCTGGAGCAGCCCACTGAAAACACGCTGCACGACGTCCGCTGGGGAGAAAAATTTGGCAAAGACTACGTCTGGGTTTTCCTGATCAGCGGCGCAGCCCCTCCGGCGCATTTTGTCGAAGGCTGGAAGAGCGCAGAAGGCTTCCGCCAACCCGCCATGTACTTCCCCAACGGCGGATCAACGCTGCGCGGGAATTCCAAGCCCGGCGAGATCGTTTGGTCCCGCATTTATGTCCAAGACGAATCCCTGCACATGGACATCGGCCGCGGTTGCGTGGTGGATCTACCGCCCGAAGAAACAGAACGCCGCTGGCAGCTCACCACGCCCCAATGGCCGATCATGAGCGCCGTCACCTACGGAGTCAGTCGGGATCAGCTCATGGCAAAGCATCAAGCCAATCACATCCAAGTCGCCTACGCAAATGATGCCGCAGCGGCAGATGAGTGCATGCTCCTCAAAGCCGCCATGGCCAAAGGACTCGGCATCAAAGTCAACGTGTGCGGCGGCAGATCCAGAACACAGGCCTGGGCGTAGCTTCCTTAGCCCCAGCTCCGTGGCCCTGCGCTTCAGCGCATCGAACCGCCGATTCCACTACAATCGACGCACCACCCCGATGCCACACCCCAACGAGCAAAGGCTCAAAGCCACGTCGATCCCCCCATCACTCCCCGGTGGACTTGGCACAGCTTCCTGCCATGATGCAGCATGAAAGCGAAGCTTCTCTTCTGCGCGCTCCTGATCGCTATCAGCCCCCCATCCGCCCAGGCAGCAAAGCCCAATGTCGTCCTTTTTCTCGTGGATGACATGGGCTGGATGGACTGTGGTGTCTATGGGTCCAAGTACTACGAAACGCCAAACATTGATCGTTTTGCAGATCGCGCGATGCGCTTCACCAACGCCTACACGGCCCCACTCTGCTCCCCTACTCGTGGCAGTATCATGAGCGGGAAGCACCCAGCGCGTCATGGCATCCTGACCGCCAGCGGGCACCAACCGCCCCAGGAAGCCGGGCATGCCTTCTTCCCAGAGACCGCCCCGCCCACCAAGCCGATGCTGACCCCTGAGAGCAAAAACTACCTGGACCCCAGCGAGATCACCCTGGCAGAGACCTTGAAGGCCGCTGGCTACCGCACTGCCCACATTGGCAAGTGGCATCTTGGCCTCATGCCACCCTATCGACCAGAGCAACAAGGCTTCGACGTCGCCTTTCATTGCGCACCCGATCCCGGCCCTCCCGGAGGCTACTTCTCGCCCTACGGCGTCGTATCGGAAGGCCGCCCGACCGCCAAGAACAAGGTCGGCACCATCACCGATGGTCCTGACGGGGAGTACATCGTTGATCGCCAAGGCATGGAGGCAGTCAAATTCATCCGCGAAAGCAAAGACGGGCCGTTCTTCTTGAACCTCTGGTGCTACGGCATCCATGGCCCCTGGGGGCACAAACCTGAATACACCGCAGAATTCGCCAAGAAAAAAGATCCACGTGGGCAGCAGGCCAATCCCATCATGGCATCCATGCTCCGCAGTGTGGACGAATGCTTTGGCCGCATCCTTGATGAACTCGATCAGCAAGGCCTTACCGACAATACATTGATCATCTTTTTCTCCGACAATGGCGGCAATACCCACAGCAATGTGCCGGGGACGGCAAAAACCGACGCTGCAGAAAAGAACAAGGGCGATGCGCTCGCCGACTGGCGTAAATGGGCCGGCGATCTACCGCCCACCAACAACGCCCCTCTCCGCGAAGGCAAGAGCAGCCTTTATGAAGGTGGCACGCGAGTCCCCATGATGTGGTCTTGGGCCAATCAGATCAGGCCCGCTACCGTCAGCGATGCCATCGTCGGCCACATCGATATCTACCCGACCGTGCTCGACCTCCTCGGCCTACAAAAACCAGCGGAACAAGTCATCGACGGTATCAGCATCGCACCCGTGCTGACTGGCACAGGTGAACTGCCCCGCAAGGCCTTCTTCAACTACTTCCCCTATCGCCCTAACGAAGGCGGCGTCACCGTGCGTAGCGGTGACTTCAAGCTCATCCGCTGGTTCGGCCCCGGCGTCCCTCGCGAGCTCTACAATCTGCGCGATGACATCAGCGAGACCATCAATCTAGCTGAAAGGATGCCTGAAAAAGTAGCGGAGCTCGACGCATTGATCGATGGATTTCAGGCAGACACAGGCACCCGTTTCCCAATCCCCAACCCGGCCTACAAGCCCCGTGTCCCCGCCACCCCCGTGGTGCGTCCCCTCGGCGGTTGGGTGCCAAAAGGCTGCACCGCAGTCATTGATCGCGGGGCATTGATGGTCACGGGTGAAAACCGCAGCCCCTTCCTCGGCATCACCGCATTGAAACATCCCGGCCCAGTCTCCATGGAGATCGCCGCCAGCGGCAGCGCAGGTCCCGCCCGCATCCAGTGGCGCACCGAAGACCAAGAGACCTTTCCCGAAGAGGGCCAAGTCATCGAGTTCACACTGCCCGGCGGCAACGCAGCTTCAACGGTCAAAGTGGAACTCCCCGTCCAAGGCAGCCTGCAGCATCTCCGACTCTACCTCCCCGCGCAAAAATCGCCGGTGTCACTCAACAGCATCACCATCCATTCGCGCGACCCAAAACCTCAGGTCTGGAACTTCGATCAATAATCCAATGCCTCCCCCTCCCCGCCGCGATCGCCCACCAAATCGACGCCCTTCCCCGCCCATCCAGCGTCGGGAGCGCAACGACACTTCCTGGGAAAACTCCGCTCAATGGTATGACCGCCTCATTGGCGAGCGTGGATCCGAACTCTACCAAAACGTGGTCCTCCCCGGCGCAATCGAGCTATTGAATCCGCAACGCAGTGAGCAAGTCCTCGATATCGGCTGCGGCCAGGGGGTCTTTTCAAGGGCACTCGCCGCCAAGGGCTGCCAGGTCACGGGCATTGATGCAGCAGCGACTCTGGTAAAAAAAGCCAAGGACTACCCGTCCCGCACACCCGTCAATTATCTGCATCGGGATGCCGCAGCGCTCAGGGGCCTCGGCCCATTTGATGCGATCAGTGCCATCCTTTGCATTCAAAACATGGAGCATCTCCCCAAGGTCTGCACCTCTGCCGCTGAGGCTCTAAAACCCGGCGGGCGTATGCTCTGGGTCATGAATCATCCCGCCTTTCGCATCCCCCGCCAGACCAGTTGGGGCTTTGAAGAAGAGCGCAAAATCCAGTACCGACGCATCGATGCCTACAGCAGCCCCATGACCATCCCGATCGTCATGCACCCCGGTCAGAAGGAGAGTGAGAGCACCGTCTCCTTCCACCACAGCCTCACCGACCTCATGGCACCCGCCTTCAACGCAGGGCTCATGCTCGGCGGCCTCCAGGAATGGCATTCCCACAAGGCCAGCCAACCCGGCCCCAGAGCCAAGGCAGAAAACCGCGCTCGCAACGAGTTCCCCCTCTTCCTCGCTCTCCTTTGGCGACGCCTCTGAGGCCCGCCACCCGGGACGTCAATACACCAACTGGCGAAAGTTCTTCACCCGGTGAAACGTGATCAAATTACCATTGTGCGCGGAATGAGCCTTCGCATCACCACTGCGGCTCACGATGCAAAGATCTTCACCGTCGATGCACATGCTGGCGTAGTGGCGGCCTTCCTTCGGCGTTTCACCTTGGGCCACAAGGCCGGCGAAGCACCAGTCGATCATGTTTTTTGAGAAGTGCAGCACGAGACGATGCCGCTCGTTGTCTGGCGTGCCCCAGCGGTCCTTCGGCATCGCATCGGGTCGGACCATAGAGTCGGTCGTTTGCGAGCCTAGCAGCCAGAAGAGCTTGGTTTGATCATCCCAGAGCACGTGAAAGCGCATCTGGCCGCCGGGACAAGGCACGAAGAGCATCGGCGTGCCTGCGGGCGATTTCACGAGCGCCGTGGTCATGCTGCCGTCATCGTTTTCGTGCACCTGCGCGATGGCGGCGTAGTTCGTCATGCCAGTGTTCGCACGCATCCAGAGGTGGAACGTTTTGCCCTGCGGATCATGCCACAGGTGCGTGGGATCGGTGAACTGCACCACGTTCGTCTCCAGCCATCCCAGCGGCGCGATGCCTCGTCCTTTGGGCGGCACGAGGAAGGTCACCTTCTTCCGGTCCATCGGATGAAACGGCAGGCCAAAGGCATTCGGCAGCCGTGTTTCGGGGATGTCCTCAAACACGAGCTCGCTCGCAAAGGTCCAGCTTTCGCGCCGGGTGAGATCGCTATCCGCTTTGGCCCGCATGAGCACAGGCGCGAGGTCCGCCACCTGCCAGCCCTGGATGCCGCGCTTCGGCGCGTGCTTCTCCATCACGAGATACACATTCCCTTTCGCAAAGTGCACATTGCACGCGCTTTGATGCCAGATGCCGATGTCGTTCAAGTGCGAGCGCCTGCTCCATGTCACGCCATCGTCATCGGAACGGATCACCGCCACCTGCTTGTCACGCCCAAGAATGTAGAGCGCATTCCCTGCGACAATCGGCCTCGCAAAGCTCAGATCAAAGTTCGCCCGATGCACCCAAGTCACCCCTCCATCATCGCTGGTGAGGATGCGCGACTCATGAAACGCTTTTCCGTCTGGCGGCACCGGTTTGCCCGCCGAGGAAACTTCATGCGTCACCACCAGCCGCCCCGACGGCAGGCGACAAATGCCCGGCGTATAACCATAAATCCGCGTCGGGTCAGGCGATTCCCAAATCGTGACATGCTCCTGCGCAAGCGGGCGGATCTGTGAGAGCGCAGGCAAGGTGCCGAGCAACGCGAAAAGGCAATGGGCAGCAACGAACGGCATTCGAAGAGGTTTGGTGAATCTCATGAGCATCGCCCACCTTTAGCCATCCAGCTCCGATCACCAAAGTAGATTCGATTGGCAACCGAATCAGACTTCGCAAGACTTCGGTTACCAATCGAGCGACGGCAACACCACGAAGTGAGATCAAAATGCTGTCCAGTCAATAACAGACAACCCGGAACTTAGAGCCCAGTTTATTCAGGAGATGTCATCGCCATGAAGCATGGCTTTCAGAGGGCGACTTTCACCATCACGCCCACCATCAAATGTGGGGCAAAACGAGGATTAGACTTTTTTGCCCGACTGTGTCTCAACATGCCCCATCGCCGCTCTAAGTCACGATACACGGCACGCCGGACGATTCCACTCACAGTCCGATCTTCCACGCGAGCGAGTTATTGCGGCGTCGCCGTGACAGGGTCAGAAAAGTGGATTCGGATTTTTGCACGTCTCCACTGATCGCCTGGGTGCCACCTCGACTCAAACGTTTCGCCCCCGAGGGAGGGATGTGCAGCGAATCGCCATTTTTCAAGTGCAAACCCCACTCCTGGTAACGTGTTGACCTCAAACGAAGCTAGAGCACCAACGTGGTACTCGCTAAATTCTGGCTGAGCAGGACCCCGATTACCGCCCCAAAATCAAGTGCTTGATCTCTTGGATGCAAATTTTTGGCAAAGGGAACGTGTCGAGTTTTTGAACAGCAATTGCAGCCATCCAATCTTCTGGTGACGCATCGTCGCGCATTCCGACAATTTTCTTTTGAACCATCAGAGCTGTCATTCGGGACAACCCCAATGACATCAATCGGATCACACCTGCGTTTGAACTGCCGCACTCCAAATAGAGAGGCAGGGGAGGAAGAATAATCTCGGCTTCTTCTGGCCTACGTTTGCGAAGAACAAGTGCAAGCACATCCAGATAAGCCTTCAAATCTCTGGCATACTGAAAGCGAAGCAACGACTCAATATCTGAGATAACCCACTGGATCACCTGATTCACTGCTTTAGAACCCGTGCCCTCGTCTTGGGAAGCAACTTTCGAACCTTTAGCGATCTTTTCATCGATCAACCAGCGCAAACTTTTGCCTCGCATCCACCAGAATGCCAACCAGACATGAGCCTTGTGATAGGTTCGAGTCGGTGGATTTAGGCGTTCACGAGCGGTCTGCATGACATTCGTGAGCCGTCTGTAGGTTCCCGTCTTCCAGAGATCGAGCGGCACATACGAGTCGATGTCTTCAACCGATAGCAGGAACTGGTAGAGATTTGATAGCTTAGCCGGATGCACTGTAAAGTTGCGTCGAAGGACATCGGCGGGAAGAACCGAGCCCCAAGGAGTTACCTGACGCAATGTCTCCTTCCATCCCTCTGCGTCGGCGTTTTGTGTGTATTTGGTTTCCTGTAACAGGCCGCCATCCAGAACGAAGTCTTGAAGCACTTTGCCAAGAGCTGCGCTTCCAGTGTCGAAGACCTCTTCTTTCATGGCTTGGTCGCCCAGCACTTGGCGAATCGACATACCCCCATCCTCAACCACATCCTCTAGCGCCGAACGAAGGGTCTGTAACTTTTCGCCCTTAAACACCGGCTCTTTCCATGACTGCGGCTGTAAACACCAGATGTTCCCATGGAACTCCTTGCCAAGGCGTCCTGCCCTCCCAATCAGGTTCAGAAATGAGCCACGATCCATCGCTTCCCCCCCCTGCAATGGACGCTCGATCACAATGTCACTTGCTGGCAGATTAACCCCTTGTAGCAGGGTGGCGGTGCAGCAGATGTATCGTAAGTGTCCCGAAGCAAACAGGTCTTCGACGCCTGCCCGTGCAGGGCCTGGCATTTTACTGTGATGAAACGCAACGCGCTTCTTTAGGAGTGCGATTAAAGCATACTTAGGATGAACATGCTCCGTTAAGAAGTCGATAAAATCTTGGATGACTGAAGGGGTATCGCGTGCGGCTGGCTCTCGCTTTGAAATCTCGATTGCTACCTCAGATGCATCGTCTGGACTGTTTGCGTAGATAATGCAACAGCAACGACCAAGCCGCTTGCCGCCTGCCACTGCACGTGCAAATGCGGCGCGCCTCGCATCGGGCTTTATTGCTGTAAAGTCGAAATCCAGTTCCCTCATGCCGAGGGAAACTGCATCGTTGTTGACTACCAGATCGAATTTTGCTCGCCTCAGTTCCTTGTCTGGTTTGACCAGTATAAGGTTCTGGCCCACTGGGGAGAGTTCTTCAATAAACGTTTCTCCGGTGGCGCCAAGTGAGAACAGGTCCAGCAAGTGTTCTGGATTTCGAGAACATGGGCTGGCAAAATACACCCTTGCTGACGGAAATCGGCGCACTACTTGGTCGATGGCCGCATGAAGTTGGATGCCTCTCGCGCCGTCTCTGATCCCATGGGCCTCATCTATCAGCAACATGTCGACCCAGACACCAGCATCTGGGTCTTGGTTTAGCAGTGTAAGGAGACGCTCCTGGGTAAGGACATAGACAATCCCTTTGGGAACATCTTCCTTCACCACCCGAAGAGGAACACATCGGACAGGCACACCTTCAATCTTCGCATCTTTAAGGTGCTTCCGAACGTCGCCTGTGACTTGTCGGATCAGGGCGCGCGTCGGCACGACGTAAACTATCGCCATCGGTTCGACCGATGACTTGATTTTCTGAGCAATATCGACCGCAAACACGAATGATTTTCCTGCCGAAGTAGGGGCTGACACACTTGCTGCGCGGCTGCGTTGCAGAGTGTGATAAAGCCTTGTCTGAAAGTCTGTTAGCGGTCGCGAAACCCCTTCGACGGTGTTTCCATCTCGTCGAACCTCCTCCTCCAGTGCAAATTGCCAGGAGAGTTGGGACGCACCTTCCTCTTTGAGGAAAAGTTCACGCATTAAGGCAAGCCCAGGAAAGTTGCCCAACCGAGCGAGGATTATGGACGCCGCTTTTGCAAGGACTGTTTGCCCAGTTGCTGCGAGGTAAACGGATCGGATGGCAATCTCATATGCCATCCGGCGACTTTCGTTCTCTTCAGAAAAAGCCAAGCAAGAGGCGACCGAGACAAGGGCGTTGATTTGGTCAACTGGGAACTGCTCAGGTTCGTCGATTTGAATACCAGGCAGTATGCTCTGGGCATGTGCCACCATGAGACGCCGAATGTGTGCGGATGTGTTCGGGTCCAGTTTCATTCATGTCGTCAAATCTTGCCGCCAAGAGCCAAATCCAGTTCGCTTCTAAACTCCTCCACAGATGGAAACGGTAGAACGAAAATCTCAAATCTAGCACCCGTCCATTGCAAAGGGGCAAAGTGCTTGGCGATGAGGCTTCCGAAATCATCCGCCTTCTCGAGGTAGGCTTTAGCAAACTCTTGTTCAGCATCCTGAAAGCTTGATTCCAAAGCGCCGCCATACGCTTTGGAATCGAACCCCATCAAGCACGCATGATTTGTCCTCAAGCCTCGCCCCAGGGAACTTGATTGCGCGATCTGACTGGCGACAGCTTTGCCCGCATCATCCAGATATTTGAACTGAGCTGTGACGAGCTTAACCTCTGAATCTCGAACACGTTTCTGGTGAAAAGTCTCGATGCTTTTCGCAGCATTGCGAATGGCAGCGGATGAAGTCTGTTCGAGCTTGGATTCACCGAAAAATACGTCGAACACGCGATCCGTTTCGGACCATCGAAGATGAATGCCATCTGAGCCGAGCACCTCGACATCCGACCTGCCCTTCAATTCCATTTTGCAGACGACCTGAGGAGCCTTCAAGACGACTTCCATAAAGAAGTAGAGGAGCATCTCTCCTGCCTCGCCTCCAGTTTTTGCCCGCCGCAATAGTCGACGAGCCTCACGATTGGCAATCTGGGTGTCTTCCAATGGATATGAGTCACGCCTCTGAAATCGGCGTTCAGAGAGACAGAATTGAATCAAATGATCAACCAAAATTTCAGCCAAAGCCGAGACACGAGGGCGATTGTCGCCGTCAAACTTCAGATGATGAAAGCGGATCTCGATTTTCGGAATTCTTATCGAGCTAACTGAGGGCAACACAGCAATCGTCGACTCAAATCTTGAACGAGAGGCTTCGAGATAACTATTGAGCACCTCCGAAATTTGTTTCTCGGGTGGATCGGGTTCATGGCTATCGGCGTCAGTTCTCATCTTGCATGGATTCACATAGTGGCTCATGGGAAACCAGAACGAATCTGTGCGGCAATCGTATTACAAGCAAGGGCTATTAGGACACCCCGAAGTGTCCCATTCTGCACGCCTATGGCGATCTCTTCTCCTAGCCACCAAGCCAACTCTCGGACGAATCTAATTATGCCTAATCTGTACTACTTCATGTCCGGCAGCGCTTTGAGCCAATCGAGGTTAAAGACGTAGTGATTGCGGCTGCTGATGAGTTGGATGCGGCCGTCGCGGGTCTGGATGGCGGCGAGGTAGCCATTGTGCTCGGCGCGGGTGTCGCTGAGCGGGAACATGTTGCGGTCGATGCCGTTCACGGTGCGCTCTTTGCCGCCGGGGGTGACGAGTCGCTTGTGGGGCCAGGTTTTGCCGTCGTCGAAGGAGATGGCGGCGAAGAGGCCCGCGCCGTTGTAGTCGCCGTTTTGGCTCTTGAAGGTCATGCCGTTGGGTTTGCGGGCATTCGCGGAGAGATCGGTGAAGGAGCAGAAGAGCAGCGGACCTTCGCGCAGGCGGATGAGCGCCTGACGCTGCACGCTGCTGATGGCGGGGAATTCGGTCGCTTCATGCGTCCAGGTCTTGCCGCCGTCGCTGGAGAAGCTGGCGGGTGTTTTGAAGTTGAAGGCCTCCTGCTCGGATTCGCTGTTGAGGCGGCCGAAAGTCATCAAGCGGCCATCATTGAGCTCGACGACTGGCGCGTGGATGCCTGCGTGACGTGTGGCGCTGCCGTTTCGATGCGCGAGCTTCTTGTCGGTGATGAGTTCGGAGGTCCAAGTCTTGCCGCCATCGGTGCTTTTGGTGAGGCTGGTAGTGGTAACATCCTGCGACATCCAGATCGTGCCATTGCGGCTGCGCATGAGCTGGTTTCCGATCTCGCTCCACGGCTGGATGATCTGCGGCTTGCTCCAGCTGACGCCGTTGTCGGTGCTGTGGCGCACGATGTTCTCGCGGTGTCCGCGTGCGAGGTGGAAGAGCGTCTTTTCGCCATCCCACCAGAGTTTCGGCCCGTGATCATTCACGTCCGCGCCGTCCCAAAACAGCGATGCGGGCTCCCATTCGCTCGCACCGACGCGCAAACGGCTGGCGAGGTTGTTTAGCTCCGTGCCAGCCTCATCAACGCAGGAATACCACACCGCGAGCAAGTCGCCGTTCGGGCATTCGGCGATGGCAGGGCTGTGATTGTGCCACGCGAACGTCGGCCCAAAGGAGTTCGGCGCCACTTTGACAAAGGGCTTCGGTCCTTCAAAGAAGGGCACGTCCTGCGGTGGCAGTTCGATCTTCGGTGTGCTTTGAGAAACATTCTGTGCATGAAGCGCAGGCTTCGGCAGCGGCAGTTTCTCACCCTTCGGCCATTCGCCGAGCACGACGCGGAAGCCGATGCGATCATTCACCGCCTCCGGCACCCACGACGTGCGATTCGCCGAACACAGCAGCCGCGTCTGCACGGAATGACTGCCACCGCGGATCACGCGGAAGTCGCCATCGACACGACCGAGCGGATCGGTCTGCTCTGCTGCCTCATACGGCCCATACCAGTCCGCACACCACTCGGCGACATTGCCATGCATGTCGAAGAGCCCCCAAGCATTCGCAGGCGTTTGGGCGACCCTCACGGAGAGCTTCGCGGTCTTCGGCTTGTATTCGGGCGGCAGTTCCTTGTCAGGGAAAAAGCGATCACGCAGGCCAGTGTCACTCGGCCACGAATGGAATCCCGCAGGGAGGGAATCCCCCGTATGAAAAAGCGTCGTCGTGCCCGCACGGCACGCAAACTCCCACTCCGCCTCCGTCGGCAGACGATACGTTTGGCCCTCCTTCTTCGACAACCAGTCACAAAACGCCACCGCCTCATTCCAACTCACCTCTGTGACCGCGTCGTCCTCGGCCTGCCCGCGATGCTTCGGATCAAAGAGCCGATACTGCCCCACCGTGACCTCCGTGGCGCTCATCCGAAAGCCCTGCGCCACCGTCACGCGATGAGCTGGCTTTTCATCCCAGTCTGCGTCATCAAACTTCTCCGCATGCTTCTTCACCTGATAATCCGCTGCCGGTCCGTCCTGCCCCATGGTAAAGTTGCCGGGCGCTATCGAAACCATCTTCATGCCGATGGAATTCGAGATGGTGTCTGCACTGGCAGATGCGGCGAGGAGAAGGAGAATAAACAGAACTGGTTTCATTGTGTGAAGTTTACTCGCCAGCCTGCCGGAGGGCTTCTGCGAGCAGATTGGGTCCGATAAAATAGCCGTTACCAAGCATCGTCTCCAACACAGGCTTGATGGCAGGCAGCAGCCCTCTCTCGGGCATGAGAAAAACTCAGCCATCGGATTGAAACTCCGCTGCCAGCTCCTCGTCATTCAGATCAACAGCGGGCACGCCACAGCGAGCGGCTTCGGCCAAAAACGCCACCCTCCCCATGCAGCACATCGCCGCAGCCTGGCCTGAGCTGATCTCGCCAAGCTCGAAGTATTTCAAGGCCAGCAAAAACTTGCTGCGCTCTGCCACCGCAGCACTGCTCTTCGCGTGCAGTGTCAGCGTCGCAGGAAATTCGATATTCAAAGTGGTGCTCATCACGTTGCAAAGACTGCCACACTTCGGACAGTGCCGCAAGTTGGCAGTGAACGCTCACTTCCGCTGCCACTTGTCGTCTTTCTACATCACCGATGCGCGGAATGGGATTTGCAATGACCGCACGGCTTTCCACACCGATTCGTCACTGCCTGGATGTTGCACGAAGACCACTACATAACCCCTCGCCGACCCATGCTTGCCGCGGTAGGGATTGTTCTCCCGCGAGCCACCCAGCCCATGGCCAAACAGCACGACAGGTGCAGGTTTGGTCTGCCCGGGGAGATACACACGGATCGGCAAATCACGATTCCTCTGCGCATCGTGCACGGTGAAATCCTGCGGCTTGGTCGCCACAGATTCAGGCACCTTCAACGGATCATGGGCAGGCGATTGCGCGAAGGCCGTCGCTGACAGCATGGCAAAGCCGAAATACTTCATGCGAGCAAGATCGATTCAATGGTGCACTGAATGTGTGGGAAATCCTACTTCTCATTCGTTTACCCATCTCCTCCTCATTCTCATGAAACTGCTGCTTTCTCTCGCGTTCGCCATTTTATCCCCCCTCCACGCTGCTGAAACCTACACCGAGAATCCCGGCAAGGAGGGCGATGGCGCTTTTGAGGTCGGGCCTGAGTATCAGATCGACCCAGATCTGACGGACAAGGGCAACCCGCAAGGGCGGAAGTTCGAGTTCATGATGAAGCTGGCGGACAGCAAGGTCTTCGACGGCAAAGACAGGACTTTGGAGCCCGACAAGAAGAAGGTGAACACCGAGCGCAAGATCACGGTGTATGTGCCTGCGGCTTATAAAGACGGCCAGAAGGCTCCGCTGCTCGTCATTCACGATGGTCCCGGGCAGTTGAAGCTCATCAGCAACGCGCTCGACAATCTCACGATCTTGAAGGGCGCGAAGCGCAAGCTGCCGGCGTTTGTGTGCATCGCGGTGCAGAATGGCGGCAACGATGGCAAGAACAGCCAGCGCGGCCTTGAGTATGATACGATGTCGGATCGCCTCGCCCGCTTCATTCACGACGAGGTGCTGCCTGCCGTGCTCAGCAACGCCGAGATTCGCGCTGCGTATCCGAAGTTCGCTCTCACGGAGAACCCGTGGGGCCGTGCGGTGATGGGTTGCAGTTCCGGCGGGGCCGCAGCGCTGACGATGGGCTGGTTTCGCCCGGACTGGTTCCGCCGCATCATCGCCTACTCCGGCACCTTCGTGGACCAGCAGGACGACGACGCGCCCGAAGAAGCGAAGTATCCGCTCGGCGCGTGGGAGTATCATTCCGGCATGAAATTGATCGAAACGAGCGAGCTGAAGCCGCTACGCATCTTCACCCACGTCTCCGAAAACGACAACCGCGCCAACGACGCCGAAGAAACCTACCACAACTGGGTCATGGCCGGCATGCGCACAAACGTCGCGCTGGACCAAAAAGGCTACCACCACCGCTACGTCTTCAGCAAAAAGACCGGCCACTGCGACAAACGCGTCTTCGAGCACACGCTGGCTGATACGCTCGTGTGGCTGTGGAGTGGATGGGAGGGGTGAGGCGGTTTAAGCCGGACGAGATGCCTGATTTAGATGTGGTCATCTGCTCGGTCGTCCATGTGCCGAGCATAGTATTCGTAAGTTTGAGCCAAGCTCCGTAGTGCAGTAGAGACTCGCGGCCAGCGCATCTGGCAAGCATCGGCATTTCGGTGCCATTCGCGTGCAAGCTGGCGTTCTTGGTCTCCTCCCGCATGAATACCGCGGGAAGTTCCACCTGTATTGTTGAAGAGTTCAGTCTCGAAGGTGTCGAGCGCGGTCTCGCCAGGAATGCTCTCCAAGATGTTGCGAACGGCTACACAGGGCCACGAACCATCAACCGCTGGCGGCGCGGATGCGAGCAACTTGCCAATTTCGGCGTCTCCTGGCACAACGCGTTGGCAGAGGGCGCAACGATTCCGCGCGTCATCTACCCACACTCGCAAAGCCAATTCATCTGGACCTCCTTCAGCATTAAGCGCCGGATGAGTTGTCCAAGAATCGAGCAGATTTTTGGCAAGCCTAGCCTTGGATAAATCAGCCTCAGAGGGAACGCTTTCAGACTCATTCGATCCATCCTTTCGATAGATCAGTTCAATGCATTGCACAAAGGAGGCTGCGTTCTTACCCAAGTCTCGTTGCAGATACTTGGGTGATGCATGTCCGTCCCGCATTAGGGGCAGATAGGTCCATTCAAGTCCCGCGACCTGAGCGGAGTCGTTTTCCGGTGCATCCTGAAGGTGTTTTAACACCTTTCCCAGATTGTGAATCAGATGGGAAACATCCTGCTTGGTTTCAGCTACTTTATTCAACGCAGGCACACACTCCTCCAACGTTTGCGCAAGCAGTGACGCAGGAACATCCAAATTTTTGTAATAAACGCTCCTGATAAAATCCGCTGCTACTAACGGCCTGCCATGCTCAAGCAATCGTCGTATCGCCACAGATGCCTGCTCTGAAGTCAGTTCTTGAATGAACGGCCAGACTCGTGACCAGTAGCGGCCCTCCACTTCAGATCCAAGCGACCGAGCAAGAGCCCTGGCACGAGGGGAAAACGGCAGAACGAACAATAGCTCAGTTGTAGCGGCAGCGCTCCATTGAGTAAGCGAAAGCGTTTCGACCCACTCCCATTGCTTCCAGTTAAAGAATACTGATGCGTAGCCTCGCCCGAAAACAGAGATGTTCGGATCGCCGCCGTCCAGATACTGCGGAAGTACCATGGCAACGTCGGGACAAACACCCGAGCGAGCAAGAACGTCACCCACTAGCCCAGGGTATTCTAGTGATGAAGCAAACGCGGCCACTGTCTGAACGGCTCCATCGGAGAAGATTTCGATGATTGCGGCCTTTCGACACTCCAGGATCTGGGCTTCCTGCTCTTCATGCGAAGTTTCTTGGTATGTTCCGATGTAGATATGATGTTGTGCGAACAGCCAACGATGCCGATCAACCGGCGATTTTGGCCGCAAATGCAGTTCAACCTCCCGTAACGAATCAAGCCGCCGGTCTGACATTCGCCAGTCCGCGTTCGTGAAGTATGTGTGGCTTCGGATCAACTCTTGTAAGCAATTCCAGAGAGCCAAAGTGTCTGACTCTGACGCAGCCTTTGTATCTAGCATCTTCAGATGGGTCACCAATGCTTGAAACTGCTCTTCATGAAGGTGGTCAATATTGCCAGTGAGTTCGAGTAACCTTTCTGGCACCGGCAGAGCCAATTTGAACAGACGTTTGCTTGTCCACTCCCATTGTTGCTGCTCTTCTCGTCGGCTGACTATTGGTTTTCGAGCCATTGGCCACTCAAGCCATCGCGGAGGTGTCGTGCCGCTCGCTGAATCATGCCCAGTGGGCAAAATCGCCATGAGAAGCTTCCACGCTTGCTCTGTCTCACGCTCAGTCAGGAGATCAATGACCTCGAAGCGCTGAGTCGGATTCGCAGCTGTTTGTGGAAACCACGGACGGAAAATGTCATGGAGGCTACCGCTAGGCCGAGGGTTCATTCTTCCACCTGGGTCGAGAGCGGCCAAACGGGCCAAAATCAATGCAGTGCGGGCCAAGTAACTTGGATGCCACGCCAACGAGGTAAGCGCCCACATCACATAGTAGTGGCGGCTACTTCCAAAAATACCTCCATCATTCTCTTCGTATAGGCCTGGTAGCGCTGGATGCTGGCGGAAGACATCGCGCTCGACTGCGCTCAGAAATTCCTCGGGCGCGGCCTCTGCCAGGAGCTTTAGAATCGGACTAAGCGTGAACCACCGATGAGTGGTGAGTTCGCCGGCAAGAAGCTGGCCGACAACCCTTCGTGCGTAACCTTGTCCTGCACCTGGGGGCAATGCAGGCAGAAAAACCAGTTCCGCACCAAGCAACGCAACGGTCTCCGCGAGCCCCTCCCGCAAGCCGCCAGAGTAACGAGGCACTTTCCCATGGATCGACGCAAAGACCCGTTCTTCAGAATCGAGTTCGAACCTTGGATCATCCTCAGAAAGGACTGACAAAGCCAACGACGCGAAAGTATCGAGCTGTGCGCGAGTCAGGCGTGGTGCAAGATGAATCCAAGTGTCTTCGCGCGAGGTGACATGCCATTTCGAGCCTGTGCGGCGAAAAGGAGATTCAGGTTTGGTCAACCATGCCGCCGCCATTTCGAGCTCCTTTTCATAAGGGCGGCCGGTTAAGTTCGCGACGAGTTCTCTATCTGCACTCTTGGCGTCATCCCATGCTCCAAACAGGACGAAAGGCGCAAGAAGAGCGCCATCAGAGTCTTGCGCCCATATCGGCAGAGTTGTGCCCGAATTTGGAACGGCCAACCGTTGTAGAACGGCAAGATATCCGCCGCATTCTCCAGAAAGACGAGTCGCGCGCTCCTCTAAGAAGCCAGCCTTGATGAGCGCTTGGCTCACCTCATGACGCCATGCTCTCGGTAGCCGAATTACACCACTATCAGCTTGGGTGGCATATGGCCTACGAGTGATTACATGATGACCTGCTTTGATAGCTTGGGCCACGGCGTTGCGTGCGATTGCGAATCCCGACGAGGGCGTGAGAACGAGTGGTTCTGTGCTTGTTGTTATCTGGTCCCACGCTTCCTGGCTCTCGACAAGTACTAGACGTGCGGGCAAGGCATCGTCTTCCCCTAATGAACCAAAGGCTGCCGCAAGGTAATCCACCATTTCCTGTTCGGAAGAAGCCGCGACTGGTATCTCACGAGGTGCCTCAGCCAATGCAGCGGACAGGTCAGTGCGTGTTTGCTGCCGGCCCGCCAAGAATGCGTCTGCCGGAAGAGGAGGCTGGGTTAATCCAGCCAGATTCTCCCAGTAATTCGAAAGATCACGAACACCCACTGGAACCTTGTCAACGAAGCGTGCGAGCCAAATGTCCACGGCTGGTGCTATCTCAAGCCAGTGTTCCAAGTCGTCGCTGTCGAGAACATGAATGTCGGCCCAGATACCTTCGGCCTTCTTTTCGTCCGCCCAAGCCTGCCTCTCGATCCACTTTTGCGGAGTCACAAAAATGAATACTAGTTGAGCAGCGTCAGCCGCAGGCGTTGATGCCGTGCGCTTTGCGTAGTTCTCCTGAGCTTTGCTTGCCGGTGAACTCCCAGTACTGATTTCCCAAACACTTGAGCCTTTCGGAACCCAGACATTTCCCTGATCAACATTGAGACGACCATCCCAAGATGGCCTCTGGACACCCTCCTCAGACGGAAAAGTGAAGATGTTCTTCCCCTTTGTTGTAGCCCAAATAAGACGGCGCACTAATGCAGGGAGCATGAATCGAGCACTATTCTTTGGTGCCCACTGCTGTAGGTCGATAGCTTTTGTCCAAGGATTATGCATGGTGGAAAATGTCGAGCAAAGGGCGGCCATCAAATACCTGTCCAATTCGGCTTCGATTACCAATCGAAGCTACAGCTCGTTCGGCATCACCTTCGCTGATGGCTTGCACGCAACAAGCGCGTGCTGCAACGCCGCCGCCTGAGGCGCTCATGACTGTAGGGCCGCGAGGAGTTTGTCACCACTGGCCTCCAGTTCTTCCCAAGTCGGCTGCTGCTCGGCACCGTGGCGCTTGAAGAAGGCCTCGGCCTCGTGAAAACCCAGTCCGAGCATCTCCATCGCCTGACCACGAGAAAGCCTGCCTGCGCGGTAGCTTTCGGTGATGAGCATCTCACGAGCGCGTGCAGGTGCATCGGCTGTGTCGAGGCCGAGCAGGCGCTTCCAGGCATCCGGGAGTTCGAGAACGAGTGTCATGCGGCGAGCATACTTTTTCATTTCGGCTCCGCAAGCAGGTGGCTGGGGCGGTCAAAGCTACAGCTTATTCGGCACCACCTTCGTCCACGGGCTCCACGCACCCAGCGCATGCTGCTGGATTTTGCGTTTCCAGATCTTGGTCATGCAGAAGGCGTAGAGCGTGTCCTTGTCTTTGCCGCCGATGGCGACGCCGGTGACGCGGCCACGATCAGGGACGGTGAGGATGACCTGAGTGGGGCCGTCGTCGGCGCTGATTTGGATGCCGCTCTTGGTGGCGATGAATTGACGGCCTTCCTGCGAGTAGCAGAGGCACTCCGCGCCCGCGTCGTCGTCCCAATCTTGGACGTGCAGGTGAAAGAATCGCTCTCTGTGGATGAGCGAGCCGTCGTCGGCGATTTGATAGCTGTAGGCCCATTTGGAGTGGCCTTCGCCGACAGAGAGGAGCCATTGATCGGGGCGGAAGGCCATGCCGGTGGCGAATTTGATGCCCGCATCGACCTGCTTCTTCTGACCGTCTTTGATGAGCCACACGCTGCCGCCGTTGTTGGGCTTCTTCGCGTCGTTGTCGGTGACGTAGAGGCTGCCGTTCGGATGCGCGAGGATGCTGTGCCCGGTGAGGCCGTCCAAAACGAGGCTCGACTGGCCGCTGGCGTCGTAGCGGAGGAGCTGGCCAGATTTCTCGGAGATGGTGTAAAGCGATCCATCGGCTCCAACGCTGACGCCGTGCGCGTTGCCGGTTTTTTCGGCGAAAACGCTGATTTGGTCATCGAGGCCGATGCGGTGGATTTTGTCGGCGGAGGTGTCAGCGAAGAAGATTTCGCCGTTTGGCGCGGTGGAAGGCCCGCGCGTGCTTTTGAGGCCTTCGGCGACAAGTTTCCAGTCTTCGCCGGGAATGAGGATTTCTTGTGCTCGCGGGGCGCTGGGGCCTGCGCGGACTTTTTCGGGCCAGTTTTTCCAAAGATAGGCCATCGCCTCCATCCAGTGGTCGGCGTAGCCCGCGCCGTGGCCGCCGTCGATGATGCGGAACTGGTAGTCGTAGCCGGAAAATTTCAGCGCCTTGTCCATTTCCTGATCGAGCAGGAACCAGTCGCCCGCCGCGTTTTCCATGTCGCGCGTGCCGGTGGTCAAAAACGAGCGGATGGGCCGCGCCTCGAACTTGCGCACCATCGTGGGGAACTCATGTCCGCCGCGAAACGCGACCCAACTGCCGCTGGCAGCATACACGCGGCTGAAGGCCTCGGGCTTGTGCCACGCTGCCGTAAACGCCGCGATGCCGCCACTGCTGCCTCCGGCGATGCAGCGGTCGTTGCCACTGGTGCTCAAATTGAGCTGATACTGCTTCGCGACGAAGGGCAGCATTTCCTCGTCAAAGAAGCGCGCGTTGTTATCGCTGATGCCGTCGTATTCAAAGTCGCGATTGCGTCGGGCAGCGGTGCCCTTCATCGGCGCAGGCACCTCACCGGGCCGCACAAAGACACCGACCATCACGGGAATCTCCTTCGTGGCGATCATCGTCTCCAAGGCGGTCTTTTCGCGCGGATTGAAGCCATCGGTCTTCACATAAACGCACGCCGGCTTGCTCGCGTCGTATTGCGCCGGGATGAAGACGGTGACCTCGCGCACCGTGCCGGGGAAGACTTTGCTTTGGGAGAACGTGAAGGTCTCGATGCGGCCGGGAAGGATCGCCTCGGGCTTGATGGCGGGCGGTATGTAGGTCGGAGCCGCGTCTTTCTTCGCCTCCACGATGCCGCTGCCCGCGAGCGGTCGGACGAACCACTGCAAATGCGAATCGCCCTTCCGGTGCTGCCAGAGATCGACCTTCGCGCCGACCTCCTTTTTGCCGCCTAGATGATCGAGGCCCATGCCGGGTGCGTGCTTCGGCTCGATGGCGTAGCTGCCGTTGTCCTGCTTTATGAGCGACCAAAGCTGTTCGTCGGATTTGTTATCCTTCGCGAGGAGGACCTTCGTGCCATTGGTCGTGCCTGCACCATCCACGGTGAGTGCGAGACCCGGTTGCGAGGCGGGCATGAGCCACGCAAAACCATCGCCACGCGGTTGGATGATCCACTTCTGATGCGGCGCGTCGGCGGGTTTGTTGATGGAGACGGAGTCGCCACCGACCTCCAAAACGAAGTCGGGCGCGCTCACGGGCACGATTTGGTAGGTGCCCCAGTCCTCGGCGAGGGCGGTGGTGGTGAGGATCGTGAAAAGGAGAAGGAGTGGCTTCATGCGGATTCGTCTGAGTATGACAAAGCTAGTTTGATGTCTGCTATAAGCCTAAACATCAGAACAACAGCAACTCTTCATCGCTTGGCATTTTTCGCCATGAATCGAACTGAGCCTGATCACACCTCGCAAACTCCTCCATGGTGCAATCCCTCGAATTCCACGCGGAGTTCAGGTGTTGGTAAGCATGGCTCATTTGAACCTGAAATGCTTCGAAGCCAAACTCAGAGCGATTCATAGCCTGAAGGATCTTCTGCATTTCATCGAGAGCTTCTCGAAGGTGAAAATCGATAACCTGTTTGTTCATGGCTTTGATGAAGGTGGATTGGCAGGCGGCGTCCAAAGCGTGGCTTCGACAGCGCGGTCGGAGCCTTTGGGACCATTGAAGTAGTAAGCAGTGAGAACGCGGCCATCGGGACGGACCACGGTGCGCGAATAACCTAGATCGCCGTCGAAGCCATCGTCGCGCAGGATGATCTCGGGTGTCCAGGTCTTGCCCTCGTCGCTGCTGAGGCGTGCGCGGATGCCGAAGGGCTTTTTGCGATGGCCGAAGGTCACGCAGAGGCGGCCATCGGGCAGCAAAACGGTGGCGGGTGGATTGCCGCCGATGTTGCCGGTGACGTCACTGACCTTGAGCCACGTCGTGCCGAGATCATCGCTGCGCCAGAGTTCGATGGTGTAGTTGGGCTTGCCTTTGCGAAGGGTGGTGAGCAAGGCCCCGCCTGCCGTTCGCACGCTGCTGGGCATGATGGCGAAACCGCCCTTCGGTGGCTCCTCGCCGATGTAGCCCTGCAATCTCCACGTCATTCCGCCATCCGTCGTTCGGGCGCAGAAGACGCGGCCTTCTTTGTGGTCCGACTTCTTGCCGCAACTGCCAAACATGAGGCACTCACGCGGCCCGATTGGGATCAAGTCGGTGCGCGTGGAGATGCCGTCCACGCCCTCGACATCGAACTTGAACGGCCCCTGCCAAGTCTTGCAGCGATCCTGCGTCGTGTAGAACCACGACGGGCCGACGTGCAGGCTTTTGAAGCGAAACATCATCGCAAAATCCGGTGCCATGAAGTCGAGTGGTTCCTTCAAGGCGACAGCCTCGGGCTCGTTCTTCCGGTCCGAGTAAGGCTGATCGGCCTCGACCTTCCACGTCTTCCCACCGTCGAGACTGCGAGCCTGCACGCGATGGCTCGGCTTCGTGCGGTCGATGCGATGATCGGTGGTTGTCTCCTTGTAGTAAGTGGCCGTGAAGCCCAGGACGAGTTCATCGCCCCACTGCCACAGCCCCTGATTCGCCGGCCAACCGCCGTAGCGACCGGGCTCCTTGTAAACGATGATGTTTTCCGGTGATGCAGGCTTCAACGTCGGCACGGCGGCCGCGTTGGCCTTTGGATCGCCGGTGTCGAGCTTGGCTGCGTCTTGAGCCATCGCTGACCAGGACATCAATGAGGTGGAAGCGATGAGTAAAGTGACACGATTCATAAAACGGGAAACGAGATGCCGGGATCTGAAGACACTACGGAACGCCTGCTTGGCCGTAGAAGGACAAAGTGAGCGTAGAGATGTTCTCTTTGCGATCCTTGCGTTTCTTTGCGGAGATAAACTCACGCCAGCTTGTAGCAATCCGCCCACTCGGCGCGGGGCGGCGGACCTGCTAGGCGGGCATTGGCTTCGTCGTTCCCGATGAAGCGCTTCGTCGCCGGATCGAACTTGAGATCGACGTTCAGATACTCGGCGATGGTGCCAAGGTTCAGAACCTGCGTGAGCAAGCCCGAGACGCTAAAGGGTGACTCGGTCTTGCCTTCGCCCATGCAGGCGTTGATGAAGCTGTTGAAGTGATTGCGCTCCAATGGATGCAGTCCCATGGCTTCTTTGTGTTCCACCATCTTCGCGCGAGGATACAAGAGCGAATGGCGGTCGTGCGAGCCGCGCTGGACGAGGTAGTCGCCCTGTTTGCGGTGGAGAAGTGATCCTGCATTGCCGGGATTCGGGATCACGACTTTGCCGTCGGGTCCCGGGTCGCCATACTTCTCCTCGATGTCGAATTTGATGTCGCCACCGGCTTTCCAATGCAGCTCCACGGCGGGCATCTTTTCGCCACGAGCCGGGAACTCAAAGCGAATGTCCGAGCTCAGCGGATAGCTGATCTGGTTGTAGTCAGCGAGTGCCAGCGGCGTGATGCGCGTCGGCAGGCCGAGCTTCAGGTGATCATGCGCAAAGTCGATGATGTGAGCGCCCCAGTCGCCAAACATGCCTCCGCCATAAAGGTGGAATCCGCGCCAGTTGAAGGCGTGATACATCTTGCTGAAGGGTTTGACCTCCTGCGGTCCACACCAGAGATCCCAGCTCTTCAGCGATTCGGGCATCGGCTCTGCGGACGGATAGCCTTGGATGCGTTCGGCGGCGTTCATGAACCACAGCGAGGGCGACTTCCATGCTTGGATCTTCACGATGTCATCCACGATGCCCGCCGCGAGCATTTGCTTAAACTGCTCTGCGCCGGCAGAGGTGTGGCCTTGATTACCCATCTGCGTGACCACTTTGAACTTCTTCTCAGCTCGCATGAGGATCTCCGCCTCTTCAAAAGTGTGCGTCAGCGGCTTCTCCACATACACATGCTTGCCAAGCGCCATCGCGCTGATCGCAGCGGTAAAGTGCGTGTGATCAGGCGTCACCACGCTGACGGCGTCGATGTCCTTGCCCATCTTATCAAGCATCTCTCGGAAATCGTTGAAGCGCTTCACATCTGGGAAGGCCTTCAGGTTCTTCTCCACGCTCTTTGCGGTGACAAAATCCACATCCGTAAAGGCCACTGGCGTAGCGATGCCACCCGCGGTGAGTCCCGGAATGACACTGCCCGCGCGTCCGCCGATGCCGATGCAGCCGAGATTAATGCGCCGACTCGGTGGCAGCTTCGGATTGTCTGCCGCGCGCGCGCTGGTCAGGTAAGCAGGCAAAAAGGTGAAGCCGAGTCCTGCGGCGACGGACTGTTTGACGAATCCGCGACGGGTCGATGGACGGGATGTTTCAGGTGTTTTCATGGTTCAAGAAAATTGGCGAGGCGATGAAGGTAGGTGACTCACACAAAGAACGCCAGAAGGGAATCGATCTGGCAGGCACAGATTCAACTTCTCGCAGCGGTTCAGAAAGAGCCGCAAAATCATGAACCTCACCCATCCACACGCCATCCTCGGCTTGTTCAGCAGCCTCGCCATCATGGCCGCAGGAGCCGCCGAGCCTCCATGCATGCTGTTTCTCGGTGATGCAGGTCACGATGCCACCGCGCCGAGCGGCACGCGTTCGGGTTATGCCATCCTGCGCCGCGAAGACGGCAGCTTTTGCTTCTACAATCCCTACGCGCCCAGTGAGGAGCCGCTGCGTTTGCCGGATGCGAAAGGCGTGAAGCACACGCTTCGGCCTGCGCTGCCCGAGAGCCTCGCCAAGTCGAGGGTGCTCATCGAGAGCGGCATCCTCAACAACGCGCAGACCTTGCTCGCCGCCGATGGCACCGTCCGCAGCATCACGGTGAAATCCGAGCGGCACAGCAAAGAGGACGCGGCTCGCATCGGCCTGCCGTTGTATTTGGATGTGTGGTATCGGCAGGGGAATGCCACGGCCGTTTCCGAGCCGATGCGCACGTGGCGCGGCTACAATGGCTCGCAGATGGAGTATCAGCGCCTCGCAAGCGGTCGCCTGCTGGTGCCGCATGGCAGCTATCGTCCTTTTGGAAAGGCCGTGCCGCCCAACGGTCGTCACGAGACGGTGATCGAATACTCCGACGACGGGGGCGCGAACTGGCAAGTCAGCGCCTCAAAACTCACCTCGCCATGCTACGAAGGCTACAACGGCTCCAACGAGGGTGCCTGCGAGCCGTGCTTCGAGGAACTCCGCGACGGCTCGATCTGGATGCTCATGCGCACGCAGGCTGGCTGCATCTACGAGTCCATTTCCAAAGACAACGGCACCACATGGTCAGCCGCTGCTCCCACACGTTTCCGCACCTCCACCGGTCCCGCCAATCTTCTCCGCCACCGCGATGGACGGCTCGTTTTGACCTGGAACAACCGCGAACTGCCACCGAAGCACGAAGGCGTCGGCGTCTATGGCGGTCGCGATGCGCTGCACATGGCTATTTCGAGTGATGAAGGCCGCACCTGGCAGGGCTTTCGCGAGATCTACCTCGATCATCGTCGCAACGACAACCCCGCCGCCTCCGGGGACCGCGGCACCGCCTATCCGCTCGCCGCTTTCACGGAAGATGGCCAGATCGTCGTCCTCGCCGGACAAGGCAAAGGCGGACGCAATCCCATCCTCGTCGATCCCGACTGGATCACCGCCACCAGCGCCGAATCCGACTTCCGCGACGGCCTCGCGCAATGGACGGTCTATCAACACATCGGCCCCGCGAAGCGCTGGTGGCGTGCTCGCCGCATTGGCTGCGAACTTATCGAAACACCCGGTGAAAAAGACACGCGCAGCCTGCACGTGCGTCATGTTGCCAGCGCAGATGCCCCGAGCGAACCCGACACCGCCGTGTGGAACTTCCCCAACGGCTGGCGCGGCGAACTCACCGCCCGCATCCGTCTCCCCGCTGGCTCGCAAGGTGCCATCTTCTCCCTCAACGACCGCTTCTTCGATCCCTCGAACACCGTCGGCGAAGACACCGCCGTGTTTCAGGCCCGTGTGACCGCTGAAAACACCCAGCCGGACACCTGGCACACGCTTTCCCTCCGCTGGGACCTCGGCAGCCGCCACTGCGAGTATCGTCTCGATGACAAACTCATCGCTACCCTCCCGCTGCACTCACAGACGCTCAATGGCCTCAGTTATGTCCGCATCCGCTCCGCCGCGAGCACGCCCGACCCACACGGTGTCATCATCAGCCATGTGAAGGCTCAAATCGCCAATCCCAACGCCCCAGCCGTCACCACCGAACAAGTGGCAGCGTGGCAGCAGGAGTATGTGAAGACGATCATCTCACGCTGGTGACCCAGTGTGGTGCAGCCTTCCCGGCTGCCTCTGATGCATCCAGAAGACTCAACCACACTACGACTTTCGCGCATAGGGCCCGAGATGCTCATGCGCGATGAGCCATCGGCCATCCACCTTCTGGAGGATCGTGGTGCCCCGACCACCACCCTCGGCCTCCTGACCACTGATGAGACCCTTCCAGCGAAACTCGTACCGACAAACTGCCACGTCATCCGTGACCACAGTCCACACGATGTCGTGAAGGCTGAAAACTTCGTTCTCGATCAGCTTGAACGTCTTCTCGAAGGCAGCCTTCGCCGCCGCTTTGCCGACAAAAGTGTCCTCCGTGAAGACGAACACAGCATCCTCGGTGACATGAGGTGCGATTTGATCCCACGAATGCGTGTTGAGTGACTCGACGTAGGTCGTGAGAGCGGTTTCGTGGTTCATGACAGGATCAAGGGCGAACACGCTGAGGGCAGTGGACAAGAGCAGGCAATTCAGCAGTTTTATGACTTGGAGAGGACTTTTCATTGGAGTGGCTGGTAAAAAATATAGGGGTAAAATAGGATCGTGCAGCATGTGCCTTTGGAATCATCTACCCACCATCTTTTACCAGCCATTCATCCGCTCTACGATTTCGGCTTCGCACTCCAAAGCGCCAGATTCCGAAACTGGGCTCCCTCCGCTTTAGCCACGAATCCCACGCGACCTTTGCGGTCATTAAATCGCTCGTGCCTGGCTTCCAACATCAGGTCGTCGATCTTCGCGAAGAAGTGATCACCACAAACTTCGACGGTGATAGTGTGCCACGTGCTCGGATCCAGTTTGACCTCGATTTTCTTCAACTCCTCACGCCGCGTCTCCTTGGCGATGCCGCTCATCTTTTGAATCCAGATCGCCGTCGGAGTGATCATGACCCGACCTTGGTGAAGGTTCGGTTGATTCGTGTCGCGACATACAAAACCGATCTGCGGCGAGGCACCCAGCTTAAACTCGCCAGTCAATACATAGTCGCCAAGATCGACGATGTGCTCACAGACTGCCTCGTGCCCATTCGGACGTTTCTCGCTCGGCCCTTCCTGAACCGCGTAAGCCGCACCCTCCTTGATGCTCCAAGTGCCGATGCCGCCACGCCAGCCCTCGGTGCCGGGTTGCTTGCCGCTGGTGAAGGACTCCGGCCTATCGAAGGCCTCCGCAGCGATGAGTCTATCTGGCAGGCAGGTCTGCGTGGTAGGCGGAGTCGGATCAACTGCGAAGGCAAGCGTTGAAGCGAGCAGGAGGGCGATAAGTGATGGTTTCATGGGATGAGATGATGTCGGCGAGCCTTCCAATAGGCGGCAAGGTGGTAAACGAGGCCACAGCTCGCATTGTGCGTGTAATCGAAGTCGCTGATGAGTTTTTGCAACGCAGACCGCTGTTCGGTGGTTAGCGTCGGCGAATCGACCATGAGCAAAATAAGCGCGGATTCGCCTGCTTCGCGGGTGAGGTGCCAGATTTCGCGAAACGGCCCCCACTGCGGATTCGGGTAGCCCTTTTGGTTCTTCCACTCGGGAACCGTTCGCCAATCAGGACCGAGCATTCGCATCTCTTCGGGGCTCTTTTTTTCGATTTGGGCCAGGACGCTCGTGAATCGCTTCGCAGCCAAATCGCGAACGTGAAGCAGGTGCGCGTGGATTTGTGCTTTGAGCCCCAAATCAGGCTCCAGGGCATGCAGAAGCTCCAGCGAGCACTGCATCTGCAGCAGCGCGTAGGCAGGTTTATTCTCGCCGGGATTCGCCGACTGCGCGATGGACTCGGCGGCATATTTCCGCCAGTGCTCGCGGTAGCGTTCGTTCTTCGTCACATCCCACGCCGCCGCGTAGATCATCGGCAACCTCGCTGCCTCGTGCGACTGCACCTTCCACATGCGACAGATGCCCAGCGGGCAACGCGTGCCATCCGAACGGCAGAAATCGAAGTCGTTCTCCGGCGTCACAAACGCGATCATCCTCTCCGCCACATCGGCGAGGATGACGCGGATCTGCTCCTTCGTGGCTTCACCCGCCAGCGGGCTGTGATAATACTGCCACAACCCGTGAACGAAGTGCGTCACCTGGTCGCGTGACGAGTTGATGTAAGTGCTCGCGCCGTCCTCCGGGCAGACATTACGCGCCACGAAACCCTTCACGCCATGCACCGTGACGCAGCGCTTGAGTCCCGCAAAAACGTTCGCCGCCTTCTCTCGCAGAGACTCGTCCTTCGTGACCTCAAACCGATCACACAACACGCTCAGCATCGCGCCACCGAGGATCGCACCGTCCTCCATACCCGTGCTGTAGCCACAGGGATTGGGGTATTGCCTCTTCACCTCATCCGCCGTCGGCAAATGCGCTTGTTCCTTGCCCTGATCATAACTACTGAGGTAATCGCCAAAGGTCTGCACCTTCGGCAGATAGAAGCGACTCCAGACCATGTGCCACGCTTGTTCGATGTTATGCGCACTGGCATTCTGGGCATGAGTTTGACAGCAAAGAAACGCAAAAAGAGGAAGGGCAGCCAATGAAAGACGGAGCATGGGTAATAGGGAGTTTAGGTGCCTGCTATGGAGAGCAATCTGGTGAAGGAGGTTCTGCCTCCAGACGAAAAGCAAGCTCCCGCGCGAGGGACTCGGGCACGGGCACACGCTCGGCGAGTTTCTCAGTGCTGCGGGCATCGACTTGAAAGCGCTCGCCCATGACCACGCTGAACCAGCGCTCACGGTCCATCACCACGCGATACATTTTCTCGTCCTGCGTCTCGGCGAGGTAGGGAAGGTAGAGGCGGATCGACTGGCCGCACTGCTCCACTTTCGCGCCAATGCGGTCCACGCGCCCCGTGCGTTGCTCCAGCGTGCTTGGGTTCCAGCACAAGTCGTGATGGATCACATGGCGGCAGAATCGGTGCAGGTCCACGCCCTCAGCCATCACGCTACTGGCGATGAGCACCTCGGGGAAGAACGGGCTGTTGAACGTCAGCATCAAACGCTGCCGGGTCTCTTGCTTCGTCGCGCCGTTCACGAGACGGACGTTGGGCAGAAGCCGCTCGTGATGATCGCGTTGCGCCTCGTCTTCGGTGATGGTGCCGAATACTTCGTCACTGGTGATGGTTCCGGTTTTGGCGGCTCCAATCGCGAGGAGGTAGCTTGCTCGTTTGTGCGCTCCGCAGCGCACGTCCAGAACCTCGAAGAAGCCGTGCAAGACATCGCGCAGCGTCATGCCGGAGCCGTCGCCTTGCTCGAACGCGAGAGCCACCGAGGCCGCGTCAAGATGACCGCCGTGCAAAGGAAAGTAGCGGACCAAGAACGAAGGCGTTCGCAGGTAGCGCCGCGTCACATCGAGCAGCGCTTCACGATGCTCCTCCAGGCCAGGATAGTCCGAGAGCAGCCTGCCGATGTGCTCATCACAGGCCAGTCGAACTGGCGAATCGGCATCAAAGAAGCGCTTTCCGAGAAGGTCCAGCCGCTTGCCAACCTCGTGTAGCTCGCAGCCCAGTTTGGTAGCGCCCATTTGCTGAATCTCACGCTGAATCAAACCCGAGATCACCTGTCGCAGCACGCGACCTGTGACGACATAGTGGCAAAAGACCAGCACCTTCTCGCCGGACTTCCACGCAGCGAGAGCGCGCTTCGCCGTGGCGGCGATCTTGGGGTGCGACGCGGAGCTTTCATGGGCATCCAGAGGCAACGCCTTCTCAAGCTGCTGCAAATACCAACGCCCCGCCTGATCGGGAGGCGCGGCTTCGGCGGCTTCATCGTCCTCGGTGAGTTGGCCGTTTTTCTGCCGCGTTTGCAGGAAGGCTTCATAGCTCGATGCCAGTCCTTCGGCGAAGACGGGGCGAGCATCAGGTGCGCAAAGGGTGGCGCGTGCGGCGAGCAGGAAGGGCAGCAAAGCAGTGCCCTCGATCTCCAGCCCTGGCTCGTCGCCGGGCTCCACGAGATCAGTTTGAATGGCGATGCCTGGCAGCGTCAGGCGACGAGGCACACCGTTGAAAAAGCGTGAGCGCAAGTGCCGCAGCACCCACGGACGTAGTGCCGTCTCAGCCTCTCTCATGCGCGTGAAGGTGCTGCGATAGCAGGTCAGCACACGCTCGCCGGAGGGCGTGAGCATCCCGGCTTTCAGCACCGCATCCCACCATGCGGAGGCATCTTCAAAGCGAACGCCATTTGCCATTAAATCGTCCGCACGCAGTCCACCCCAACCGGCATCGAGATTGAGCGCGGATTGCTGTGCGGCATCAAGGCGGTGGCGCAGTTCATCAAGAGCAGCCTTGTAATTGTCGCGGCTCATCGTCGGCGCGGCAGCTGACTTCCACGCGATGCCATCAAAGCGCTCCAGCACAGAGCATAGCTCGTGGTGGCCGAGCTGGAAGGGCGTGGCAGTGAGGAAAATCATGCGCTCGAACACGCTATGCAGAGCGCCTCGCTTCATCTCATCCGCATCGCCTTTGGCGTCCTCATCTTGAAACAAGCCAGCGAGATTCGTGCCCGCATTCTTGAGGTGATGCGCTTCGTCCATGATCAGCAGCGGCAGCTTGAGACGCAGCCCGGACACGCACTGCTGCCAGATGGTCTTCATCGTTTCTGACAAAGCCGCGCGTGCATCGGAGAGTCGTCGTTCATACGTTGCCGAGTCCCGGAAGGGAATGCCTTGAAGCGCCGCGAAGACATCACGCGTGTCGAAGTCGCGCAGCACCTCGATCACATGCGCGGGCACGGGATCATTAGTCATGTCTTCCGCGAGACCTCGTCGATTCAGCAGCGACAGCCACTCGCTCGCCGGAGTATCGAGCAGACGCTCCCAGATGTCCTCACCGCAGCGCTTTTCCAGCCAGCCAAGCCAGAGCAGCCTGCCCAGACAGCGACCGAGCGCGCGGCGGAGATTGCCGATGTTACGCCGACCTCTGATTGCACGCTGAATGATCGCGAGCTTCACCCAACTGTCGCTCAGACCGCGATGCATCGCGCCATGCGTGAGGAAGATAAGCGAGGCACGGCGCTCGACAGGATCATCCAGCAGCTTCAGCAACTCCACCGCCGTGCCTGCCGACTCCGCGCGCACACGACTGACGGCTTCTGGCGCAAGGCAGCGCTCTTTGAACAAGGCGAAGTCCTGGGGCCACTTCTCCTTCAGCGATGAAGGCACCATCACCACCACGGGACGACGACGCTTGTCCGAGAGCGCCACGGAGACTGCAACGGCGAGCGCGACGAAGGTCTTGCCCATGCCCACTTCATCCGCGAGCACGAGCCCCGGTTGATCCTCAAGACGACGGAGCATCTCGCGCGCCGTTGCGGTCTGGCGTCGCGCATCTTCCTCACTGATGTGGCCGCTCACATGCAGGTTCATACCTTTGGCCAAGGGGTGCCACGCGCTCATACGGACACCTCCTCGAAGACAGCGGACGCATACGCCTGCATCGCCGGATCAGCGGTGAAGGCATCCGTTGGAATGGCGGCTCGCAGGTCGGCAATCACCTCGCGCAGCGCCGCACGCAGCCGTGATTTGGACAGGCAGCCCGGCGCTTCGACCGGGGTGACGCGGCGCACTTGCAGGCACAGCTCCAGCAAAAGAAAGGCGCGCTCGGCATCCGATTTTGCCTCGCGTGTGATCGCATTGGCGAGCGACAGCACGCCAATGGGTCCGCGCAGCCGCCAGTGGAGCGCAGCCTCGGAGGCGACGGGTTTTTCAAGCCGCTGGCGCAGACCGTTCAACGCAGCGGCGACACGGCGCGTGCGCTGCAAAAGAAAGGCGGAGGTGTCCACGCGCTTGTGGGGATCGACTAACGCTGCATCGGCTTCCGTTGCGTCGCGTTCATGACGTTTCCGCCAGGCGCGCAAGGCCTCATGCAAAGAGCGCGAAGTGGTAAGCATCTCGATCAAAGCATCCAGTGAGAGATGCCGCAGGTCCGCAGGCAGGGGCAGCACCTCCGCGCTCAGCACATTCACCGGCCACCACGCCGGGCCTTTGCTACCCGGCCATGTCACACTGAAGCCGGAGGGCGGACGCTCGTGCAACCAAGTGAGTTGGAAGACCTCAGGACACCCTTCTTTGTCCCAAGTGGCGTCATCAGCGAATGGTGCTTCGACATCGAAGACGATCCACCCCTTGGGAGGCTCGCCCGCGAAGTGCAGATGCACCTCGGTGCCTGTGAAGACCGCATCCGCGAAGGCTGGAGGCAGGCGTTGCTCATCAGAGGCTTCATCGTCTGTGTTCGTCGCGGGCTGATAGCGGATGTCCTTGTCATCCGGCAAGTCATCGACCTCAGGCCACGCGCATTCAAGTGCACGCCAGGCTTCGCGATTCAAATCCGCGCGCACCACGTAGGCGAGATTGGCCTCCCAGTTCTTCGTCTTGCCCAGGCCGAGTCCGGCGGAGGTGAAGTTGCTCGAACCTATGAGACGAATCACAGTGCGCTCATTCTCCAATGACAGGCACTTCGCATGAAGCCGCTCACGCAGCATTGGACATATTTTACTGCCGTCGTCCTTGTCCATGAGCTGGCGAAATTCTGTGCCCTCGGGTCGTGCGTGCAACAGCGACTCCGGCGCGTGAACGAGTATGGCATTCTCGCCCGGCACTTCCTCGGCTGTGACATGATAGTGAACCGCCGCAGCACCGCGCTGTTTGAGCAGCGTCCAAAGCTGTCGCGCGGGTTCATTCGCGGCTTCGGGCGGATCGAAGAATGGACTCACTACATAGGCATCCGTGAGCGCGCCGGTCTCGGGTTTGATCGCTTGCAGCGACGCAAAGACACTCGCTCGCTGCGGGCCGCTTAGCACCGCAAAGACGCGCGGCGGTGCTCCGCTACGTGGCGGCTCGGTGCCTCCCCAGCGGCGGGTGACGCGAGTGACTTGAGTGAGGAAAGCATTCCACCGGCGCATCGCTGCGCTGTCTGCACCTGCTTGCGTGGTCACGGCGACCTCACGCAGGAAAGCGATGCAATCATCCAGCGCAGACAGGGGCGACTCGCCGTCCGCGTGGTAATCCAACGAGCCGAAGACTTCGAGGTTCCGTCGGTAACCGTCCTCGGTCAGGTTTGCGGAGGCGATGATCAAGCGTGCGCGTTTGCTCCAGAGCAGCAGGGAGATCTTGGCGTGAAGAATGCCGTTCGCTGGACGCGCTGAGAGCAAATCCCAGCGGAGGTTCCGAACGCAGTCACGCACATGATGCTGATCCGCCAGCACAGCGGCGCAGGTGAGCTGGGCTAGCTTTTCCTCGCGCTCGATGAGGTAGGCGGGGCCGTCTTCCGCAGGATCGGTTTCGAGCTGGAGGAAGCGCCCAAGGCATTCCTCCTCGAAGAACTCCGGCTTGAACGTGAACGTGGTCGCCACGCAGCCGATGGCCTCGCCCGCATCTTCGGGTGGCGTCCAGGCATCGAGCAGCTTGCCGTGACCTGGGGGACTTGACTTGGCTTTTTTCATGCCGGTGTGAGTTGAAGATCCTGTGCAAACGAAGCCAGCGAGCCCGAGCGATAGGCGTGGACGTAGCGCGTGTCATGGGTCCCGCCTTCATCGCTGCGATACAGCGGACGGATGATGAAGCTGCCGTCGTCGAAGCGCTCGAACCAGGCGTTCTTCCCATCAGGCGGCTTGCTGCCTTGCACACGGCGATGATGCTCAGCGAGACGCTCCACCCACTCGATGGCAGAGCAGCGTTCCGCCAGACTTTCAAAGCTCTGCACGAAACGCGGCGATTGATCGAAGAGCTCCAGTTTGGCCATGACCTCGCTGAACAACTCCGGCACACGCTGGCTAGCCAGCTTCACGGAAGGCAGTGCCGCGAGCGACTCCGGCGATGTCTTCGTACTGCTGCGCGTGAGCTCCACAAGCATGTCATCGAACGCATCCTGGCACAGGCGGGCAAAGGTTTCGTAGCCTGCGATGGCATCCAGCAGCGACGCCAGCTCCACGCCCGCTTCCTTGCACATCGCGTCATGAAACGTGCGCTCGTCCGCCTGATGCGACCACACCTTCCAGCCGGGCTTTGACACCAGGAACCGCAGCAACTCACCGCGATGTCCTGTGACATCGCCGAGCAACTGGTCTGCAATGAACCGCGCCTCCTGAGTGCCCGCTTGCTGGATATTGAGATGCGTTTGAAAAAAGCTCCACCCAGCCCACGCAGGAGATCGCGCCGTGGCGGCTTTGTCGAGTCCGGCTTCAACCGCCTCACGCAAAAGTCGGCGCATCGTGGCTCCAGGCCCGCTGCTACCGAGACTCGCAAAACCATCCATCCCCTGCTCGCGTTCCCAGACGCGCAGCAACTCGAAGCCTGCTTCGCCGAGCCGCTCCTCTTGCTCGACGCCGAGAGAACGCGCGAGCAGCCGGTAGATACCGTGGAAACCAAACACTCCAGGCGTCTTGAGATAACGCTTTGCCGAGAGCGGCACTCCATCTTCCTTTGCTTTCCTTGCCTTGAGACTGCCAGGCACTCCAGTCATCTCTGCACGCGATCCCGCCGCGCGCACCATGCCTTCCACCAGATACCACTCAAAGACCAGTCTTGGCGTGCTCACTCCGTCGCTGGCGACCGTGTCTTCCAGTCCCTCACACACCGCCAGCGACACCGCCATTGATGTGAGAAAGCGCGGATGCGTCTGCCGCTCGCGCACACCGGGCACCAGCTTCACGGCGAGCGCATCCGAGATGGAATAAAGCCCGAGCGGATCAAGCCCGCCCTCTGCGGAGTCGCGAGGATCTTTTTCGGTGAAGAGCGGGAGGAGCATCGTGTGCAGTTAAAGGAGTGCCTCAAAACGGGATGTCGTTCTCGTCGATGGTCTCGATGAAATGGGCTTGATCCAGGGCACTCTGAGCAGCTTGCAGATGCGGAGCAGCTTCGTCCTCCAGGCCTTCAGAGGCGAGCAGTTGGGCGACCTTTTGCTTCTTGGCCGCAAAGGCCCGGAGGTCGGTGATGCGCTGGATTTGCTCGGGGGTGAGGGCGGGTTTTGGTGGAGTTGGTGGCTGGTCGCCGCTGAGGTGGCGGGTGGCGCGGGTGTTGAAGGTGATGAGGCCGATTTCGCTGAGGCGCTGGAGGCTCTGCCAGGTGGACTCGTCGAGGACGTGGAGCTTGGGTGCGTTGCCACGCCACTCGGTCTCATTGAAGAGGGCGCTGACGGCGGCGGTGCGTGAGGCATCGCGCAGCACGGTGAGGACGACGGGGCTGGTTTCGCCGGGGAGGATGGCTTCCTGGCAATGGATGAGGCTTTGACCGAGCACGCTGGCGGCGCGGTCGGCAAAGGCGAGCGCGGGATCGCTGGGAGGTGGCTTAACGGTTGGTGTGGTGGATGGAGGTGGGGCCTCGCTGATGAACTGTTTCAGGCGGGCGAGGTTGGCGTCTTTGCCAGACTTGAGCTTGGCTTGGGAGAGCGATTCCGCTGAGCCGTCGAGCACGCCTTCGGACAGGGTGGCCTTTTTGGCGAGGGTGTCGAGCATGGCGTGCTCGATGGTGTTCTCGGCGATGAGGTTGACGACGGTGACTGGGCGCTTCTGATGCTTGCGCCAGGCACGGGCGATGCGCTGCTCGAGCTTGGCGGGATTCCACGGCAGGTCGCAGTTGATGACGACGCTGGCGTTTTGCAGGTTGAGTCCCACGCCGCCGGAGTCGGTGCTGAGGAAGAGGCGGCAGGCGGGATCGCCGCGGAAGGCCATGATCTCGCCACGGCGCTTCTGCTGCGGCACGGAGCCGGTGTGCCAGGCGAAGCCGATGCCGTTTTTCTCCGCCCAAGTGCGCACTTTTTTGAGCATGCCTTCCCACTCGGAGAAGATGATGACTTTCACGTCGGGGTCAGCGAGCGCTTCGTCGAGAACGCCAGCGAGTTCGTCGAGCTTCGGGCAGTCCTGGCAGTCGTGGCCTTTGATGATGCTGGGGGAGTCGCAAATCATGCGCATCATGCCGAGGAGGACCATGAGGATTTCGGACTCCTTTTTCGTCAGCGCTCGGCGCATGGACTTCTGCACGAGCTGTGACACCTGCTGTTTGATCTCATCATACTCGTTCCGCATGGCCTGGGTGAGCTTGATAAAGTGCTGGCGGTCCGTGCGGATGGGCAGCTCGGTTTCGACATCGTGCTTGCGGCGGCGGAGCAGCACGGGCCGCACACGTTCGCGGAGAGCGGCGAGGTTTTGATAGTCCTGCGGGCGGCCATTTTCATCGAGCTGGTAGAACTCGCGATTGAAGCGGAACAGCGGCCCGAGCAGGCTGGGATCAAGGAAATCGACGATGGAGTAGAGTTCGTCGATGCGGTTCTCGATGGGTGTGCCGGTGAGCACGAAGGCGTAGCGGCTTTGCAGGCGCTTGACGGCCTGGGCGGTCTTGGTGCCCCAGTTTTTGATGCGCTGAGCCTCGTCGAGCACCACGATGTCGGGCTTCAAATGCTCATTGATGTCGAGCGTGTCGCTGACGACTTGCTCGTAATTCACGATGGTGAAAAACGGCGGAGTTTGAGCGGTGTAAGCCTTGAGCCGAGCCGTGCGCGGTCCGAAAACGAGTTGGAGGTCGAGCGTGGTGAAGCGCTTGATCTGCTCTTCCCACTCCGTCTTCAACGAAGCGGGAGTGACGACGAGCACACGCTGCGCTTTGCCCAGGTGAAGGAGCAAGGCACAGGCGGCCACGGCTTGGATGGTTTTGCCAAGGCCCATCTCGTCCGCTAGCAAAGCTCGCTCACCAAAGGCAAGGTGCATCATGCCCTCGCGCTGATAAGGGTAGAGCGGGTGGAGTGTGACATGCTCAGGATGGCGGCCTTCGACGACACCCGTCTCGTAGTCGCGACGAAGGCTGCGGCGTTCCTCGGCACGATGGCGAGACTCCAGAAAGGTCTCCACATCCTGCGAGATACGCACTTTGGTGCTGCGTCGGATTTTGGGCAGCGCCTCATCTGCATCGGCAATGAGGAAGCCATCCTCGTCAAACAAGACACGCACCGAAGTGGGCAGGCGTTTGAAGTCGCGCTCGATGCGCAGTCGCTTGCCATCCGGCACAAGATGGAGATGCGGTGATGTCTGCTTTTCGGCGAGCTTGTAGTCTGCCTTGTGGCGGCGTTTCAGCCAAATGAGCGAAGCCTCAATGTGCTTGCAAGTGCCGAGCCCGGCGGTCCGGAAGTCCGGGCAGGTGCAGGAGAAAGAACGCGTCGCGACATTGCGCACCTCCACCTGATAAGTCATGCCGCTGGGTGACTTCACCGCGAAGCTGGAGAACACCGGATGCTCAGGGGTAAGATTGGAGATGGCATGCTTCTCCTCACGCGCCCGCTGGATGCGACGGAGGATTTCGATCTCATCCGTGCTGCGCCAGTCTCCTGCGGATGGAAGCGGGATGGAGGACGGCTTTTTCTTGGCACGTTTCTTGGGCTTGGAGGCGGACTTCTTTGACATGGAAACCCATGTTTGAACGAAAACCCCAAAAGAGCAAGGCGGGAGGCCCCAGGAGTAGAACTGGCGCTGGTGAGGTGCGTTTTAACCTTCTGAACCCTGAAACGAACCCATACAGGCCTTAGGACTCCAGTTCCGCGCGCAGTACATCCATCATGCGTTTCATGCGGGCATCGGCTACGGCTTTGCCTTGCTGGGCCTTGGTTCTCGCGGTGGTTTGATCTTTGACGATGGCGAGCACGGCGGGGGTGAGGCCTTTTTCGGCTTCGTCGAGGTCGTGGTCAAAGAGCCATTCGCTGAGGCCGATGTCCTTCCACATAAAGCCTTTGCTGGTCTGCTCTTTGTAGCGGCAGACGATGGCTGGGATGCCATGGCCAATGCACATGATGGGGCTGTGCTGCTCATTGCCGAAGAGACCTGCGCTGCGATTGTACACACTCTGGGCAAAGTCGGTGAGCCAGTAGTCCTTGCGCCACACGACCTTCTGTTTCACGTCCTCGGGCAGTTTGTCATAGATCATCTCTTTGTTGAGCTTCATCTGGCTGGCGTCTTCGGGACAGAGCAGCACTTTCATCGGTGTCTCACGCACGACGGCGATGACGGCGTTCCGCAGAGGGCCGATGTCGTGCTCCTTCATCTCCTCGTTACGGGCGTGCTTCTTCTCGTCGAGCTTGTAACCCTTTTTGATCTCCCAATAGGGCGAGTTGCGGAGCTTGGGGATGCAGCAAACGAACTGCCCATCCTCGAGTCCGGCTTCCTTCAGCCAAGCGGCGGCGGGTTCGTCATTGACGAGGTCGCAAGCAAAGGTGGCGTCTGGGCCGAACTCCATGATGGGGCTCGTGGCACCAGCCTTTTTGGCGGTGGCAAGAGAAACGGAGTCCCGGAAGAAGGCAAACTTGGCACCGCTGATGACCTTCACCCCTTCACTGCCGGGTTCACCGCTCCATGTGACACCACCGATGCCGTAGGGTTTGCCGGTTTTTTCCGTCCATTCGATGATGGACTTCTGCCCGACGATACCGGGACCGGAGCCGTGCAGAAGGAAGTCATGAGTCGCAAAGGCCTCTGCCTTGGCTGCAGCGTCTTTGGCCAGGATCTTGAGCTTCGGGAAGCGCTTTGTCAGCATCTGCGCCACGCCATTTTCCACACTACTGGGCCAAAGTGTGACCTCATACTCAGGCAGATGCTGCTCCAACAGATGCAACATGCCGGGCGTATGGGCAATATCGCCGATATTGACCGTCTGCCAGGACGAGCGCAGTAGGATGCGCTTCTTTGCACTGCCCTGCCCGGAGGCAAAAGTGGGCACGGCTGCGGCGAGGGTGGAGTGGAGGAAATGGCGGCGCTTCATGGGAGAAATTGGGTTCATCTTACTTGCCTTCGACCCACTTGATTAGCAACGGAAAAGCTGGCTCTGGCATCTTGCCGTGATCAAAGCCATCGAGTTCGCAAAGAGTGGTTTCTTTGTGACCGGTCAGCTTCATCATGCGACAGAAGTAGGCACACTCTTCGTAGCGACCCATGAGTTCTTGTTCTCGGTCGCCAGTGACGAGCAAGATCGGCGGCGCAGTCTTGCGAACGTGAAACAAGGGCGCGAAATCGTCGATGATTGGCTGCGTTTCTTTGATGCCACGCTCATCACGGATGGCGAAATGCGTGATGACTTGGGGGCTGAGCGGGATGAGTCCGGCGATCTTGTCTGCATCAAGATCATGGACAGCCAGCCACTTTCTATCGAGTCCGCACATCAAGGTGAGATAGGCTCCAGCACTGTGTCCGCTGACAAAGATGCGCTGCGGATCGCCACCGAATTCCGCGATATGCCTGAAGGTCCAGGCGATGGCAGCAGCGGCGTCCTCAATAAAAGCGGGTGATTTTGCTTCAGGGCCTAGCCGGTAGTTCGCTGCGACGACAGCCACACCTTGATTGCGCAAAGGCAGCGGGATCGACCTTTCCCCCTGCGTCAATCCGCCACCATGGAACCAGATCACGGTGGCAAAAGACTTCTTGGCAGCAGGTGCGTACACATCAAGACGACAGCGTTGATTTTGCGAGTCGCTGATGTCCTTTCCATCACGGTAGAGTAGATCGATGGTGAGTCGGTAGCTGCCGTCGATAGGTTGCTGGCGGAGTTCATCCCTCACACGGGCCAGGAGGGATTCCGCTTCGATGAACTGCGAGGCAAACAGATGGGCTGCGGCTTGGCCGAGCTTTGTGGCATCCCCGCCGCGTTTGCGGAGTTGGTAGAGCATTACTGGCAATCGCAGATTAGGCGGGCTGCCGCAGCGGGGCAGCTTTTCGAGAAGGCGGTAACCATTGCTCCGTGTGGGTTCGATCATCGTGCCCTCGCCGTAGTCGTTCCAGGTGGCGATCTGAATGATGGCGGCTTTGCTCTCCTGCGCCTGGCGCAGTGACTCGATGAACGTGAGTCCCTTGCGTGAGTCGATGCTGCCATAACTATCGTGCACCTTTGCCTGCTGATAGATGTCTCTGAAGCCGGGGAAGGCGGTAGCGATGAAGGGACGATCCTGGGCATAGATCTGCCCGAGTGCGGCCTGCCAGTCCTCAGGAGAAAGGGTCTTACCACCGGTGACAGGCGGCCACGCAAAGGCTCCATGGAGACCGTTCTTTTGTACAAGGTGAGACAACCCAAAAACGAGTGGATCGGATGCCAGATCGGACCTCCACTTCAGGTGTTGAGGGCCGAAGACCAAGAGGAGCGGCTTGCCATTTTGACGAAAATAATGGGAAGCGGTGAAGAAGTTCTCCTCTGCCCAACGGAGGTCCGCATTGGCCTGTTTGATGTCTTCCCCGTTCTTCAAAGACTTCACGGCCTGATCCTCGTAGCAGACGGCAAACTTGAGTCCAGCCTTCCTGAGCCAAGGGATGAATCGCTGCGCGTTGCGGTGGTTTATTGGATGATCATTGAGGGCGCTGGTGCCATACCAGTCAATGATCACACCATCGACACCTGCGATTTTCAGGAGCAATGCGTGGCACTCCAGCGCGTGATCATCGCCCGAGTCATAAGGTCCGATCAGCGGATAGTCGTGGGAGGCGACCTCACGCTGATCATCCCAGCGCTTCTGCTCGGGGTTAAAATGGTTCATCGTCCAATGCCATCCCCAAGATCCGCTGACCTCTTGGGTCGAATACCAAGGCATGTAGTGCACGAGCAAGGATGGCTCTGCCGAGAGGGCAGAAATGGCGGGGCAAACAACGAGGAGCAGAAGGGTCAGAAGGCGCATGAAGGAAAGAAGAGTCGTCACACACCCTAGCTCTGGATCGGGGTTCAGGCTAGTTGGCAGATTCGCCAATCCAGCGTGCTCATGGACCCACTGCGGAAGGCGCTCAGCATCGATGGCCCGAGCATCCGCCTTCCTACTTCACATCCAGAACCTTCGAAGACGCAAGGGCCGCATAGGTAGTCGCCACGCGGACCTTGCGCCAAGCGGTCTTGACTGGAAGGATCCGAGCGAGGTTTGCATCGCTGCGACCCTCGCGATTCAGCAGAGTCCACTGACCCTCTTTTGGTTCGTCCGGGAGGGTGCCTGCCTTTCCAATATGCACTTGCATCTCATCTGGCTTTGTCTTGTGACTTTGGAGGCAAACCAACACGGCGGCCTCGTCGCCCGCATTCAGAATTGGGCCGATGGTTTCGTGTTGGTGAAGGCGAGACGTCAGGTGCCCTTCGGCATCAATGCCCAAACAGGCTCTCGCCTCGCCAGAACGCGTGGCCAGACAAATCGCGGACGCTTGACCTCTGGTCGGAACGGTGAATTCGGCACTGAGGTAGAGAGTCTCCCCTTCATTGCCGAGATCGATCCAGTCACTCACTTCTGCGGGTGGCTCGGTGATCGATGGCAGCGGGCGGGCGAGGGCCACTGAGGCTGGCATGACAATCGCATTGAGGTCCGTGAGCTTGATCCTCAACACCTCCACGCTCTGTTTTGCCCCGGCGAATGCGACGAGCAAGTGACCATCGTGCTCCAAGGTGTGTGGGTAATCGACGTGACGACCCCCGGCGAGGTAGGCGAGCTTGGTGAAAACGAGACCATCGTCACTGATGGCAATGGTAAGAGGGTCGCGGGCACGGGGATTGCTGTTCGAGACGAGGATGTATTTCCCGGTGCTGAGGCGCTGGCCGTGGAGCTTGGACGTGGCATCGGGGAAGTCGGTGCGGACCGGCGTGGACCACTTGCGCCCGTTGTCAGTGGAGAGGGAGCGGTAGAGAAACTTGCTGCCTCGGTTGTCGCGGAAAAGCGCAGCGAGGCTGTTGTCTGGCAGGGTCCACCAGAGAGGCTCTTCGGCCTTCAATTCATCACTGGTTCCTAGCACAGGAAAGGCCTGCCAATCCGTGATCGACTTCACACCGCCAACGATGAAATCGACACCAGCGCTCTTGTAGTTATGTGGTCGGCGCGACATCATCCACTCGCCGGAGGGGATCTGCTTGGGTGGGAAATTGTTGATGGCATTATCAGCGATGACGCCCATATCTGTCCATGTATCGTTCGCGGGCTCCCACCGAAAGGCATGCAGCGCCAGACTTTCACCAAAGAAGCCAGCAGCTTCATCCAGAGTGGCGAGGGCGAGCAACACGCCCTCCCGCTCCCAAAAGCCGCGCGAGATCCAGCGCATTCCCTTGTCCGTTCGCGTGTTATAAAGAGGCGAATCGGGACCGGAGTTTGGTGGAACCGGGGTAAGATACTTGGCCTCGGCCCAATTCAAACCATCGGCGCTGCTCGTGAATTTGACCCGCTGGCCGACACGGTCTTCAACACCCGGACCATCACTCCACATCAAAAAGTATCGCCCCGCATGATGGGCCAGGTAGTTGTGCTGATTGACTCCCTTTTGCTCTCGAACACTGTTGACCACGATATGCTGACTCGGGACCCTCGGCAGCTTCGCGTAATCGATTTGGTGAGGATCCGCAGGAAGCCAATCGCCTGCGAGCATCTGCGGCGCGGAGAGCTCGGCAGCTCGGATCTGTGCCGAAACAAAGATCAGCCCGCAGAGGAGAGGGAGTTTCATGAAATGGCGGGGGGCTACGGAAGCTTGCAGGACTGCCAGGCGAAGAAGCGCCACTGTCCCTCCTCAAGCCGCCAAACCGCGAGGAATCCAAGCGTCGGCTCGATTTCACCGTTGGGGGTTCCGACCTTAAACTTGGCATTGCCAGTCATGAGCGCAATGCCTGGGGCCGGGAACGAAAAGTTCCGCTCCTGGTAATCGATGGTCAGATACTTGGTCTTGCCCGTCACCAGCGCCTCAATGAATGAAGCCTTGGTATCGATGACACCGTTGGAGTGCGCATAGCGCAACTCATCGGAGAAGATGGCGCTCAGCTTGTCGCGATCTGGCGACTTCATCGCTGCGACACGTGCATCGTCAGCGGCGATAACGGCGGTGAGTTGTGGTTTATCTTCCGCGTTAAGGAAGAGCGGGAGGAAAAGACAGAAGGCGAGGAGTGATTTCATGGATGGAGAAATGGCTGGGTTGAATTTGGCAACACGCAGTTGGATTGTCCAGTGCATAACCGCGCCCAGCAACGAATCACCTGATCTCCCGCACTAAAAGCAAGCCGCTACGCTGAAAAAGCCAGTTTCATTGCTAAGGTCACCCCAGCCAGGGGTATATTCAAAAGCATGACCGATCCCCAAACGCAGGAAGTCCTCCAGCTTTTTGTCCGCCATCAGCCGCGGATCAAAGGGTTTATTGTGGCGCTATTGCCCGATTTTGCAGCGGCAGAGGATGTGCTGCAGGAGACATTTTTGGTCGTTCAGCGAAAGGCTTCCGAATTTGATCGAGCCTCGAACTTCCTGGCCTGGGCTTTTCGCATCGCACGGTTTCAGGTGATGAAGGCGCAGACTACCCATCAGCGCCACGTCGAACGGCTGTCAGATGCAGTGCTCGAATCACTGGCCGACAGCGCACCCGTGGAACCCTGGGATGATCGGCGATTGGCACTGCTGCCCCAATGTCTGGAAAGGCTGGCCCCACAGGCCCGCCGAATCGTGGATCTTTTCTACCGAGATGAGCACAAGCCGCATGAGATCGCGCAACGCCTCTCGTGGACGCCCGCAGCCGTCAGTGTCGCGCTCAGCCGAGCACGCAAGGCGCTGCGCGAATGCATCGAACAAAACCTCAAAGCGCTGCCCACCCGATGATTGACGAGCACCTTGATCAACTGATTGACGCCCACCTCAGCGGAGTCTTGAGCGCAGAACAACGCACCGAACTGGAGCACCGTCTGCTGCATTCCGCCGCTGACAGGGAGCGCTTTTGGCAACTCGCTGAAACTCACACGCTACTCCATGAGATCGTCCAGCAGGGACTTGGTGGCCAGCCCCCCGACTCGCGCATCCACAAGCCTGCACGCTGGTTCGCTTGGCGGCAGCTCACCGCAGCCGCAGCAGGATTGGCTATCGGACTTTTCAGCGCGACGGTTGTGTTCGCCTACGTCGTGCCGAAAACGCCTTTGATCATCACCAAAGCGCTGCCACTGGCGGATGCTGGGTTTGAAGCCAGCACGAAGGTTCCTGCACGCGGCATTCCGACTGAAGCCCGTGGTTGGAGCGGGGACTATCTCCATGTGGTGGAGGCAGAGAACGGCATCACACCGAAGCAGGGGCAGAGGATGCTGCGCTTTTTGCGATCCGACAACGAGCGGTCACCAAAAGATGAGCGCAGCTATGTGGGCGAGGTGGCACAGGTGATCGATCTGCGCCCGCTGCGGGCGGAACTCGCTGGCGCGGAGCAGTTGGTGGAGCTGTCGGCCCAATTCAACTCAATCCCCACACCCACTACCCCCAAGTATGAGTTTGCGGTGAAGACCGCCTCCTTTCGCGGCGACATCGCTGACGCGCCAAGACTATGGGAAGACCGTGAGGCGAGCGTGAGCCGATCAGATCGGTTCGTGATCGCGGACTCCGACGTCGCGACATGGCAGCGTGTGGTGGTGTCGCTGATGGTTCCGCCCGACGCTGATTTTCTCGTCATCGACTGCGCGGTAGTCTTCAAAGGGCGGCAAAAGGACCACAGCGCGACGGAGTTCCCGGGTCACTATGTGGATCAAGTGGAGGTCCGACTGAGTGGTTCTTCCAGCGCATCGACTGAAGCTCGCCATGCGAACTGAATCACCCTCGATGTCAAAAGTCTCCGCGCTCTGCCATGGAACAACTCACACTCCAAATGAAGTCAACGCTAGCCATCCTCGTCGCTGCATTTAACTGCGCTCTCAGCCCGTTACTCGCAGCCACGCAAAAGCCCAACGTCCTCGTCATCCTCGTTGATGACATGGGCTATGGCGATCCGCGCTGCTTCAACGCGGAGTCAAAGATCGCGACGCCACACATCGACAAGTTGGCCGCTGAGGGGATGCGTTTCACCGACGCTCATGCCGGGGCGTCCATCTGCGTGCCGAGCCGGTATAGCTTGCTGAGCGGGCGGATGCCGTATCGCAATTGGAATGCGGCGTCGGCGAAGCGGACCAAGAAGGGTGACTTGAGCGCACTGGAAAAGAAGCACTTCCCGCAGCCGCAGCTTCAGCATGAGCCCGATCGGTTGAATCTCGCGACGCTGATGAAGCGGCAGGGTTACGCGACGGCTTGCGTGGGAAAGTGGCACCAGGGCATGTCAACGAAGGCCGAGGCGGATGGCACGCTGAAGATGACGCCGCTGGACTTTGGCTTTGATTATTACTTCGGCTTCGATGCGCCAGAACAAGCGCCCTATGCGTGGATCGAAAACAAACGCTTCGTCGTCGCGCCGACCGAGACCATCGAGGATCATCCCGGCGAAGGTGTGACGAATCCGCAGACGCAGGGAGCGCACTGGCGCAAAGGCTTGGCCGCACCGGATTGGAAGTTCGAGGGCTATCTTTCGACTCTCGCGAGCAAGGCAGATGCATGGCTAACGAAGCAGTCAGCGAGTGGCGGCGTGGAGCCATTCTTCCTCTACTACGCCATCCCCGCGCCTCATGCACCATGGGCCACGGCGAGCGAGTTCAAAGGCCAGAGCGGCGCTGGCCAATACGGCGACTATGTGATGAACGTGGATGCGATGATCGGCCAAGTGATAGCGACCTTGAACAAGCTGAATCTGAAGAACAACACACTGATCGTCTTCTCCAGCGACAATGGACCGGTCTGGTATCCAAAGGACATCGAGACGTTCAGCCATCGCGCCGCTGGTCCTTGGAATGGCATGAAGGGCTCGCTCACCGAGGCCGGACATCACATGCCATTCATCGCAAGCTGGCCGGGCAAGATCCAGGCAGGCAGTTCGTGCGGAGAGCTGATCTGCTTTGCCGACATGCTGGCCACCGTTGCGTCATTGCTCGGCGAAAAACTCCCCGAAGATGCCGGTGAGGACAGCTTCGATATCTCACCACTGCTGCGCGGCGAGAAACCCGCGAAGCCCATTCGCAGCCGCATGGTGCATGTGAACTACGGCTCCTACACGGTCGCCATCCGCGAGGGAGATTGGAAGCTGATCCTGCCCGCAGGCGTCTATGCCGTGCAGGACGGCACCATCGCGCCAGACCACATCGTCGAGACCAAAGGCAAAGGCCCAAACGACAAGTTCCAGCTCTACAACCTCCAGACCGATCCCGGTGAAGCCACGAATGTCTTCGCTCAGGAGCCCGACAAAGCGAAGGAACTCTTCACAGCCCTCAAGGAGGACATCGCACGAGGGAGGAGCCGCCCATGAGACGTTTTCATGTCAGTGCCAAGCAGATTGCGGCCGGTAGCAGTGCACACCTGGGTTACCATCCCAATCGCGTGCAGGATGCACTTGCCAGAGGGCTCGCAATGACCGTCATGCTCGCATTTCCCGCGTGGTCGGCACCGCCGCTCATGAAGCCGTTTTTGGACTCCAACTGCATCGACTGCCATGACAGCGAAACGCACAAAGGCGGCCTCAATCTTGATGACCTCGCGTATCAGCCGACGCAGCGTGGCAATGCGCTGACTTGGGAGCGTGTCTTTGACCGTGTTTCGAAAGGTGAGATGCCACCGAAGAACAAACGCCAGCCTGTGGCGGCGGAGAAGGCGGCGTGGTTGGCGGAGCTTTCTCAGAGCCTGCGGTCGGCCTCACTCGCAGGGCAGCAAAAGGAAGGACGTGGACCGGTGCGGCGGCTGACGCGGGTGGAATACGAGACGACGGTGAATGACCTGCTGCACATCCGAACGGACCTTCAGTCGTTGTTTCCAGAGGACGCGGTGACGGCGGGTTTTGACAAGGTGGGCGAAGGTCTCACGCTTTCGGCGGCGCATTTCACGGCGTATCAGGCGGCGGCGGAAAAGGCGCTGAACATGGCGATCCAACGCGAGAAGGTGATCCGTTTTGATGAAGACGGAGCCGCTATTTTTAACCACAATGCGAAAGCCTACACCGGGTGGGGCAGTTGGCTGGTGGGCAGCGCGATGGTCCTGCCCTCGCGAATGCACTATCCCTATCTGACGATCTTCGGACCGCAGGCCATGCGCAGCGGACGTTATCGCATCACGTTTACTGCGCAGGCTCGAAACAATGGCGGCAAGCCGTTGCCCGTCGCGCTCGGCATTCATGACAGCCGTGCGCCGAAGCCCGGCGATAATCCGGACACGAGACACTGGTTCGATGTTACTGAGAATCAGCCGCGCACGGTGACGACTGAAATCGAACTCGGCTCGCGTCAGCAGGTTCACCTTTTTGGCCCCACGCTTGAGGCAGGGCTAAAGGTGAACCGAATGTGGGCGAAGGGCCAGCGTTGGGATGGTCGCGTGCTGCTGCTCAGTCAGCTGAAAATTGAAGGGCCGTTGAAGCCTGACGGCACGCTCGATGAGTGGCCGAGCACGAGCTATCGCGAGCTGTTCGACGAACTGGCCGTGCAGCCGCTCTCGAAGATCACTGGCGTGCCAGCGGTGCGTGGCAAACCGGAGCCATCTTTCCCGGTCTCGGCGGCGCCGAAGGACGATGCGGCGCGGCTTTTGCGCAAGTTTTGCTCGAAGGCGTTTCGTCGTCCCGTGCCAGAGGAAATCGCGGCAGGCTACGTGGCGGATGCACACGCAGCGCTCGATGGCGGTGCACCGTTTCATCGTGCGATGCTGGACACCTACAAGGCCATCCTTTGCTCGCCGCACTTTCTGCTGCTGGAGGAGAAGCCGGGCACACTCGATGGCTACGCACTCGCCAGTCGGCTTTCGTATTTCCTCTGGAACACCGCGCCCGATGAGACGCTGCTCGAAGCCGCAGCAAAGGGTGAACTCAGCACCCGCGAAGGCCGCGCTGCGCAGGTGGAGCGGATGCTGAAGGATTCACGCTCAGAGCGCTTCGAGCGGTCGTTTGTGGATCAATGGCTTGAGTTGAAGAACCTCAACGCGACCTCGCCTGACGGTGCGCTGTATCCCGAAATCACCCCCGCCATGACGGTTGCGGCGGAGTTGGAAACGCGGCGCTTTTTTCACGATCTTCTCGCCGAGGATCGCAGCGTGTTGGAGTGCATCCAGAGCGACTGGACCTATGTGAATGAGCTGCTCAGTGCGCTCTACGATCTGCCCGAAGTCAGCGGCTACGAGATGCGCAAGGTGTCGCTCCCGCCGCAGAGTCGGCGCGGAGGTTTCCTCACGCAGGCGAGCATTTTGAAAGTGACCGCCGACGGCGCGAAGACCTCGCCGATCCTGCGCGGCAAGTGGGTGAATGAGCGCATCCTCGGCATCACGCCGCCTGCGCCGCCGTCCGATGTGGCGAAGATCGAGCCGGACATCCGTGGCGCGACGACGATCCGCGAGCAGCTCGCCAAACATCGCAGCACCCCCGCGTGCATGAGCTGTCACACGGTCATCGATCCGCCGGGCTTTGCGCTGGAGACCTTCGATGTGATGGGCGGCTGGCGCGACTTTTACCGCGTGCCGAAGTCCACCGGATACGTCATCAAGCTCACGCGTTTTGGTGGTCGTCCCGTGCATCGCGGACCTGCGGTCGAAAGCGGCTACACCATGCCGGACGGCCGCGCCTTTGCCAACATCACCGCCTACAAGGCGCTGCTGCTTGAGGACAAGGAACCCATCGTCTCAGCCCTCGCAGCGAATCTGCTGACATACGCCACCGGCGCACCCGTGCAGTTCGCGGATCGCAGTGATCTGGCCGCCATCGTCGCCGACCTGCGCACAAAGAACTTCGGCCTCCGCAGCCTCATCCACGCCATCGTCAACAGTCGCCCTTTCCTGAACAAGTGACCTCAGGTCTGAGACATCTTTTACCCACCATCTTTTACCATCCGAATCATCTCCAAGCCGTCTGGTAAAAGATGGTGGGTAAAAGATGAAAAGCCTCAACCAAGAACAAGGAACCAAGAACCATGAACTTCAATCTCCGCACGCCGCTCGACCGCCGCCATTTCCTCCGCGCTGGAGCCGTGTGCCTCGCACTGCCCGCCCTGGAAGCCATGCTGCCACGTCGCTCCACCGCCGCTGCACTCACGCCGCCGAAGCGTTTGGTCCTCATTGCTCGCAACCTCGGCCTGCACGCGCCATTCCTCTTTCCCGAGACGCCCGGTTTGAATTACGAGAGCACGCGCTACCTGAAGCATCTCGACGCGCATCGCGGCAAGTTCACGCTCTTCTCTGGCGTCTCGCATCTGCGTTACAGCGCCCACATGAGCGAGACCGGTCTTTTCACCGGCGTGGACTGGGACCGCATCAAGGATCCATCGAGGGGCATACGCAACAGCGTGTCGCTCGATCAGTTCGCCGCTGAGCATATCGGCGGCGACACGCGCTATCGCAATCTCGTTATCGGCCTGCCAACGGCGCGTGACTTTTCCTGGACCGAGAAAGGTGTGCCAGTGCCCGTGGAGCGAAGTCAGGTCGCTGTTTTTCGTCAACTCTTCACCAGCGGCGATCCCGACGAAGTCGCCAGCGAGATGCATCGCCTGAAGATTGGACGCAGCATTCTCGACAAAGTGAATGCGCAGGCCAAGGCGCTCGGGCGCACGCTCGGACCCGAGGATCGCGAGCGCATGGAGCAGATGTTTAGCTCCGTCCGCGAGGCTGAACTGAGCCTTGTGCGCAACGAAGCGTGGCTCAACAAACCCAAGCCGCGTGTCGATTACACCGCGCCCAAAGCGGACCCCAGCACGAACCTCATCGACAAGCGTGAAACGCTATGGTTCGATCTCATCCGCCTCGCGCTTCAGACCGATTCCACACGCGTCATCATGCTCACCGTGGGCGAGGCCGGACGCGCCACCATCGACGGCCTGAGCCTCGAACACCACGACGCTTCGCATCACGGAAAGGACGAGACCAAGATCGAGCAGCTCGCGCTCATCGAAGAGACCGAGCTGAAGCTTTTCAGCCGCTTCCTCGGCAACATGCAGCAAGTGAAGGAAGGCGACGCAACCCTCTTCGACCACACCACCATCCTCAACGCCACCAACCTCGGCAACGCCTCCGCACACACCTGCGAAAACCTCCCGATCATGCTCGCAGGTGGCGGTTTCAAACATCAGGGTCACGTCATCAAAGACAGCAAAAACAACACGCCGCTGAGCAACCTCTACGTCCGCATGTTGCAGCAGCTCGGTGTCGAGACCGAGCAGTTTGGGTCAAGCTCAGGCGTCATTTCTGAAATCTAAACTCACACCGCTATTGAAAGCCTTCGTTGCCATTCTTTCCTTGTTGCTGCTCGCCGCGCCCGCGTGGTCGGCACCGCCGCTCATGAAGCCCTTTTTGGACGCCCACTGCATCGACTGCCACGACAGCGAAACGCACAAAGGCGGGCTCAATCTCGAGGACCTCGCGTATCAGCCGACGCAGCGCGGCAATGCGCTGACTTGGGAGCATGTCTTTGACCGGGTGGCGAAAGGCGAGATGCCGCCGAAGAACAAACGTCAGCCAACAGCGGAGGAGAAGGAGGCGTGGTTGGCTGAGCTTTCTCAGAGTCTGCGAACAGCGTCTCTCGCAGTGCAGCAAAAGGAAGGTCGTGGTCCCGTGCGGAGGCTCACTCGCGCCGAGTATGAGACCACGATCAACGACCTGCTGCACATCAAGTGCGATCTCAAAAGCCTCTTCCCCGATGACGCGATCACGGCTGGCTTTGATAAAGTGGGTGAAGGCCTTACGCTCTCCGCCACGCACTTCGCTCGATATCAGGAAGCTGCCGAGAAGGCGCTGGCGGATGCGATTTACCATGCGGGCAGCCTGAACTACTCGCAGGATGGGCAGCGCTTCTTCAAAGGGAACGAGAAGACCTTCACCACCTATGGGAACTGGCTGGAGGACAATAACTTCGTGCTCACCTCGCGGATGTTTTATCCCTACACGGTCATCATGGGGCCGTGGGTGCCGTTGAGCGGCAGGTATCGCGTCCGCATCACCGCACAGTCTCGCAACAATGGCGGCAAGCCCATGCCCATCGCCATTGGCGTGCACAGTCGTCACGCATCGAAGCCGGATGCGCCAGACCTGCTGGATTGGCGCGATCTTTCGGAGACAGAGATGCGCACGGTCACCATGGAGGCGGATCTCCAGCGTGAGGAGCAGATCAATGTCTTCGGCCCCACCCTGTATCATCGCGATTACCTCCTGCCGCTCGGTCGCAAAGGCGAGCGCTGGACGAAGCAAGCGCTGCTCATCCAGAAGGTGGAGATCGAAGGCCCGCTCGATAGCGATGGCAGCGTGCTCAAAGGGCCCTCACTCGGCTATCGCGAGTTGTTCGAAAACTTGCCGCGACGTTCGCTATCCGAAATCAGCGGCGTGCCTGCGATCAAAGGAGCGCCCAATCCTGCAATGCCAGTGTCCGCGCAGCCCAAAGTGGATGCCGAGAGACTGATCCGACGCTTCCTGCCCAAGGCATTCCGCCGCCCTGTGCCAGAGGAAATCGCCAAACCCTACGTCGCTCGCGTGCTCACGGCCCTCGACGGCGGCGTGCCTTTTCATCAGGCGATGCTCGATGGCTACAAGGCCATCCTTTGTTCACCGCACTTCCTGCTGCATGAAGAAACACCAGGGCCGCTCGATGCTCCTGCCTTGGCCAATCGGTTGGCGTATTTCCTCTGGAATGGTCCGCCCGATGAAGCACTCATCAAAGCCGATCTCACACAGGCCAAGGAGCGCCATGCACAGGTCGAGCGACTCCTGCGCGATTCACGATCCGCACGCTTCGAGAAGTCGTTCATTGATCAATGGCTCGACCTGCAAAAGATCGACGCCACCACGCCCGACGGCCTCTTGTATCCCGAGTTCGACGAAGCCCTGCAACTCTCCGCCGTGCGCGAGACGCAGCTCTTCTTCCACGAGCTGCTCACGGAGAACCGCAGCCTGCTGGAAGGCGTGCAGTCCGACTGGACCTACCTCAATGCACCGCTCGGCTGGCTCTATGGATTGCCCGAAGTCATCGGCCACGAGATGCGCAAAGTGAAACTCCCCGCAGGCAGTCATCGCGGCGGCTTCCTCACACAGTCGAGCATTCTCAAAGTCACCGCCGATGGTGCGAAGACCTCGCCCATCCTTCGTGGCAACTGGATCAATGAGAAGATCCTCGGCATCCATCCACCGGCTCCGCCCACCGATGTCGCGAAGATCGAGCCCGACATCCGCGGAGCCACCACCATTCGTGAACAGCTCGCCAAACACCGCAACACACCCGCGTGCATGAGTTGCCACACCATCATCGATCCGCCGGGCTTTGCGCTGGAGACCTTCGATGTCATTGGCGGCTGGCGGGACTACTATCGCGGCGCAGGTGGCAACGGTGGCATCATCGAGATTCAACCCAGCAAGAAGCGAGTCCATCGCGGCCCCGCTGTCGAAGCCGGCTACACCATGCCCGACGGACGCGCCTTTGCGAATGTCACCGAGTATAAAGCCATGCTTATGGAGGACAAAGACGGCCTCGCCAGCGCTCTCACGGAAAAGCTGCTCACCTATGCCACCGGAGCACGCGTGCAGTTCGCCGACCGCGACGACGTGGCCTCCATTGTGAAGTCCATCCGCACCGAGAACTACGGCCTCCGTAGCCTCATCCATCGCATCGTCGATAGTCGTCCTTTTCTGAACAAATAACCCAGAACAAGGAACCAGGAACCCAGAACTCATTTTCTGATCATGAATATCAGCCTCCGCCAACCCATCGCCCGCCGCCATTTCCTTAAAGCGGGAGCCGTCAGTCTCGCCCTGCCCGCGCTGAATGCCATGCTCCCTCGCGGCCTACGCGCAGCGGAACCAGCAGCGCCCAAACGCATTTTGCTCATCGGCCGCAACCTCGGCCTGCACGCGCCCTTTTTGTTTCCCGAGACTGCCGGATTGAAATACGAGAGCACACGCTACCTGCGGCATCTCGACGAGCATCGCGGCAAGTTCACGCTCTTCTCCGGCGTCTCGCACATCCAATACAACAACCATCACAGCGAGGCTGGACTGTTCACCGGTGTGCCTTGGGATCGGATCAAAGAGCCCGCCAAAAAACACGACAACGGCATCTCGCTCGATCAATACGCCGCCGAACGAATCAAGGCCGACACCCGCTATCGCAACCTCGTCATCGGCCCGCCCGTGCAGTGGAACTTCTCCTGGAACGACCGTGGCGTGCCTGTGCCCAGCGAGCGCAGCCCCAGCAAAGTCTTTAGCCAACTCTTCATCAATGGCCGCCCCGATGAAGTCGCCTCCGAAACGCATCGGCTCAAAACCGGGCGCAGCATCCTCGATCAAGTCAGCGCTGAGGCGAAGAGCTTCGGCAAAAAGCTCGGCGGCGAAGATCGCGAGCGCCTGGAACTCATGTTCAGCTCGATTCGCGAAACCGAACAAAACCTCCTCCGCTCCGAAGCCTGGGTGAACCGCCCCAAGCCCGCCGTCGAATACTCCGCACCGAAGACCGACCCGAATGGCGAAGAGATCGTCGCCCGCGAAACCCTTTGGTTCGACATCACCCGCCTCGCCTTCCAGACCGACTCCACCCGCGTCATCCTCCTTACCATGGGCGACGCAGGACGCGCCAAGCTCGACGGCCTCAATCTCACGCACCACGACGCCTCGCATCACGGCAAAGACGAAACCAAGGTTGAGCAGCTCGCCATGATCGAGGAAACCGAGTTGAAGCAACTCAGCCGCTTCCTCACCACCATGCAGCAGGCCGAAGAAGGCGACAGCAGCCTCTTCGACCGCACCTCCATCCTCAACGTCAGCAACCTCAGCAACGCCTCCGCCCACACCTGCGAAAACCTTCCGGTGATCCTCGCCGGCGGCGGCTACAAACATCAAGGCCACGTCCTCAAAGACCTCAAGAACAACACGCCGCTGAGCAATCTCTTCGTCCGCATGCTCCAGCAAACCGGCATCGAAACCAAGCAGTTCGGAGCGAGTGAAGGTGTGCTCAGTGACGTGTGACCCTGACTTTTTTGGTAAAAGATTGGGGGTAAAAGATAAGAAGCAGAAAATCAGAAATCTTTTACCCACCATCTTTTACCAAAAATCATCCTCGCCATGCCCATCCACTGCCCCATCTCCACCAAGCGCATCACGCAAGACGAGTTCAAGCTCATCTCCAGTGAGGTGATGCATCATGTGTTTGCCATCCACAATGAGTTTGGCCGCTTTTTCGACGAGCAGATCTACAAGAAGGAACTGGCCGACCGCATGAGCGGGGTTGCGCTCGAAATAGCCATCACCGTAACCCACGCCACCTTCTCTAAGACCTACTACGTCGATGTGCTCATCAACAACAGTGGCCTGTTCGAGTTCAAAGCCACCGATGCGATTCATCCTCGCCACAGAGGCCAAACGCTGAACTACCTGCTCCTGCTAGACCTCGCGCACGGCAAAGTGATCAACGTCCGGCCGGAGATAGTGGGCCATGAGTTTGTGAACTGTCCAAAGCGGCTGGTGGATCTGCGAAACCCAAAGATCTACGACCAGCGTTGGGACTCTCGCGTGGCTGGTGCAGAGGCCTTTCGCGATCAGCTTATGCCGCTCATTAGTGATTGGGGTGCGGGCCTGGAGGTCAGTTTGTATGATGAAGCAGTGACTCACTTCCTGGGTGGTGAAGGTCAGGTTATTCTCCCAGTGCCGGTGATGGGCAAGAAGGGCCACCTTGCAGACCAACGCATGAGAATGGTTGCGCCCGAAGTCGCCTTCAAGATCACGGCACTGCAGGAGCGACTGGATGAGTTTGAAGTCCAGGCCCGGAAGTTCCTTCAACACACTACACTCAAAGCCGTGCTTTGGGCGAACATCACTCAAGAGACCATCACCTTCACGACTCTGACTTAATGGTAAAAGATGGTGGGTAAAAGATAAGAAGCAGAAACTCAGAAATCTTTTACCCACCACTTTTACCAAAAATCATTCCTTGATCAGCACTTTGAAAACGATCCTTCTCCATCTCCTCATCGCATCGACAGTTCTCGCGGCAGAGCCTGATCACGTCGCCATCTTGTTGCGCGAGCGAACGGAGAAGGCACTCGCAGAGCCGTTGCGCACCTACGTTGCCGATGTCGAGGTCCGCTTTCCCGTAAAGCTGGCCGTAGTGGCTCGGGATTGGAAGACGCCACAGGAGGTGCGTGCGGCGATCAAAGGCCTGCATGACACCCAGCGCATCTCGGGCGTCATCCTCGTCGGTGCAATGCCGATGCATCGTTTTTTCATGCACGAGCATGCCAATCCGAATCCGGTGTATTTTGAGGACTTCGACCTGCGGTTCGTGGACAAGAACAAGGACGGCGTGGACGACGCCTACGAGGGCAAACCTCAACTCAAGCTTTGGGTCGCCAACATCCGCGCAAGCGAGAAGGAGCGGGATGACGATCTTCCCGGCCTGCGCCGTTTTTTTGCCAAGACACACGACTACTACACGGGCAAGACCGTGCCGGAACTCCGCACTCTCTTCTTTAGCACCGACGTCAGCACAGAAGATTGGACGGGGCCGGGTGATTGGTTCAAGCGGCGCGGTGGCACCCGCTTTTCCGCGCCGGGGGATGTGACGCTGCTGACGGGCAAGGCTTGCACGCATCAGGCCGCGCTGGAGGCCTTCAAGAAGCACAGCTACTCGCTCACATGCGTCGGGCTTCACTCGGATGAAACCGGTCACGCTTTGTACGACGAGGATCTCATGGCGCATGAGATCGCCGAGTTCAAAACTGGATCGCTCATCACCATTAGCCATGGCTGCTTTGCTGCCAACTGGACGAAGACCGAACATGACAACAACGGCCCCAATTGTGGTCTGAGCTGGGTTTTCGGAAAGCATCTCGGGCAGGCTGCCGTCGCTCAGGTCCGTAGTGGTGGAGTCGGGTTCGATGATCTCATTTATGAACGCCTCCGCGCCGGAGACTACCTTGGAAAGGCCTATCTGCCCTGCAAGCAAGCGCATGAGCTCGAAGCCCATCCAGGCGACCACGCTCCGGGTGACATCGTCTCTGGCATTCTGATGATTGGGAACCCCTTCCTGGTGCTGAAACCCGTGAAACGTGAGCCCAAGACCCGCCTGGTGATCAGGAAGGCAGTTTACGGCGATCTCGCCAACAACGCCGTGGTCAATGTAACACAGAAGGTGGCGGATTGGATCGAGGATTCGCTCACCGTCGAAGCCACGGCCGAAAACTTCGGCGACCCAGCGAATGGCATCGAGAAGCAATTGAAGGTCGATTACACCCTGGACGGCGTCGATGGAACGGTGACTCTTGAAGAGGGGCAGCTCTTGAAGCTCGGCAAGTGACTGCAAACATTGAGTGAACAGATGTATCGCGTATTCACACTTCTATTTCTGACGCTTGGTGGGGTAATGGCGCAGACCGCTACGCCACCACCGGGGGCTATCACTCGCATCGCAGACATCCGGGCTTTGTCGCGTGAGCAAGCGGCAGCCTCGTTGCCCATTCGTCTGCGAGGTGTAGTGCAGTGGGTGATGGACGGAGTCGGCGGTGACTTCACTTTGGCTGATGAAACGTCGGGCATCTATGCCTCGCGAGTTCCAGGTTCGAAGAGAGCTGCAGTCGCTGATTCCGCTGGTGCGTCGTGGCTTCTGAAGGTGGGTGAGGAGATCGAAGTGGAGGGCGTGACCAGTGCGGGTGGTTATGCTCCGGTGGCTATTGTTCATCAGGTCTCGGTGCTTGGCCAGGGCAGACCTTTGCCACTGAGGAAGGTTAGCATTGCTGATCTCGGTGGAGGCCATGAGGACGCCCAGCGTGTCGAATTGGAGACGGTGGTGGTGCAGTCCGTGATCGAAGATTCAAGGGACGGATTGCGTGTATTGAGAGTGTGCAGCAACTCCGGGGACTACACGCTGTTGGTGGTCAAAATCGAGCCGTGGAATGAGCCAGGGAAAGTGCTTGATGCCGAGGTGCAGGCGCGGGGAACGGTGCTCACGTTGTTCAACTCACGCTTGGAGCAGACCGGGGTTCGCATCGCGGTGCCTTCTGCAGATGACTTTACCATCGTGAAGCCGCCGCCTGATCTTTCTTCAGTGCCGCAGGTGGAGATCGGTGCCCTTAAACTGTTTCGTCCAGAGGGCATCACACGGCATCGGTGCTCGGTGGAGGGAACAGTGACTTGGGTCTCGGCCACCGAGTTGGTGATCGAGTCCCACAGTCGTGGTGTGAGCGTAAAATCCACGCCTTCACGCGGCATCCAGATTGGGGACCGTGTTTTGGTCTCGGGCTTCATTGAGGCCAGACAGCCTATCGCATTCATCACCAACGCGGCGGTGAAAAGGCTTAGTTCGGGAACACCGCCACCGGCTGCGACGCCGAGTGCGGAAGAGATCCTGACGGTCAGCCAGGACAACTCGGGTCGTTCCTGGGGATTGCATCGGCAGGACTTCGATCATCGCCTTGTCCGAATCACAGGAACGTTGATCAGCGAACTCTCGGACAATGACACCAACTTCATTTTGCAGACGCGGTCAGGCCAACAGGTCACGGTGAAGCTAGCATCTGGAGCCCCCGACTTTTCGGGCGAACTCATGGAGGGTAGTCTTGTGGAAGTCACGGGGGTGGTCACGGTTCTGCATGGGCCGGGATATCCCTTGCCGGAGTTTCGTCGGCCCGTGGGCTTGGAGTTGCTTTTGCGTGAAGCGGGAGATCTGCAACTGCTGAGGTCGCCTTCGTGGTGGACCTTGCCGCGCCTGCGTCTGGCCCTGCTCAGTGTCGTGGCGGTGCTAAGCCTTGTGATGGCGTGGGTGATGCTTTTGCGGCGAACGGTGCGGAGGCAGGCGCTTCGCATCGAAGCCGCCCTGCGCGTGCATCGCGACGCAGAACTGGAGCATCAGGCCGCCAAACGGGAGCGCATCCGCCTTGCGGGCGATCTCCATGATGGCGTGCACCAGCTGCTCAATGCCGCCTCGTATCGACTGGAAAGTGTGACCAAGCTCTCCGAGCGTGATCCTGCGGCGGCCTTGCCTCACGTCGCTGCGGCGAAGAAAATCCTCGACCGCAGTCAGCATGAGATGCGCTCCATCATGTGGGGCATTCATGAGCTGGCCAAAGAAGAGCCTGACTTCTCCGCGCTGCTCACCCATGCACTCGCCGGCATGGATCACTGGCCTGCTGATGTAGTGCAAGTGAGCAGCCAAGGCACGCCGCAACCCGTGCCCGCCAGAGCGGCTGGCAGTCTGCTGCTGCTCACGCAGGAGGCGGTGCAAAATGCTCTCCGCCATGGGCAGGCCACGGAGATCAAGGTGCAGGTGGATTTTGCCGAGGAAGTCCTTCAACTGACCATTCAGGACAATGGCGGCGGCTTTGACCCCACTACGGCTCAGCCCACCGCACAGAGTGGCCTCGGCCTCGGCAGCATGAAACGTCGCGTGGATGAACTCGGGGGCACGCTGGTCCTCACGTCCGCCCACGGGCAAGGCACGAGCCTGATCATCGAGCTGCCGTGGGCGGCGCTTCAGACACTTTTTCCTCAAAACCCTTCATCACACGCCGCCTCATGATCACCGCCAAGCCCATCCGCATTCTTTTGGTCGATGATCATGCCGTGCTGCGCGAGTCCCTCGCGTCCATGCTGGCACTGGACGATGCCTTTGAGATCGTCGGCCAGGCTGGCAATTCTGCCGAAGCGCTCAACCTTCACGCCGCGCTGAAGCCCGACATCACCCTGCTAGACGTGCGCCTGCCTGGCCAGGATGGGTTTCATGTCCTTGATCAATTGATCCAAACGAGTCCGCAAGCCCGCGTCATCCTGTTTGCCTCCAGTTCTCTCGCCAATGAAGTCCGCCGTGCCCGGGAACTCGGTGCCAGCGGCTTTTTGCCCAAACAGGTCACCCTGGAGCAACTGAGCAGCAGCATCAAAAAGGTGCATGAAGGTGAAACCTGCTGGGAACACTCCAAAAGCGTGCCCCAGCCACTCATGGAAGCCCTAAGTGCCCGGGAGCTAGAAACGCTCGACTGCCTGCGGCGCGGCCTCACGAATGCCCAAATCGCCAAAGCCCTCGGTATCAGCGAGCACACGGTGAAGCACCACGTCAAAGCCGTGTGTGACAAACTCGACACCTCCGACCGCACCGAGGCCGTGGCGCGGGCCTTTGAGCTGGGGCTGCTGCAGTAGGGCTGTGAGATGAAAAATGGCCTGATCGGGCCATACCGTGCCAGCCGACGCCGGGCTAAGGAAATGGTTTGTCATGCCAGCCTTCGCAGATGCCCGGGCCAGGGGCCGCCTGCTGGGCGCATGCGGACACACATTCCCTGTCGCACCATGAAAATAGACCTCATCCAAGCCTCCCCTCTTCCGTTCCATCGGATTCGGCAATGGCTCAGCCTGTGCCTGCTGATGACGATGGCTTCAACACCGACGGCCTTTTCCGCCACTGAAACGTGGACCATAGGCATCGGAACGGCCAATTGGTCAACGGCGGCGAACTGGACCGGGACCAACCTGCCTCCGATCAGCGGCGACTCGCTGATCTTTGGAAACACCGCAGGGGTCACGACCCTGAACAATGATCTGACCCTCACCGGTTTGGGCACTATCACGTTCAATGCCGATGCGCCTGCTTACACGATTGGCGGCAACGCCGTGATTGCTACTGTGGATGGTCAGGGAGGGCTCGGGGGGATTGTCCTCAACAGCGCAAGCAATGTCACGCAGACGATCAACATCAACTTCACCTCGCGGACAAACGCGGTCCCCGTGACTGGCGCGGGCAATCTTGATTTTAATGGGACATTGACCAAAGGCGGCACCTACAACCCATATTTGCAAATGAACGGCACCGGGGTGCTGACCCTGGGCGGCGCAGGCAGCTTCAATACCGCCGGTGCCACCAACCCTCTCGAGGCTAACTCCGGCACGGTGGTCTTGGCCAAGACCACCGCAGGGGGCTTCAATGTCGGACTGAGAATCAACGGAGGAACCGTGAAATTGGGGTATGCCGAGCAGCTCAGATCTCATCAGGGTCTCATCATTAATGGCGGCACGTTGGACTTGAACGGGTTTGACAGCGCTTTGGGTGGTAACGGGGCCGTAGTAGCTGATGGCGCGAGCAGTGGGGTCAACCACAACGGCGGTCTTAGTCACCTCACCGGTTTGGGCGGGCGCGTCACCAACAATGCCGCCGGCAACGGCACCAACTGGCTTGTTATCAACCAAGGTGGTGGCCAGCAGGCCAGCTACGGTGGCACGATCAGCGACGGGGCTACCGCCAAGGTAGGGGTGACCGTGGTAGCGAACTACAATCAAACCGCCTTCCAGGCTTTGGCGGGTAACAATACCTACTCCGGTGGCACGTTCATCCAGCATAACTATACCGGCTCGGGCGGCAGGCCGGAAGTCTTGAGTATTGGCAATGTTGCCAGTATCGGAGCGGCGGGCTTTCGCGATCTCACCTTTAAGGGCGCCGCCTCCTCTGCTGACGTCATCCTTCAGCTCACGGGGACGGCGGTCACCAATTCCAATCAGTTCGACGGCATGACGTTCACGAGTGGGCTGGGGGCTGGCATCGATGTGGCCGACCCTAACAACACCTTCACGTTGGGTAAAAATGCGGGAGGCACGGACATCGCCTTCACAGGAGGCGGAGTTTTTGAGAAATTGGGCGCAGGCACCTTGGTGATTACCGGTTCGCTTGGTTACACGGGCGGCACGTATTTGGGTGGCGGCACCCTGAAGATTGATGCGCAAGCCGGGGGGGGGCTCGCAACCACCTCCGCTCCAGTGTTTGCCGGCGGCAACCTTTACCTCCTTGGGAAAACCTCTGGGACCACCACGCAGACCTTGGGCAATGTCAGCTTGGCACAGTTGAATAACTACGGGGCTAATTCTGGCGGTGCCAGTGTGATCACAGTGGAGGCCAATGGTGGCGCGGGGACGACGCTGGCCCTGGGAACCCTGCCCAACTCCACCTCCGCAGGCTACACCTTGAACATCAAGACTCTGACTGGCGGGCAGGTCTCGACGACGACCACCACGACCACCAATGGACTGGTTGGCAACGGCCGCATCCTCTACACAGATGCCAGCGGAGCCACTGATTTCGCCAGCATCCCCGGCAGCGGCACTCGCTACATCCAAGCCGCCACTTACACCGCCGGGTTGCCGACTTCGGGCTCCAACCTCAACACGAACTACAGCCAGGCAGACAATGCCTCCGTCACCGCGAGCGAATCGGTCAATGCTCTGAAGCTGACGACCAGCACCACCGGCCAGTCCCTCGCGATCACCAGCGGGGAGACGCTCTCGCTCAAAACCGGTGGCCTGCTCTTCACCGGCGCGAACGACTACTCGATCACGGGCGGCACCCTGAAAAGCACCAATAGCGCCACCACCCCCGATCTGATCGTCCATCAATATGGAACTGGCGCGTTAACCATCGGCTCGGTGATCGCCAACGGTGGAACCGGCGCTTCCACGCTGACCAAGGCAGGCAATGGCACCCTCGTGCTGAGCGGAGCAAACACCTACGGCGGGCAGACTTATGTCACCGGCGGCATCTTGAGCATCTCCTCCGATAGCAACCTCAACGGAGCCAACGGCACCTTCACGGGCATCACCAGCGCAACCAACAGTGCTTCGGTAACTTCCAATGCGAGTTCGCTTCCCGCAGGGTTTGGCGTGGGCTCCACGATACTAGGCAGGACGGTGAACGCCATCGGCGGAACATCGGGTGCCTACACCATTACCCTGAGCGGCAATGCCAACACTGCATTCACCGCCAACTCAGGCGTAGCTTCATGGGCTCATGCCTCCGCGCTCGGACTCTACAGCGGCGGTGTCTTGCGAGCGGACGGCACTTTTTCGCTCCAGGAGGTCGGCACAGGCGGCAGCGGCGGGGCCGCCACCACCACGGCCAACAGGAGCATCACCATCGGCAACAGCGGCGGCGGTTTCGATGTCACCACAGGAAACACGCTGACAATAACCGGGAACATCAACGCAACCGGGATGATGACCAAGAGCGGCGCAGGAACGTTGACGCTTTCGGCAGGCAATAACCTCACCGGCGGCCTAACCATTCATGACGGCACCGTGAAGCAAGGTGCTGATAAATCGATCACCAATAACAATTCTGGCACCGCGACCTCTAACCTGATCTTCGGCAGCGGCAGCACCGCCAAACTCCAGCTCAACAACTTCGACGCCGCCGTCACAAGTCTCGTCAGCAGCAATGCCAACGCGATCGTCGAAAACGGTAGCGGCACGGCCGCAACAAGAACGCTGACGGTCTCCAACGGCGCGGACAATACCTTCGCCGGCATCTTGCGAAACGGCAGCACAGGTTTGCTGGCCCTCGCCAAGTCCGGCGGCGGCACGCTGACACTCTCCAACGCGAGCAACACCTTCACCGGCGGGATCACCATCTACAACGGCATCCTGGAAGGCACGCAGACCGGCACCCTCGGCACAGGCACCATCACGCTTGCCGACGGCACCCTGAAAGCCGCAGGCACCTTCACCAACGCGATCGCCTCATGGGCAAATCTCAGCAACAACAGCGCCTACACGACGAGCTACCTGAACAACACCATCGACACCAGCGCGGGGAGTGCGACTTTCTCCGGCGTCCTCAGCGGCAGCGGTGCGCTGAACAAGACCGGCGCAAACATACTGACCTTGAGTCACGGCACCAACACCTACACCGGCACGCTGACTTCCACCGCCGGCACGGTTTCCTTCGCGTCGCTGAACTCAGCAGCGTCGCTGGTCATGGCGGGCGGCGATTTTACCTCGACCGCCGCGACCACCGTCGCTGCCATTGCAGTGAACTCCCCGGGGACGCTCACCACCACAGCCTCCAATTTAACCGCGAACTCACTAACCGGTAGTGGCACCCTCAACGCCCGCACCACGGGATTTGGTAACGGCCTGAAACTTGCCGGCAGCTCCAACAGCGGGTTCAGCGGCTCCATCAATGTGGGTATAGCGACCGGCTTCTATGCGACACTCCACCTGGCCCATGAAGACCTTCTCGGCACCAACGCAGACGCGCTGTCCTTCAACACCGCCGGAGGTAGCGGTCTCTTGTATGACAACGGCTCGCCGCTTTCGATTGCCAACCACCGCATCAACCTGACGGGGGGAAACACCTTGTTTCTACTCGGCCAGAATGCCTCAGGGGATATGAGCATCACCGGGGGGATCACAGGAGCCGGCAGCGTGGGCATTCGTTCCCAGACCACGAAGGCGATCATCATCGGCGGCACCAACAATGACTACACGGGTGATACTCGCATTTTCACGGATAATGCGGCCAACTCGACCTTGCGTCTGGGAGGCGACAACGCGCTTCCCTCCGGGACGGGCAAAGGCAACTTGAATCTTCACGCATCCGGCACGGGCACGGCGACTTTCGACATGGGCGGCTACGACCAGACCGTCAACGGCCTGACCAGCACGGGTGCAAGCAGCACCAAGATCATTGACATTGTGAGCGCAGGTGGCTCCTCAACGCTCACCGTCGGTGCCGGCAACGCCACCGGGAGCACGTTCGCTGGGGTGATCAAAAACACGACCGGAACAGTCAGTCTGGAAAAGATCGGCACCGGGACCCAGACACTCACCGGCAACAACACCTACTCCGGCACTACCACCGTGACCGGAGGCAGTCTCCAAGTCGGCAGCAGTGGCGCGGGCAATACGGGTGCTGGGGCAGTCACGGTCCGAACAGGCGGCACGATTCTCGGCACTGGCGTGATCCAAGGCACCAGCTTCACTGCGCAGAGTGGCTCCACCATCCATGCCGGAGATGGAACAACTCATAGCAACTTCGGCACGCTGAACTTCACACCCGTTTCAGGCTCAGGGAACTTCGACTTTCAATCGGGAAGCTCCGTCATCCTGGGCATCAATCCCGGCGGCGCGGGTGATCTGCTGTCATTCGACGGCTTGTCCGCTGGCACACTGAACTTCAATGGTAATCTCTCCGTGACTGCCACGGGCTACACCCCCACATCGGTCGATGTCTTCAACCTCATCGACTGGATGAACATCACCACTACCACCTTTGCCAGCAGCTACAGTGCCGGATCCTATGGCGGCTACCTGCTGGGCAATGGCGATGACAATCTCGGCTTTGACCTCCCAGACATCAGCGGTTCAGGCTATGGCTGGGACATCAGCCAGCTCACGACCAACGGCACCATCAGCACTGTGCTTCTTATTCCCGAACCAAGCCGGGCCTTACTGCTGCTCATCGGCCTCGTCGGTCTCGTAACCCGCCGCCGTCGAAAACAATCCCTCCAAAGTCATCGCAGAGATCGCCTCTGGCGAATGGAATTGGATACTTGTACAAGTCAAGCATGAGCAGCATCGCAACAACAACGCTAAGCAACCGCTTCGTCTGCATATTGCAGCAATCCGGCATCGAAACCGAGCGGTTTGGGGCAGGCGACGGTGTGCTCGGGGATGTGTGATATCTGATCCTGAATAGATGGTAAAAGATTGGGGGTAAAAGATAAGAAGCAGAAATCTCTTACCCACCATTTTGGCCAAAATTACATTCCTTCTTTCCCATGAAGAACATCACGTCTTTTTGCCTCGCCATCCTTGTGACCGCTTCACTTCTCCAAAAGGGAGATCTTCACGCGGAGTCACCAGTGACCACGCCATCCATCAAAGAGCGTGGCATTGTCTCCGAGGGAGATTGGAACCGATTGGCGGCGGTGATGGCGAAGGCGCGTCGGGGCGAAGAGATTTGCGTGGCTGCCATTGGTGGGTCGATTACCGCTGGCGGCTTGCAGACGAAAGACCCGAAGAATCGCTACATCGCCCGCGTCGCGGATTGGTTCACGAAGTCCTTCCCCAAGGCCAAGGTGCGTTTTGTCAATGCGGGCATCGGCGGCACCAACTCGCTCTACGGCGCCATGCGGGTGCAACGAGATGTGCTGAGCAAGAAGCCGGATCTCGTCACTGTGGAGTATGCCGTGAACGACAATCACCCCGTGCCGATGTTTTGGGACAGCTACGAGGGAGTGCTGAGGCAGATCCTTCGCGAGCCGCAGCAGCCCGCCGTCGTGCAATTGTTCTTCATGCAGCGGAAAGGGGAAAACGCCCAGGCGACGCAAGAGATGCTCGGTCGTCACTATGATCTGCCGATGGTGAGCTTTCGCGATGCCTGGTGGCCGGAGATTTACAGCGGACGTGTGATGTGGGAGGACATGTATGCCGATGTGGTGCATCCGAATGACACCGGGCACATCCTCGCCTCCGAGCTTTTGATTGCTTTGCTCAATGACGTGAATGCCAAGCCCGTCCCCAGCGCCACGGCGATCCGTGCGGACCTTCCCGCACCGATGATCTCGGACCTTTTCGTCCATTGTCGCTATGCACAATACGCCGACCTGAAGCCGACTCAAAACAGCGGCTGGACCCGATCCTCCGACGGTAACAAATGGGAATGCCCGACAAAGACCGATGGAGCGATCGAGTTTGGCTTTTCCGGCAAGCTTCTCTTTGTGGGATATGACATCGACAAGGCAGCCGAGCCCTTCACCACCTTCTCCATCGACGGAGGCAAGTCGCAGCCTTTGAAAAGCAGTCCCAACCGTTTGCCGCTCGCGGAGAGCCTGTCCCCAGGCGAGCACCGCGTGCGCATCGAGTTCGCAGGCAGCAAAGCCCCTCAAGAGGCCGGCAAGGTGCGCATCTGGGCTGTCGGTAGTGCCGGGGCTCTGGAGTAGGCCTTCGGTTGCCAATTGAAGCTACTTCACGAGGGGCTTCTCCGGCATCTTGATGGTATCCGCATCGCCGAGCTTCACCTTGAGGAGCTCAACACTTTGTTTGCCACCAGCGAACGCGATGAACAAACTATCGCCGTGCTCGATGACGTGCGGGCAGTCGATGTGACGGCCGCCGACGAGGTAGAGCATTTTGGTGAAGATGAGTCCGTCATCACTGATCGAGAGCGTGAGCGGTCCCTTTTCGCCCGCCACCTCCGTCAAGACGCCATCCTCAAACACCGCCACCTTCCCATCGCCGCCACGAGCCCGCGATTCATCCCGCTCCTTCCCCTTCAACTCCACGCCGACCTTCACCTCGCCTTCGGCTTTCATCGTGATGCTGCTCGAAACCGCCAAGCCATCCAGATGCCAAAGAACAGCCGCATCTTTGAAAATGTCCTTCAGCTCGATGGCATGAGCGATTACCGAAAACGCGAGAGTAAGGCTGACAAGGCGAGTTTGCGTAAGATGGGCAGTGAGAGTGGTTTTCAGTTCATCTTCGAAATCGTCCACACCGACTTCAGCTCGTGCACATCGAGTGACACGATCTTTGCCTCGCCACCGGAAGCCGTGAGCTTTGGCGCGATGCGGGCGTCAGGATTCGGCATGTGCTGGAAGGTGCCGAACTTGAAGCCGTGGTCGGTGAAGATTTCGATGAGGCTGTGGTCGCTGAGGAGGCGGAGGTCGAGGCGACCTTCGCGGATAGGCATCGGCATGCTGACCTTGCCGCTGGTGAGTTTTTGCTTCTTCACGTCGATGACGAAGGGCGTGCCGCGCAGGTCGAGGGTAATCTCCGTGGCGGTGCCGACGTCGATGACGGCGTGGAGGTCGAAGAAAGGCGTCTGCATGTCGCGGAGCGGATCGCTTTGCGCATTCAGCACACTGGCGGCGATGGCGTGATGCTTCGTGCGAAGTGTTTCGATCTCGCGCACGGGCTGCCAGACGAGGCGCGGGCCGCGACCGGTGTTTCGTAGCGTGATCTCGCAGGGGATGTTCATCATCTGCGCGAAGGGCATGCCGGGGAAGAAGTTGTCGCCCATCTTGGCCCAGCCTTGCTGCACGACGCGGCCATCGCGCATGTCGCTGTAGTTTTGACCGGCGTAGTAGGCGCTGCCATACGGGCCGTGCAGCAGATCGCTGGTGCGCGTGAAATTGCGCCCGTCGAAATCGCCGAAGAAATATTCGCCGAGACCGCCGTGGACGATCCACTTGGTCTTTTCGGTGCCTTCGATCTTCATCGGGAAAAGATCCGGGCACTCAGCGAAGCCGATGACGCTGCCTTCGCGCTTCCACTGCTTCAAATCGGGCGAGGTGAAGAAGACGAACTCGCCTGTTTTGCGCTTCGGGTCCTTTGGATCGATGGGCGGGAGCTTTTTGCCCTTCTCGGTGCAGTGCAGGATCATGACCCAGCGCAGCGTGGGCTCGTGCCAGAAGACTTTGGGGTCGCGATTGTTGTGCGCCACCTCCGGCAGCACGGGATTGCCTGAATACTTCGTCCATGTGCGACCGCGATCATTGCTGAAGGCGAGCCGTTGATCACGCGGTGGTCCGGTGGCGGTGTAGATGAGCACGAGCGGCGGTTCTTTGCCCGTTTGAAAGCCGGACGTGTTCTTCCAATCCACCACGCCCGAGCCGGAGAACATCATGCCCTCGTCCTCCGCATGAATCGCGATGGGCAGCTCCTCCCAGTGCAGGAAATCGCGGCTCACCGCATGTCCCCAGCTCTTGCTGCCGCTTTTCACACCGTAGGGATGCAGTTGGTAAAACAGATGATGCTCGCCGTCGTAGTGCAGCAGGCCGTTCGGATCATTCAGCCGCCCGCGCATCGACGTGAAGTGAAACTGCGGCCGCCACGCTTCCGCATACACCGGCACGCTTGTCTTGATTTCATCGCCACTCTCAATGGCCGCGATCACCGCCGCAGGTCCACGCAAGGTCGCCGCCTGTCCCCTCCACGCGGTGACATCGAGAAAGACATAGAAGTCCGGCTTCTTCTCGGTGCTGAACTCGATCTCAAACTCCCGCACTTTCTTCCCGCCGACCTCCAGCTTCACAAGCTGCTTTGGCGCACCATTGCACACGGGCAGGCTCAGTAAGCGTGCATCGAGTGTGATTGAGCGCGTGGCCTCGTCCTGTGCATAGGCTTGAACGAGGCACAAAAGAGCGATGAAGAGATGGCGCATGGGCATGGCGGTAGATTCGATTGGCAATCGAATGGTTTGGGAGAGGATTCGGCTTCGATTAACAATCGAAGCTACTCAGCAATCGGCTTCGTCGTGAGCTTGGCGGGATCTAGGACAACGTGTTTTACCTTGGCCCGCTTCCAGGTGTAAGTGATGTGAACGAGGCCGTCCTTCGTCTGGATGATGGCGGGATAGCTGAACTCCTTCTTCGGCTCGTCTTCAAAGAGCAGCGCGGCTTCCCAAGTCTTGCCGTCCTTGCTCACGGCGAGGTTCAGCGGGCTGCGGCCCTTGGCGGTGTGGTTGTAGATGAGCAGATGGCGGCCATCGGCGAGCGTGACCGCGTCGGTGCCGGAGTTCGGGTTTGGCAGGTCGGTGAGCGAAATCTCGCCCCAGGTCTTGCCAGCGTCTTCGGAGGTGATTTGGAAGACTTTGCCCTGACGCGTGCGGCCCACGGCTTGCAGCTTGTCGCCGCCAAGGAAGAGAATGCTCGGCTGGATGGCGCTGATATTCAAGCCATCGTGAAGCAGTTCGGTGCGGCTCCAGGTCTTGCCCAGATCGGACGTGCGCTCGAAGTAAATCGCCCAGGCGCTCGGTTTCGTATCGGTCTCGTTGCTCGTGGGGCACAAAATGTCGCCATTCGCGAGCTGCACGGGCTTGTTCTTGATCGGGCCGAAGATGCCTTTCGGGAGCTTTTGAGCTGCGGACCATGTTTTACCGCTATCGGCGCTCGTCTTGAGCTCACCCCACCAAGTGCTCGGCGATGGTCCGACTTTGTAGAAGAGCATCAGCGGCGCGTCCCTCGGCTGAAAGAGCACCGGGTTCCACGTCGGATGCCGTGTGCCGTCTGCTTGCACGCCATTGGCCGTTTCGACGCCTTCGGTCCATTTGCCATCGGGAAGCTGACGCGACACCCAGATGCATACATCCGGATTCTTCTCCGCCGTGCCGCCAAACCATGCAGTAACAAGCCCCGTGGGCGTTTCGACGATCGTAGTGGCATGGATCTGCGGGTAGGGACCGGTGTCGTAGATATACTCGGTTTTCAAAATGGCGGGATCGGCAGCCTGAAGCTGCAACGCAGAGAGGAGGAAAACGCAGAGGGTAGATTTCATGGTGAGGCGTGGATTCGATTGGCAATCGAATGGGGTGGAGCTACAAAAGGCCGAGGGCGGTGAGTCTTTCGCGAATGATTTCGCGCTCGGGGTCACGAAAGCGATGGAAGGGCTCGGCCATGTGGTCTTCACAGATGCCGAGCAGAGAAAGACCGCACTTGATGCCCTTGATGATGGCAGACTTGTGGCGGCCAACGGTGTAGATGCTGCCGGCGAGTTGCATGACCTGCGCGTGCAGTTCACGCGTGCGTTTCAGATCCTGCGCAGCGGCCGCGTGATACATCTCGACGTAGAGTTTCGGGTTCAAGTTCGCGCCGCCATTGATGCCGCCATGACCGCCGAGCAATACAGCTTCCGCCGTAAGTTCCTCCGGGCCGACAAGAATACTCCAGTCAGGGCGTTGGTTTGCGACTTCGATTAAGCGATGAAAGTAGATCATGTCACACGAGCTGTCTTTGACACCGCAAATGCCGGGCATGTCCACCGCACGGCGCACGAGGTCAATCTCGAAGCTCACCTTCGTCAGCCCCGGCATGTTGTAGAGAAACAAGGGCAGCGGCATCTCTGCGACGAGATCCTGCACGTATTCGAGCATTTCCGGTGGCGCAGCGGGGAAGTAGTAAGGGGGTGCCAGCACCACATGGGCAGCTCCGGCAGCAGCCGCATATTTGGCGAGGTTCACGCTCTCAGTGAACGATGTGTCCGTGATGCCGACGAGCACCGGCACGCGACCGGCGGCCAGTTTGCAGGTGTGATCGATCAACTCCCGCCGCAGACGGTAGCTAAGACTGGGACCTTCCCCTGTGGTGCCCAGGATGAAGAGACCTGCGACGCCTCCAGCGATGAGTCGCTCGATGAGACGTTCAAGGCCTTCGACATCCAATGTGTCGCGATCCTTGAGAGGTGTAATGAGGGGTGGAACGATGCCTTTGAGCATAAAAGACGGCCTATTTGCTGCGGGGGTTTTTGAGGAAGTAGAAGCGACCGTCTTCTGCGCCGATCACGAGATCCTTGATGCCATCTCCATCAAAATCAACCGTGGTCGGATGCGTATCGTGCCCTTCGATGTTGCGGTCACTGACATTACCGACCCGCTGAAACTGCCAGGTGCCGTCCTTTTGTCCGATCTGTTTCCAGAACTCGGCGTTGGCGCTGTTGATGAGGATATCCAGCTTTCCATCCCCATCCCAATCAGTGATCTTGAGCTTCCGACGACCACTCTTCCCCGCAGTCTTATCATTGAATCGCAGCGGCTTACCATTCTGATCACAGAGCACGCGTTGGGGGTGCTTCACGACGAGATGGTCACCCTGCTTAGCGCGCTGAAAGAAGGCAAGATAGCCCTCTTGATCCAGCATCACTAGGTCCTGGAGACCATCACCATCAAAGTCAACGATGCCCGGCGTGGTGCGCCATTGCGTCAGCAGTGCTTTACCCTCCGGTCTCATCCACCCCCATGCGAGTTCAGGTTGTGGGCCTTCCCACTCCACCTCGATCGGCTGGGCTGCGGCGAGCTTTGGCTCCGTACGGGTACCGATGTTGCGATACCAATGCACCTTCCCGAGAATCGTGTTAGCGACGATGTCTGGCAGACCATCGCCATCCCAGTCTTCGGTGCAAACGGTCGTATATCCCCATTTGCATTCACAAGGCCCTTGGATCGAACCATTTTGGCCCGCCATGATGCGGATGGCTTTGCCATCCACGTCGAGATTCCGAGGCGCAGCCCATTTCGGCTGGGCGACTTTAGGACCGCTGAGGTTCTCATAATAAACGATGTACCCTGCGGTGTTGCCGCTGACGATGTCGTCATCGCCATCACCATCCCAGTCAACGCCGCTGGGGGCGGCGAGCGCACCGCACTTCACATCGGCGGCTTCTTGTTTGAAATAGACCGGAGGCAGAAAGTGCGGGGCCTTGTCGTTAAAGCCGCCTGAATTTTCGATGAAGGCCACGCGGCCATCTTCATCCCCGCAGATCAAATCGATATCGCCATCTCCGTCCCAATCAATGGGAGTGGGCGTGATCATCTCAAGATCCATGTGGATGAATTTTCCCTCATGCTGGAGCCGCAGACCGCGTGCAAACTTGGGCTTCTCTTTGCTGCCAATATTTTCGAAGTAAGTGAAGCCGTCGATGAACTCGCCGCAGATCAAGTCAAGGTCGCCGTCCATGTCATAGTCAGCCACGCAGGGCGATGGCATGCCAAAGACATCAATCTGGGTATTCGCAGCGCTCAGGAGCTTGGGCTTATCGTAGGCCGGCTTGTCATTGGTGCCGGTGTTCTTGATGAAGTAAACAAAGCCGCGCAGCAGGTCGTTGGTCCAGTGGCCATTCTCGTCATAGGCGTTGTCCCAGCCGTAGTTGGTCCAGTCGCCCACCCCAACGATCAGATCCTGAACGCCATCGCCATCAAGGTCCGCGTAGTGCCATTCATTGGCACGCACTTTGTTGGGATGCACCGCGGCGGAGATGGTCAGCATCTGCGGCTTGTCGAGTCCGGTGTTTTTGAAGTCCGGATACGCAAAGCCCGGAGTCAGCACATGGGGTTCACCGTTCACATAACTGATGCGGGCATTGGTAGCCCCTTTGCTGATCCGTTTGCCAGCTTTGAAGACGGGCATTTTACCACCCGTCCCGGGGTTTTCGAAAAAGTAGGTGCCATTGTACGGCTTATCTGGACAGCTCACCACAAGATCGAGATCGCCATCGCCATCAAAGTCCATTGGCAGCGGCCAGGCCCAAAGCCCCACTCCCAGATCAACGGCAAGCCCAGAATTGTTGTACGGCAGACGGTCCAGACTGGGTTCCTCAGAGAGGACACAGGTGGCAGAAACGAGGAGGAGGCAAAGTGACAGCTTCATGGTTGACGAGTTTTTCCTTGTATACAAGGAGTTCAATTTAACGAACACGGGGTGTATTTCTTTCGGGAAAGTGGTTCAGCGCCGTTTCGCACGGACTGCGGTATTGGCAGTGACCGGCTGCGCCATTGAGCGCATTTGCTGGCGGAGACTTGCTGGCAAGCCGGAGTCTGTCTCGGGACGTGTGGCGAGTCGATCCAATCGGTCAAAATGCTCCAGCGACTGCTGCATACTTAGCCGGATGTGGTCCGCCATGAGACCTTGCGCATCGCCTCCCTTCCCCGCCTTCAGCGCAGCCAGAATTTCGCGATGGAACTGGGCCGTCTCTGCCAAAACACCCACAGTATGTTCTTGGCGCGGAGTCCCAAAAATACCAGCCAGCACGCGACTATCGCGCACAATTTTGAGGAGACGTTCATTCCCCGCAGCTCGAAGGATGAGCAGGTGAAAACCGAGGTCGGCGGACAGCAGTCTGCTCATTTGCGGCCCATCCAGCGCGGGTTTCCCGGTCTTCTTCAGTTCCTGAACGAGCGCATCAATCTCGTCACAGTAACGGCAGAGGACTTCCAAGTCCTCCGGCACTAAGTGGCCAGAGGCTTCAGTGACCGCGAAGGGCTCCAGGGCGATCCGCAACTGAAACAACTCAACCAGATCCTTGCGGTTGAGTTTCCGGACTACGGTGCCGAAACGCGGCACCTGCTCTAGCACTCCCTCTTGTTCCAGAGTGCGGATTGCCTCCCGCAAGGGCGTGCGACTGATGCCCATCTCTGCCGCCAAAATCGTCTCAGACAGCACCTGACCTGGAGAGATCTCGCCACTAAAAATCTTCGCCTGAAGGTGGTCATAAGCGCGATGGCGCAGGGAAGTGTTGCGGATTGGGTCACTGCTCACGATGCGCCAGGATGGTCTCAACTTGCTTGTATGCAAGGATAAAATTATTGATGGCTGCCAGGTATCTGAAGGCGCTCAAACTTGGGGCAATGTTTGCGAAGTTCTCCACCAAAGCCCCGCCACCCTTTGAGAGAGAACGAATTTGCCTCTGTCAGACCTCTCTATTTTTTGCCCTTTCCCTTCCCTTTGGGAAGCGACTTCTGGGCGGGCAGAATGGGGCCATTGTCGGGCGGGACGGATTGATTCCAAGCCCGGACCGTAGTCGTGAGGCGGGTCACAACCTCCGGGTTTTGGGCCGCAAGGTTCACCGTCTCCCCCTGATCGGTGCTGATATCAAAGAGGCGCGGTTGACTACCGTCGTATTCGCAAACGAACTTCCAGCCTCCATCACGAACCGCTAGATCCGGCATTTCTTCGGCAATGTGCGGCAGCCAGTTCTTGCGATCTGGTGGGCGTCGCCAGAATATGGGGGCCTGGCGGGAGGACTCACTTTTCCCGGTGATTACGGGAGCAAGGTCTTCCCCGTCAAATTGAACCCCATCTGGAGTGGCCACATTCGCCAAAGACAGCATTGATGGAACCAGATCAAAGGCGGCGAAGACGGAGCTTTGGTTGTTGGTGCCCGCCTTGCTGCTCTCGATCAGGCCTGGTCCCCAGACGACCAGGGGTGATCGTGTTCCACCGTCGAAGACAGTCGTCTTAAATCCACGCAACGGACCGGCAGAGCCCGCCCCCGGCTCTGGTCCATTGTCGGAACAAACGAGGATGAGGGTGTTGTCGCGGAGCTTGGGATCGTTCCGAACGTGATCAAAGAGTGCGCCGAGTTGGCGATCCATTTCTTCAAGCACGGCCAGATACATTCCCCGTTTGGAATTGGCCCATTTTTCCACAGGCGGCCAATACGGGCTGTGGACGTCGTCCGGCCAGAGATTGATGTAGAAGGGTTTGCCCGCTGCTGCGGCCTTGTCGATGAAGGGGATCGCAGCGTCGATAAACCCGCTCGTAATCTTTGAGCGCAGCATCCAGGTGACGGGTTTCCCCAACCGCTCCGCATCGGCCCAGATCCTTCCTGGCTCTTTGTCACCCGGTCTGAGAGTCAGCGGCAGCAGCTTTGGCCCCATGCCTTCGAAGTTGGTCAACGATTCATCGAAGCCGTACGCAGTGATGGGTGGCGCATCATCGACATCCCGCTGCCCACCGAGGTGCCACTTCCCAAAATGACCCGTGGCATAGCCGCCCCCTTGGAGGATTCGGGCGAGCGTTGGTGCCTTTACATCCAACCAGTTCGCCACGCCGCGTTTGACATTCGTGGCGCGATTATCGAGATAGGAGGAGATCTGCCAGCGCTGTGGATATTGCCCCGTCGTCAGTGCACAGCGTGAGGCTGAACAGATGGGTGAGTTTACATAAAACTGCGAAAAGCGGATGCCTTCTGCGGCGAGGCGATCCACATGCGGCGTCTGCGCGTCGAGATTTCCGAAACACGAAAAGTCACCCCAGCCCATATCATCAATGAGCACCATGATGAAGTTCGGACGATCTGCTGCGGGGGCGGTCCCGCTGAACAGGCAAAGCATCAGCGCGAGTTGAAAGAGGATTCGTTTCATGTAACCAAAGAAGACGGTCGATCATGGCCCGCATTGCATCCCACGCAGCACGTCAGCCTATTCGCAATGCACACCTGTGCCCATCAGTTCGTAAATTGAAACGCGTAGATGTCCGCATTCTCGAATCGGAGACGGAGGCGGACCGGTTTACCGACAAGTGCAGAGACATCGCCGCCCTTGTTCCACGTTGCCTGGTGCTCGATCTCGTTTCCAAAGAGCGTCTCTGAATCGTAGAATGAAAAGCCGTCAATCGGTTGCCCTGCGACATCGCAAAGTTCAAAGCGAATCCAACCTACCGCATCGGTTGCGTAGTTCAGCGTCAACTTCCCTCCCGCAAAGACCATCGGGCGGGTCAGCACCTCACCCGTCGCACCGCCCGCATGCAAGGAGACAAAGCCATCCTTGCGCAGGGTGCCACGGCGCAGCCTCATGCCGGGGTGCCTATAGTGCTCCGTCCAATACACGGATAGCTCTTCAGGCCCCGTCTCCATGATCCCCCAGGCAGGATAATTATTTCGGTCCGTCCAGACTTCAGGTTCTGTGGATGGCCGGATGAATGCCTCTGACCAGCGATCAAAGCGCAGACCATCGCGACTGCTCATCAGCACGGCATCACTGACGCCTGCTTCCTTGCGACCCACAATTTTGGTGCGCCCCGGCACGAAGCGCGCAGGCAGCCCCAGATACAAGTGAGGAGCACGCACATACGGAACGATACCATTCGTGTAGAGATGCTCTTGGCGCGGATCTGCGTATTCCAAGAAGACCGGTTCCGTCCAGGTGCGAAAGTCCTTGCTGGTGCAGGTCATGACATCACGCACGCCATTGCGCCCTTTGCGGTGATAGTCCACGTAACAGCCGCGTAGGGCATCGTAAAAGGCTAGGTTTTGGGAATCAAAAGCACCGTCCGTAATGGCCGCGTGATCCATCAATTCCCGCCAATGCACACCATCTGGCGAACCAAAAACACCCAGACCTTTCCCATGATGGGAATAGGCCAACGCCTTGAAGCGCTCTTCCGGCAGCGCTGCTGGATTGGGATCCAGGAACGGCGTGAAGTTATGCGCACCCACGCCCTTCCAGATGATGTTGTTCTCCTTGGAGCCATCGACCTCAAACAGCCCAGCATTGAGTCGCTCAAAGTGGATCCCGTCATTGCTCTGGGCCACGCAGCAGACTTGGCCATCACTGCCAGTTGTGACTTGGCCACGGTAGTACATCAGCATTCGCGGCCCATCCTGCACCATGGCGAAGTAGGCGGAGGTCTCGCCCTCCCACGGCTTATCCAATTTTAACGCGATCTCGCGAGGCTGCGGATGCTGTAGCCGACGCTCCACGCCACCACTCTGGCCATCAATTAAAAAGTCATCAATGAAAAGCTCGCGACGTTGCCCGATCTGGTAGGTGCCTTTGTCTCCAGGAACGGCGCGCTCCAGTCCAGCCGCCCCCGGCTCTCCCCCTCCCTCTACCGTGAGTTCGGCATCATCCGCGTCGAAGACGCCGACATCACCCGCATACGCATAGATGGCTACAGCCACCTCCCACACATCCGGTGGTGCCACTTCTTTCACCGCGACCTGTTGCCAATCCACCGCTGACCCCGCAGTGCGTTCGAAACGATTCACGATCCGTTGACCATAGAGATTGTAAAAGTTCAGGTAAACCCCAGGTCTGCACTTCTCCGCCGTGCGCAACCAAGCTGTGCCGGTATAGGTGCCACCAGGTCGCGCAGGGATGCGCCGCGATTCGAGGAACTGCCCACCCGTTGGGCTATCATCTTTGAAGCGCATAAAGGCCGTGCCAGAGTGGCCCCCAGTCGTCAATCGCTCGACCGTGATCCCCTCCCGAGTCGTCCAATCATCCACCAGCACGCCTTCAGCGGCTGCGTTCTCAAACGATGGGTTCAGAGCCAGATTCGTGGCGGCGTGAATGACGGACAAATTGCCCAGCGTGAACAACAGGATGGTGGAGACCTTCATGAAAGGGATAAACCGTGCCTCACCATGGTCTTTCATTCGCGGAAAGATCCCCGCAGCCTCAACGTTCTCGATCAGCCAAACGACCCTCCCCTTCATTCCATGAAACCTCTTCTCACCTTCTTCGCCACCTTTGCCCTCACGTCCTTTGTTTCAGCAGAGGAACTGGGACAGCTTCTCTTCCAGGACGACTTTGAACGAAGCGAGTCGCAAGAGCAAAAAGACGAACCCGGGCAAGGCTGGGGAACCAATAGCAAGAGCCGTGCGAAGGGTAACAAGCAGGTCGATCTGCGCGATGGCGCGATGTACATTTACCTGAGCCCAGAGGCGAACCACGCCGTCTCCGTCACCCATCCGGCGGAATTCACCGATGGTGCGGTGAGCCTGCGCTTCATGCTGGAAGATGAAAAGGACAGCCTCGGCCTAGATTTCGCCGACCTTGGCTGCAAGGAAGTACACGCAGGACACCTTTTCGCAGCTCGCATCAGCACCAAGAACGTGACCTTGCAAGATCTGAAGACGGGCGGGATGCGGCTCGATATCAGCGAGGCGCGCAAGGCCAAGCAAAAGTTAACAGCAGAACAACAACAGGCGATGGAAGGCAAATCCAAGGTCATCCCCAGCAGTGTGGGGATCGGCAAGTGGCATGATTTGGTGGTGAAGATCTCTGGAGACGTCTTGAGCGCCTCCATTGATGGCAAAGACATCGGAAACCTCGCTGCCCCAGGCATCGCCCATCCAACCAAGATGATGCTGCGCCTCTCCGTGCCGCGAAATGCCGTGGTGGATGACGTGAAAATCTGGAAGAAGTGAGTTGATCGCGCATCACGGAGTGCGCGACGCCAACAAGCCGACTTTCCCAAAAGTGGAAGCTGAGCTTGCGCTCGCATCGCGGATTACTTCTTCTTGGACTTCTTTCCTTTCCCTTTTCCGCCTTCACCCTTGTTTAGAGGCCATGGAAGCACGCCAACCCTTTTTGCCCAGGCATCCCAGAGGGCAGACATTTCTTTGACACGCGCGGGTTCCTCATCGGCAAGATTATGCATCTCCGTGCGATCTGCGGGGATGTTGTAGAGTTCCCAATCGCCTGGGTGCTTTGAGACGAGCTTCCAGTCGCCCATGCGGATGGCGCGATTGCCTTCGTGCTCCCAAAAGAGCGGCTGGGTGCGATGGATCACCTCCCCTCGGAAGATGGGGGCGAGGCTCACTCCCTCCATCGGCTGAATCTTGTTGCCTTTGTACTCCGTCGGATAACTGCCGCCGCCGAGTTCGACACAGGTAGCCATGATGTCGATGAGATGTGTGGGGGTGCTAACTAGATTCGAGTCCCCACGCCCTTTGATTCCCTGCGGCCAATGGGCGATGAGTGGGGTGCTAATGCCGCCTTCGTGCTCCCAGTGTTTGTATTCGCGAAACGGTGTGTTGCTGACGTTCGCCCACGCCTGACCGTACCCGATGTAGGTATCCGCGCCGCCAGGCATCACGCCCTTCCCCTGGCGCATGGGATAGCCATCGCGAGTTTGTTTTGGGATCATATCCGGCTGCAAATAATCCGCCGCCAACGGGGCCAACGTGGGGGCAGCAGCCCTGGGGGTTCCGTTCGGACCGCGACCCATGCCTTCTGCACAACCCCCGTTGTCTTGAAGGAAGAGGATCAGAGTATTTTCATATTGACCGTTCTTCTCCAAGGCATCCACGAGATGGCCAATATCTTGGTCCATGCAATCCACCATCGCCGCAAAGACCTCCATGCAGCGGGCTTCCCAGGCTTTATCTTCGACGGTATCCCAGTCCCCAGCCTTTGGCGAGACCTCCCACGCCGGATCGACAAGGCCTAGCTGGATCATCTTTTTCAATCGCGCTGCGCGGATGGCATCGTAGCCCACATCATATTTGCCCTTGTATTTGGCGATGTCTGCCGCCTTCGCATGCATGGGCCAGTGAGCAGCAGTCAGTGCGACGTAGAGGAAGAACGGCTGATCCGCATTTTGCACTTTGTGCTCCGTCACAAAGCGTGCGGCGTGATCGGTGATGGCATCGGTGTAATAGTATTCGGCTGGCATGTACTCAGGATCCGCAAAAGGGGAAATGAAGGCGTTGTCGCGCACCAAAGTGTTGGGATCAAAGAAACTCCCCGCCCCATGAATCGTTCCGTAGAATCGATCAAATCCCCGCTGCAGGGGCCAATTGTATTTGTCCGCGTCGGTCTTCGGCGCACTGATGCCTGTGACGTGCCATTTGCCCGTCATGTAAGTGGCATACCCTGCCCCTTTCATCGCCTCTGCAATGGTCACTGCACGCTGGCTGAGATCACCCGCGTATGCCTCGCCCCTTTTCGTGCTCCACGCATCCACCATGTGACCGACCCCCGCCTGATGAGCAGAGAGTCCAGTCAGCAGCGAGGCACGTGTCGGGCAGCAACGCGCGGTATTGTAAAACTGGGTGAACTTCAGCCCTTCGCCGGCCAGCGCATCCAGATTCGGCGTCGCGATCTCACTGCCAAAACAGCCGATGTCGGAATACCCCATGTCGTCCGACATGATCAGGACGATGTTCGGCTTTTCCGAAGCACTGAGGAGTGGGCAGAAAAGGGCGACGAGGAAGTATAGAGCGAATCGGGGCATGAAATGAAAACGACCCGATCACGGAGACATTTCCACCCACTGCTATCCTCGATGCACGTAGTCAGCGACTACTTCAGCGCCGCATAGACCCGGTGCACGTCCGCGTGGCCATCCATCGTCTGGAGGAAATGGGTCACTTCCTCGCGCTGCTGATCGCTCAGCTCGGGATAATCTTTGGGTTGATAGTGCAATTCGGATGTCGTCACCACCCAGCCCGCAGCTTTTAGAGCCTTGGTCACAGTATCCAGTTGATTGCTCGGGCAAAAGAAGCGCGCGCCGACATTGGAACCCGCATCCTCATCATCCAATTCCATGGGTTCGACATTGTCCGCCTCAGCCTCCAAAGCAGCCAACTCAATATCCGTCGCCTTATCGGGGTGATGTCCTTCGATGAGCCCGCAATGCTCAAACATCCAGGCGACAGAACCTGGCGTGCCCATGCTGCCGGCCTTAAACAGCACTTTGATTTCTGAGGATGTGCGGTTGTTGTTATCCGTCAGACACTCCACCATCAACGGCACGCGATGTGGGGCAAAGCCCTCGAACATGACCGTCGTGTACTGCACTGCATCCGCACCCGTGCCGCTGCCCTTGGCCAGCGCACGCTCGATGGCATCGCGGGTGACACTTTGCCTCTTTGCGGCGGCGATCGCTGCATAAAGCCGCGCATTAAACTCAGGATTCGGGCCACCGAGGCGAGCTGCCACCTGAATTTCACGCGTCAATTTACCGACGATCTTGCCCTTGCTGTCGTTGGCCAGATCGCGCCACTTTTGTTTCCATTGAGCTCCCATAGTATTCGAAAGATTGAAGGATTAAAAAGCCCTACTCGTCGTCTTCGGCCCATTCCTGCTGGAGGCGACGCAGACGGCGCATGACCCCGATCTTGCCAGCAGCTGAGACACGATCAATGAACAGAATCCCATTGAGGTGATCGATCTCGTGCTGAAAGGCGCGCGCCAAAAGCCCATCTGTCTCCAGAGTTACCGTCTGTCCATCTAGCGTATCGTAGGTAACCTTAATGGTGCTTGGACGGCGAATTTGCGCCCGCAGATCTGGGAAGCTGAGGCACCCCTCTTCGTCGGTCGCTTTGTCTTTACCAAGGTCCAGCTTTGGGTTGATGAAGATGATCGGCATCGACGCAACTAGATCCGCATCTTCCCCATTAATCCGCAGATAACTGACGCACTGTGGATTGTGGGAGACATCGATCACGGCCAATTGCACATCCACGGCGACCTGAGGTGCGGCTAGACCAACGCCATTCGCAGCCTTCATGGTGTCGATCATGTCCACAGCAAGTTGGTGATGCTCGTCCGTCACTTCGGTGATCGGGCGGCATTTGGAGCGGAGGACGGGGATGGGATAGCGGACGATTTCTCTGACCATGACGGGCGCACCAAAGCGCGAAAGTCCACAATGGCAACTTGTTCGGCACCTTGGGGTGGAATTGCAATTGACAGGCGGCGCGGTCTTGGGGAATGGAGCAAGAGCATGGACGTCGTCATCTTTGACCTTGAGACCACTGGACTTTCCCCCTACTCGGAGGAAATCATCCAGATCGCTGCCGTACGGATGCGCGGCGGACAGATCCTGCATGACGAGGCCTACGATACCTTCGTGAACCCTGGGCGGAGGATATCGTCCTTCATCACCAACTACACTGGCATCTCCGATGCCCACGTCCAAAACGCCCCCAACCCCAAGGACGCGCTGGCAGCCTTCGCTGCCTACGTAGGCGACGCCATGCTGATCGCCCACAACGGCCAACGTTTTGACATGCCTTTCATTCGCGAATCCAGCCTGCGCCACGGCTTACCCGTGCGAGAAATCGGCTTTGTGGACTCGATGAAATTTTCTCGCCAACTCTGGGGTGGCCGCGGCGGGCATGGTCTCGACGCCGTCATGACCCGCCTCCGCCTAACTGCAGCTGGTGCGCGCCGCCACGACGCACGTGGCGATGTCGCGATCCTTGCAGAAGCGGTCCGCCGCATGTGGTCGCAACTGACCCCAGACTTCCGTGTCTGCCCCGTGGCCTGTGGTTCCGCCGTGATGCCGCAAGTTGCGCATTGATCGACCGCACGGGGCCCCCGGCGACACGGTAAACGTCCGCAAGCTCAGGTATGACGAACGCACGAAAATCAGTGGAACCTCCCCGCCAGGCGTCGATCACACCATAGGCCGTCGCAAATCACGCAAGGTTCGCAGTCCTTCTGCAACCCTCCGCGTGTCACCATCCAAGAACCGCCCTCCCGTCTCTCGGCGTGGACCAAAGTGCGGGCGGTGGCTCTGAAACACCGCTTCTACAAACGCCTCGCTCCCTACCGCGACACCTCGCGTAA